>ORMF011274177.1_pt1 | contig 13222 bp, 15 predicted proteins | sample 1779871 | NCBI WGS metagenome assembly ORMF01 (sample SAMEA104232316, study PRJEB22302) | groundwater metagenome | biome: forest; feature: aquifer; material: groundwater | place: USA | collected 2011-08-07 | depth 5.4 m | reverse complement strand
TGGACCCCCCCGTAAGGGAGACCAAAGGGATGCTTGCCGAGCCGGCGACAGGCTTCGTAGTAGACCCACCGATAGTACGGCGTGTCTTTCGTCACATCCCGGAAGGTGATCTGGGGATCGGCCTCGAGATAGTAGGAAAACGGGTTGAGTGAGACATGTGCTTCGAGCGCACGAACCCGGGCCTCCAACTGAGTCACCGCTAGGCGCGGGCTTCCCCATGGATCGGTCGTGACCTCTACCATGAATCGGTAGAACTCTTCCGCAATCCCGTTAGATCCGACAAGATGCTGGATTCGATCGATCGTGGTGCTCAGCAACAAATACTCCGACTCCAGGCCAATCGTAATTGCCATAGCTCTCCTCACCTCCTTGGAGAAAACAAACAGAACGCATCTGTTGAGATGCGTTCTTATAGAGAGAGCGAATACCGCCCGATCACTCACCCAACAACAACGCACCTCGACCAATCGTCGTGGTTGTTGTGGTGGTTTGCAGGAGTGAATGATGAATAGAAAACATAAGAAAACGACCCTCGTTTCCGAGAGCCGTTGAGTATTGTTTAGGCAATATCAATCACGACCTCGGAATAGGGGTGCTCGTTGTGGTGGTCGTTATGCTCGTTCTTGTGTATTGCATATCTCTCGGAGCGTATCATCCCAATGGCCCGATGTCAACGATCCAATAACTTCTCGAATGGTTTCGGGTCTTTGAACGGACCGATCACAGCGAGTCGCATTTTTTTAGGGACAAAGAGTTCCTTTGCCACTTTGTGAACCTGTTCCAACGTGACAGCGCGGATTTCTTTCAGGCGCTCCTCGGGGGTTTGGGCGTGGCCCAACAAAATCTGTTGGCCTCCGTACCATTGTGCCACCGCTGAAGAGTCTTCTAACTGGAGTGCCACTTGACCCGCCACGAATTCTTTGGCGCGCATGAGTTCATCTGCGGTGACCCCGACATCGCACACTGATCTGAGTTCCGCCATAATTACTTTAATGGCCTCATTCAAACGAGACTTATCAAGCCCGGCATGGATCATAATATTGCCCGTGTCTTCGTAGGGCGTTACCCCCGCACGCACCATATACGCCAATCCCCGTTTTTCGCGCACCGACACAAAGAGTCGCGAACTCATATTGCCGCCCAAGATCACCGACAATAATTCCAACGCGGGTAAACGCTTGTCTTCGTGTGCGTAACTGACGGTCCCGAGACCTATATGAATTTGTTCTGTTTGCTTCCACTTCAATCGAATACGACTTGTTGATGAAGCACTCCCCCATTTGCGAAACGGTTTGCCCATGGGTGCGACGGCCTTCAGCGGAGTAAAGACCCGGCGCACGGTTGCCGGAAGGCCCTCGGGAATGTTGCCCGAAAGCACAACAATCATATTTTTGGGTTGATACCATTGTTGGTAATACTTCACCACGTCGGGTTGTTTGATCGATTTCAGAATATGGTCGCGTGTGCCGGAGATAAGCCACCCTAACGTATTGTGCGGATACAGGAGTTCTTCAAAAATATCCCCGATGGACATGGTGGGATTATCTTCGTACATATTAATTTCTTCAACAATCACGGTGCGCTCTTTATCCATTTCTTCTTTTGAAAACAATGAATGGAGAAGAATATCCGAAAGGATATCGACCGCCAGCTGACTGTGGCGCGCATCGATTTTGACGTAAAACCCCGTATGGTCTTTTGAGGTAAACGCGTTATAGGCGGCCCCGACGCCGTCGAGCTCGCGGGAAATATCCAACGTCTGTGGTCGGCGCGTTGTGCCCTTAAACATTAGGTGCTCTAAAAAGTGCGAGATGCCATTGATCCGCTGGCTCTCGTAGCGTGAACCGGTCTTCACCAATACCAACGCTGTGAGAGCCTTTGTGGAAGGCATGGGCAAATACATGACTTTCAGACCATTGGAAAGCTTTTCTGTTTTGTGCGATGTCATATGATTTATGTAAAATGTTTCCAAACCTTTCCGCCATGGCGTCCCCCAGCCCACCATTGAGGGTGGAGGTCGTTCGCGACACGGTGGGTGTAGTGTGCAGAAATATGATGATCAAGCAACAACCCCAAAATTCCCAAAATGAACGCGCCGCCCACAGCGATGAGGGAGGAAGATAAAACGCGCCCGACAATAACACCAAGTACTCCCCCGATAATTCCGCCCGCATACCAACTGGTGGAGCGCGCTAAAATACTGGCGATCCAGGTAGGGATGGTCAACAGTGCATACAACACTAGTAACGGTGGCCCATCTTCAATAATAATTCGCTCCCACCAATTAGGTTGGCGACCTAATGCATTGATCTGTGCGATCGTTTGATACTCCGCCAGCGCAGACGGAGCAGGATTTTGTAGAACAATCACAACACCAACGAGCAAGACTACCACAGCCATCATCCCCCATTGTGGTTTCATATAATGTGACGACATTATGTCGCCCCCACGTCCTTTGAGGGGCGACTGATTTGACAAAATCACGTCGCGCAATTGTCCTTTGAAGCGCGACGAATTAATACTCTAAATGTGTTGAGAGATATTGTTGCAACTGATCAATCGCTACCCGTTCCTGCGCCATGGTGTCGCGGTCGCGCACAGTGACGGCATGATCCTTCGCAGTGTCAAAATCAACCGTGATGCAATATGGTGTGCCAATTTCATCCTGGCGGCGATACCGGCGGCCGATCGAGGCCACGTCATCGTACGCCACCATCCATTTGTTCCGAAGCTGTTGCGCGATCTCTTTGGCGGGCTTGGTCAACTCTTCTTTTTTTGATAACGGAAGGATTGCCACCTTAATGGGGGCGAGGGCTTTTGGTAAACGAAGAATAACCTCTTGCTCTTTATTGGCTTCGGTCGTTGTGCTGCGGCCCCCCTCAATAGTTGTATAGGCTGCTAGGAGTACGGCAAGCATCGTTCGATCCACGCCGAAGGTCGGCTCCACGACATGCGGAGTAAAAACTTCGTTGGTTTGTAAATCGCGAACTTCCAACGGCTTTTTAGACCCCTGCGAATGATTCTTTAAATCAAAATCAGTTCGGTATGCAAGGCCATAGAGTTCTGATTGGCCAAACGGAAAATCGTATTCAATATCAATGGTCCGCTTAGAGTAATGCGCCCGATCTGCCTCGGGGATTTCGCGAAAATGAATTTTCTTTTCGTCCAATCCGATCATCGTCATCCACTGCTTCATCCACTCCAGCCAGGAGTTGAATGCTTCTTCCCATTGGGTAGGTTTCACAAAATACTCAATCTCCATTTGTTCAAACTCCCGCAACCGGAAGATAAAATTTCCCGTGGTAATCTCGTTACGAAAGGCTTTGCCAATCTGGGCAATGCCAAATGGAATCTTCATCCGAGCGGTGTCCCAGACATTTTTAAAATTCACGAACATTCCCTGCGCAGTCTCGGGGCGAAGGTATACGACCGAGGAATCGTCTTCCACCGGGCCGAAGTTTGTTTTGAACATGGTGTTGAACATGCGCACCTCTGTGAGTTCCCCCTCGCACTCTGGGCACCGCGGTTTAGAAGACGTGACATCCTCCCGCTCATGGCCTGGAACAGCCGGAGTGGGTGGCAACAGATGATCAGCGCGAAACCGTTGGTGACATTTCTTACATTCCACGAGTGGGTCGGCAAAGAGCTTGACGTGCCCGGATGTTTCCCAAACCTTCGAGTTCATCAAAATCGACGCGTCAAGGCCCACCATGTCATCGCGCATCTGCACCGCGTGCTTCCACCAAAGCTGTTTGATGTTATTGCGGAGCAACACCCCCAGTGGTCCCATGTCGTAGATGGCATTCAGCCCTCCGTAAATTTCGCTGGAAGGAAAAATAAAGCCCCTTCGTTTGGCGAAGGAGATGAGTTCATCCATCGTGGGCTGTGTTGTGTTGGATGTGGCCATAACGTTTTATGACGGCGTGGGCGCACGGGCAGTAACCGACCGAGGATTATAAAGATCATCAATCACGACCTTGATGGCGGTTACCACGGGAATGGCCATGATCGCACCCGCAATGCCCGCAAGCTTCACCCCAACCAACAGAGCGATAAGGCTTACCAGCGGATTCAGACCCACCGCCTTGCGCATAACTTGGGGGACAATAACATGATTTTCTAGTTGTTGAATCACAACGTAGAGAACGATGACCAAGATACCCTTCACGGGGGATTGGAGAAGGGCAAAAAATACTGCCGGGATAGCGCCTAAGATGGGGCCCAGGGTCGGGATAGCCTCGGTGAGTCCTGCTAAGAGCGCCAAGGCTAGAGCGTTATGCACTCCTAACAGTAACAGGCCAATGTAGCAAGTCAATGCAATGATGGCCATCAGCACCAGTTGCGCCCTGAGCCATAACCCGACTCCGTTTTGAATGTCTACAATAATCATGCTCACCCGTTCGCTTAAGTGTGGCGGAACAATCGAATGAATTGCGGTCTTAATCGCCTGGTCTTGGACGACCATGTAGAGGGTCATGATGAGGACCGCGAACACCGAAACAATGCTGCCAAAAAATCCCGTCACTGCCCCAAATGCTCCGCCTTCGGTCAATAACGACGTGAGCGAACGCAACCAAGTAGTAATTTCATTCGCCACTCCGGCTTGATTCACAAAATCTTTCAATGCGGAAAATTTTTCAGTGAGCTGGCTGAACGCTAAGGGAAAATTACTGGTGATCGACCGAATTTCTTCCAGAAGCGGGGGAACCAACAGGGCAAAAATTCCGGCAGCCAAAAGGAACAACGATGCGTAGATAATCAGCACCCCAATAATCTTCGGAATCTTCCGGTCCGCCAACCATTGCACCCAGCCGTGAAGGGCGCTGGCCAAAATCATCGAAACGAAGACCAACAGAACAATGTCCCACAGCTGATACAGCGCCACGAGCGCAAGAAGAATGCCCACGACAGAGAGAAAACTCCACGGGGAGATAGAAACGGTTGTGATGGGTTTATTGTTTTGGACAGTGGGCATACCCGGTAGTAGAACTTCGATTTATTTTTACTCAGACGGAGGCGCGGCATGGATGATTATGGATAATTATTGTTTTCTCTGGCCACATTTCACGTAATACTGTAGAGCCCGCGATCGATATATCGAAGTTTCACTACCGGGCATAACTACTCACAGTATACTGAAATGATGTCCAAAATGCAATGATCTATGTATTCTTAAAATCCTTGATCACAATGGTTGATAAATATGGGCGGAGGCTTGCGGAGGTACGGAGCAAGCCGTAGCCGCATACACGCTGTTGTACGATGTGTTGTGCCCGACTTATTTTATCTTTCTTATGTAATGTACAATGGTGTCCGCCTTTTTGAAACCTAAATTTTTGTGAAATTTTTGGCTATCAGCATTACTAAGCTCGGTATCTGAACCCAGTTCTTTGCACCCTTGCTTTTTGGCCCACTTTTCGGCTTGTTTGATGAACTCTTTAGCCACTCCTTGTTTACGGTATTTAGGCTTTACATAAATGCCCTCGATATATCCGACGGGGCTAGATGATGAACCTTGTACATAATCACTACGAAGCGAGAGATTGATAAAGCCCAAGTACTCACTGTCTTTGTTTTGAGCGAGAAAATGTTTGTACTTACTCGACTTGAGATCGGCACGAAACTCTTTTTCGAGTCCATTCTTTTTAGCATGCGGCCAAAGAGCGATGCCCATTGATAGCCATTCACTAAAATTGTCTTCAGAAATTTCACAAAGATTCATAGTATTGATAATTAAGGGCACAACATTTCGCACAACGTTTCGGCATATACGATGTTGCGATAGCAATATGGGTGGAGCGAAACGTAACCGGATATGCCGTGTTATATGTTGTTAAATTTGGACATCAGCTAATTGGAATATATTCATATACCTGCTGATTTTCATGTCTTGGGTGTGTCGTTATTTTCATTCGGCCAATTCTAACCAAAGAGTCACAAAGCCTTATTCCGTCAGGGCTTATGTTTGAACCCGAGTGTAAAGTAATACCTTTAGCAGCTAACTCTTCACCAATTTGTATAGCAACCTTTATTCCATAACGTTCATTTCTATGACTGTTTAATTCAACATTAGATATGTGTGCTACTCTCCCATCAAATGCAATTTCAACTTTGCCAACTGTCTGACCATCGATTATAATGTCCCTCTTTGATATTTTTTCGTTAGATTCTGCACGTCTCTCTCTAATTTCCATATTTTTAAAATTATATTGTCCAAAATTTAATTACATATAACGTTTCGGTATATGGGAAGTTTGCCGAACTCCTTAATTTTTATCAATAGTTGTGAGGCAAATTTGGGAGAGATGATTTTTGCAGTCCTTTGAAATCTATTAGGCAAAATCATCGAACCCCATATGCCGTGTTATCGGATATCAAAAAATATTTTTTCTTATTCTAGATGAACATCGTCACCCTTTTTAAATTCTGGCGAACAAACAAGAAAAATTTTCATTTTACCTATAAAGTTGTAGGCGGTATTCATAGGCACAAAAACAACATCATCTTTTTTAACCGCAAATTTTTCTTCTTCAACAAAAAAGTCGCCATACCCTTCAGCAATGTAGTAGATCCGATCTTCTTTTAAACATTTAACTTTACCGTGATTGCCGTTTATCTCTATGAGGGCGCCACTAAACTGCGACGTAAGTTTGTATTCCTTAATATTCATTGGACCGACTTTTTTGTCGTTTGTTTGTTCGCTATTGATATACATAATTGTTTATGGTTAAAAAATATTTTTTGATTTCCGATAACTCGTTGATATGCGGAGTGTGTTGCTGATACTTGAGCGAGTATTATTTAAAATCCTATCTCGTTATAAGGGCATTACAACACCTCAAGCTTTCCTTTACCAAAATAGTATATCTCCTCGTGCTTAAAGCCGTATTTGCCGCCATTCTTTTTTATGTGCGGCTCAAAGGTGAATAAATTGACGCTTTTGAGCAGGGCAGTATTGCCCGCCTCAAGGTATATACGATCGTCTTTCTGTTTTACAATGGAGTGGCCGAGATTCTGATTATGGCTCAAGTCCAGATTCTCAAATCCGAGCGCATTGATCATTGCACTCATGTGGACAGAGGCCTGTTTGAAACTGGTATCTATTGTAACGAAATCTTGAAATTCTTTGTGGAACTTCTTCTCAATTTCTATCCCTTCAACGAGCTCGGACAAATGAGCGAGTTGCGGCTCAACCACCTTGCCGTTTTCGACAATAAATGATCGGGCAAAGTCTCCCCAGTAGCCGTTGCGTTCGGGGGCTAAATCAACGGTCACCAAATCCTCTGATTGTACCGTGAGGTCACTGACTCGATATTCTCTGCCAGACACGGAAAGAGTTGTTTGCTCTCCCACAAAAACAAACGCACCGATATCGTAATACCAAAAGCTCTCCACGCCGCTTTCATTCATGTGCTTTTCAGCCGCCTCCTTAATTTCTCGTGCCGATAGGCCTTCGTGGATGAAGGACTTGAAAAACTCAATCGTTTCTTTTGCTATAGATTGCACTGCTTTATATTGTTGCAGTTCTTCGTGTATCATAAAAGAACATTCACTGAATGTGTTGTTTTCTCAAACACAGCCACGTACCGTTCGTAGTAATCGTCATCGTAAAAAAATATTTCGTATGGTTTGTTGAGAGTGTTGAACATCTGTACAATTTCTTTTTTACTATACGCCTCTAGTATCGACTTCTCTTCTGATACCTTATAATATACAACATCTTTGGCACCGATAATACCGTTGCGCTTTCTCAATCGTTTGTTCAAATCTGCTATAGTGGATGGCCGTATTTGATCGACGATGATCAGCGCCTTGTTAACAAGTCCGCATAATTTCTTTAACATTCTTTTGGGATACTTAAAATGGTGGAGCGCTAAGTTAGAAATAATAATATCTGCAGCACCCGAAAAATCTTCAACGCGTTGTTTGCGAACTCGAAAAGCCAATTTCTTCGCCTTACTAACCATGAACGGATCGGCGTCGATCCCCGTGAGGTTTAGGCGTGGAAACCGTTTCTGAATGAGGCTCAATAAATATCCATCACCACAACCGACATCGACCAGTGTCTTTGAATTCTTGACATAAGGCCGTAATCGTTTGAGCATGGGCGCATACAGCCACGGCAACCGTCTGATAATTTCAACAAATCCCCGCTTCTCTTCGTTAGACATGATGTGATTTTTTTGAACGCGTTTTGTATTCATAAAACCTTCCCCAACCGTATGGCTCCGTATCCGATGAGCAGACACCCGACGATGATGTTTAATATTTGAACCAGTAGTGCGGGGATGGTTCCTTTGAGTAGAGACAACAACATAACCGATACGCCAAAAAAGATGAGTGTTGCCAGTCCCACCGCAAAACCAAAGATGGCTAACTCTCTCTTTGTGTAATTATACTCCACCGCTCTCGCACTTAATAAACTGGTATTCCATACGATGATCATTGGGTTAGAAATGGTCAGGAAGAACACCGACGTAAAGCTCGAAAAAATATCTGCTGAATGGATCGCTACCACCGTTGTCATGCCAACACTCATTATATTTTTGATGATAAAGGCGCCGAACAGCATAAGAACGATGGAACTCGCAACGCCAAACATTTTTTTGAATTTCTTTTTTTGAATCAGAGCGCCAATACCCAAGATTGCAAGCGCGATGTACAAATAATCGCCGAGGGTCACTGCAACCACACCGGCAAGCCCATCAAGAAGCGTTTTTTGCAATGCGAGATTAGCAACAAAAAAAAACACGGGGCCGATCCCCAGCTGAAGCACCAACCCCGTGATTAAACCGTTTTTGAAGACGTTCATAATCAACGCTGCTCCTTATTTCTCAAATATGATAACTGCTCGTTGATAATAATCTTTATCGTAAAAAAATATCTTGTACGGTATGTGGAGCCCCTTAATCATTTTTACAACTTCGCCTTTGCTATAGGCTTCCAGGATTGATACTTCCTCTGACTTTTTGTAGTACTCAACATCCTTTACGCCAATCATGCGGTTTCTCATACGAAGTCTTTTCTTCAACTCCTTTACTGTTGATGGACGGAGTTGATCAGCAACAATCAACACATGCTTGGAAAGCGAATAGAGTTTCTTTAAAATTCTTTTGGGGTTTTTAAAGTGATGGAGGGCTAAATTAGCAATGATGATATCTGTAGCGCTCGAAAAATCTTCAACGCGTTTTTTATAAAATCGAAATGGTAATTTTTTTGCTTGCTGAATCATGAAGGGGTCCACATCGATTCCTGCAAGATTCAATTGGGAGAACTTCCCATGGATCAACTCTAACAAATAGCCGTCGCCACAACCAATATCAACAAGGCTCTTGAACTTTTTTGCATAGGGCCGCAATGCTTTGAGCATCGGCGCATACAACCACGGCAATCGTCGGATGATTTCAATAAATCCCAACTTTTCTTCCTTGGACATGATATGATTTTTTTGAACGCGTTTTGTATCCATACACTATGCCGTCATTTTTTATCTGCTGTTAACAGAATGAACTTGCAACGAAATCGATACACAAGATCTCCTGTTGTTATTTCTTCCCCTGGAACCTCGGATTATACGCTTTGAACGGTATAATTTTTCAATAATTCGTTGAGTAACGTTGTGGCCCTTTCAATAGTATATATTGGTTCATGTTTTCTTATATACAGCGTTCCGTCCGTAAGTGTGCGTTGAATGTCTGTGGCAAAATCAATAATAATTTTTCCACTTGGTTTTAAAATTCTATCGATCTCAAAAAAAATCTGCCGCAACATTTCTTCAGGAAAATGATGTAGTGCGCCCGTACAAAACATACCGTCAAAGCTGGCACTCTCAAAAGGAAACTTCTTAGTGAGATCAAAGACTTCTATATTCAGTTTTGTTTTGAATATATCTGGCGTAGTTTCCCATAACTTCCCAAGAGCGCTCTCATCAATATCAGAGGCGACAACAAGATCCGCTTTTTCCAACAGGTTTATATTGTAACGACCATCACCCGCGGCAAGGTAAAGCCACTTGCCATGAAACTCAATCGTTTCCAGAAGCTTCAAAGTCTCTTTGTCCCCCATTCCCCAAATAGAAGTCTTTCCCGTTTTGGAATAATCTATTCCCTCGGTGAAGATGTACTGGTCTTCTTCTGCTAAGCGAGGTCTTGTGGCCTTCATATGATTTCCATTTAGTCCGGCATGTCCTTGCTCAAATTCGCGCGAATGGTTCCAAGGCAAGCTCATTGGTAACAAATACTACTGAGTTCAAGGGATTACTTCTTTTTTAGTATAAGCCAAAAATGCTTACAGTGGTATTTCTTACCAAAAAATTCAGTATCCTTCTCAATCCGTTGTTCTTCAACCAATTCAAAATTGTTGTAGAATCCAAGAAGTTCGGGCCTGTCAAAAACTTTCTCAAACTTCCCCGTTGTGGGATGGATAAAACTATTTTTTTCTTCAGCGGGATGCTTCTCCAGCATTTCTTTATGGAACACATCATCCGTCGACAAGGTATAGACGAGCAAGAAACCCCCACTCTTTAAGACTCTCTTGAACTCATCCCTGGCAAATGCCCTGCCCACGGGCGATTCAATATCCGTGGAAGCGAAACAATCAATCGCGAAGTCAAAATGGCCCGACTCAAAAGGCCATTGTTTGGTTGCATCTTGGACAATAAAATCAACAGTGTTTTCTGCGCCCGCCTCTTTTGCGCGTTTCTTGGCTTCGGCAATGGCATGCTCCGAAAAATCAAATGCGGACATTCTGGCTCCTTGGTTGGCAAGCCAAATACTGTTGCGGCCTTTCCCACAGCCCATTTCGATACCAGCTAAATTTTTTGAATGGTTTCGTGCGCTCAGCCAAGAAAAAAACTTCTTTACCCCATTGGAAGCATCCTGCTGATCCATTTGAAGAAGAACAAAAGGTTTCTTGTGCTCTTCCTCCCAAAGCGCTTTTTGTTTTTCGTGATCGATTGGCATACCATTATTGGTTTGATAAATTCACTATAGTAAAAAATTATATTTTACTGTAATCCGCTTGATACGGTAGCAAATCTTTGAGCTTCACAGCCTTGTCTTTGCCTAGAATAACCTCTGCTTCCATATTGCTCTTATCGATCTGACGCATAAACTCACGGCATCGGCCACAGGGGTGCAACACAAAAACTGCCTTTTTCTTGTCTTTCCAGACGGCGACGATCTTTTTGATTTTGTATTCCTGCGCTGTCACCATCGAAGCAATTGCGCCGTGCTCAGCACAGAAACCCATACTCGAAGAAACGTCAATGGAGACACCAAGATAAACATTCCCTTTGTCGGATAATAAAGCACAGCCAACATCCCCGACCGTATGGTCGCCGATGTTTTTTGGGTGAATGACGGATGCCGAAAGTTTTATGAGTTTTTCGTTTGTCATAACAATCTGCTTAAAAAATTGCATTTTTGCCTTTACGAATATAATCTCGAAGTAATTTGTATCGCGTCCCTCGCGCCTGGCCAATCCGCTCTACGAGCTTCAACTTCACCAAACGCGAAAGCGCTTGTTTAATTGTTTCCCGTGGTATCTTCCCATGGAGCAACGTCACGACATCAGCAACACCCAGTTCATTCTCATCACTAAAAAGCTGATACACTTCAGTTTGTCGAACAGAAAGAAGTTTTTGTGGCTGATCCTCTTGTAAAAGCTTGTTCGCGCGAACCGTTTGTTCTGTCAGTGCGCTCAAAAAGTAGGTGACCCATGGCGTAATGTCTTCGTGATTGGTCTTGTGATGCTTTTGTGCGGCTCGAAGAACCAGATAATATTCCGCTTTCGTCTCCTCGATAACTTCGTCAAGCGAAACATACGGGATATAGCCATACCCCGCCTTCAACAACAAGAAGTTCGTCAGTGCACGACTTAATCGTCCGTTGCCGTCTGTAAACGGATGAATCGCGAGGAATTCAAAAATAAAATTCGCAATGACAAGCAGGGGGTGGAGTACATTCGTATTCAACTGTTCGTTGGTCCACTCGATCACTTCAAGCATTTCTCCTTTCACAAGATGTGGAGGCGTTGGGTTAAAAAGCACGACATTCTCACCATGAGGATTGATCATGACCACGGTATTCGGAGCATGTTTGTACGTCCCCTTATGCGCAACGTCTTTCTCCGAGAACTGCAGAAGCATACCATGCAACTGCAGAATCCAATTTTCAGAGAGCTTCATTGTTTTCCAATTGTCGAAAACGCGTCCAATGACATCCGCGTATCCGGCCACTTCCTGTTCGTCTCTATTCTTCGGGCGCGTTGTTTTGAGACCGCGTAAAAATCGAGCGATCTCTTCGTCCGTCATTGTGGCACCCTCAATACGCGTCGAGGCACCGGTTGATGTGATAATGACCCACGATTTCAATCGTCCGAGGATTTGCGGGGCCAGACGAAGACTCCCCTTCCAAAGACCTTGGAACTGGTCAATGCGAGCGATGGCGCTAAGAATGTTCTGTGTTAAAGGCACTCGTTTATCAAGTCGATTGGTAGGCATACTTATTGGATGTAATATAACTATATCCAATAGTACACAAAAGTATCCAATTTGTCAAGATTAACTAAAAAACGCCCTCACCCTGACCCCGCACGCTGCGGTGGCCCTACGGAGAGGGTATATTTTGATCACATCCTCTTGGGTGTTTGGATTCCTAGGAGCGCCAGGCCTTGCGTGAGCGTTGCTGCCACGCGCGAGAGAAGTTCGGCACGGCGATGTTGATCAGCCGGCTCTGACTGAAGCACCGGAACTTCTTCGTAGAGCCGGTGAAACGCCGTGGCAAGCGTTGCCAAGTATTCGATCATCCGATGGGGTTCGCGCATTCTCCCCGCTTCTTCCACGGTAGGATGAAAACGGATGAGTAAGCGCAAGAGCTCCCGTTCACGCGGATGCATACCCTCCAGCACCACCTTTTTACCCTTCGTCTTTTTCAAACGGCGCAAAATGCCATTGATGCGCACCACGCTATACTGAAGGTACGGCGCGCTAGAGCCAGAAAAGTTCATCATTGTATCCCAATTCACAATGCTGTCGTGCGCGCGGTTCTGAGAAAGATCGTTGTAGATCACGGAACCCAACCCCACCATGACTGCGACGCGTTCTTGTTCTCGGGCAGAGAGTACGGGAGTGGCGCGATCATTGCGATTGTGCAACACGCTCCGAGCCCGAGTAATGGCCTCGTCCAACACCTCCTGCAGTCCCCCGCCCGTGCCCTGGCGC
>ORMF010673966.1_pt1 | contig 13224 bp, 5 predicted proteins | sample 1779871 | NCBI WGS metagenome assembly ORMF01 (sample SAMEA104232316, study PRJEB22302) | groundwater metagenome | biome: forest; feature: aquifer; material: groundwater | place: USA | collected 2011-08-07 | depth 5.4 m | reverse complement strand
GCCGAGTTGAGGGCCGAGAACTTGTTGTCGGCCGCCGGGATCACGCTGGCGAAGTATTTTTTGACCAGGTCGGGGTACTGTTTCAGGCCTTGGTCCATGCCGAGGAAGATCACCCCCTGCTTCTCCAGCTCCTTGTTGATGGAGTGGTAGACCACCTCCGACTCGTACTGGGCCGTGACGCCGGCAAGGAATTTCCGTTCCGCCTCCGGGATCCCCAGCTTGTCGAAGGTGTTCTTGATGTCGGCGGGGACATCTTCCCAGGTCTTCCCCTGCTCCTCCATCGGCTTCAGGTAGTAATAGATGTCGTCATACGGGATCTGGGTCAGCATCCCGAGATCGGCCCAGGCGGGCAGGGGTTTCTGCTGATAGGATTTGAGCGCCTTCAATCGGAAGGCCCGCATCCATTCCGGTTCCGACTTCATCTCCGAGATCTCCTCCACCGTGGTTTGGGTGAGGCCCTTCTTGGATTTGAAGACGTACTTCTCCGGGTCGTGGAAGCCGTACTGCTCTTCGTAGTTCTGCCCGATGTCCAGCGGTTTCCCGTTGTCCGTCTTGTCCGTCATGACGTCACCGCCTCTTTCTCGTAAGGTGCGTAACCCTTGGCTTCCAGCTCCAGCGCCAATTCCTTGCCTCCGGAGCGGACAATCCGCCCGTCCACCAGCACGTGCACGGTGTCCGGCTGGATGTAGTTGAGCAGCCGTTGGTAGTGCGTGATCAGCAGGATCCCCAGTTCCGGTCCGCGCAGCCGGTTGACCCCCTCGGCCACCGTCCGCAGCGCGTCAATGTCCAGCCCGGAGTCGGTCTCATCCATCAGGGCCAGCTGCGGCTTGAGCATCGCCATCTGCAGCACCTCGTGCCGCTTCTTCTCGCCGCCGGAGAACCCGTCGTTCACGTACCGCGTGGCGAAGGACTCATCCACCCCGAGGGAGGCCATCGCGGCCTTCAGCGTCTTGCGGAACTCCTTCGACTGGAACGCCTCCCCGAAGCGGGCCTTCATCGCGGTGCGCATAAAGTTGGCCACGCTGACCCCCTGGATCGCGGTGGGGTACTGGAAGGCCAGGAAGATCCCCATCCGGGCCCGGGCATCGGTCTTGAAGGGGGTGAGGTCCTGCCCGTTGAAGAGGATCTGCCCCTGGGTCACCTTGTACTTGGGGTGCCCCATCAGGGTGTTGGAGAGGGTGGACTTGCCGGAGCCGTTGGGCCCCATCAGCGCGTGGACCTGTCCCTTTTCCACCTTCAGGGATATCCCCTTCAGGATCTCCTTGCCCTCCACCTCCACGTGCAGCTCTTTCACTTCCAACAGCGTGCTCATTCGTTTTTCTCTCCTAAACGGAAAATGGCGTTGTGATCCTGCTCTGCAGCACCTGCTTCACCTTTTGCTCCGGCCCGATCAGGTCGGAGATCAGCACCTTTCCCATGAACCCGTCAATCGCCTGGGTCAGGGTGGACCAAGCGGAGCGGATGCAGCATTCCTCTATATGGACACAGCTGGCCCGGTTGCCCGGGTGCCGGTCGCAGATCTCTTCAGTGGTCGGCAGCTTGCCGAGCGCCCGGACCACATCCCGCAAGCTCAGCTCGGTCGGTTTCCGGTCCAGCCGGTAGCCGCCGTTGACTCCCCGCACCGAATGGATCAGCCCCCCCTTGGCCATCAGCCGCAGCAGCTTCTCCACGTAGGCGGGGGAGAGCCCCTCTTTCGAGGCGATCTCCTTCACCGACAGCCCGGTCTCCCGGTCCGCCTGCGCCAATTGCAATAGGCACCTAAGCCCGTACTCTTCCTGCGCCGTGATCTTCATCTCACTTTCAATAATACCGAATACATGACACTTTAGTCAAGTATTGGGCTGCCTCGCCCCACTCAGGGCCGGGGATTCACTCCCTCTCCCTCCTCGCCTGAGTCTGAGGTCTCCGGCTCGTCGGTCAACGGTCGTTCACCCCGTCCCCGAGCGGGGCTAAGCGCGCTGCTGAGCACTGCCCGGGAGATGGGTGAGCGACTTTGAGGGCCGAGCAGGGACCTACTGGGTGCCGCGCTTTAGTGCTCGGCCCGAGCGGAGCGAACCCACTCACGGGCAGGGCTCAGCAGAGAGACATGCCGAGCAGGGGCTTCGAGCGTCCGGCGGTCCGGACCGGCTCGGCAGGGGAATGGATTACATATAGACGGCCAGGCGGCCGTCTTCCAACTGTTCGATGTAGAGAATTTTTCCAATCGGTTGGCCCGTCCATTGGGCCAATGCTTCTTGGATAATGACGGCTAATGAAGGATGGGGAAGCGTGCTCAGGTCAACCTTCGCCACGTTCTCCGGCAACCGGGCTGGGAATGCTTCTCCATCCACAACGACGATTGTTTGGGGCCTGATACCCTCCAGTCCTCGAAGGCTCACCGCGGCCTCTGTAATGAAGTGATCCTGTTTCGCTTCCTCGATCATCCGCGCCACCTTGGGGCTTGCCGCCGGTGAAGCGTGCATTTGAATCAGGTCTACGACAAAAATCTGCACGCCTACTCGCAGCGGTGAATCCACCGACACCTGCGAATGCGCCACTGGATTCGTCGGGCGCTCCGACAGGATGCGCACTTCCACGGTTTCCTCGAGACCGGCTGTGGTCGCCAGGGCCTTTCGGATTCTTCCCACCTGATCCGGAGCAAAAACTTCCAGCAAACGCAGGAGGCGGGCATCCTCTTCGGCAGGGCGTGTTTCCTTGAAGAATTCCTGAATCAAGGTCTGGGCGGATTGGGATTGAAGCTCCTGCGCCCGGTTGGAATCCAAAGTGCCCAGCAGTTTCAAAAGCTGTGTCGCCCGCTCCGGCGAAAGTTGCCGGGGATTCTCGAACGCCCGGCCGAATGCTTCAAGGACCCGGGTGTAGGTGTTGTCCAGTTGTTCCAAGTCGCGAGCTTGCCGATAACTCAACAGCGCCTCCCGAACCTCCGCATCCGGCATTAAGGCCGACTGCGTTTTTTGGATCGTTTCTTCGATCAAACGGGCTAGAGCTTGCCGGCGGGGAACCGCCCGGGCCTGGTTCTCTGTCGGGGGCACCTGGCCCGGCGCCTGGGCAATGGTCTCGGCGGAGACCTCATAAATCGCCTGGTAGATCAGCGCGCTGGCCCGGTCCAAAGAATCATTGACGCCTTGCCCGTAGCGTTCGGCGACCCCCTTTTCCGCCCTCTCTAATGCCGTAAGCAAAGCGGGATTTTGAAACTCCCCAATCCACCGGTGCCAATCTTGCAGAAATTCCTGGTAGATCTGGGCGAGCGCGCTTCCTTGGGGAGCTTGGGCGGCCGCCGCCAGCCAGACGAATCGCTCCAGGTCCTGAGGATACAGCTCAAACGGTTGTCGAATGGTTTGCCCAGCCCCGATTGAAATCTGCTGCAGGACCCGTATCGGCCGAAGATGCAGATTGGATTGACGGGTATCGGTCATTCTGCCGGTTCGAGGATTCAGGGTTGCTCCACCGTAGGTATAGCTTCCGGGGAATCCCAAATGATAAAGCCCCCTGTCGGTCTTCCCGCCGGGGTAAGGGAGCCATGGATAATGCAGATCCCCATAGAAAAGAACCAGCGACAGCGTCGAGAGGGCCTCTTTCAAATCTACCCCCAAGCTGTAATGGGCGCCCACCGTAAAGAAGCGATCCATGGCCGGATCCTCCAGGAACAGCCCCATCAATTTGGAAAAGGTGCTTGGAAAGGCCGGCAGCAACCGAACGTCCAACTGGCCCGGTTGTTCCGGATGCACGAGAGTCATCGAATGGTCGCCCACACCGCTGGAGATCTCGACGGCCGCCTGTCTCAATGCCGCCTCTTGTTTCGGATCTTCAAAGGGAAGGTGGAGTTCCGAGCCGGCCGACGCCAGCTGCAGGCCGTTTTCGTCCAACTTTTCCAGCCGAAGGAAGTGATCGGTCCAAGATTTGGCCTTGAGGATGAGCGCCTCCGGCCCTGGGATGTTCCGCGCTTCGCGAATCACTTCCCTGCGAACCACCGCCCTGGCGCCGAAGGTCAGCTCATTAAACGACGGATCGAACAAAGTCCGGCGCCACGCCAGCATAAAGGGACCCAGTTGTCCCCAATTCAGATCGGTGTCAAGCCCCAAGTCGGCCGGGCTGAATTTGGCCTGGATAACCTGGAAGAACGGTTCGTATCCGCTCAATGCAACCAGCGTTTCCTTGGCGGTATTCTGGACGCCGATGTCCCGGGACTGCAGGAGATTGAAAAAGGCCGGCAGGGCGGCCAGCACGGCTGGGCGAAGCTCCTGAACATCCGCCATGGCGATGAGCGTCCGTTGAGCCGCCCGGCGGACTTCCGAATCGGTATAGCTCAGGTTGGCTATGGAAGCGGCGATAGTGGTCGACAGGATCCCGGGAATAACCTTGGCCTGGGCGAAGACCGTCAGGGTCTCTTGAGCCGCCTGGCGGACGGTCGCGTTATTCTCATAGCTGACGCTGGAGATCAAGGGAGTGGTTGCTCCCGCAAGTTGGTCCAACGCCACTCCGCTGCGCGCAAAGAGGCGCAGGACATGAGAGGCCTCTATGCGAATAGGATTGGTTTCGGCCGGCTCAAGCAGCCGCATCACCCGGACCGCCGCGGCGGCCAATAGGTCCGGCGCCACGCGGGCCTCGGCAAGCGCGGCCAGAAACCTTAAACCGGATAATTTCAATGGCGTCGAATCCGAATTCAGGTTTACTACCGTCGGCGCTACGGCTTCCGGCAGAAGTTCCGGCGCGATGGACTGTTTCAGCGCGGTCAGCGCCGTTTCTTGAGCGGAGGCGCGCACCTCAATGTTGGGATGCCGAAGATTATCCAAGGTGAGCTTCAGGCCTTGTCGGACGCTGCCGGACCCGATCTTGGTTTTTAGGATGAACTTTCTGAAGTTGTCCTGCGCGAATTGCCGGGTTTGAGGATCCCCATGGGTCAGGTTTTCCAAAGTGACCGCCAGCACAAGGTCTGCCGCCCGGGCAACTCCCTCTATGGCGAAGACCTCCAGCGTTTCCTGGGCCCCTTGCTGAATCTCCGGATAGGGGCTCCTCAGAAAGGAAGCCATTCTAGGCACTTCCTTAGAGAGGATTCCCCGGTAGGATTCGATTCTCGCCAGCTCCACCAGCATCTGCTGGGCCTTTCCCCGGACATCCGGGGTGAAAAACTCAAGGTTGGATACCAGGGCTTCCACGAGGAATTCCATCCGGTTTGCAAGAGCCGGCTGGATCGGATTCAGCCAGCCATGGATCTGCGGCAGGGCATTGAGCCGCTGCCTCCGGGTGCCGGTCAAAAGCTTCCGGATCGTCTCCTGGACTTTCTTTTCCTCCAGTCCCGCGGCAGTGCTCTCTTTGGAAAGCTGCTCTTCCGTAATCTGCTCCTCCGGCGGAACCTGCTCATACCAAATCGAGGAGGGATAAAGGTGGGCCTTGTTCGGAATGGACCTGTTGTAGTCGGCCCGTTTCTGAGAATCGGAAAGAATCGCGTAGGCCTCCGCGGCCTTCTTCATCCGTTCCGTGGCTTTTTGAATTGCGCTTCCTTCATGAAGGAAGCGGTCCGGGTGATAGGCGAAGGCGAGCAGTCGGTAGGACCTGCGGATCGCCTCAAGCGGGGCGGAACGGGGAACCCCCATGACGGCATAGTGGTTCTGGAGCCGGCCGTGCCGGTACGTGTCGACCTGCTCAGGGAGAGTGGACACAAACCCCTCGTAAACTTCCCGGTGCAGGATGTCGGTTCCCCGGCGCCCCTGTTTCATCGGGGAGGTGATCTGCCGGACCACCGCGGGGTCCACCCCGGAGATCAGTTCGCCGATGAGCGTTACATCGAACTTTCGAAAATGATCCGCCACTTGATCGGCCGACATATTCTTCAGGAGGAATGTTTTCAGCTCCGGCTGGGAAGCCCTCTGAAGAAGTTCTTTCAAATCCTCCGGCGTCTGGATCATGCTTCCCAAAATGCTCCTTCGCTCCGTTTCCGGACGGCTCAGCAAGGCCGTCTTGAACTCGTCAACCCTCTGGGATCGGGACTCCGGGTCTGGGGCCGAAGGAATGGCTTGAAGAAGCAGGTACCGGGCCACAACGGCGTTGGTCGGAAGGTCTTGGTGCATCCGAAAAAGCGCTTGCGCGTACGAGTAGGCCTGCGGAGCGGCTCTGGGTTTGGCGGCCAGATAATCCACCAGCCCTTGGGAAAGAAAGGAGAGACTCGGCGGATCCCGGATCGTCAGCAAGTACCGAAAGGCGGCCCGTTCCGCCGCCATCTGATTGCCGGCATCGTAAAGGTCAACCACCAAAATCAACGGCCAGACGGTCTCCAGCCGGTCCCGGGCGGCCGCCAGCAACTCGTCGGAAGGGGGGCCGGCTCGCATCAGTTGCTGAAGCAAAAGAATCGCTTCCAGGGCCGATTCTCCTTGCGGGGACAAAGCCGCCTCCTCACTCTGAGCGATGCCGATCTGAAAGTCCCTCAGGAAGGATTGAGTGAGGGAAGGCAGTTTAGAATCCTGCCCTGTCCGGAACATCGGACCCAAAGCCACACCCCATTGCTGGATGAACAGGTTTAAGAGCGCAATCTTGGGTGGGCTTTGCCGTTCAAACATAGACTTCTCGCCGACCGTTGCTGAAGCCGCGATCGGCTTTACTTGCAGCAACTCCAGAAATTCCAGCACCGTCTGAGGATCCCCATTCTGCCGCAGGTAATCTGCGGCGTTGCTCCACCGGCCGGATTGAATTCCAGCCAGCAGATTCCGCGCGGAGGGACTGAAAGCTTCCAGGAAAGATGTCTCATCGCGGCGGGGGGAGACCTTTTTCTCCGCCTTGATCCCCCTCCCAATGTCGGCAAACAGCGCGACCTTTTCGAAAAAGGACATCTCTCCGAGCGCTTCCTCCAGCCGCTCTTTTCCAAACAGCGTTCGGAAGAGGTCGAAGGGCTCTACCGCATCCAGGAAATTAATGTACATCAGAGTTTTGTCCTGACGAAGGCCGGAAGCTCCCATGCCGTCAACAACGATGGCGATGAAGGACTTTTGCCCATTCGCAAGATCGTCAGCCAGTTGCTTTGGAGTCCAGATGGAAAGGAGTGGCGCCGCCTCCTTCCACCCATAGACACGGATTCCTTCCAGGAACCAGCGATTCCCCCGCAGAAGGTTCAGCGCCTGCTCGAGAGAGAGGTCCGGGCGAATCTGGATGAATTGCAATCCCTCTTGGAACGTAGGGACCCCGTAGCCGGTCTTATGCAGGGCCGTGGCGGTCTTCCGGTCCGGCCGGCTCCCCTGAGCCGCCTGAAGGATCTCCTCAGCTAGAAACCGCTTATCCGTCGTGAGTTTGCTCTTGAGGGCCGCATGAAACTTTTGGGTATTTATAAGATCTACCACGTAATATCCCGTCACGGGTTCCAGCCCCTTTTGGATACCCGGATCGGTCTGAAGCGGGCTGATCGCCTCGAGGTACCGCAGGTGGGCCCCCACCTCCCATCCCTGCTGATCCAGATGAGACAAGGCTTGGACGCGAAGCGACAGTCGTTCCGGGCTCTTCAGCAGTTCAGCGGCGTCCTGGTAATAAGCCGCCAGCTCCCGGGCCAGGGGGTCCTCCAAAGCCACCCGGTTGCTCCGGTTCATGTGCTCGAGAGAATAGCGCAGCCACTCTGCCAGCTCCAGGGGAGGCAGGGCCAGCAAAGAGGTGTCCACCGTCAAGTCCGCCCCGGCCAGTTGGATCGGGACTTCCAAATTCACGCCCAACTGGAAATAGAGCTTTGCTGAATAGCCGAAATATCCTCGGAGCTGATCCAACAGGAGCCCTTGCTGTCTTTCTAGGATTTTTCCGGAAGGAAGACCGTGGGTCTGAATAAAAGCGTTGAATTCCTTCGAGCTCTCCCTGAGAAGGAGGGCCGGTTTCCGCGTCTTTCCGGCGGCCTTCTTGCGCCGGAGATTCATTCCAAGCCCGGCGGAAGTTCCGTGGGAGAAGGCCCGATAGGGAAGGTTATGGAATGCTTGATAGAACGCCGCTACTTCCGGCGCTTTTTCCCGGGCCTCCTTTTCGGTGAGGTTGGGTTCCGTAAAGCGCAGAGTCAGGTAATGGATAAAAGCCCCTTGCTCTTTTTTTGAAGTTTTTTGGATCGCGGACAAGATGGAATCGTCGATGTAAAGGATTTTTCCTTCCAGAACCGGGACTGCCGCCACAAAATCAGGAGGGAAGGGAACCCCCTTCTCCTGCGCTACTCTCCGCGCGGTTTCATCCAGGAACTCCACCCTGCGAACCGTTATCCCTGCCCGATGGAATTCTCCCGCGGGGTCTAAGTCCCGCAGCTGCTCCAGAGTAAATCCCCCGGAAAAATCGGTATAATGTTCCTTCCCGTCAACCGTCAGAAACGGGGATAGATATCTGCGAATCCGCTGGAGGGCCTCTCCGACCACGGCATATTGCTCCGGTGTCAGGTGGGTTCCGAAACCGGTGACCACCGTTGCCGGCAACTCCTCCATACCGGCGAGATCCCCTTCGCCGGATTCCCGGTATTCCTCCCGGGGGTCGGGTATAAACCGGTCCAGCATGTCGGTCCGGTAGCCGTTTTCCCCGGCGATCCATCCCATCAACTGAATGACCCGCTTCCAGTAGGGATAGCTCCTGCTGTCGCCTCGGCCCAAGGGGATGTCTAAGATTCGCTCCAACGCCTCTGCGACTTCATCCACACTGCGGATGGCATCGTAGAGCTGCACAACCCCGGGCCGGTCCGGTTTTGTGCTGTTAAAGGGGATTTGGTCTCCGCCTTCATGTTCATCCTTCAGCCGTTCCCAGATCTCCAGCAGGATTTGGGTGGTCTCGAGGGTCTCTTCCTTGATCTCCAAGGGGGCGTTCTTCCATCCCTCCAAGGCCTCTGCCTTGCTCTCTCCGCTCTGGCGTTCCGCCCCAAACACCTTCTCGACCCACTGGGCGACCTTCTCTGGAGCGCGATCGTGCGCTTGGGCGATCTCCAGGAGATCCCCGACCATTGGTATGGGCAGTCCCCCATGCCGTTCACCGAGCTTCAGGATCTCCCCTGGGGTCACTTGGAACTCTCGGGCCAGCTGCAGGGCCTGAACGACCTCTCCTTCCGTTCGCTTGCCCTCCTTGACCAGTTTGACCATCAGCTTCTTCTCAGATTCCGGGACCACGGCCATCTGGCCGGTTAATGCCAGATGTTCCCGCACCGGGACCGGGAGCTGGGCTTCTAGGCGAAGCCGTTTTAATCCGGCCAGGATCTCCGTGATGGGTGCTCGCTGCTGGACCGCTTCCTCCGGCAGGGAAGGTTCTCTGAGGTGGATTTCCTCATGGCGGGCCCATTCTCTGCGGCGGCCTTCCTCCAACTGCATTAGGTGTGCCGCCTCCGCGGCATCCAGATGGACGTACTTCTGGGCTCCCTGCGTCTGGTTGGAGCCGGGATGGGCGATTAGGCGATCTTTGAAGGAGCCACCTGCCTCTTGGGCGAGCTTTCGGATGCGATCGTTCAATCCCGGGTAAAACCGGATCTCCGCTTTTAGACCGCGGAGGGCCCCCTCGGGATCCAGCGCGTAGTAATCGGCTCCGTCCGCGTCCAGGACGCGGGTCTGTCCTTCCGCGATGAGTTGCCGGATCGCCTCGTTCACCAGGCGGTGTTCGCTCGAGGTCAGCTCCCGGCCGGACGCCAATACCCCGGCGCCCTCCTCTAGACCGGCGAGATCCCCTTCGCCGGGTCCGGGGTATTCCTCCTGCGGATCCGGTATAAACCGGTCCAGCATGTCGGCCCGGTAGCCGTTTTCCCCGGCGATCCATCCCATCAGCTGGATCACCCGCTTCCAGTAGGGATAGTTCCTGCTGTCGCCTCGGCCCAAGGGGATGTCCAAGATTCGTTCCAGCGCCTCTGCGACTTCATCCACACTGCGGATGGCATCGTAGAGCTGCACAACCCCGGGCCGGTCCGGCTTTGTGCTGTTAAAGGGGATTTGGTCTCCGCCTTCATGCTCATCCTTCATCTGGTCCCAAAGCTCCAGCAGGATTTGGGTGGTCTCGAGGGTCTCTTCCTTGATCTCCAAGGGGGCGTTCTGCCATCCCTGCAAGGCCTCTGCCTTGCTCTCTCCGCTCTGGCGTTCCGCTCCAAACACCTTCTCCACCCATTGGGCGACCTTTTCTGGAGCGCGATCGTGGGCTTGGGCGATCTCCAGGAGATCCCCGACCATTGGTATGGGCAGTCCCCCATGCCGTTCACCGAGCTTCAGGATCTCTCCTGGGGTCACTTGGAACTCTCGGGCCAACTGCAGGGCCTGAACGACCTCTCCTTCCGTTCGCTTGCCCTGCTTGACCAGTTTGACCATCAGCTTCTTCTCAGATTCCGGGACCACGGCCATCTGGCCGGTTAACGCCAGGTGTTCCCGCACCGGGACCGGGAGTTGGGCTTCTAGGCGAAGCCGTTTTAATCCGGCCAGGATCTCCGTGATGGGCGCCCGCTGCTGGACCGCTTCCTCCGGCAGGGAAGGTTCTCGCAGGTGGGTCTCCTCATGGCGGGCCCATTCCCTCCGGCGGCCTTCCTCCAACTGCATCAGGTGTCCCGCCTCCGCGGCATCCAGGTGGACGTACTTCTGGGCTCCCTGCGTCTGGTTGGAGCCGGGGTGGGCGATCAGGCGATCCTTGAAGGAGCCGCCGGCCTCTTGGGCGAGCTTTCGGATGCGGTCATTCAATCCCGGGTAAAACCGGATCTCCGCCTTTACACCGCGGAGGGCCCCCTCGGGATCCAACGCGTGGTAATCGGCTCCGTCCGCGTCCAAGACGCGGGTCTGTCCTTCTGCGATGAGTTGCCGGATCGCCTCGTTCACCAGGCGGTGTTCGCTCGAGGTCAGCTCCCGGCCGGATGCCAATACCCCGGCGCCCTCCTCCAGGCCGGCGGCAATCTCCCCGGGAACGGCTTCTTGCTTTTGGATTCCACGCAGGGCAAAGGCAGGGTCGGGCAAACCCAGGGAGAGGGTTAACCAAAGGGCCAGGAATCGGGGTAGAAAAAACAGTTTCCTCATTTCATGGGTCTTTGAACCCAACTGTGCCACATACCGGACCGAATGTCAAGTGGTCTATATAGATTTACTCACCACTAACGAAGCGGTCAGCAAGAATTGCTTGAGAAATAACCCCTTCGGCCATCCTGTCAACGTTTAACGGACACGAAGCAGTGCGGAAGTGGTACGAAGAGAGTGATTTGGTTATAATGGGCGGGTTATGGTCAGGGTAGAGAAACAGCTCTCGATATTCCTTGAGAACCGGCCGGGCGGGCTCGCCCGCATCTGCGGGACCCTCGCCGAGGCCGGCATCAACATCCTGGCCCTCTCGGTCCACGACACCGTGGACCACGCGATCATCCGCCTGTTGGCGGACCGGCCCGTGAAGGCGCTGCTGATCCTGGAGCAGCTCGGCCTCTACATCCTGGAGACCGACATCATCGCGCTGGACCTGCCGAACCAGCCCGGCGCCTTGGCTGAGATCTCCCGCAAGCTGGCCCGCGCCGACATCAACATCGAGTACGCCTACTGCTCCGCCGCCACCTCCCAAGGCAACGGCTGCCTGATCCTCAAGTCCGACGAGCTCGACCGCGCCATTGAGCTCCTCCGCGAAATCTAAGTCTAGCCTCACACGCCAGCGCTCCGCGTAATATTCCATCCTTCGCCGGCGTGATATACTTTCCCTATGGGAAGGCGGATGGTCCGGTTTTGTCGACATGCCAAGCTGAAATTCAGGGTGCTGAGGTTGCACCATTTCCCAGTTACTGAGCAACAGGTCCGCGACGCAGTCCTAGCCCCTGAACGAACAATGCCTGGATATGGGGGCCGTAGAATTGCTGAGAAATCGATTGATGCAGAACATGCGTTACGGGTTGTGTATGAAGAGTTATCCGGAGAGATCGATGTGATCACGTTTTACCCCGTGCGGAGGCGCGACTAATGCGAATCGGTTATGATCGCGAAAAGGACATCCTTTTGATCGAGGTCTCAAAAAAGCCGGTTGATCACGCGGAAGAAGTTGGGCCGTTGATCATCCACCTTTCCAAGCAAGGCCATCCTGTGCTACTTGAAGTTCTGGATGCCAGCGAGTTCCTTTCAGCAGCAACCAAGGTGACTGCAAGGGCAAAAACGGAACAGCTTGTCCCTCTATGAAGTCGAGAGGTCGCTGATTCGGGATTTAGGCCGGTAGGAACGCTTTGAGCCTGGCCTTCGTAGCTGCCGCGGTTGTCATTCTCTTTGCAGCCGGCTATGCCCTTTACAGCCGCTGGGTTTCCGGCAAGCTGGGGCTGAGCGACGCCAACCCGACGCCGGCTTGCACGGTGAACGACGGCGTGGATTTTGTGCCGGCGAAGGCGCCGTTCCTGCTGGGGCAGCATTTCTCGGCGATCGCCGCGGCAGGGCCGATCGTGGGGCCGATCCTGGCGGGGCTGGCGTTCGGGTGGCTGCCGGCGCTGCTCTGGATCGTCTTCGGCGCCATCTTCATCGGGGCGGTGCACGATTTCTCCAGTTTGTTCGGCTCCATCCGCCACAAGGCCGGCTCGATTGCGCAGATCATCAAGGATCATATCGGGCAGCGGGCGTACCTCCTCTTCCTCGGTTTCATCTGGCTCTCGCTGGTCTACGTGATCACCGCTTTCGCCGACCTGACCTCCAGCTCCTTCGCGGAGCCGGTTTCCGGCGGCGCGGTGGCCGGCTCCTCGCTGATGTATCTCGCGCTGGCGGTGGCAATGGGGATCGCGATGACCCGGTTCAAGCTGCCGCTGGGCCCGGCCACCGGGATCTTCCTTCCTCTATTGCTGGCGGTGATCTGGGCGGGGCAGTACCTGCCGCTGCGCCTTCCGGAACTCGCGGGCTTTAAACCTGCATTTCTGTGGAATTCCGTGGTGTTGGTTTACTGTTTTGTGGCTTCTGTGTTGCCGGTCTGGCTCCTGCTGCAGCCGCGCGGCTATCTGGGCGGGATCTTCCTCTATCTGTCTCTCATCGCGGGCACGATCGGGCTGGCGCTGGGCGGGATGAAGGTCAACTATCCGGCCTTCATCGGCTGGCAATCGGCTTCCGGGATGCCTCTCTTTCCGATGCTCTTCGTCACGGTGGCCTGCGGCGCCTGCTCCGGGTTCCACGGCTTGGTCTCCTCCGGCACCACCTCCAAGCAGGTGGCCAAGGAGAGCGATTGCCGGGCGGTCGGTTACGGCGGGATGCTGCTGGAAGGGATGGTGGCCCTGATCGCTCTCGCCACGGTGATGATCCTTGCCCCCGGCGATCCGGCCGTGAAGCTGGG
>ORMF010672903.1_pt1 | contig 13225 bp, 10 predicted proteins | sample 1779871 | NCBI WGS metagenome assembly ORMF01 (sample SAMEA104232316, study PRJEB22302) | groundwater metagenome | biome: forest; feature: aquifer; material: groundwater | place: USA | collected 2011-08-07 | depth 5.4 m | reverse complement strand
TCCGGCGGGCGCGCGGACCGGGCCCGTGGGGGCCGGCCTACGTCCAGCCGTCGCGTCGGCCGACCGACGGCCGCTACGGGGAGAATCCGAACCGGCTTCAGCATTATTATCAATACCAAGTGATTCTCAAACCGGCGCCTGAAAATATTCAGGACCTCTATCTGCAAAGCCTCACTTCATTCGGGATTCGGCTGGAGGAGCATGATATCCGTTTTGTCCAGGACGACTGGGAGTCTCCGACCCTGGGCGCGTGGGGGCTCGGGTGGGAGGTCCGCTTGAACGGGATGGAGATCACCCAATTCACCTATTTTCAGGAGATCGGAGGGATCGCGCTCGAACCGGTCTCGGTCGAAATCACCTACGGGCTGGAGCGGGTCGCCATGTATCTTCAGGAGGTCGATAGTGTTTATGATCTCGCCTGGACGGATAAAGTGACCTACGGCCAAGTGCATCATGACTCGGAGGTCCAGTTTTCTCATTTTAATTTCAATGAAGCGAATGTCGAGCGGCTGAAAGAGGGGTTCAACCGGTCGGAGGAGGAGTCCCGCGCATTGATCTCGAAAGGGCTGGTCCTGCCCGCTTACGATTACTGCATTAAAAGCTCCCACTTTTTTAATCTGCTCGACGCCCGCGGCGCGATCTCGGTGACCGAGCGGACCAGTTACATCGGCCGCGTCCGGGGCCTGGCCCGGCTCTGCGCGGAAGGCTACCTTCGGCAGCGGGAAGAGGCCGGCTTCCCTCTTTTGAAGTAGGCCCTGGCGCGCAAGATCAATTGAACGCCGCCGGGTAGGTCGGCCCTGGAAGCATGGCCGTGATAAATTTAGCTTCAGGAGACCTATTTTAACGGCGCTCCATTTGAAGGGTAAGAAAAATGCCTCCTAAGCGTTCCCCAAATGAACGCCGCCGAGTAGGTCGGCCATTGATCTATGGCCCTGATAATTTTACGCTTAGAAAACTTATGTTAAAAGGATTAAAGAAAGATCCCTTCCCTGAACTCTTCGTTGAAATCGGGGTCGAGGAGATCCCGTCAAACGTCATGGCGCCGACCCTTCAGCGCCTGAAGGAGATGGCGGCGGAGCGCCTGGCAACAGATTCGATTCCATCCGGCGCGCCGCAAGTCTACGGAACCCCCCGGCGGCTGATCCTCCACATTCCCGGCGTTTCAAGCCGGCAGGAAACGAAGAGTGAAACGATCACCGGCCCTTCCAAGAAGGTGGCATTCGATTCGCAGGGGAACCCGACCCCGGCGGCGATCGGCTTTGCGAAATCGCAAGGGGTCGCCGTTTCCGATCTGAAGGTCCGGCTAACCGAAAAAGGGGAGTACCTGGCGATTGAAAAGAGGCTTGAGGGGCAGCCGACGGCCCTCCTGCTGGAGAAGATCCTTCCGGAAATCATCGGCGGGCTGACCTTCCCCCGGTCGATGCGGTGGAACAAAGAGGGGGTTGCTTTTGTCCGGCCGATCCGGTGGATCGTGGCGCTCTACGACGGCAAGGTCGTCCCTTTTTCGTATGCCGGCATCCGGTCCGGAAATACGTCATCCGGCCACCGGGTGATGGCGCCGGGCGCTTTTCAGGTGAAAGACTTTGCTTCTTATCAGAAGGAGATGCGAAAGCGCTTTGTTCTCATCGATCCCGAGGAGCGGCATCAAAAGATCCAGGAAGAAATGCGGGCGCTGGCGGATGAGAAAAAGGGAAAGATAGAAGAAGACGAATCGCTCGTTTGGCAGGCGGCCTTTATGGTAGAATACCCGAAAGCGCTCTGCGGTTCTTTCGATCGTCCTTTCCTGGAGGTGCCCAAAGAGGTGATCATCACGGCGATGAAAGAACACCAGGGATACTTCCCCCTCCAGACGGAAGCCGGCGCGCTCCTCCCCCACTTCATCACCATCATCAACATTGAACCTAAAAAAACAGAAATCATCCAAAAGGGGAACGAGCGGGTCTTGCGCGCCCGCCTGACCGATGCGAAGTTTTATTTCGAGCAGGACCGACAGGGCAAGCTGATCGATCGGGTCGAGGGGCTTAAGCGGGTTACCTTCCAGGAGAAGCTCGGGACCCTGCACGACAAGGTCGAGCGGTTGAGGCCCCTTTCGGAATTTATTGTAAAGCAACTGGACATCTTGGGTGATCAAGACGCTCAACGAGCCGCCCTCCTTTGCAAGGCCGACCTGATTACCGGCGTCGTTCGGGAGTTTCCATCTCTTCAGGGGGTCATGGGGCGAATTTATGCAACTCTGGACGGAGAAAGCCATTCTGTGGCTCAAGCGATTGAAGAGCATTACCTTCCCCGGTTCTCGGGCGGCCCCCTTCCAAAAAGTCGAGCCGGTCAGATCTTGGCGATTGCAGACAAACTCGATACCCTCGTCGGCTGTTTTGGCGCGGGGCTTATACCGAGCGGTTCCGAAGATCCTTACGCGTTACGCCGACAGGGGTTGGGAATGATCCAAATTCTCGTCACTGTGGAGGCGTTCCGTCAATTTTCTTTAGGCGCCGTGGTCGGTGAGACGATTAGCCTTTACGAAGGTCAAGGAAAGTTTTCCGGAGGAAACGTCGCTTCGGAAGTCGCTGGTTTCTTAAAACAGCGAGTTGGCTCATACCTTGAATCCGAAGGGGTCCGGTACGACCTTCGCGACGCGGTCCTGGCGCGGCAACTCAATCGCCCGCGGGATATCGTCGAGTGCGCGGACGCACTGGTCCGATTTTCAACGCAACCGCTTTTCGGTCCGCTGATGACGGTCTTCAAACGGGCCATCCGGATTTTACCCAAAGGATTTCAGGGAGAGGCTCGGGAATCGTTGTTGAAGGACCCCGCAGAGCGAATACTTTACCAGGCGCTTTTAACCGCCGGCGAGGCGGCGCGTGGCCATTGGGAAAAACGGGAATACGAGCAGGTTCTCTGGTCGCTGGCGACCCTTTATGAACCGTTGAACCGCTTCTTCGACGGGGTGATGGTGATGGACGAAGACCTCGACGTCCGTCAGAATCGTCTAAGCCTTTTGCGTTCAGTCCGCGCGCTCTTTGATCAATTCGGTGATTTCTCGAAAATTGTGGAAGGGGAGTCCGGTCCTAAAGCGGGAGCAAAATGAACAGGCGACGCAGGTCTCAGGCGGTCCGGCTGGTTCGATCGTGTTTTTGTTCATTGCTGGCTCTGACCGGTCTTTTCCAGCCGGGGGGAACCCTCTTGGCGGCCGGGATTAAAACCGACATCTTAACCATCAACGGAGAGGTGACCGCCCGCGGGTCCGCAACGGGCCCGATCATCGTGGAGGTCTACAACCGGCCTCAATTGTCGCCCAGGCCGGTCTATTCCGCCCTGATGTCACGGCCCGGCCCCTATGAGATCCGGGTCCGGCCGGGAACCTACTACCTGCGGGCTTTTGTCGACGAAAACAGGAACCGGATTTGGGACATAGGAGAGCCGGCCGGGCTCTATGACGGAGAACCCCAGACCGGGATGGTCCGGGCCGACGCTTCCTCGAACCCGGCCGCCCAGGCATTGACCGTTCTTGCGCTTGCTTCAAAAAAAGGGATCAATATCGAAATCGATGTTTTAAAAAAATAGACCGGATACGGATACCGGGGAGGAGACCACCGATTTGAACCAAAAGATAAAAGCGAACCCGTAATTTAAGGAGAGGGGTGAATGGCAACAAAGAAAAAGTATGTCTATTTTTTTGGAGACGGTAAGGCCGACGGACGGGGGGATATGAAAGACCTCCTCGGAGGAAAAGGGGCCGGTTTGGCTGAAATGACCCGGCTGGAAATCCCGGTCCCTCCCGGATTTACAATCACGACCGAAGCATGCATCGCGTTTTTCAAGAATAAGAAGGCCTACCCGAAAGGGATGTGGGAGGAGGCGCTGGCCTCGTTAAAAAAAGTTGAGAAATCGCTTGGCCTGAAATTCGGCGATCCTCAAAATCCCCTTCTGGTTTCGGTCCGGTCCGGAGCCAAAGCGTCGATGCCGGGTATGATGGACACGGTCTTAAACCTCGGCTTGAACGACCGGACGGTGATGGGCCTCATCAAAAAATCAAATAACGACCGGTTCGGTTACGACGCCTACCGGCGGTTCGTCTCAATGTTCGGAAGTGTGGTGATGGGGGTCAAGCGGGACAAATTCGAACGGGCGTTCGAAGAGAAAAAGATCGGGCTCGGCATCCGCTTTGACACCGACCTGTCGGCCGACGCGCTGAAGGAACTGGTCGGGGTCTTTAAGAAAATCATTCTCAACGAAACGGGGAGAGCGTTTCCTGAAGAGCCGCTCGATCAACTCCGGCTCGGCATCGACGCGGTCTTTAATTCCTGGTTCGGCCAGCGGGCGATGACCTACCGCCGGCTCAACGACATTCCCGACACCTGGGGCACGGCGGTCAGCGTGGTGGCGATGGTCTTCGGCAACCTGGGAGAGACCTCGGGAACCGGCGTCGCCTTTACACGCGATCCCGGAACCGGCGAGAAGCGGTTCTTCGGAGAATTTCTTTTTAACGCCCAGGGAGAAGATGTCGTCGCCGGCATCCGGACTCCGCTGCCGATTGCCGCTTTGAAAGAAAAACTCCCCGGCGCGTACCGCGACCTTTTGTCGATCTATCGGAAATTGGAACACCATTATAAAGACATGCTCGATATCGAATTCACGGTTCAGGAGGGAAAGCTCTACATGCTTCAGACCCGGATCGGAAAGCGGACCGCGGCGGCGGCGGTCCGGATCGCCGTCGAGATGGTGAGGGAAAAGGTGATCACCCAGGACACCGCGCTCATGCGGGTCGATCCGGTTCAGCTCGACCAGCTTCTCCATCCGATGATCAATTCAAAAGTGAAGCTTCAGGTGATTGCAAAGGGGCTGCCCGCCTCTCCCGGCGCCGCGATCGGCAAGGTGGTTTTTACCGCCGAAGAAGCGGAGCGGATGGCGGAGCGGCGCGAAAAAGCGATTCTGGTCCGGGCGGAAACGTCGCCGGAAGACATCGGCGGGATGCACGCCGCCGAAGGAATCGTCACCGCCCGCGGCGGGATGACCTCTCATGCCGCCGTCGTCGCGCGCGGGATGGGGAAGTGCTGCGTGGCAGGCTGCGGCGCCCTTTTCATCGACGAAGAAAAAAAGATCTTTACCGTCGGAGGGCACACGGTGAAGGAGGGGGACTATATCACCCTGAACGGCTCCACCGGAGAGGTGATCCTGGGGCAGGCCGATTTGATCCAGCCGGAGTTGAGCGCTTCGTTCAAAATCTTGATGGGGTGGGCCGATAAAACCCGCAGGATGAAAGTACGGGCCAATGCAGACACCCCGCGTGATTCGCGGGTGGCGCGAGGTTTCGGCGCGGAGGGAATCGGGCTTTGCCGGACGGAGCATATGTTTTTTGACGAAGCGCGGATCAAGGCGGTCCGGGAGATGATTCTGGCCGATACATTGGAAGGAAGAAAGCGGGCGCTGGCCAAGCTGCTGCCGATGCAGAAAGGGGACTTCATCGCCATCTTCAAGGAGATGAAGGGGCTGCCGGTGACGATCCGGCTGCTGGATCCTCCGCTCCACGAATTTTTACCTCACACGGAGGAGGATCTGGCGGAGTTGGCGCAGGAGATGGGGGTGTCGGTCGATTTTCTGAGGGCGAAGAACCGAAGCCTTCACGAATTCAACCCGATGCTCGGCCACCGGGGATGCCGGCTCGCCGTCACCTATCCGGAAATCTATGAAATGCAGGTTCAGGCGATTTTTGAAGCGGCCTGCGAGTTGCGGGGCGAGGGGATGAAGGTGATCCCGGAGGTGATGATCCCGCTGGTGGCCCACGTCAAAGAATTTTCGGAAATGAGGGCGCTCTGCATCAGGATCGCCGAAGAGGTGATGGGGCGGTATAAGAAAAAAATCGACTACTCGATCGGAACAATGATCGAGCTTCCGCGCGCCGCGCTGGTTGCCGATGAGATCGCGAAGGAGGCGGAGTTTTTCTCCTTCGGCACCAACGATCTGACGCAGACGACGTTCGGCCTCTCGCGCGACGACGCCGGAAGATTCCTGCCGGACTATACCAAAAAGGGGATCTTGCCTCAGGACCCGTTTGTGGCGATCGACCAGGAGGGGGTCGGCCTCTTGATGCGGATGGCAATCGAGAAGGGGAGATCGACCCGCCCCGGCATGAAGATGGGCATTTGCGGCGAGCACGGCGGGGAGCCAAGCTCGGTGGAATTCTGCCACCGGATCGGCCTGAACTATGTCAGTTGCTCTCCGTTCCGGGTTCCGATCGCGCGGCTGGCGGCGGCGCAGGCGGCCATCAAAGAGAAAGAGCGGAAGAAGGGGAAAAAAGGAGAGGCCGGTCACCGATCCACGGTGTAAAATGAACGCCGTAACTTTTCGCTTAGGCCTGCTTTAACGGTTTTTCAAAAATGATTTTCTTGTAGGGGCGTATTGCGATACGCCCCTACAATTTTGATGGAGGCGTTGATGAAGGTTCAGGCGGTGTGGGCGGTCAAGGTCGTTCCGGACGACGAGGCGGAGGGGCTGCATGAGTTTGCGCTTGCCTGGTACCGGTTTACGCAAGATCCTACCGACATCGATCCCACCCTGAAAGTCCCGGCCCGCCCCGCGGTCTGGGTGACGTTCTCGAAGGTGGCGCAACTTGAGTTGATGCAATCGAGCTTCCCAGAAGCGAAGCTGGGACCTGCCGGGTCATTTACGGAGGCGCTGCACTTTGCCGACAACTGGGCGCGGGCACAGGAGCTTCAAAAACGGGTGGCCGCCGCGCTCAAAGACGAAGAGGAAGACGACATGGGCCGGATCCTAAAGGAAGATACGATGGAAGATTATTAATCCAAACGTAAACAATCGGTACATGGGTTTGTAGGGGCGCACCTGCGTGTGCGCCCTAACAGGGTGGTATGCGCCCCCCCATTGGGGCATGTGTGCCAATCGGGACATGCGGCCACTTGGGTGCAGGGCAGACACGCAGGTCTGCCCCTACGTTAGCCGTTCGCCGAAAATTGGGCCGACAGGTTCTTGATCGTCATGTTTTCCGCGATGGCGTCGTGAGGAATCAACACGTACTTCCAAGGCTTACCGCCGCACGTGGCCGCATGTTTGCCGGCGTGATGACACCACTTCACTGCGGCATCCCGTTTTGCCAGCACATCCGCATCCCCTATCTGATTTTTGGCCTTCGGTTCCAGCATGTAGATCGTGTCCCTGGTCTCGGCAACAAAGTCGGGTTGGTATTCTGGGTGATCGGCGCCGGACTTATAGAAGATCTGAAACTGCCCTTTGGCCGGCTTGAACCATTTTTCCGCTTCCCGATCGAGGATGACGGCAAGAATGCGCTCCGCCTCAGACTGGAATTTTTGCACCGGGAAGAGGCATCGGGTGAAGCCTCCAAATAGGTACTTGGCCATATTGCTCTTGTCCGTGGGCGATACACGGAAATCCAACGGCGGCTCGGCAGCCGCATAAGCGCTCGACTTCAGCTCGGTGAAGCCTTTACTGATGACGACTTCATATTCGACTGCATCTTCAAAGGAGTGCTGCTGCATTTGCACATGGATGAACTTTGCAGTCTCCCGCTGGTGCAGCCGCAAGACTTTGCGGGTATCTTCTTCTGATAGATAGGCCCGGAAATGCCGGACGGTCTGCGTCGCGAGGTCGTAGAGCAGGTCGGCGTGGCTGTCGTAGGCCACGTCGTCGAAGTCCACCAAACCGCTCACGATGGTGTCCTCCAATCGCGCCTCCTCGATACCTCCCTTGCCCGTGCCGACCACCTCCGTTGCGCCTGTCCGAAGATACTGGATCCAAAGCTCGTCAGATGGCGGCGGGTAATTGAGTCTTTCCAGTTCCAGCATGAACGGCTTGAAGCCGGACCGTACTTCACTCTTGGGCACAACGAGGATGCGCGGAATATCGATTGTCTGCTGGATGATCAACTCTGTCGTCTTAGCCACCACCGCGGCGATGTCGGGTTGTATCGTCACACCCTCCAGCTCCAGTTGGGCGGGTCGATACTGCGCCGCCACTTCTCGGAACACTTCGGCCTGCACTTCGGGCGTATTCAGATAAGCGACGCTCGGCAGCTTTTGCGGCTGGTTCTCCAGTTTCCGTATGACATCGCGAGTGATTTGCGCGACACGCTCTTCTTCCGGATTCAAAAAAGCTTTAGGGTCATCGGTTCCCGCAATTTCGGTAGCCGCCGAGATGCCCGATGGTTTGATCCCAAGCATGTTGTCGAGACGTGATTGCGAGACAACCGTCCTGGTCTTCTGTGAAAGATCCTCCGGCGACAGCACGAGGGCCTGCAGCCGTATCGGAGAATCTGACCGGTTCGCCTCGTTGATGATCTCCTGGAATCTGTCGTGCGCCACGATGCTGAGCCGGTCCACGGCGGGAACGCCGGTGCGCTTGCCGTAAGGGAGGCGCAGTCCGCGCCCGATCGATTGCTCGATGAGAATCCGCGCGTTGGCCGCGCGCAGCGGGATGATGGTGTAAAGGTTGGTCACATCCCACCCTTCCTTCAGCATGTTCACATGGATGACGATCTCCGTCGGCTCCTCCGTCTGCTCTACCTTCAGCAGGCGCTCGACCATCTCGTCTTCCTCCGCCCCCGTCTTGCTCGAATCGACCTGGATGACTTTATCTCGATAGCGGCCCTCAAAGAAATCCTCCCGTTGAATCAACTGCATCAATTGGCTCGCATGAGTTGTATCCCGGGCGATGATCAGGACGAAGGGCTTCACGATCGGCTCGCCACTCTCTCTCGCGTAGGTCTCCAGCAGCACCTTGGTCTGCTCATGCAGGCGGACGCCATCCTCCAGCTTCAGGCGCTCGATCTCCTCCGCCGACATGCCTGCCGGGTTGAAGTTCTTGCGCGTGACGACCGCCGGTTCCTTCACGAAACCGTCTGCCATGGCCCTTCCGAGGGGATAGTCGTACACCACATTCTTGAACGCCACCGACCCCTTGCTCGTTTCGACAAACGGCGTTGCGGTCAGTTCGAGACCGATCAGCGGCTTCAACTCGTTGATCGCCCGGACGCCCGCCGAGGCCCGGTAGCGATGCGATTCATCCATCAGCAGCGCCAGGTCGGGCAGTCCCGCGAGATAGTCGAAGTAGCTTTCGCCAATGTATTCCGACAGGCGCTTGATACGCGGCGACTTGCCGCCGCGCACCTCGGAGTTGATCTTGGAGATGTTGAAGATGTTCACTTTGCAGCGGAGCACTTCGTCGAACAGGGTCCGCGCCCGCGATTCGTAGTTGTCGCCGGTGATGATCGCAGGGGTGTCGGTGGCGAACTCTGCGATCCCCTTAAAAACATATTTCGGCGTGCCCGGCGTGAAGTCGGCGATCAGCTTGTTGTAGATCGTCAGGTTCGGCGCGAGGACGAAGAAATTGTTGATGCCATGCGCAAGGTGCAGGTAGCTGATGAAAGCGCCCATCAATCTTGTCTTTCCCACGCCGGTGGCCAGCGCGAAGCAGAGCGAAGGAAACTCCCGCTCGAAGTCGGTCACTGCCGGGAACTCATTGCGAATGGCCGCCAGCGCGGCAGCGACATCCGAGTTCTTCTTCGGCGGCACGATCTCGGTGATGCGGTCGAGGATCTCCAGCGAATGCCGTTGAGGCGGACGCAGGCTCAGGCGGCCGGTAATGGCATTGACGTGGCGGTTCATAATTGGCAGTTCCTTCCGCGCAAGATGGGCTCGATTGTCTCTTCGAAGCGGTGTTTAGAAATATCTTGGATCATGTTGTTCCGCATAGTTTTAGGCTCGTCCACCCAATTCCGGTCCGTCTCCTTCCAGAACATCCCATGCACATAAGGGATGCACTGAAAAACCCCACAGCTACAGACGGTTACGAAATGACATCTTGCTCCATCAGCGCCTCCAGTTACATCGCGCTACATACGCTCTACGGCCCCGACTTCTCTCCCGAGCGATGCCTTATACGGTTTTCTTGGCCCGTTTGCTCGCGTGCAAAACGGTAAAGCCGATGACCTCATCGCCTTCATAGCGGACGATCACGTCGTCGTCCGTCATTTCACTGTCGGTGGCGTAGCTCGGCTTCTTGTAATTCACATACAGCGTGTCCGCCTCGGCATCGTACGTCAGCCAGACCGCGTGCTGCGGCGCCCGGTTGACGGCGGGAATCAGTTTCAAATACTCCTGAAAATCGGCTATGGCCATACCTGTCTCCTCTTTGCAAGCGACCGGACTCTACGAGTCAGGAACGCGGTGATGATAAAACCATCATTAGCCTCTTCCCGATAGACGACCACGAGATGCTTGCCCTCTTCCAGTTCGCGGACGGCGATCAGCTCGCCGTCGCCGCCGAGTAGTATACGCTCCGGCTGCAACACGGTCGCCGAGACCTCCGAGCGCAACCCGGCCAGCTCACAATGCTCCTCCGTGATATGCGCCCATCGTTCATCGGTGAGTCGAATGGCGACGCCGTTCTTGGAAGTAACTCGATCAATCATCGCACACTCATGAGTTTGTCACCCATCGAAATCCAATACTCTGCACAGCGCCCACTCCTTTCCTTTAGACAAAATCCAAACCCTGCTGCCCCGGCTTGGGCGGCGTCTTCGGCAGGTTCTCCACCTTCAGGCTGTAATCGTCCTTGCCCCATTCGCAGCGGGAGAGGACCGCCTTGGGGATCTTCTTCACGGTCAGGTTTGGGTAGCCTTCCTTGCGGCCTCGGAAGGCGCTGCAGACCACCAGCAACGACCGGTCGCCGACCTCATCGCTCAATTGCAGGAGCTGATCGTGGCTCAGGTTGGCCGTGGTGACATAGATGAAGTCCCGCTCAGTGGAATGGCCGTGCCGCCAGTAGACCGCGTCACTCGGCGCATAGGTGAACCCCTCCAGCTTGCAGACCGCCTCGGCCAGCATCGCCGCGTTGAACTTTTCGTTGATGACCCAGTTGCCCCACTTGTCTTTCTCCAGCAGCGACGGCGCAAGGCGGTAGTAGCGGAACCCCCCGCCGCCCTTCCAATCCACTGCTTTCGTGATGCCGCCGGGATCGGCCCCCTCAATGACCTTTTTCAGCCGCGGGATGATGTGTGTGTGACAGTGCTCGCCGAGTTCTACCATGATCCAGCGGCGGCCCATCTTGTGCGCCACCGCGCCCGTCGTGCCGGAGCCAGCGAAGGAGTCTAGGATAAGGTCGTTGGGGTTGCTGGCAATTTCAAGGACGCGCGCCAGAAGACGTTCAGGTTTTGGCGTCCCAAAAACATCATCACCGAATAATACAACAATCTCCTTCTTTGCATCCTGCGTGTGTCCTACCTCTTCGTAAGGCCAAATTGTCTGAGGAACCACACCCTGCTTAACATCAGAGAGAAACCGCTTTAATTGCGGGATTGAGTCGCCATTTTTCCCCCACCAAATTCTTCTGTCGGTATCTAACTCAAGAAGTTTTTCCTTTGAGATTGACCAATATCTGCCTTTAGGCGGCCCTTCAACGACCCTTCCTGAAGGACAGGTAACCGAGTAAATTCCGAGGCTGTATGGGTTGCGCGCTGATAGATCGCTGGTTTTCCATTGTCCTCGCGGGTCTCCGTCCAGGTTTTTATATGCCTTGTCCTGCTTCTCTGAACGCGGCATTGGATTTGGTTTCCATGTGGATTCATTCTTTGCATAGATCAAAATGTAATCGTGATCTACAGACAGATGCTTGGCGCTGGACTTAGGAGCATAGTTCTTCCGCCAAATCACAGAAGCAATGAAATTCGCCCGCCCAAACACCTCATCGCACAACACCTTCAAATAATGCGCTTCGTTGTCGTCGATGGTGATCCACAGCGAACCGTCTGGAGCCAAAAGATTGCGAAGCAACTCCAACCGGTCGCGCATCAGCGACAGCCAAATGGAATGCTCAACCCCGTCGTCGTAATGCTCGAATGCGCTGCCGGTGTTGTAGGGCGGGTCGATGAAGATGCACTTGATCTTGCCGGTGAACTCCTGTTCGAGCGCTTTGAGGGCAAGCAGGTTGTCGCCGAAGATGAGGCGGTTATCGAACAGGTCATGGTCGGTGACGCGGTGCGGGGCGTGGCAGGACTTCTCCGCGTCTTCCAGCAGGATGCGCGGCTCCAGCTTGGGGCGGTTCTCTTTGCCGATCCAAGTGAGTTCGAGTTTAGTCTTACCCTGCCCGCTCATTCCTTGTCTCTCCGAGTGGGCCTCATCATCCGCCCTGCCAGCATCCGTTGTGTCTTCTCCATCTCTTCGACCAGTCGCTTCTCTTCGGGCAGGGCGAGCTGGTACTCCCTGGCCAAGACCTTGTTGTGGAGGTTCCCAAGCGTATAGTGGGCCACGGCCCCGTCTCCCTTGGCGCAGAGGATCAGCCCGACCGGCGGGTTCTCCTCGGGATGTGTCCAGTGCTCGCGCGCGTAGTTGAGATACAGATTCATCTGACCGGCATCCGCATGGGTGAATTTTCCGACCAGCCGCCGCGCAAGGCTTCGGCTTCATAGAAGGCCCGGGCTTCCGGTTTTCCCACGGAGAGCAGGCGGACATAGTGCGACCAAGGCAACGGGAATTTCCGGCTCAGAACGGTTCCACTTGATTCTGCAGACGACGTCTGCACTTTTCCAGCCGGCGCCGGCCGCATTGCCGTAACAGGTCCTAATTGTGCAGACACTGTCTGCACTTTCTCCCGATAGGCGAGATAGAACAGCCGTATCTGAAACAGGTTTCGGCGGGAAAACCCTCGTCCGAATTGATCACTCAAGTCACGCGCCAACTGGTCGATGAGGCGCTCGCCGTATGCCGCCTTCGCCTTCCCCTTCTGCTCGAATTCCACAATCCGTCGCCCGATCTCCCGGTAGGTTGCCGTCATGATGGAATTGACCGAGCGGGCAGAGAACCGTCTGGCCTCCTCCAAAAGTCCAACGAGGCTCTTCAGGAATCCACGGTATGAGGACCCGCTCACATGTCCAGCCTTGTGTTTCATCTTACCCCTTTTTTAGGTCGGCGCTCTGAAAAAGGAGGAACCTCGTCCAAACACCTACGAGCGAGGAGATTGGCACCGAAGATGGGGTGGTTGTCGAACAGGTCATGGTCGGTCACACGGTGCGGCGCGTGGTAGGACTTCTCCGGGTCCTCCAGCAGGATGCGCGGCTCCAGCTTGGGGCGGTTCTCTTTCCCGATCCAGTTGAGTTCGAGTTTTTTTTTTTTTGTCATCAACCTTTCCCCGTTTTCCCGCCAGGGCCCGCCAGGCGCTTGACCGCACTGCTGCCAATGAGTGAGCGCATCTGGGTGAT
>ORMF010843363.1_pt1 | contig 13232 bp, 14 predicted proteins | sample 1779871 | NCBI WGS metagenome assembly ORMF01 (sample SAMEA104232316, study PRJEB22302) | groundwater metagenome | biome: forest; feature: aquifer; material: groundwater | place: USA | collected 2011-08-07 | depth 5.4 m | reverse complement strand
TATTTATTTTGAAAACAGGTTCTGATTTGGTAAAATAAACGCACCCGGATGATTTTAGAATTAGATATTGCGCCCATAGCTCAGCTGGTAGAGCAATCGACTCTTAATCGAAAGGTCGCAGGTCCGATCCCTGCTGGGCGCACATGCCGAGAAAATCTAAACTGCTTTAGATTTTTTCGGACTTGTGCGGACCGGAGCTATGTTTCTTTAGCAAAAGAAACAAGCGAGGTCTGGGTCCGTAGAAACTTTTGAGCGACGGCGAAAAGTTATCTAGGACACAAGCGGGCCGGAGACATGTTTTGCTAGTAGGCAAAACTGTCGAGGCCAGGGACCGAGGAAATTTTGTTTTGACGAAAACAAAATTATCCAGGCCACAAAAAATATTCCTGAATTTCGAGTTTTATGTTAATGTATTTTCATTGGGCGAGTGGCGTAATAGTAGCCGCACCAGTCTTAGGAACTGGTCCCGTAAGGGGTGGAGGGGCGATTCCTCTCTCGCCCACCAGCTGAAAATACCCTTATTTTTAAGGGTATTTTCTATACCACTAAAATTGTTTCCGAACTTTTTGACATAATATATATTATATGATATTATGTATTTTGGAGGTTTTATGAGCGACGACCCGAGAAAAGACTACCTTGTCCGCCTTGCTGGTGGAGCACGTCTCACTGGCAATGGTGGAGAGAATGTCACTTTGGAAGAAGACGGTTCGGTGGTGAGGTTGAAGGGTATCCTGATGCACGATTTGGGACACTTCACCTTCTACGTTCCGACACCGCTTGCTCTTCCAGAGCACATCATCAGCTCCGTGGAAGAAAATGGCACAAGGATTTTCCCTCGTTAGCCAGCACCCGTCGACAAGCATTACCTGTGCACGTCTGGCGGGTTTTGCTTTATTTCAACAAAACTTTTAACTCTCTCCTACTCACCCCAATCTCATTCTTATAATTTTTAAGATATAATTATAAGAATGTTAAATCTAAACAACAAAACCAAAGAGAGGGACATTTTTTACCTTTTTGAGGGGAGTGTAATATTAAAAGGACTGCACGCAATTATAGAAATAATCGGGGGCTTTCTAGTTTTGCTAGTTACTCAGAATTTTATTATTGAAACTGTACTTAAAATCACCCACGATGAACTAGCTGAAGATTCAAAAGATTTTTTAGCCAATTATTTATTAAGATCTGCCCAGCAATTTTCGATAAATTCGAAACACTTCATAGTATTTTATCTTTTGAGCCACGGTATAATAAAAGGCATACTGGTAATAGCTCTGCTAAAAAAGAAACTGTGGGCATATCCAGCATCAATTATTATCTTTGGCATGTTCATGGTCTATCAAATGATTAGATACGCCAGCACTCACTCAATCTGGCTTATTGTATTTACTGTCTTTGACGGATTTGTCATTTGGCTTATTTGGCACGAATACAAGCTACAAAAAAATCTACCCTCTGAAAATATATAAAGTTTTATGCTTAGAGAATAGTATTTTTATGTTCCCAAGCTTCGATAATATTATTCCCACAGTCAGCCATTTTTTAGGTAAAATGGCTCTTGACTTTAATATATTTGTATGATAGAGTTCGTTCAGACTCAAAAAGCGGCAACCTGCCGATTTTGAAAGCACATTGAAACTTAGATCGAAAAGGAAAAATATATGTTAACACTGTCAGTATTAGCCAGTCTTGCTCTGATGATCGGGGGTCTCATTCTTTTGGTTTTCCAAAAGAAAGCTGCCCCACGACCACCTGTCCCACCTGCATCTGGATCAGCCCCCGGAACTCCTCCAACTTCTCCTACCGTTCCTGGACAAGGTAGCCCTAATGGCAACTTGTACGACGAAGGTCGAGATATCTGGCAGATTTTCGGGCTGGTAGACGATGCACCTAATGGATATCGTGCAGTCGTCTCCGGACCCACAGGTCATGGCCGCATCCTTTACTACATTGCGGATACGGATAGAGTCTCAACAAACCCACTCGTAAGAAATCGGTCTGTTGATCTTCTAACTTTACTTGTAGAAAGAATTACAGGTAAGCGAGTCTTCGGACTTCCGTTCATTACAAGCTTAAGGGATATGGATATTGACAGAGTGGTGAAAAGACCAACGCTTATCAAGCAAGAAGTGTCGCTATTTGAGCAGATTGAAGCGACTGGAGTGGTCAAGCGAAAATTGCTATATCGAGAGATTTATCGACCGACGTATCATGAAGCGCTGGATACAAAAGACCAAGTCCGATTCAATGTGAACTCGGACGCCGTGATCAATGTCACGGACCCAGAGCCCGCATACAAAAGATATCAACACTCTTTCCTGCAGACCTTGAGTGACAGAATAGGAAACTATATCGCCTCCCAGGTCAACAATATGGACTGGGAAACATACAAGGCTTACCGAGTCGGAGACAACAAGTTTGATCTCGTCGGACTCAACCAAATGTTGACAGACCTTGGTGTGGAAGTAATCCGACTTACTGTGAGCGATTACGAAATCGCCAAGGCAAGTCCCGAGGTTCAAGCTGCTTTACAAGAGGTGAAGATCGCGGAGAGGCAAGCTGAGGCACAACGCCGAAGAGGTGAAGGGGAAAGAGATTTCGCAATTCTCACCGCCGAAGGCCGCGCCAAAGCAATCGAAAGATTGGCCAAGGCCGAAGCCAAGCGGTTTGACGAGCTCTTTAGGACTTTCAGAAAAGATGGGAAGATGTCCGAAGCGGAGGCAATCCACCTCGCACAGCAGACCATCGTGGCTGAAGTCAACGCTGAGGCTATCGGAAAACTGACAACCTATGCTCCCGGAAATCCCGGCGGCGTTCAGCTGTCGGTTCCGGTAGGAGAAAAGAGAAAATGAGAGAAGAACTCATTGTCCACCCTGCAAAAGGCAACCTGCCTTATCCCCTGACTGGCCAACGCCAGTCAGGGGCGCCGCCCACCATCGTGATTGACATCCCGAGTAGAGAGCCAGAAAGCCCTGATTATTCGATCAAGGCTTTCCTGAAAATGATCCTGTTGTTCACACTTAGGTCTTACAAAACCTTTGTATGGATAATGATTGGGGTTATTGGACTCTACATCGGACTCCAATTGATTTTTGGTTTTCTCGCTCTTATAGAAGAAGTGCGAGATGAGATTGGAAGCGTGGGGACTACGTTGGAAATGAGTTTCGGATGGGCGAAGTATTTGGTCGCCGTCCTCTTGTTGTCTGGAGCAAGTCTATTCTTTCTCTGGGCATACAGGAAAACTCGTCCGCAAGGGCCAGTGGTAAGAGTGACAGGAGGAGAGGGAGAGGGGTGGCTCGAAGCATCCTACAATATCCTCGTGGAGAACAAGCTGTACGTGGTTATCGGAATAATCATGTTTCATCTTGTCCTCTATTTCACATTTCCGGAATGGTTCAAGGAACATATCTTTGGCAATCCGCAAATATTGAAATTGGAGGCACTTCTTATTGGCTTTAGCTTGATGGCTCCAAAGGGTAAAACCCCTTTCCATCACAAGCTCGGTAAGATTGGTGTGGGAGTTACTATCATCGCCATGCTTGTTGTCATCTTCTGGAAACCCGCGTCGGGTTACTGGACGGCAAGAGCGACAGCGACCACTACTTATCCTCTTTCTTCTACCATTTCTCGTGTAGTCGTCCAAAAGGCGACGAATGAGTTCTGGTACTCCCATCGTCCTCCGGCAGAAGCCAGAGTGATGGTGGACATTGCCCAAGCAGAGTCTGGATTTAGACAATTCAATGAAGACATGAGTGTCTTCAGGGGACTGGAAAATCCGGCTGATGTCGGAGTAATGCAGGTCAACGAAGAGACCTGGGGCAAAGAGGCAAAAAAGCAAAACCTCGATATCTACAGTCTCGACGGAAATCTGAAGATGGCTCTATGGATCCTAACTAATTCGCCGAAAGGTGTTGGTGAATGGAACACTTTGGAGAAGGTTAAAACCTCTCCCGAGTCTGTAGAAATCATCATCGCTCCGGTCGGCAGCCGAAGCAGGGTAATACCTGTCAGACCGAACTGCCACGGCGTTTCGGACCGTTTAGTTACGGTCTGGGACGACAAGGGGAATCCTTACGATCTAAGTCCAACGCAAATACCGACGTTCGTTTCAACGACTGTCGCGTATTCCACTCCATCTATGCCACCTGGAAAGGTTGAATATAGATGTAGGTAGTCAAAACCGCGCGACTCTCATAGGAGGGTCACGCGGTTTAACATTATAATTTTTAAATTAGAGAAAGAAATTGGCCGGTCGTCGCGGGTACAGTTACTCCGAATGTATCCAGTACGAATTTTATTATTCCGAAAACAGAAACCATGATGATCATTCCGACTATACCCCACATGATAGCGTTTCGTGCTTCAACCCTGGACTTATTCGCCGCGTCTAAACTTAGAAATTTGATAATACCGTAGAGAAAGTAGACAAAGGCAATGCCGAAAGCAAGAAGGATAAGCGGGTTTAGGATTAAATCATTTACCTTACCTAGGAAAGGAATAATCGTCATCTTGGAAATATTTCTGCCTTAAGACTATAGGCCAGGGACTGTTGGTAGAACCACTGTTCCAGAAGATGTGCTTCCCAATAGGGTAGATTGTAGCCAAGCTACTAAACCATAAATAGAAACCATGACAGCAATACCAATAATACCGTAAATCATGTGATTTTGAGCCTGCTCTTTTGCTTTTGGATCTCCTGCCGCTCGTAGAAACTGAACAACACCCCAGAAGAAGTAAATGATTGCTATAGCAAAGACAATTGGGATGATCTTGGCAATAATCTGGCCGAATTGAGTAACTAGATTAGAAAGACCGCTAAGATTCTGGGCAAAAGCAATCATAGGGGCAAAAGACAACGCTGCGTAAATGACTTTTTTCATTATGTTTGAATTATTTGTTAATTTCGTGTAATAAGGCAATTATATTACAAAATATAGAAAAAACAAGTGTATTTGTGGATAAGCCGGCTCATTAAAAACTTAGAATGGGCCAGGTGTACTTGGTAAGTCGTTCAAGCCGTTGTAAATTGGAAAGTAGCTAGAGCTTGTATTTGTAGGCACACCTGTCAGATTGGCTATGACGCTCAGAATACCATAAATAGAAATGAAGATAAACAGAGCGACAACGCCCCAGATCATTTTATTTTTCCCCTCCGCCCGAGTTTTTTCCTCTCCAGCATGCAAAATAAACTGGGAAATCCCCCAAAAAAAATAGATAAGACACAAAGCAAAAATAATTGGAATGAGAGAATTCAAAAGTGAGCCTATACTGCCAATAAGACCCTTAAGGCCGCCAAGTGCGGCGAAAGTGAAACTGGGGAAGAGTGAGGTAGCTCCAACTAATATGTACTTTAAATTATTTTTTTTCATATTCATGTAATTATTAATTTCCTGGTGTTATATAAGACCATTTACTATCGACATTTGAGCCTCCGCTAGGATCTGTGTTTAACAAATGTATATTACCATCCCCTATCTCGAGATCTCTTGATACAAGGGTAATAATAGATCTGAATGATATTAAAATGAATAGTGCTAAAACTCCCCACATCATGTATGTCTTGCCTTTGTCTATGTCCGCTTGATTATTGGAGCTCAATATAAACTTGGACAGGCCCCAGAAAAAGACGAGAAAGGCTCCGGCAAAAAGAATTGGGATAAGAATAGAAATAACGTTCAGAATTTCAAAAATGACTCCTTTAAAAGTACTGCTTTCTAGAGTAAATCCCTGGGCCGAAGTTATAGCGGGAAGGATAAATCCTGTCGATATAAAATAAGCCAGTGTGTATATTTTTGTTTTCATTTAGTTTACAAGAGTTTCTATTGTAGTCTGAACCACTTTGGCTATAGCGGCAGCGCCGAGAAGAATTCCCCCTCCCACAAGCGACCATAAGAGCCTTTGGTGAGCTTTTTCTATTTCCGCTGGTTTGCCTTGAGCTAAAACATACTGGAAACCTGCCCAAATAATCCACATCACTACTGCCACTGCGGCAATAGGCATGACTATGTTGTCTAGTACTGATCCTAATAATGACATCAAAGTGCCGGTTTTATCCTTGAGAGGATTGGGAATTTTCAGACTAGTAGTTTGAGAAGAACTAGAAGGAGGAATAGGGTTTTGAGCGTAAGTAAATATTGGGATAAGTAAGAGAATTAGAATCAGAAGATTAATTGAAATTTTTTTTAATATTTTCATAGATTTAAATTAGCCAAAAACTAACCGAGTGGAACTAGATCGGAAACGCTTTTATCTAACAGAGAATTTGTAATCAAAGTAACAATAAGCCAAGCAGCCAAAATAAATGCAATACCTTTTGCCACACTCAAAAGCATTTTATTGGCCTTATCTCTCTCGCTTGAGCTTCCTCCGGATTTGAGGTAAATAAATCCCGCCCAAGCAATGACGATGACAGAAAACATCAAGGTAAACTTTGCGGCGAAATCTGTAACTCTTTTTGTGGCTTTTATTAAATCGTCAAAATTACAATTGCCGTAGACCTCCTTACCATCTATTATTTCTTTGCATTCATATGTAATACCGGTATCTGGACTTGAACCGTTATTCGAACCACTCCCACCGCCTGGTGGGATAGGATTTTGGGCAGTTGTAAGTAAAGGTAAAGAGAAAATTAGCGCAGATACGGAGAGAGAAAGGATTTTTTTTGTAATTGTAGTAGAAACCATTTCAATTACCTAAGTTCTGCAGTTAATTCGTCATGGGCCCGATTCAAGGCCTCACTGACTCTGCTTTTTCCACCTGTTATAGACTCTATCATATCACGAAAAGTGTTTGAGCTGGGCGTTGGATCCGGGTCAAGCCATGAGTGAGAGATCAGGGCGGAATTGTAAAAAACTGTCCGGAAAGCATCCGACGGCCTGTCAGCCAATAGGTCTCTGCGGACAGGGGGCAGGTTGGTCACTACTTCGAGAGATTTTATAACTGCTGGCTCTGTTAGGGCCGTTATAGCCGTGAAAGCTCCGGCTACTTGCTGTGATTGTTTGACTAAAGAAAGCGCGTACATATGGCCGAAAACTATTTTCTTTGCCCCACCCCTTATCTGCGGCACATTTGTTACGTCAAAGTTGAGATTTGAATTTTTCTGCTGAATAGAAAATATTTCTGAAGCAAATCCGATATAAGTTGCCAGGCTTCCGGAAAGAAACATGTTGAGAGATGACGGTAGAGATCTGTTCCATGTATATGCTGCGCCTGTCGGATTAGAAAATTGAGTATAAAAATTAATAGCGGACTGGCTCGGGGCTACCGGATAATTGTAGAGAGAATTCAAAACAGAAAAGACTCCTTGGTCGGTACGAGTGGTGATCGGAGTGCCCGCCTGAAGGAGAAGCATTGAAACGATCTCTTTTGCGTTTACTATATTGCGCCATTCACCGAAAGCTATAGTGCTCTGGATAATATTTGCATTGCTATCGCGGCGGGTAGTTTTATCTATGAGAGAATAAATCTGATCCCAGTATTGGGGAGGCTGGGAGACCAGGTTGTTGGAAAACAAATCCCTATTCCAATACATGACCATAGGATCAACTATGAAAGGCAGAGCAATGACTCCCGACGGAGAGAGAAACAGCTCCCCTTCTTCAATAAATTTATCCTTGAAATCCCTCTCGGAATAATTTTTATAAGGAATTACTAAAAGTTTGTTGCGATGTTTGTAAACAGAGTCCTCGCGGAGAATAACAATGTCCGGACCTCTGCCATCAGCCAATGCTTCTACAAACTCGGCATCAAAATCTGCTGGATCTTTGCGTATATAACTTATTTTAATGGCTTTATTGGAAGGCAGAGTTGAGTTCCTATAAGCCTGCTCAAAAGTTGCTTCGGCGATAGTTCCCCATACCACAAGATTAGAAGTGCTGCTTCCCGAGGGTCCTTTTGATAGAGCAAATATAGCAATGCCGAGGACAATGGAGATAGAGAATATTGAAATTAAAGCTATTTTAAAAGTGCTCATCCCGGTAGTGAAAAATGACATCGCTCTGCGAGCAGGATATCATTTTTATTATTATATATTATTAAGTTCAATTTAGGCATTTTTGTACACATTGGATTTATCCTATGTCATTTTCTACTACCGGGTCATAGTTTTTTATAGATCATTCCGTAATGATGACTCCCCGCAGAAATTTCTCTATCTAAATGAAATCCTTCCTTTTCAAAAATGCTAGTAACCATCTCTTTTTTTATAACCGATTCCGGCTTAGGGCCCATTCCCCCAAATGAGTCCGTCCAATCTACCACAAGTACTCGTCCAGCAGGTTTTAATATACGTTTAGCTTCCCTTATGACGCCAACTTTATCATCTACCTGAAATAAAACATTACAAAGAAACACCAGGTCAACAGAAGCTTCGCGAAGTTTGGTCCCATTTACCTTTTCTATATCACCCCAGACTACTTCTACATTATAAAGTCCTTCACGGCTGGCATGATTTTTTAGCTTTGTCAGCAAGTCCTTTTGAGCGTCAATAGCGTAGAGGCGGCCAGTTGCCATAAGAGCCTTGGCTCCAGCAATAGTGTAAAACCCAGATCCCGCGCCAAAATCAGCAATATCCATCCCGGCCTGAATTCCGCATTGCTCTACATTTTTTACTGGATCAGAGAACATAAAGATAAGTCGAAAGTGAAAAGTCTATAAAGTAAGACTCTTAAAACTAATTATAATACGAAAAAATACTTACTGCACTCCAGTTATTAACAAAACCCGCCGAACTTCCGTCCGACGGGTCTTCTTAACTCGCTGAAAGACCGAGAGCCAAGAGAGTCTTCTCTATCTTTTCTACTATCTTCTCGCACGGCTCACCCCTAAAGCTCTGGGGTTTACCGATAACTATAGTCATACTAGACTTTATGCTTCCCTCCACCCAAATAGGAACTACTAGAGCTCCGGTCTGGGAAGCGAGGTAGGCAAATCCCTTCTTGAGAGGCCGGATTTTCTTCATCCCGATCCCCAAATGAGAATTGCCTTTAAAGGTCCTCCCTCCTTCGGGATACATGATGACTATACCGTTCTTTTCAAGAACACGGGCCGCAACTGAAAGACTGGCAGGATCGCCTCCGAGAAGACTACGATCAACCGGTATGAGATTCATGCGAACAAGTCTATATTTCCAATGATCGTAGTAATTTTCCTTGTCCGCTAAGGTTTTCGGCCCGTACTTAAATGGTCTAAGTAAGTATTGTGGTAAAAACATTCCGATCAACTGACTCGGCTCCTCCAAAGAAGGATGGTTAGAGACCACCAAAACTCTTGTGGTCCAACTAGGGAAATTTTCCCAACCCTTCACCTTTATTGTTCCAAAGATTCTCAAAAGCCAGTGGCGTATTCCTATTACTATCCCTGCAGGATATGCGAATAGGAAAAACAAAATAAAATCTACTACTTTTCTCATCATTCCATCCTCTCCGAGAAGATAATATCACTGCCACTACTAATTTACAAACATCTGCAATTTTAATGTCCTACTACAAACAAATCAAAGAGGCAATGCGATCTCCGTCACGAAGCTTCATCACACGAACACCTTGTGTCTGTCTGCCCAAAACTGGGATTTCTTTCGCATCAACTCGGATGACTTGAGATTTTTTGGAAATAGCTACGACTTCGCCGTCGCCTCTCGCCTCGCCGGAAGCTTTGGCGTAGCGCGGGTCGGCAAAAACTTTGGCTGAAATAAGCTCACCTGTTTTTGGAGTAACTTTTGCTGTCTTTATTCCAGAACCTCCCCGGTTCTGGACTTTGTATTCATCTATATCAGTGCACTTGCCGTAGCCATTTGCAGAAATAACCATAATCGAGGCGTTGTTCAGTTCATTTGGTACAGCTTGGGCAGATATGACTTCATCACCTTTACTAAGCTTTATTCCTCGGACTCCCATTGCTGTTCTGCCCATTTCGCGGATATCTGACTCCTTGAAATGGATTGACTGGCCCTTGGCTGTCACGATCATCACCGTATCTTTTTTATGAACAAAAGAAGCCGAGACAAGAGCATCTCCTGCATCTAGCTTTATGGCGATAATTCCAGAGAGGCGTACATCGTGGAAACTGGCTGTGGCTACTTTCTTTGCCACTCCTTGTTTTGTGACCATCATCAAACTAGATTCTGATTTTTTGACTTCCTTTGGCATAGGCAAAATGGATGTGATTTTTTCACCTTCCCCAAGAGGCAAAAAGTTCATGACAGACTTGCCCTTGGTGGCCCGACGGCCTTCTGGAATATCGTACATTTTTGTCTGGTAGACTTTTCCTTTGTCCGTGAAAAATAGCAAATCCGAATGAGTGGAAGTAGTAAGGAGCATCGTTACGAAATCTTCTTCTTTTGTATCCAAATCCACAACCCCCACTCCTCCGCGCTTTTGTTTTCTGAATTCATCGGGATTTGTACGTTTGATATATCCGCCGGCAGTCAAAACGAGAGCATTTTCTTCGTCAGGAACTAAATCCTCCATTGAAAGCACTTGGGCTCCGCCTTTTATGATCCTTGTCCTTCTTTCATCACCGTATTTTTCTTTTATCTCCTTACTCTCGTCTTTTATTATTCCAAGAATTTTCTTGGGAGAAGCTAAAATGGCTTTCATTTGTTCAATGAATTCCTGAATAGCTGTCAGTTCATCTTCAATTTTCTTTCTTTCAAGTCCGGCAAGACGAGAAAGTTTCATTTCCAAAATAGCGTTGGCCTGGATGGAAGAAAACTTGAATTCGGCCATCAGTTTCTTGTGAGCATCACCCGTATCCTTTGAACTTTTTATAAGTTTTATGATCTGATCTATGTGATCCAAAGCTTTTTTGAGGCCTAGCAAAATATGCTCGCGCTCCAAAGCCTTTTTCAAATCATATTCTGTTCGTCTGCGAATAACAGTTATTCTGTGAGAAATAAATTCTTCTAAAACGCCTTTGAGAGATACTGTTTCAGGCACTCCGTCCACTAGCGCCACCATATTGTAGTGGAACGTATCTTCGAGTGGTGTGTGTTTATACAAATAGTTCAAAACAGTCTGCGGATGAGCTGTTCCTTTTAGATCAACCACAATGCGAATATCCTTTGCTGACTCGTCCCTTATGTCTTTTATACCTTCTACTTTTTTCTCGCGATGAAGGTCAACTATTTTTAAAATCAAATCTGATTTGTTTACTCGAAAAGGAATAGAGGTAATGACGATCTGAGACTGACCAGCTTTACTCTCTACTACTTCGGCAACTCCTCTGACAACCACCCCGCCCTTGCCGTTTGCATATGCGTGAGCAATGTCTTTTTGGTTAAAAGCTATGGCACCGACCGGAAAATCCGGACCTTTGACGAACTGAAGGAGATCCTCTGTCGTAGCCTCTTTGTTGTCGGCGAGATGCATGACGGCGTCCATCACTTCTCCCAAATTGTGCGGAGGAATATTTGTGGCCATACCGACAGCGATTCCCAAGGTTCCGTTCAAAAGCAAGTTTGGCACTGCAGTTGGCAAAACTTTTGGCTCCTTTTTTGTTCCGTCATAGTTAGGAACAAAATCAACTGTCTCTTTTTCTATATCACGCAAAAGTTCTGCCGAAAGCCGCGTCATTTTTGCTTCGGTATAACGCATTGCGGCAGGATTATCTCCGTCGATTGAGTTATGAACAAATACCCCTGCCGTTAGAGCAAAATTATGAGTTTCATCAATTGTCAAATCGTAGACATCCTCTCTAGCTTCATCCAAAAATTCAATGTGAGAGACTTTGTGGTTATTATAAGCATCGCTTGTTAACTCTTGAATGTCCTTATCGGAATAATATTTGGAATAAGCATTGTCCCATTTAGGAGCGTGACCATACGGATAAACCATATTCCTATATTCTTCATATATAGCAGGTTTTAAAATACCTTTTTCTTCCAAAGCTTTTTTACATATTGCTAAGAATTTCTTTTTTCCAGTTTGGTTTGTTAGATGATTTTTATTTCCCTTAATAATCTTCTCGTGCATTGACTTTTGATATTCAGGATTTTGCCATAGCCTTTTTAAAGTAGCCGTCAATCTCTTGCTTACAACTTCTTTTAGCTCTGGATGCTTGCGATAATGCTCTTTGTTAACCCGACTTAACGTTTCCTTCATTGACGCTATGTAATCCCCGTCTTTCCAATTTTCAATATTCCTCTTAGATAAACGTGTCGCATATGCTTGTCGGTTTTCTGGTATAGACCAATATGCTTCACGACCTTTTTTCAATTTTTCAACATATTTTGGATCGTTTCTATGACGATCTTTTGAAAGTCTTGCGTGAAGCATCCAATGTTCTTTCCACCCCATTCGTTCTATATTTTCAGGGTTAGCGTTTAGTTTATTAAAATCTATATGATGCCTAATTCGTCCTTTGGATAAGTTATACTTACCGACATCTAGGTTATATGCATCCGCTAAATGGTGCGCAAAGGTCCATTCGTGGCTTTGTGGCTGATATACTAGAGGATAATCTACTAGAGCAGGCTTTGTATCTTTTTCAACTGATAATCTTTTATATAAAGGCATGAGTGCATCCCCCGATTTCAAATCTTGGGCCTCTCGATATTCCCCATCGCGAAGCATAAACTTGTGATTTAATGTACAGCGAATTTCTTCTCCATTATCCAAAATTATTTTCATTATTTTGGCCCCTTTTATGGTCAAACGAGGTTTCCTGATAAGAGCAACTTTAATTCGGCTGTTTTTATCTACTGTATATCCATAATTTGTCTTTCCTTGTTTTTCCTCTTCTACTAGTTCTCCAAAAGACAGACTTCGTCCATCAGCAAGTTCTACTTTTGTATCAATTGTAAAACAGCCAAAATTTCCTTGTCCCAAAATTAAGGGATATCGCATTGTAAAATCCTGGGCCATTTTGACCATTGAATCATATACAGCCACGTCTCCGTGCGGATGGTAATTTGCAATAACTTCTCCCACAACTGCGGCTGATTTTCTGGACTTTGCCGATGCTGTAAAGCCAAGCTCGTGCATGGCAAAAAGTATTCGCCGATGAACAGGTTTTAATCCATCGCGAATATCAGGAAGAGCTCGGTCGGTAATGACCGACATGGCGTAGTCTATGAAAGAGGTCTTCATCTCGTCAGTAATCTCCTGCGGGATGACGTTCACATGTGCCGGAAGAATGCCGATATCAATGTCTTTTTTGGCCATAAAAAATGAAATTTATCCTGCTATTATAGCATAATACAAGACATAATAAAAGAGAATTTCTCCGTAAAT
>ORMF012230999.1_pt1 | contig 13235 bp, 14 predicted proteins | sample 1779871 | NCBI WGS metagenome assembly ORMF01 (sample SAMEA104232316, study PRJEB22302) | groundwater metagenome | biome: forest; feature: aquifer; material: groundwater | place: USA | collected 2011-08-07 | depth 5.4 m | reverse complement strand
TACCGCCGGCCACTCGCGCAATGAAGGCCGCTTTGACCGCCAGTCGCTGCATGGTACTGATCGGTCGGTTTGTTGTGGGCTCAGGTGGGGCTGCGGTCGTGGCCGCACGGCTGCCGGAATAGGGAGCGAGCGCCTTTAGATAAGGCTCGATAATGTGTCGGCGGACGATTCGGTTGGGGCGCACCCGCCAATTCCGGAAATTGGTATGGAACAGCCACGAGCGGATCTGGATGAAGCTAGAGAAGTGATAGAACACGAGCGGGCGGCCGTCCACGGATACGTGGCCGTCGTGATATTCCACGCGGTAGTTCGCCAGGTTCCATGGCCCAAGATTGGCGCCCGGATTCTTGATCTCAAGGACTCCATCAAACCGCTGCGGCCAATCGTCCAGGTACTTCTGATCCGCGTATTTTCCGTCTTCATGGCGGGCGTAACACCATTCCAGGCACCGCTCGCGCCACCAGCTCAGGCATGACATCGCGTTCTCGTCGCGGCGGAAGGTCAGCCAGCCTACGTTATACTTGCCGCTTCGCTCCTTGTCCCGCACCTGTCTTGCAAATCGGTGCGGAATGATCGCAATCGAGGAGTCGCCGATCTCGTCGAAGACAAGCTGCGGGTCGTCGAAGAAGAACAGATCGGAGTCGATATAGGTGATCCGATCGATTTCCGGCGATGTCCTAAATAGATACAGCGGGAGCGACGGCGTGCACGTGAAATAGTATTCCTGCAGCGTTCGGGTAGCTTTCGCCTGCAAGAGCTCCGCATCTTCGAATTCCGTCAGGGAGATCGGGGTGACATTGGGCCGTCCAGCCAGCGCGCGATGGCTCTCGTCGTCGAAACACAAGGCCCACAAGTGGAAGTCCGGGCATCGGGCAGTCAGCGAGTCGTAGAGGGCGAGCGCGCGGGGCAGATAGTGCCGGTCGAAATAGGTGCAGAAATGGTGCATCATATTGCCGCCCGCGTCCATTCCATGATGAGACTTGCAGCGTGGCGGATTTGAGACTCGGTCACCGACGGGTGTACTGGGAGGCTCAGTATCCGATTACACAGCCGCTCGGTCTCACGCACGCCTCCCGGACCTACGACCGCCCGGTCGTGATATCCCGGCTGCAGGTGCAGAGGTACGGGATAGAGCACCGCGGTCCCAATCCCATGCTGAGACAGAAACGACCGCAGCTCGTCTCGGCCGGGAGTCTGGATCACGAACTGGTGGTAGACATGACGGGCGCCCGGCCGTTCTGCTGGCAGCATGATGTTTGGCTGATACAGGACTTCGGCGTATGCTTTCGCATTCCGCCGGCGTCGTTCGTTGTCGTCGTCGAGCCAGACCAGCTTGGTCCGCAAAATAGCGGCTTGAAGCTCATCGAGGCGCGTGTTCATCCCCGCGATCTCGCTCACATATCGTTCTTTCCAGCCATACTGCTTCAAAAGGCCGGCATATTCAGCCAGTCGCCGATCCGTTGTTACGACCGCGCCCCCATCGCCGAGCGCACCCAGATTCTTGGTCGGATAAAAACTGAACGCACCGAAGTGGCCAAAACTACCCGCCTTCCGCCCGTCGATATCCGCGCCGTGTGACTGGGCGCAGTCCTCGATAACCTTAAGTCCGTATTCTTTGGCAATCCGCATGATCGAACGCATGTCGGCGGGATGACCGTATAGATGGACCGGGATTACGGCACGCACCAGCCTTCCCATCCGGCTGCGCATCACGGCGTCGAGTGCATCGGGATCGAGAGTCTGGGTCATCGGGTCGACATCCACGAGAAGGGGTGTCGCGCCGACCAGGTCGATGGCGGCCACAGTCGCAGTTGCCGTGTGGGAGACCGTCACGACGTAATCGCCGGGACCGATTCCGCATGCGCGCAAGGCGAGCTGCAGAGCATCCGTACCGCTGGCGGTACCGAGGACATGCGGCACGTTAAGATATCGTCCAAACTCCTCTTCGAACGCCGCTCCCTCTACGCCCTGAATGTAAGAACCGCTCAGAAGCACGCGTTGGATGGCACCGTCTATCTCGTCCTGGCGGGAGAGATAAGCGTCTAGCGGCGCTGCGACGGACACCGAAGATTGGGTCAACGCGATATCCATAGTACTTATGCCGGTGCGGCCGGCCTTGTGCGGAAAAAGTTCAGTGTTCTTAGAAGTCCCTCACGAAGTGACACTTTCGGCTTCCATCCGGTCGCGGATCCAAACTGACTGAAATCGGCGTAAAAGTCTCCGATATCAATCCTCTTACGATCGGGCGGGAAATCACAGATCGTGTACGATCCGCCTTTGTTTGCCTCGATGAGCAGATCCGCAAGATCCTTCAGGCGGACAGGCTCACCGCTTCCAAGATTGAGAGCCTGTCCATTCGTTTCCTCACGGGTGGCGGCAAGCAGCATCGCTTCGACGACGTCGTCCACATAGTTAAGATCGCGAATCTGATCGCCGCCCCAGACCTCAAACGGCTCTCCATTTAGAAGACAGCGAATCCACTCGCCTAAAAAGTGCTGGCGCTGGTCCTTCATCCGCATGCGCGGTCCATATGTATTTGTGAGCCGGAGGGCGCATGCCCGAATCCCGTATACGTTGTTGTATAGTATGTGGTACCATTCGCCCGCCATATTATTTATGCCATTGACGTCAACGGGTCGCTTCGAGTGCTTCTCGTCGACCGGCAGATAATCAGGCTTACCGTATATCTGGCGCGTGCTCGCAAAGATCAACTTCAGGTCCGGATTGTATTTACGGCAATCTTCGAGGATGGAGATCTGGGCCTTGCAGTTAATATCGAGGTCTGTAAAAGGGTCCTCCATGGAACAATGGTGACTGGTAAATCCGGCCAGATTGAACAGGTAATCCGTGTTCTGGACCAGGAAACCCATGCTGTAGCCGTCGCGGACATCGGAAATGTTCACTCGCAAACGGTCTTTGATGTTTTCGATATTGGCCAGACTTCCTCCGTATTCCGGGATCAGGCTGTCGACGATTGTGACATTGGCGCCCTCATCCACCAGCCGGTGGGCGAGATTTGACCCAATGAAGCCGAGCCCGCCTGTGATGAGTACATTCGCGGATTGGAAACGTAGCGAAGACAAGTTGCGTCCTTCTTGGATCGGCGAGCCCGCAAAAGGAAGCGACACATCGAACTGAGGAGGGCTTCGTCGCCAAGCATGGTGCCTTCTCTTCTCACCGTCGTCTCGAACCGGCGAAGGAAACGGGCGGGTCTACGCGCAACCACGCTATAACCAACAATATAAGCATATAACCGGCGTCCTGTCAAGACCGAGATGACAGGAAACACAAAAACCTCTATAGACGCCCCTCGGAATCCTCGGTAACACGTTCTGAAGATTCTTTTCGTAACTCCGCCTGTTTCGGTTCGTCTCCACTCCACTAACGCACCCACACACTCCATCCAATTCCACCTTTTCCCATTACGTCATTTCAACTCCAACGCACACCCGGTACAATGGTGGCCATGTCATTCGATGTCTTCGGCATGTGCAATGCCCTGTATGACCTCCAGGCAGAGGTCGATGACGCCGTACTCGACGAATTGGGGCTGCAGAAGGGGAGCATGACGCTGATCGACGAGGACCAACAGCGCCGGATCGTGCCCCGCATCTATACGCACCTGGTGAACACCGAATCGGGCGGCTCTGGAGCAAATACGATGTTCGGCGTGGCGCTCCTCGGAGGCACTTCGTGCTATACGAGCAGGGTGGGCATCGACGAACACGCTGATCTCTACCGGAAAGGACTCGCCGGACGGGGAGTAAAACCTAATTTGGGAGTCGGGGCGGGTGCAACGGGAATATCTTTGGTCCTCGTCACACCGGACGCCCAGCGGACGATGTGCACCTTCCTCGGCCAGGCCCGGGAGCTGCGTAAGGAAGACGTCAAGCTGGACGATCTCCGCGAGAGCAAATACCTCTACGTCACGGGCTATCTCTGGGACACGGAAAACCAGAAGGATGCGGTCCTACACGCCATGCAGGAGGCGAATCGCGCCGGCGTTAAGGTCGCGCTCAGCCTATCCGACCCGTTCTGTGTGACCCGTCACAAAGAGGACTTCCTGCATATCATCGAGGAGCACGTCGACCTGCTTTTCGGCAACTTCCAGGAAGCCCAGGTCATGACCGATACGGACAATCCCCACGACGCCGTCCGCGCACTCGCTCAGCATAGTGAAGTGGCGGTGGTAACCATGGACGACAAAGGCTCCCTCATCTGCAATGGAGCCGAGCTGTACGAGATACCCGCCTATCCGGTAACGGCTGTCGATACGACAGGCGCCGGAGACATGTACGCCGCCGGCCTCCTATACGGCCTGACACAGGGCCTCTCTCTGGAAATCACGGGCAGAATCGCATCCTACGCCGCCGCGCAGGTCGTGGCCAAGATGGGCCCGAGGCTGGAGCGGATCGATCAGAGCGCAATTGGTCGTCTTCGCAAAGGAGCAGACCTCTCAGAGCTCTAACTCCCCTGCGCTCACCTCCTCCAAACACCTCATACAGGGACTCCCGCGACGTGTCCATCCTTTGAGATAACGTTAAGGACGTAAGGAGGAAAACTGATCCAGGTACCGCCGTAAGAAAGACATTATGGGCCTCCTCACACTGATCCTTATCTTTCAGACCGCAACCCCGAATAGACTTTCTGACCTGACACTGCCGCACCGTGTCGTCGCAGATTTAGGCGCCCTCTGGCAATTGCGAGGAGGTTCCGACCTGCGGTCCAGTGACAGTATTGGGAGGATGGTCGTCAGCGACGGCGGCCGTACTCTGTTCGCGCGATATGCCTGGCACTGTCCAGCTTACGATCTGCAAACGATGCGACAACTGGATGCTGGGTCCACCTCTGGATACGAATCTATATTGAGCCTCGCGTTTAGGGCGACGTCTTGGAAACTACTAGTTGTTTCGGATAGTCAATTTCAATACCGCGCTCCCCATACAGGGCAAGGTGTTGTAGGTCGATCCTGGACCGAAATCGGCAGCACCGGGGGTTGGAGGTTATACTGCCTCGCCTGGCACGCTGTCCCCCTGGTCCGGCCGCTGGCGTCCCAGAGTGAGGGGTATGTGTATGCTGTGGCCGAGGTTCTTTTCGAAAAGCGCGGCCCGAACCCGAATCCGACCTTCGAGCTTCCCGGCGCCCCTTACGCGAGCTATGGGTTCTTGGGAGCGCGGCTCGACGCCGCCAAGGGCGCGCGCCTGCTCTTCGCGCGGTTCGAAAGCCACAATGCACGTTCGGCAACGCTTCAATACTATCTGATGACGGGCGAAAAGCTCCTGCGATTGCAGGGGCAGAACCTTACTCCGGAGGAGCGCCTGGTAGACGGCCGCACGTTTCCATGCTTTACGAAGGATCATGACCTGCATCATCTGCCCGATAATGTCCTGACGCTCCGGCCCAGTCACTTCGACTTGCTGAAGCGGGTTGTCCTTTTCGACGGCCCATACGTTTACGAGCTCGACGGCCGTCGAATGCGGAAGCTCCGAATTCCGTCGCCGGACAAGAAGTGGTACTGGAGGTACCACCTGATCGGTGGAAAGATATACTGCTCCCTTTGGTCAAGAAGTTCGTTTCGAGTCGATCTGCACGTGGAAGAGAGTCCCGACGTATGGAAGTCGTTGGGGCCCTTTCGAATCGTCGGATCGAGTGCGAACGAGCGGTACCTGGTCGTGAGCAGAACGGATAAGTTTGTGGATAACCCCCCGACCTATGTAATCGAGCTCCTCCACTGACATGTCTATCCGCCGCGATCCAATGTGAATGACTTGGAGCGGCTGAACTTAGGGCAGGTCCACATCGGCGGCAAATGCGTTCTCGTCGTCCTCGTCATCGTGCTCGGCCCACGCGCATACCCACGCAATCCCTCACGGCTGATACAGCGCGCACACGGCCACGCGGGATCGCGGATGACGCAAAGTTTGCCGTCTCCTGTCTCCCGAGGTCCGGCCACGTTCGCACCGCCCATAACGCGGGCCTCGAAACCCCATCCCACCACGGCCTGGTAGAAGTCCCGCACTAGTTCGGCATTCGGTACGGTTAGGTCCCTCCAGGTTACCAAGCCGAGCGCAACCGCCTGGCTCATTTTGACTCCCTTCGTTCATTCACCGTTGTCAGTTCGAAAAGCTCTCGCACGTGGATCAGTTTGATTCCCTTCCGCCGTACGGCTTCCCTCACTTCGTTGCTCGTCCAGGCCGCAACGTTCGCCGCCCGGTCTTGGGCGACAAACCGGTATCCCTCATGTCCGATGGCCCGCATCTCAGGGTCGTCGACAGCGGCGTGGTCTAGGTGAATGTAAGTCCCCGGTCCGAGCAACTCCAGTTTGGCGGCCAGTTTCCGCGATTTCTCCGGACCGGAATCGATGCCTCGATAGATGCCGCGCAGCCACGTCGCGCTCTTCTGTTCATCCTGTATCGGCAAACGGTACTCATGAGACAGCCGCTGCGTCAGCACGTGCAGCTCGGGCGTGGAGGTCGCCGCACCCATGTGGGCAGAGAGGAAAGATACACGCGGGATGAGCCGCCTCGCCATCTCGATCTGCGCACGAAGCTCACGTTCGACCTCTCCTAGGTTGGGCTTCGCTTCCAGCAGGCTGGATCCCGGCGGGAAGTTCCGGTTTGGAACGGTCATCGGGAAGAAGTAGCCGTTCTTGTCGACCAGGCTTGGCGCATGGGTGAGCGGCCTCCACTTGACCCCTTCCCATTCGCTCGTCAGGGCGAGATGCACCCCCACTTCCAGCCCCGGGTTTTCGTTCAGCAGCCTCACCGCCTCCATCAGCCACGGTCCCGGGACGATCACGTCCGTCGATCTAACGACCCCATTCTTGTATGCCAGGATCGTCCCAATGTTGATCGCGTGGGCCGCTGCCATGTCGTCCGCTTTGAACACGACACGGATTTCGTTGTAATTGACTGGTGGCCTAGACACGGACTGCGCCCAAAACATAGTACCAATCGCTAGACCCGCGGGAATTATGATATTCGTCAATCCAGCCTCCGTGCTTTCACTTTCGCCGTTATCGCAAATCCTATCAGGGCGATACCGACGATAATTGCAATGCCGCCGCCCATAGTCAGCATCATTGCAGCTACCTGGTGCCTGCTGTACCAATCGGCAGAAGAAAGAGTAATGCGAAGTCGAGGATCAAGCCGCGGACATTGGCGGGCAGCTAACGCTTCGGCACTAATCACATTCGCGGTTTACCCGTCACCAGTTTCGTCAACACGGCCCGGAGATCGTCTTCATCGGCACGAGCATCGCGGAATACAACTCGGCCGGTTCGGTCTACGATGAACGTCGTACCCATCTCGGGATCGCCGAACAGCTTGCGCAGGGGTTCACCGAGATTCTGGGTCGATCCGATGACCGATACGGGATAAGTGAACCGCCGCTCGCGGGCATACTGGCTCACGAGCGCCGGAACCGCGGTGGATGCCAAGCCTAACGCCGCCAGTTCCTTACTTTTGAACTCTTGATATATTCTCTCGATACGCGGCAACTCCGCGAAGCAGCAGTTTCACCCCGGCGCCCAGAAATGGAGCATAAGCGCCTTCCTGTCATGCAGGAGCTGCTTCAGCGTGACGGAGCGGCCGTCTAAGCATCGGACTGCGATATCGGGTGCGAGACTTCCGACGGCTAAGAGCTTTTCCGTACCGGCCTTGGCGGCCATTGTCGCTCCCGGAGGCGGACGAAAGGTGAAGTCGTCTGGGGTAACGGCGGCGTCCAGCCTTACGTTGGATACCGTACTCGTGAACGGAACCTTCTGTCGAGTTCCACTGATCTGATGAACCAACAGGTCGGGCCCGACATAGAGCCTCGCGCGTCCTTGGGAGAGAGTCGCCTCGACGACCTGATACTCCGTCTCGCCCATACGCTCAGATCCGATCAGTTCGGCCACAGGATGGCTCGTTAATAGCTTTGGGTAGAAAAAGAAGGTCAACGGACTTTCGCCGTCGACGCTCGGTAGTTAGTCCACTTGGTTCTCGCGCCAATATCGCCCGGTGGCTTTGTCGAGTCTCCATGAGCGCGTTCCATCCAATACCTGCAGTTGTGGCGGACTCGTCAGATCCAGGCGGCCTCGATTCGGGCGCGCAAGAATAACGGCGCCGGACCATTCGTATGTCTTTCCATCCCCCCGGCGAACCTGTGTGAACTCCGCACGGAGGCTTTTCGCGGAAGAATAGACTGCGGCGACCCGCTTGAGCAGCTCCGCACCCTGCTGGTAACGGACGGCCTCCGTCTGTTGGCTGCAAGACATCACGACGGCCAATATAGCCAATTGGAGATTCATCGAACCGGCTCCCCGATCAATCCATATCGAACCCCGCAGGACAGGTCGATATAGTGGCCTGCGGGCAGGCGGGAGACGTCGCTGCCGCTGCCGGCCGCCATCTGGAGACCGACATTGCCCCACTTCAGCTTTTCGGCGCCTTCGGCCAAAAGGGTAAGACTGGCGATACGGTTGTCCTTCAGGTCGATGAACCCTGCCCACTTGAGCGATACGGTGTGGCTCCATCTCCGGCCATCGCCGCCCTGTCGGGGATCGAAGCCCTCCATTCCGCCGGAGACACTCGAACTGCCCGCGATCCGCAGCCGAACGATGCCTGGAGGACCGTCGACTCGCTCGGCGGTGAGGTCAAGCCGTTCCGTTGACGGCCTGTCGCCGGCCGGTGATCCGAACGGATCGAGGTCCAGCTGGCCGAGGTAGGCGTGGCGGACCAGAAACCGGGCGATCGGCTCAGGAATGCTGATTTGGCCCTTGACCGCGGATTTGCCGACGTTTGCGAGGATCTGCTGAAACTCGGACGGGACCTCGAACCGGTCCTCGACGTAATGCTCCTGCCGCACCGAGTCGGCCATCGGCTTGCCATCCGCGCCGAGTGCACGGCCAAATACGCGAACAACCGCCGTACCCGACTCAACCGGCGGCTTGGCCCGGCAGAAAGAGCCAGCCTCATGTCCTTTGGTCGCAGGTCCGATCCAGCCGCTGTCCGGTTCATCCGGAAGCCGCTGGCTCGGGAACTGCATGTATCGCCCGGTCGCAACGGTCTTCGAACCGTCCGGAAACTGCCGGAAACGCTGGATCTCGTGATCCAGGAACCGTACGACGGCCTTGTCGTCGTCGAACATCAGCGCCCAATCGAGCGCCTTCCCAGCGGAATTGGCCACGCAGATTCCCTGGGGCGCCGGCTTCGACCGGCCTATCTCCGAGTAAAGCCGCCCCTCTTCGTCGCCCGGAGGGTTGTTGACCAGCGCAGCCTTAAGCGCGACCGGTATAAACTCCGCGTTCACGCGCCGAACGACTTCCGGATTGGAGAAAACCGCCTCACGGGCGGCCCCCGCAAACACTCAGCATCGGGCGTCATCGGCCGGCCGGTCGATGAAGATCCACAGCATCAGCGGCTTCTTCTTCTCCCGCGACTCCCTCAGCCCATCCAGCAGGCAGCTCTTCCACTCAATCTTCCGCCAGGCTACGTTCGGGGATTTCAATGCTTCGATCTTGGCCCTGACTTCCGCTGGAGTGACCACCGTCTGCGCGTGCGCCGGCCCAAGCATCGCCATAATTGAAGTAATTATGAGAATTGATTGGGCTGCTCGCATGTCTCTCGTCTTCATATTCCGCCTCCGCCGTTTTCAGCCTGTCAGACGCCGTTACTTCCCAACACTCCCTAACTCCAATACTCCATCACTCCAACCCTCACCCCTCCTGCCCCTCATACTTCTCCCGCAAGTTTGCAACCACCCCCGGGTCTGCCAAGGTAGTCGTATCTCCCAGCACAGCGCCCTCCGCGATGTCTCGCAGCAAACGCCGCATGATCTTGCCCGATCGTGTCTTTGGCAGGTCCGCCGTGAACAGGACGTCATCCGGGCGGCAGACCGCGCCCAACTTCTTGCCCACGAACGTCTTTAGCTCGTCCGCCAGCGCCGGCGACATCTCAAACCCCTCGCGTATCGTTACGAACGCGACCGGCGCCTGGCCCTTGATATCGTGCTTCTTCCCGATCACAGCCGCCTCGGCAACGGCCGGGTGCTCCACGAGGGCGCTCTCCAGCTCCATGGTGCTGATGTTATGCCCCGCCACCAGCATGACGTCATCCACGCGCCCCAAGAGCCAGAAGTACCCGTCCTCGTCCCGTTTGGCCCCGTCTCCGGCGAAGTACATGCCAGGAAAGCGGCTCCAGTACACCTGTTGGTACCGTTCGTCGTCTCTCCAGAGCGTACGGAGCATCCCGGGCCATGGTTTCTTGAGCACCAGGTACCCTCCGCCGCCCAGCGGCACGCTGCGGCCCTGGTCGTCTACCACGTCGGCCTCGATCCCTGGGAACGGCCTGGTCGCCGAGCCGGGCTTGGTCGCAATTAGCCCGGGCAGCGGCGTGATCAGGATATGTCCCGTTTCCGTCTGCCACCAGGTATCGACGACCGGCAGCTTGCCCTTTCCGATGGTCTCGTGGTACCAGATCCACGCCTCCGGGTTTATCGGCTCGCCGACCGTCCCCAGCAGCCGGAGCGATGACAAGTCGCAGCCGTTCGGATACTGCTCACCCCATTTCATAAAGGTCCGGATGGCCGTAGGCGCGGTGTAGAACTTGGTGACTCGGTGCTTTTCGATGATCTTCCAAAACCGGTCCCGTCCCGGCGTGTCGGGCGCTCCTTCGTACATCACGACCGTCGCCCCGTTCGCAAGTGGGCCGTAGACGATGTACGAATGCCCGGTCACCCAGCCGATATCCGCGGTGCACCAGAATACGTCGTCCTCCTTGAGGTCGAACACCAGTTTGCTCGTGGCATACACTCCGGTGAGATATCCGCCCGAAGTGTGCTGGATACCTTTAGGCTTACCCGTCGATCCCGAGGTATAGAGGATGAAAAGGATGTCCTCCGCGTCCATTGGCTCCGGCGCGCAATCTGGCGAGGCGGATTCCGTTACGTCGTGCCACCACACATCCCGCCCCGGTTTCATCTCGATCTTCGCGCGCTCTCCGATCCGCTGCAGTACGACCACTTTCTCGATCGTGGGCGTGTCGAGCAGCGCCTCGTCCGCAAACTCCTTCAGAGGTACGATCCCGCCCCGCCGCCAACCGCCATCGGCAGTGATCAGCAGCTTGGCCCCGCAGTCGTTGATCCTCTCCCGCAGCGATTCCGACGAGAATCCCCCGAATACCACCGAGTGCGGAGCGCCGATCCGCGCACAAGCCAAAAGGGCTATCGGCAGCTCGGGAACCATCGGCATGTAGACCGCCACCCGGTCGCCCTTGCGCACTCCAAGCGCCTTCATTGCGTTCGCGAACCGGTTGACCTCGGAATACAGCTCGGCATAAGTGATCGCTCGCACGTCGCCCGGCTCGCCCTCAAACAGCAGGGCCACCTTGTTCGCACGCGTCCCCTTCGCATGCCGGTCCACGCAGTTCACCGACAGGTTGAGCTTCCCGCCTGCAAACCACTTCGCGTGGGGCACATTCCACTCGCATACTGTGTGCCACTTCTCAAACCACTCCAGCTCCTCTGCGAACTCGGCCCAAAAGCCGTCCGGATCCCCCGCCGCCCGAGCGTAGATCGCAGGGTCGTTTATGTTCGCCTGGGCTGCAAACTCCATGCTGGGAGGAAATGTCCGGTTCTCAAAGAGGAGCGCGTCGATCACTCCCGTCTCTACGGCCATATCTCTAAACAAACCTCCGATTATGCTTAGTATGGATCGGTTTGGCGCGCAGTTAAACCGTGAAAAGAAGTTGGACACAGACAGTTCAGTCCACTGCGCTCCGTTCCGAGACTTTCGCTCATTCGGCCGGAAATCCTCTACACGGCGTGGATTGTCGACTGCGGTTCAACGGGTCACTGTCGAGAAAAAGAGCGCGTGTCGTCGAGTGACACGCGCTCTCAATAGACGAAGTTCTTTCCAAGAACCGCCGTCAGACCTTATCGGGCGGGGGCTCTATCTTGTCACCGGCCTGAGCTGGCTGGCTGCCCGTGCCACCACCGGGGGTCACTTGCTGAGTGCCGGCCGGATTGGCGGGGGGCTGTTCAGTCTGCGCGTTATTGGACGCCGACGCAGGCTGGGGCGGTATCGACGGTGGGTGGTTCATTAGAGTCCAGCCGATAACTGCGACGATGACGAGGACGACAGCGGCAATTCCGATCGCCGTCGTCGTCGATATTTCTTTCTTCATATTTCTTTCGATTCTCGCTCGATCAGAATGCTGCCGCGCAGCGAACGCCATTGTTGTTGCCGGGCAGGTCCAGTGCCAGAGTCGCGCATTGGGCGCTGAACGTCGGATCGGCGCCGAACTCCGTGAACTTGACGGATACCTTCTTGCGCCACTTGGCGTGCGTGTCGCAGAAGAGCAGGTTCGATCCCTCCTGATGGATGTTGTCGTACAGGACATGGTTGAATTCGGTAAAGAGCGGGTTCGAGTTGCTCACGGTGTGCGGCCGCACCTGCGCTGTGCGGGTGTAGATCAGGAACTCGCGCAGGTATATGATGTCGGCCGGCCGGGGAATAGCCGCGATCGATTTGTCCGACGCGATGCCGTTGAGCGCGTAACTCGTATTACCCCCGCCTGGAACCGTGCTCTCATTGTATGGCGGGTTGCCGCCTTGGAATGCCGTGCGCGGAATTGTTTGCGGGCAGATTAGGATCTGCACGTTCTTTACGTACGGCTGCACTTCGCGCGCCCAGTTGCGGCGCGTAAAACTAATGTTGGATTGTGGCTCAAGAAATCCCTTGGGCAGCCCAAAGCCTTCGGCGTTGGTGTCGTTGCCGGGCAGCGTCTCGTCATAGTCCTGTATATACATATACAGGCCCGTGCCGATCTGCTTCATGTTCGACAGACAGGAGGTCTGCCTTGCTTTCGCGCGGGCCTGCGCGAAAACGGGAAAGAGGATCGCAGCAAGAATGGCAATAATTGCGATCACGACTAACAGCTCGATCAGTGTGAACCCGCGTCGTCCCTTCATAAATATGTACCCTCCCCGATTGAGATTAATGGCCGGACAATCATTATCCGGTTAATGATAGGTTATCAAACCAGTATAAGGACTTGCGCGTCGATTGTCAAGCACCCGCCGCCCAGTTTTTCGCTACTTACAGCAATCTTCTCAGCTCTTTCGCCACCCGAATGCCCAGTCTCACATTTCACATCACAGATTACGCATATCGGACCACAGATCTCGTTCACATCTCTCTCCTCCAGCTGAGCGCTGAGATCAGTGTGGCCTGGTCCGCGTAATCAAGGTCGCCG
>ORMF012111003.1_pt1 | contig 13235 bp, 8 predicted proteins | sample 1779871 | NCBI WGS metagenome assembly ORMF01 (sample SAMEA104232316, study PRJEB22302) | groundwater metagenome | biome: forest; feature: aquifer; material: groundwater | place: USA | collected 2011-08-07 | depth 5.4 m | reverse complement strand
TGGACTCGGCCATTGCTACGTGTCATTTGATATCTTCGGCGACGCGAAGGGATTCAGCTTCACTGCCAGTGGCGCCGAACCGCAGAAAATTCTCGGAGACGAGATTGCTTTCGCGGATAGACTGACTGTGAAAGCCCGCGCACCGCTTGATAGTCGCTTCATTCTATTGAAAGACGGCAGCCCAATCGATCAAAAATCCGGCACGACTGTCGACTTCCCAATCAGCGCGCCTGGCGCTTATCGAATCGAAGCGTACCTGGATTCGCTTCCGGCCCCGGTCAAAGGCCAACCGTGGATCATCTCAAACCCGATTTACGTCAGACTAACACTCAGTTTCTAAGCCCATTTCCCGGGCAAATCTCAATGAAATAAGCCTCTTGAACGCTTTGGCCCCCTTGTGTTAATCTGTGTTGGCCCGGCTTGACCACTTCCTGGGGCTCCTCCTTCACCTTCAATGAAACAGAGACTGATGGCAACCAGAGTCAGCCACTTCGAGATCGACTGGTGGATCATTCAAAAGCGCGCAGTGCATATTGCGGTGCTGATCCTGATTGTGTGTTTAATGGCTGGGGGCGTGGCCCTGTATGTATGGAAGTATGGAAACCCTCTTAAGAACGTGGCCCTGCATTCCGCTCCTCTGGCAGGCGCCCGTTTCATGTCTTTCGAGGGTGACGTACGAGTGGTCCGCGCAGCCACGCGCCAAATCGTAATCGCAAACAATGACGTTCAGCTCTATCCCGGCGACACGGTGCAAACACAAGCGGACGGACGCGCGCGGATCAGCATGGCGGACGGTTCGACGGTGGTTGTCAGGCCGAACAGCACGATAATCATTCGGGACAACGTGAGTGCGGAGGACGGCAAACGTTCCAATGTTCACGTAGTGGTGGACAGCGGTCAGATGCTGGTGCGCACGCCGCAGCAAAGCGAAGACAATAAGAATGTGGTGGAAACGCCCAAGACTCAGAATCAAATCAGCGGCCAGACCGCGGCGAGTTTTGGTGTCAATCCGGAAGGCAATGAAGAGATTCGCGTCAACAGCGGCAACGTCGAAAGCGCCAATCGCACCGGCGAGCGCTTGTCACTCAAAGGTGGCGATTATGTTTCTGTCAACCAATCGGGAACGATTTCCAAGCCTGAGCATCTTTTGGATGTTCCGCACCCATTGCAACCGCGTGACCTGGAAAAGATTCTCGCAGGCAGCAATGGCTCGGCAACCGTAGCCCTGCGCTGGCAAAAACCGCTATCTGGCGTGCCGTCTTACTATCGCGTGGAGCTTGCGACTTCGCCTTTCTTTGTTCCCGCTGGCAAAGTCATGGAACGCGATCAGTTGGTGGTGACTCAGTTTAATGCCAGCGACCTGCGCCCGGGAGCATACTTCTGGCGCATTCGCGCCACTGCCGCTTCAGGACAGACGAGTGACTGGAGTGACCCGCTAAAGTTCATTGTCAGCACTCAGGGCGCCAACACGATCGCGGTGCCCGTCTCGAACGTGTCGGTCGTTTATCTTGGTGGCAACGTTTATATTGTGCGCGGCACTACATCACCAGGAGCCAGCGTTCGCATCTCTGGTCGTGAGACAACGGCCGCCAGCTCTGGCGTCTTCCAGGTTCAAATCAATGCTCCACCCGGACTCCGGGAAGTATCCATTGAAGCAACAGATTTACAAGGCAATAGCCGTCAATACCGGTTTCCAGTGACCGGATCAAACTAGTAGCAGAGTCGATCTCACACACGTGAGAGCCCCGGCAAGCAGATAATCCTCAGACCGACAGTCACCGAAACGTTGGAGGACCGGCCGCCGGATGAACAAGCAGGTCATATTACTCACGGACGCTGAAACAGCGCCCGCTATAGAGCTGGTTGAGAGCCTGAAGTCCGCAGGCATTTCGCTTTTGGCGCACGACCTCAACGAGACGCGCGCGCTGGATGAGGTGTATTCCGAAAGTTCGTCGCATCCGCTGGCTATTCTTTACGAGATTTCACCCATGGCAGATCCGAAGGACCTCTCTCTGGTGCTGAGCCGGGCGAGGAGTCTCTGGCCGCGGACCCCGATTGTTGGTTGCCGTCGTGAACTGCAGGCGTCTTTTGGGAGTTACAGGCCGGACAATCAAGCCTTAAAAAGCCTCGGCTTTCGCGCCGTGGCCGACAGCCCCTCTCAGTTACCCGCCCTGCTAAGACAAGTCGAGGACGTCGTAAGCACCGGAGAACTGAAGCTGCCCCGGGGTTTCAAAACAATTCCGGACAGTCGGGCCTTTACGCTGCCGAGTTCCGTTCGCAGTCAACATCTCCGTGGCGCATTCGCGCTGCTGGCCTCGCTTCATCTCGCATCGGATCAGAAAGAAGCTGGTCTGGCGGCGCTTGCCGGAGTTGCCCGATTGGTCCCTGCTGATCGTTGGTCAATATTTCTGGTTACGCAAGACAGTGTTCCTGATGCAGTGAAGTTGGAACCCTTTTCCACTCGTAACTTCGCTGAGCCTCGACCTTTGCTTTTCGATGAGGAGTGGCAGCGCGAATTACTCGGGCGTGATATTGAATCAGCAACCGAGACGGAATCAAAGGCCGCGCACGAAGCTATTAACAAGATCGACGCGATTCGGAAAAAAGAAGGCGGCCGGCGCGTTATTGCGCTGCCGCTTGTCAGTGGAGAGAGGGTAGTGGGCGCGCTGGAAGGCATACGAACCAGATCAGGCGCGCGTTCGTTCTCGCGCTCGGAAGCTGCCCTGCTCACAACGATGACAATTCCGATCGCTTCAGCGCTTTTGAATTCGGTGCGTGTCGCTGAAGCTGAGCGCCTGTCGTTGACAGATGACCTGACTCGATTGCGCAATGCGCGCTATCTGCGGCAGTTCCTGGTTAACGAAATCAAACGCGCGCGCCGTTATCGCTCGAACGTCGCGGCGCTGTTTCTCGATCTCGATGACTTCAAACAAATCAATGACTTACACGGACATCTGGCCGGTTCGCATGCGTTGATGGAGCTGGCTGCAGTCGTCCTGCCATCGGTGCGCGATACGGACTGCGTGGTGCGCTATGGGGGCGACGAATTCGTGCTCATCCTGACCGAGACCGGAATTGATGAGGCGATCCAGGTGGCTGAGCGCATTCGGGCAAAGATCGAGGCCTACCGGTTTACTGGCGGGCGGAAGTTGAATTTCACTTTGACCGCGAGTTTTGGTGTCGCAGTATTCCCCCATCACGCACTCTCTCCCCAGCAACTGATTGCCTGTGCCGACCGGGCAATGTATCAGGCCAAAGCGGCCAGTAAGAATTGTATTCGTGTCATTGCCGACTCTGAAAAGGTCGATTGGGACGACGGCCCTAGGTCATCTTTGATGGGACAAACCCAATTTCAGAGAATTCCCGACGAGAAGCTAATTTCGTGATAGCGTTAGCGCGCAGATCGTTGTATCTTGTTAGTTGGTTCTGCTTCGACAGGTTGTTGCGGATTTGCCAACCGACATCGGAAATCTCGCGGCATTAACCAAAGCCGAGATTGACCATTCAGATCTTCATGCGAATGCATTTTACAGTCAGGAAAACCCTTCCAGATGGCTTTTAAATCTATTTTCAGTCTTTTCTCCAGCGACCTCGCAATTGACCTCGGCACTGCCAACACTCTGGTGTACGCCAAAGGACGTGGCATTGTGGTTTCCGAGCCTTCAATTGTGGCAATAAACAAGGTGACCAACGCCGTCGAGGCCGTAGGGCGTGACGCGAAGGAAATGCTGGGTCGCACGCCCGGGAACATCGTCGCCATTCGTCCCATGAAAGACGGCGTGATTGCCAATTTTGAAGTGACTGAAAAGATGTTGCAGCACTTCATTCGCAAGGCCCACAACGGCAAGACGTGGGTGAGCCCGCGCGTGGTGATCGGCATTCCGTCCGAGATTACGCAAGTCGAGCGGCGCGCGGTCGAAGATTCGGCCTATCGAGCGAAGGCCTCGGAAGTTTACCTGGTGGAAGAAGCGATGGCCGCGGCGATTGGCGCGGGTTTACCGATCACTGAACCGCACGGCAACATGGTCGTAGATATCGGCGGAGGAACTACTGACATCGCAGTCATCAGTCTGAGCGGTATTGTTTATTCACGTTCAGTGCGCGTCGCGGGCAACGAAATGGACGAAGCGATCACACAGTACATCAAACGAAAATACAACCTGCTGATCGGCGAGCGCACCGCTGAAGCGATCAAGATCGAACTCGGCTCGGCCTTTCCACTCGATGAAGAATTGTCATTTGAAGTACGCGGGCGAAATCTAATTGAAGGAATCCCCAAAACGATTACCATTACGGACGAGGAAATTCGTGAGGCGCTCGCTGATTCCGTATCTACGATCATCAATGCAGTGCGGGTCGCCCTCGAGCGAACGCCTCCCGAACTTTCGGCCGATATAGTTGAGCGCGGTATCGTGCTCACCGGTGGCGGCGCGCTCTTGAAGAACCTCGATAAGCGGCTCTCGATCGAAACCGGCCTGCCGGTTTCGGTGGCCGAAGATCCGCTGGCCTCAGTTGTGCTTGGCACTGGCAAGATGCTGTCAGACTTCGACCTGCTCAAGCGGGTGAAGTGGGACAATAGTTTGACGAGCGGAACCTGAAACGCATTACTGATTTCCGATTGCCGATTTGGGATTGGAACAAATTGGCGATCGGCATTGGGAATTGGCAATAACCGATGGCCGCCATTCGCACTCAAAGAGAGATTCGTCAACGCGCCCCCTGGTGGTTGTTTGGGCTGCTGTTGCTGAACTTTGCTTTGATGAGCTATGACGCGCGCGACGACGCCACCAAACAACGCAAGGTTCGTTCGATCGCCAGCACGCTCACATATCCCATCCAGCAGGCCGCCTCAAGCGCCGGGAATTGGGTTGGCGGCCTGTTCGGGAATCTCGGCGAACTGCGCCGGGCGTCGACTGAGAACCAGCAACTGCACCTCCAAATAGAGCAAATGCAGACGGAACTGCGCGACACACGTGAGCGCGCGGCTGAAGCTGAACGGCTCGAAAAGCTATTCAAGCTGAACGAAAAGAGTACCTACCAGATGGTCGTGGCGCGCGTGATTGCCAGGGATCCTTCGATGTGGTTTGACAGCGTCACAATCGACAAAGGCCGTTGGGCAGGCGTTGAAGTCAACATGCCGGTCGTGACCTCTGGAGGAATCGTCGGACGCGTAGTAGCGACCAGTCCTTTGAGCGCGCAGGTGATGCTGGTCACAGATGAGAAATCAGGCGCCGGGGCTGTCGTCGGTCAACTCGGACAATCGGCTGCTATGGGATCTGTCAAGGGCATGGGCGAAAATGGTTTACTGGAAATGCGCTACGTTTCCGGGGTGGAAAAGGTGCAGGTCGGAGCCACCGTTACCACTACGGGCCAGGACGCGATCTATCCGCAGGGTTATACCGTCGGCGAAGTAGTCGAGGTAAAACCGGGCTCGGCGACCCAGGCCCAAGTTATTCACATTCGACCTGGCGCGGGACTGGAACGGTTGAAAGAAGTCGCCGTGCTAATGTATCACCCACCCCAGCGCACTGAATCCGATCAAGCTCTCCCCAACGTGGAAAAGAAAACCAGTAAGCAGTGAGCAATTTGATTAGCGTGGGCAGTCGGGCGGTGGGGCCGTAGAACAAAACAGCTTGTAACGAACGAGGCATTTACCACGGTTAGGCTTCCGATAAAGCCGCTGAGTCTCCTGTTCTGCAACACCCCCCGACTGACTACTACTTTCTGATAACAGCTGACGATGAGCTGCTCACTACTTTAGGACATGCGCCAACTGACAACCGCAGCTTTGCTAATACTGGCCGTTGCTTTGCAATCGGCACTGCGATCCGTTTGGCAGCCCATGGGATATGTTGATCTCACGTTGATTCTGGTCGTTTATTTCGCGCTCCAGCGTCAGCCGCTGCAGGCTCTAATAGTAGGCGCCGCGGCGGGACTGGCGACCGACTTTATCAGTGGCCGGCCGGCTTTGTTGGGCGCCGGCGGATTCTCAAAAACGCTGACTGCTTACGCGGTTTATTTCGTGGCCTCGCGGGTGATGTTGGACACGGTGATACTGCGCATTCCGGTCCTGGCGGGCGCGAGTCTGATTGATAATGTTGTGTACGTGGAAATGCATCGACTGTTGGGCCAGACGCCCCCGATGCCCTTTATTCAGTCCTTGTCCTACAAGCTGGTCGCAACTACGATCGCCGGGACGCTCTTGCTGTATGCTTACGATTCTATCTTCAGCGGCAAGGCTCGGCAGCGGCGTCAATTCACGGTTCGTCGGCGCGTGGCCCGCGGCGGCATGGGCAGCTTGCGAAGAAGAAGCAGATGAAATTCGTTGACGATTCACAAAACCTGCGGCTGCGGCTGCGCCTGATTCAGGCGTTGATCCTGGTCCTGCTCGGCGTCCTCGGTGTTCGGCTTTATCTACTGCAAATCATAAACGGCGCCCACTATGCCGAGATCGCCGAAAACCAGCGCATCCGCCTGCTCCCAATCCTGGCGCCCCGCGGCATCCTCTTCGATCGCAACGGAAATGTTCTGGCCGACTCAAGACCGATCTATAGCATCATTCTGTCGCGCGAGGACACTAAAGGCATAGATCGATATTCGCTGATTAAGCCGCTTTCTGAAGCGCTGATGCTGGACGGTGAGATCCTGCGCGAGCGTTTTGATCAGTTAAAGTCACAACCTGCTTTTGAATCGATACTCATCAAGGAAGGCGCTTCGCAGGCTGATATTGCCTGGGTGGACGCGCATCAATTGGAACTGCCGGCCCTGCGAGTCGAGCAAACACCACAAAGACGCTACCCGGCGAATGGCATGCTGGCCCATGTGCTGGGTTACGTCGGCGAGATCAGCCCTGAACAATTGAACAAACCAGAGTTACGTGAGAAAGGTTACCGGCCGGGTGACATCATTGGACAGGAAGGACTCGAGGCCGTCTATGACGAGTACCTGCGCGGCCGGGACGGTTACCGGAAAGTTATCGTGGACAGTCGGGGCCATATTCAAAACGAAGTGGAGAGGATCGAGCCGCAATCGGGACAGGACATCGTGACGACTATTGATCTTGATCTGCAGCAGGCCGCTGAGGAGCAACTACGCAAATCGCCACAGGGACGCGGTGTGATCATAGCCATGGATCCGAACAACGGCGAGATCCTTGCGTTGGCGTCCGCCCCGACATTTGATCCGAATCTCTTCTCGCAACGCATCACTACGAAAGCAGGCCGCGCCGATTACCAAAAGCTGCTCAACGATCCGGACAAACCGTTGATCGATCGCGCGATCCAGGGCAAATACCCTCCCGGCTCAACCTGGAAGCCCTTGATGGCCACCGCCGGCCTGCAACAGGGCGCGATTACGATTCAAGACTCAAACCTGGTTTGCGGCGGTGGCATTACCATCGGCAACAAATTCACCCGCTGCATGGGCGGTAATCATGGATCACCCGACGTGCACTTTGCGATTGAGCATTCGTGCGACGGCTACTTCTATCGTCTGGGTTTGAAGATGAAGCTCGAGGGGATTCAGGCGATGGTCGATGAATTCGATCTCAACAAGCGCACCGGAGTCGACCTGCCTCACGAAGTGATTAGCACAACTCCTTCACGCGAATTCAAGGCGCGCAATTATCCAACCGATCCCGAATGGAAGGACATTGACACGGTTTACTCTTCGTTCGGCCAGGGCGAGGACGTGCTCACGCCAATGGCCTTGTTGCGCGCTCATTCGGCCATCGGAATGAAGGGCAGAATGTACGTCCCGCATCTTATGAAAGAGGTGCGCGCGATTGCTGCCGTGGATAATGATCCCACTCGTCCCTGGCCTGCACGAGCGGCGCGGACTTTCGATCGACCGCAACCTAAGGTTCTTTCAATTCCAATCGATCAGAGCGACCTGGTCGTTCACGCGATGTGGTCGGTTGTTAACGGCGCCGGGACTGCCACCGGAATAAAGATGGCCGGGTTCGAAATTGCTGGCAAGACCGGCACCGCTCAGGTCGTGAGCCTGGGCAAAGAGGGCGCTGAGCACAAGGATCATTCGTGGTTCGTTTCATACGCGCCAGCCTTTAAGCCCGAGATTTCCTGTGTGGCCATGATTGAAAACGCGGGTCTGGGCTCGCGCTTCGGAGCGCCCTCAGTACGCGCGATTTATGATGTCTATTACGCGAAGACACGGCCGGCAAAAGAAAATCCGACGAATACCGTCGCGATTAGAATTCGCTAGAGCTTGGCTTGCTGCTGCCCACTGTTTACTGCCTACTACCTACTGATTTATGGTTGCCATTCTGCAAAGACGTAAACTGCGCGATTTCGACTGGCTGATCGCCGTGCTGGCTATCGCCATCGTCTCCTTCGGCGCGTGGGAGATTCATAACGCGCAACCTACAGAGACCTACTGGCAGAAGCAACTAGTCGGTTTGGGAATTGCTTTCGTGGCGATGCTGGCGATCGCTTTCAGCGACTATCGCCGTTTGGTTGAACTCGCACCGATCCTTTATGTGCTGGGACTGGTGTTGCTGGTCATTGTGCTGATACCCGGTATCGGAATGAAGATTAATGGCCAGCGTTGTTGGATAAGGCTGCCCGGCCCGCTGGGACAGTTTCAACCGTCCGAGTTTGTAAAAATCCCGGTGGTGCTGATGCTGGCGAAATATTTCGGAAAGCATCGCAGCGGCTTGCTGACCTGGAAAGAACTGTTGATGGGCTGTTTGATTCTCGGCTTACCCATGGCCTTGATCCTGCTGGAACCTGACATGGGCCAGGCGATTACGTATCTGCCTTTGTTGGCCATCGTGTTGTTTTTGTCCTCGATGCGAATGTGGGTGGTAGGGGCGCTGCTCTCTGTCTGCATAGCAGGGGCGCCGCTCGCCTACACTGTGGGAGTGAAAACCGGATTGCTTCATGGGTACAAGCTTGAGCGCATCAATGTGATTCTCGATCCTGAGAACGCCGACAAGCGCGGCTTTGGCTATCACACCTGGCAATCGATGGTCACCGTGGGTGAGGGTGGTCTGGTGGGAGCTCGTGGTTCCGAATACTCGCAGAGCAGTCTGAAATTTTTGCCTGAACCGCACACAGACTTTATCTTTGCGGTCACCGCGGAAACGACTGGCTTCGTAGGTTGCCTGCTCCTCCTGGCATCTTACGCATTATTGCTTACTCGCTTGATTACTGACGCCCGCCGCTCTCGCGATCGCACCGGCATGCTGGTGATCATGGCGATCGTGGGTGGACTCATTTTTCAGATTTTCATCAACGTTGGCATGGTTCTGGGCTTTCTGCCGGTAATCGGCGTGCCCCTGCCGCTGATGAGCGCGGGTCTTTCTTCGGTGCTGGCCACCTTCATCGCTATCGGTTTCGCGCTCAGCGTGCAACTGCGAAGATTCGTCAACTAAATACTCCTGATCTGCCTCGCCAACGCTTACCGCGCACTCATGATCGGACAGATCCTCGGCAACTACAAAATCACCCAAAAGATCGGCGCCGGCGGTCAGGGCACGGTTTACAAAGCCATCGATCAAAAGCTCGGCCGTACCGTTGTCGTTAAGGTGCTGCCGCCTGAACTCACCGTTAAAGAAGCCAATCTGAAACGCTTTGAACGCGAAGCCCGGCTGGCTTCGTCGCTGGATCATCCGAACATCTGCACCATCTTTGACATGGACGAGGTGGGTGGTCTGCACTTCATCACCATGCAGTACGTCGAAGGCCGGAACGTGCGGCAACTGGTAAACGGCCGGCCGCTGGAACTTGAGAGCGCGCTGCGCATCGCCATTCAGGTGGCCGACGCGCTCGCGGCGGCGCACGCGCGCGGCATCATTCATCGCGATATCAAGTCAGGCAACATCATGGTTACCGACGCGGGCCAGGCAAAGATTCTGGACTTTGGCCTGGCTAAACTCCTCGATGAAAGCGAAGCAGCGACCAGTGGGATTCATCAAACTGAGCTAACAGAGATAGGGGTTCCTTATGGTACCGCGACCTATGCCGCGCCTGAACAAGCCCGCGGCGACAAGGTCGATGCGCGCGCTGATATTTTCTCGACCGGGGTCCTGCTTTATGAAATGTTGACGGGCACCTGGCCGTTTCGCGGCAAGTCAACGATCGATGTGCGTCATGCCGTGATTTACGATCAGCCGAAACCGCTCGCGATAGCCCGGCCGGGCGCCACACCTCTGCGCCTGCAAAAGATTCTGGACAAGGCTTTGCAGAAAGAACCCCGCGGTCGTTACCAAAAGATCGGTGAGTTGCGCGACGAGCTGCGCAGCGTCTTGCACGAAATCGCCTCAGGCGCTCAGTTTGAAGAAGCCACCGCGCCGCGTCACGTCGGGCACCTCGGCGGATCCAGTCCGGTCGGGCGCGCGATGCGCTGGCTACGCAAGTTAGGCGGCAGCGGCGATACCCAGACCAGCGCGCCCCAACTGTTGTCAAAACCGGTAACTGATCCGCAGGAAGGATCGATGACCACGATCACGGACCGCGAGAAAAAGAGTGTCGCGGTGCTGCCTTTTAAGAACCTCAACAACAATCCGGAGTCGAGTTTTTACGAATTCTCCCTGGCTGATGCGGTAATCACCGAACTGGCGCGGATCCGCTCGTTGGTAGTGCGTCCGTCTTCGGTGATGTCCAAGTATCAGGGCCAGATAGTCGATCCAGCCGACGTCGGCCGAGAGTTGAATGTCGATGCAGTACTGTCGGCGGGTTTTATCGCGGTCGGGGAGCGCTTCCGCGTCAACGCGCAACTGCTGGACGTAAAGAGTGGCGAGATTATCTGGAGCGATCGGGTCGACGCCTCCGCCAAAGACATCATCGCAGTGCAGGACGAGATAACAAAACGCATCGTCGACGAGTTGCGGCTCGAGTTGAGTCCGGACGAGCAGGCAGGTCTGGCGCAACCTGCCACCGTTAACGCCGAAGCGTACGAAGCATACTTGCGCGGCCGCGATCGCTTTGCCCGCTTTATCTTTCGCAGTGTGGCGGCGGCCGATTGCGACGCCGCGATAGAACATTTTAGTCGTGCGATTGAACTCGATCCCGAATTCGGTCTGGCTTATGACGGTCTGGGCGCGTGCCACGTGAATCGCGTGTTCAAGGGCCTCGGTGGGGCCGAAGATTTTGAACACGCGGAAGCGGCTTTTAACAAAGCTCTGGCGATCGACAGCAACATTATCGAAGCGCGCATGCTGATGGTGTTCGTTTATCTTTGGCGCGGGCAGAAACAGAAAGCGCGCGAAGAAGTTGGGCGCATGCGGCGCGAGGCGAGTAACGAGCCCGTTGTTTATTTCGTCAAAGCGACGCTGCATCGACTCGATGGCGAGTACGATCGCGCGTTGCGCAGTTACGACCGCCTCGTCCATCTGGATCCGGCATCGTTCGTAGTCGTCAGTTACAATCGCGCGCTGATTTTCCTTTATAAGGGAAAGACTGAAGACGCGATGCGCGAATTGGATCGGGCTGCTTCGGTCGAGCCCAATAATCCGTTGTTACGGATGTTTCGCGCGATCACGATGTATTACAGCGGGCAGGTCGACGCGGCGTGCGACCTGTTGCGCGAAGTGCTGGCGCAGAATCCGAATCTTCACGGCATGCGGCCGTTTTTGGCAATGTGCCTCAGCGCGCTTGGCGATCACGAAGGCGCCCGGGCAGAGTTGAATGAAGATGTGAAGCGAAATGCCGCCGTCGATCCGGACATTGCGTATGCGGTCGCCTCCGTATATGCGCTGGAAGGCGAACGCGACCAGGCGTTTGAGTGGTTGCAGCGTTCGGCGGCTTTGGGAAACGAGAACAAACCGCTGTTCGAGAATGATCCGAATCTGAACCGGATCCGCGACGACCCGCGGTTTGGCCAGTTGATTAGAAGGATAACGCGCTAGCCAATCCGCAGGATTTGGTCTGATCTGGTTCCTCTGATATACTCCCCCTGCTCGCCCCGGTCAGGCATCCGGCCCGGTCGCAACGCATCGCAAACATAGTTTCCAATGCAGTTAAAGTCGAGCAAGGATTTTTGAAGCCGTCAGTTCGACGGCAATTGACGAATCGCGAACCAGGTTTCAGAGCGCGTCCATAAATGGCTACGCTAGGCTCCCTGGGCGGTCGTTGCCCTGGGCAACACCGAACGGTTCACGGAGTTCCCGTTTGAATCAAACGCGTACCCACCAGCTGCAGCAGGTGGTACTGACAAATCACGCGCGAGATCTCGATCTACCTGATCGAGACCTGAAGCGTCTCTGCCGGCCAGGGCCGGCGAAAATCACAAACCAACTACCGGCATATTCTGCCGTCCACCTCCAACCAACGAGCATAGAGCGCGAACCAGGATGTCCGCGGACCGCACGCAGGATACGTGTGCTCCAGCTCACTAAACGTGCGCGCGCGGCGCATGTCTCGCCTTCGGGCTTGCAGAGTTTGCGCCGGCGCTACAGAAAGAATATCAATGTCAAGAGAGTTAATTGTTAGTGTCAACGGAAAAGAAAAGAAAATCGCGATCGTCGAAAACGATCGCGTTACAGAGTTCTACATCGAACGCGGCGAACAGAACCAGGGCATCGTCGGCAACATCTATAAAGGTCGCGTAATGCGCGTCTTGCCCGGTATGCAATCCGCCTTTGTGGACATCGGACTGGAACGCGACGCGTTTCTTTATGTCACCGATTTCTTTGACGAAGAAGCCGAGTTCGAACGCATCGTCGTCGATAAGTCAAAGAAGGTCGATCCCGAAACTGCCACCCGCGCGGCGACTGAACACATTGAGCAAAGCCGCGTTGAACGTGAACACCACATTGAAGGTGCTCAAGAGCGGGCCGAGCCACTGCGCGATGCGCCCTTGATCGAAGCAGAGGCCGGGGCCGCCATCGTCGCCGAAAAGACCGAGGAACCCGAAGACGGAGGACCGCGCCGTCGCGGACGTCGCGGAGGACGGGGCCGCAGCCGTTCAACCCGGTCCGACGCGCCGGAAGAACGCCGGGTCGTCCCAACCCCGGCCGAGCCAATCGACACTCCGTTCGTGAACGTCGCCTCTTCGTTCGAGCGCATCAGCGACGACGAGGAACGCGCTATGAATGGCGAGATGTTCAAGGACGCGCGGCTACAGGAACGGCTCCTGGATGAAGTTCATGCGGCGGAGTTCGACATGGAAGATTTGCCCAGCGCGCCGGTCGGCTCGCTCCTGTCTGATTCCAGTCTTGTCGATGGCGGATCGTTTCAGCGGATCGCGGATGACGACGACTCCAGCGTCGCGCCGCT
>ORMF011518079.1_pt1 | contig 13236 bp, 11 predicted proteins | sample 1779871 | NCBI WGS metagenome assembly ORMF01 (sample SAMEA104232316, study PRJEB22302) | groundwater metagenome | biome: forest; feature: aquifer; material: groundwater | place: USA | collected 2011-08-07 | depth 5.4 m | reverse complement strand
GTTATATTTCGCCTTACGGGGAAGTGTATCCGTGCATCCAATTGCTGATCGGCATGGGCAATATCCGGGAAAAATCTTTTAAGGAAATATGGGAAGCGCCCTCGGAGTTGCGGCGAAAACTGGAGTCGATTCAATCGTACGGCGACCTTCCGGATTGCAAGACATGCGAATATGTCCAGGTCTGCCAGCGCTGCCATGGCTTGGCCCAGCTTGAAACCGGGGATTTGACCAAGTGTTATAAGCTTGCCTTGCGCGTGGCTAAAGCTAAAGCAACGGTTAATACGGCAGCGACGCCTAAGGCAGGGAGCCTGCAGCCTGTTGCTGAGCCGATGGAGATGCTGACGGAAACGCGCATGGCTGGATTGGCAGGATTTGGCGGCAGTTGTTAAAAGGAGGAATCCTTATGGAAGAGCAACAACCACGTAAGAAAAGTTATCAAAAGCCGGCACTACAGAGTGTCAGCGCCATTGAGGCAGGTTCAGCTACCTGCTGCAAGAGCACTGCCGCTACCTGCTCCAACGCTGCCAAGTCAGGCGGCGGAAAAGGTACGCGCACCAGCTCGACTAGCTGATTTTGTCCGGCCGCCCCGAAGCTGCATTGATTCCCAGCCAGACCTCTGAGCCTAACCAGGGGGTTTTGGCTGCACAGGCTCCTGTTTGGCTGGCCATCCACGGTAATAGCATGAGCCCTACGTGGATAGACGGCTCGCGGCTTTTAGTTGTTCCTGCCTCCCTTGAATCGCTGCATGTCGGTGACTGTGTTGCCTGGCGCCAAGACAATCAGCTCATCGCTCACCGGTTTATCCGCCGCAAGAAAATTTCAAACCAGTGGTATTTTCAAACAAAAGCAGACAATGCTTCTGCTGCGGAAGCCTGGCAGTCGGCAGGCGCGTTGATAGGCCGCGTGGCAGCCATCGAATCAAGCGGCCGGCTTTTGCCGCTTGATCGCGGGTGGGTGTGTGTTCGCCAGCGCTTAATTGGTTTGTCGGCGTTATGGTTTTGGCGTTTAAGCGAAAATCTAACGCGCAATAGAAAACCCGCTATCGAGGATGCTTTAATAAGCTGCGACTCACCACAGCAGCGCCGCCTGCTTTGGGCGAAACAAGCATTACTTAAATCCCAAGTGGGCCAATGCCTCGATTGGCTAAAGGAAATAGAATGCCCGGCGCTGGTTCTTAAAGGCCAAGCCCTTATTGCGCAAGGATGGGCTGATCCGGAAATACGCGATGTATGCGATGTGGATATTTTGGTTCCCCAGCATCAGGCTAAGCTAGCTATTCAGGCGCTTCTCAAGCACGGTATGCGCATCGACGCTCCGCAAGGCGCTGCTCGCGCAGCGTTGGATGACCAGGTTACCCTCACTCACCCACAAGGCGGCAGGTTTGACCTGCATTGGAGCTTGGTAAACGGCGGCTGGCGTTTTCGCGATGTTATCCGGGTGGATGAAGCAGGGCTTTGGAGGCGCTCGCAAACCGTTAACCATGACGGCTTGGTTTTAAAAGTTTTAAGCGCTGAAGACCAGTGGCTGCATCTGTGCATGCACCTGATCTTAAGCGGGGCAACCGGGATTAAATGGTGGAGCGACTTAAAAACGCTTCTGCAGCAGGAAGCGTTGATCGATTGGCAAACAGTTGCTCAACAGGCAGGGCAGTGGCGGGTAAGAACAATAACCTGGCTTGCGCTGGATACCTTATGGCAGCGCTGGCGTATACAAGTGCCTCTCGAGGGTGTGCGTTCGCTGCGCCCTTCGTGGGTGCGGCGGTTTTGGCTCCGTACTTTATTGCCAAAAGATTTAACCCAGGCAGATATCCAGGAATCGCGGTTTAAGCGCCACTTGCGCGAGCTACTTTTAATGGACCGTTTCCGGGATAGTTTACAACTTTTGTGGCGCTGGAGCCGCCCACCGGAAGCTTGGCGCGCTTTTCATCACAACGGCAATGCGCTATACTGAAAGCTGTTATGGTACGCATCAGTGACTTGGTAAAGGCAAGCCATCCGGCTCCGCAAGTTCCTGCAAAAGCTGCTGCGGCACCGTCCCCATTAAGCCATCCGGCGGTTGTTTCCCGTCCCGTACAGGTTGCTGCGGCAAACTTTCAAAACAGCGCCGAACTTTATCAACGCTTGCTTCAGGAATCAGAGCGCTGCCTCGAGCAAGTCTATCAACAGCAGCAGATTACCCTCGGCGATATTCCGTGGCTCATCGAACAAGCGCTTGACCAGGTAACTGCTGATGATGCCCAGTTGCTGCGCTTAAGCACGATGGGCGACTCTAACTTTTCTCTCGCGGCACATGGCGTGAATGTGGCCATTCTTTCGATGCGCGTCGGCATGGAACTGGGCCTGCGGCGCGCTGCTTTGGTTGACGTAGGCGTTGCCGCGCTCCTGCATGATATCGGCATGATGAAAATCCGACATTTGCTGCATGCGCCTTATCATTTAAATCCGGACCAGGTTGAGGAAATCAAAGAGCACCCGATCTGGGGCGAACGCATAGCGCAACGCTCGTCAGAGCTGCCGCCCAATGTGCGCGACGTCATCGCGCAAGAGCACGAACGGCAAGACGGCAGCGGCTATCCCCGGAAGCTTTCAGGCGACGACATTCAAAAAGATGCCCAGCTTGTCGGGTTGGCGGATATGTATGAGGCGCTGACCCATAACCGCCCTTACCGCCAGCGGCTGGTGCCTGCCGAGGCAACGCGGGTCATCACGCAGCAGCACAAGAATGCTTTCCGCACGCCGCTTTTGCGCGCATTTCTGCGCGGGGTACCGATATTTCCGGTTGAAAGCTGGGTGCGGTTAAGCAGCGGCGACCTGGCAGAGGTAGTTGCCACCACTTCGCGCTATCCGCTGATGCCGACTGTCGTTATCCGTTATGACCGCCTGCGCCAGCCGTATCCCCATCCACGCACCGTCGATCTTTCCCGCGACATGCAGTTTTCCATCATCGAAGCCATCCCAGACCCTGCCGAGCTTGCCAGCCAACCAGCATCTTAATGTACGCAGACTATTGGGGATTAAACGCTTTACCGTTTGAAAACACGCCGAACCCGAAATTTCTTTACCAGTCACCGCAGCATCAGGAAGCGCTGGCGCGTTTAAGCTATGTGGTTGAAGGGCGCAAAGGGGCGGCTCTCTTGACCGGGGTTTTTGGCTGCGGCAAAACACTGATTGCCCGTTCGCTCTTGGCAGAGCTTTCTGATGCGCGCTATCGTACCGTCTATATCGCCAATCCGGTCATGTCGGGCGTTGAGCTGCTGCATGCCATCGCCTCAAAATTGCATGTGCCGCATTTGGTTGCCACGCGGTCGGAAGTGCTGGTGGATACGCTGCTTGAATCCATTGAACATGCGCTGCGCGAGAACCTGCGCGACGGCAAAGATACGGTGGTCGTCATCGATGAGGCGCATTTGATTGAAGATGAAACAGTCATTGAGCAGCTTAGGCTTTTGTTGAATTTCCAGGACGAAGACCGTTTCCTGCTGACTTTAATTTTAATGGGCCAGCCGGAACTGAAAGAGATCGTTGACCGCCATAAGCCGCTTGCTCAGCGCTTATGCATGGGGTACCATTTAGAAGCGCTTTCTGTCCTTGAAACCGCAGGCTATGTGCGTTTGCGGCTTTCTGTTGCGGGGGCCGAGCGCGAATTGTTCACTGCGCCCGCGCTGGAATTATTGCACCAGTTAAGCGGCGGTATTCCGCGGCGCATCAATCAATTGGGCGATTTGGCATTAGTGGGCGGTATGCTCAAACAGGCGCAACAGGTAGATGAAACCATACTTCGCGACGCTTCATCCTCAATCGGTGTTTAAAAAGTTATTAGCACCGCTGCATGGCAACCCCTCCGCGTTTGGCGGCGTAATCGCGGGGCTGTTGGCACTTTTGCTCATCACCTTTGCTTTTGCTTTCGGGTGGGCGGTGACGCGCGGTTTAAACGCAGCCGGCGGTGTGGTGGGCGCAATCCAGGCAGGGGATCGTTTGCGCAGCCTCGAGCCTGAACTGACGAAGGCGGAAGCTTATTTGCAGTTATTCAGCCGCGGGCACCCGTTCAACACGCTGACACTGGATGAACAGATAGAACGCATTAACCGCGAGTTGGGCAATTTAGAGCCAGTGGCAATAACCCTTTCCTCGCAGCCCTGGGCTGTTTTTCACCAAGCACAGGAAGATTGGCAGGTTATCCGGTCGCAGGCAGCACAACTAAAAAACAGTTCGGCCATTGATTTGGCGGGTGAAGGGGTTGAGGCCTCTGAAGTGATGACATACCGCTTTGCAAGCATGCGCGGGCGTTTTAGCGTGCTGCAGCAGCACCTCGTTAAACAGCAAAATCAGCAGCGCCTTTTATTTGCCCGTTGGCAGCGGCAAATTCAGTCGATGGCGTGGGGCCTGATTGCAAGCGCTTGCTTGCTGGCCGGCTTTATCGCTTGGCAGGTCAGCTGGGTGTGGGCAAAAAATATTCATGAGTTCACGTGGTCGGCGCAGCGCCTGGCTGCCGGAGATGTGTCGCACCGCATTACCGTTCCCCAGGCAGGCAGTTTGCGTCCGCTTGCGCAGTCGATCAATGCTATTGCCGATCGCGTCAATCCTGCTGCAGTTTCGTTTGAGGAGTCGCTTGAACATGCTGATCAGCAGGTGTAATGGTAAGGTTGGCGGATCTTCTTGGCAATAAAGGAAAGCCGCCGGAAGAGCCTTCCAAGCCAACGCCGCCACTTGCCGCAGCACCGCCAGCAAGTACCCCCCCGCGAGTGCCCCCTGTAATACCGCAGCGGCGGGTGTCATCGCTATCAGCAGGCAAGCCGCTTACTTCGCTTCCCCCTATAGTGGAGGCGCTCTATGCGCAGTTGATCCTTTGCGTGCGCGATTTGTTTGCTCAAGCGCGCGCAGGCAATCCACTACAGCTAACAGAAGCTGACCAACTGATACAGCAGCTGCCAAAATTAGCTTCCGGCCAATACGACGATATCCTGATATTGGATGAACAGCGGCCTGAAGACCATTACCTCGTCAGCCATTGCGTGCATGTGGCGTTTTTGGCGCACCATCTCGCTTTATGCTTGGGTTATACCGAAGCAACTGCGCATCAACTGGCGTTGGCAGGATTGGTTATTGATATCGGCATGGCAGGCAAGATGGAGGAATTGGCTGAGGCCCCCCGCCAGCTGACCAGGGAAGAAAAGCGGATCATTGAGCAGCATCCGGTTAACGCGATAGCCCTGCTTCGCAAGTCGCAGGAATTATCGCAAGAAGCACTCGGCGCCATTACTTCACATCACCTAAGGCCCGATGGCAGCGGATATCCGAAAGAAGCGCAATCCGCTACTGCGATTGAGTATTCGAAGATCCTTGCGGTTGCCGATGTGTATGATGCCATGACCCATCCGCGCAGCTACCGCAAGCCGATGAACCCGGCGATAGCCATGAAGTCATTGATCGGCGGCGTCGGCGACCAATTCGACAGGCGTGTCGTGAAAGTGCTGGTGGATGAACTGTCACTTTATCCCCGCGGAAGCGCAGTTAAACTCAATACCGGCGAGTTGGCGGTTGTCCAGCGCGTCAATCCAGGCGCAGCGCTTCGTCCCCTGGTGCTTATTCATCGAGACGCCGACCGCAATGCGGTTGTGCCTGCGCGATTGGTTAATCTTGCTCAAAATCCGTTGATCGCCATTAAAGAAGTACTCGCTGTTGAGGATCGTTCGTAGGCGTTGACGATCCTGCCTGACTGCGCTACGATACTGCCAATGGTGGTCAATAGTGGTGAATAGATGAAGCCCCATTGGATTCTTTTTGGGCTCGCGGGGGTGATTATCCTCGCAGCGCCTTCTTTTCGCGCCTCAACAGCCAACCCGGCGCACCGCCGAAAACCGCAAGCACCCCAAAAACCAGCGCCATCCGCACAGGCAGATAAGGCAGCGGCTTTAGCAATTGCGCAAGATAAGGATAAGGATGCTCCCTGGGATGAGCACCAACAAGAGGATCATGCGCAAGCCGCACCCATCAAAGAATCAACAGACGGGACTTCACTTTTGCCTACGCAAACCATATCGCCCCCGGTGATTGTGCGGCCGGGTTCCTCTTCGGATATCCAGCGCCCTGTCTATCGTCCGGGCATCAGCCGCACGGCGCCTATCGATGCGCCGCGCCGTTTATCAACGCCGCCGCCGGTTTCAAATACGTCCTTAAGCCAGGTGATTGAACAGGTGCGCAGCACGAAGCGGCTTGTAGAAGAACAGTTTGCCGCCCTTCAGCGCGACCATGAAGCCATCCAGCGCGAATTAGCTGCGCGAAAACAGCAGGTGGCTGCGCTTGAAAAGCGGCTCACCGCCATGGCGCAGCAACTGGCTGCACGTGACAGGCGCTTGCGTGAACTGGAGAGCCTGCGCGATACGCTTCAGTCTGATCTGCAGGCGAGCACGGAACACGTATCCGAGCTTCAGAAAGCGGTTGATGAATTGCAGCGTGAAAAGCGCAATTTGCCCAGGCAAATCAGCGAGCTTAAAGTCCGCAATGAAAAACTGGAAGAGGAAACACGTGAGCTTCGCACAGCCAAAAAAGAAGAGGCTCAGTCGCAGCGGCAGCTTGAGCGGCTGACCAAAGAAATGAACCAGAAAAACCGCAGCATGGAACGGCTGGCCCATGAGCTGGAAACGAACCGGAGTGAAATGCAGGAAGTTGCCGACCAGCTTACAGGTATTCAGCGGGAACGCGGCGAGCTCGAAGGCCAGCACGCGGAAAGCCTTTCAGCTGTGGAATCGGTGCAAGCGCAGGCTGAGGAATTAACGCGTGCTTTAGATGAGGCTGACCAACAGATCACCGGCCTTCAAGACGCACTTGCCCAGCGCGATGTGCAATTAAAGCAAGCGGAGGCCATCATTCAGGTCATGCAGCAAAAGGGTGCTAGCACTTTGGTTTCCTCATTGACGCAAACAGCGCAACCTGCTACAACAGCACGGGTTTCCCGGCAACCCAAGGACCATTTTGAAGCGTATTTGCGAAGCCGCAGGCAAGGTTCAGGGCCGTCGCTCGGGACGCGCAAGAAATCATCGTGGATGAATTAAGAGGAGTTTATCGCATGAAATACCGCATTATTCTAGCACTCGGCAGTATCGTGTTAGGGGCCGGCTCTGTTTTTTCAGCAGATGCAAAAACAGCCGGGGCGGCTGCCACACAGGCAGCGCCTGCGACTGAAGCCGCACCCGCCAGGCTGCTTAGCCCTGAAGATCAAATTCGCGCTCAACTTGACGGTACGGAATGGACGGTGCAGCTTAATCCTTCAGCCGGGGTAAAAGGGGCCACCTCCCAAAAAGACACGGTTACTTTTACCAAAAAACAGGTCAAGTCTTCATTCATGGAGAAAGCGGGTTACCCAGCTTCCAATTATTCGCTGACCATAGGGGGTGACGGGCGCGCGGTCTGGGAAACGATGCAGACTAAAGAAGGCGAAGGAGTGGCTTTCTGGCGCGGCGAGGTAGATGGCTCAACCATGCGGGGCGTCTTAAGCAGGCACCCCACAGAAGGCGCATCAGAAGACTATTCTTTAAGCGGCCAGGTGACAGGGGGCAAGAAGATCGTTGTTCCAGGCGCTGTTGACGCAGCTTCGGATGCTGTTTCAGTTCCATCCGCTGCCCCGGTTGTTAAACAAGCTGAGAAAGCGCTGCCTGCGCCGGCTGCTCCCATGCAGCCCGAGAAAAAGAAAAAGCGCGGTTGGTTCTAGGCGCTTTAAGTTTTCCACAGTTGTCTGTCTCCCTTGAAAATAACACCCTAGAAAAAATCATGCGAAAAAAGCGAATTTTGCTGGTTGATGACGAACACAATCTATTAGTGCTGTTGAAGCTTAATCTGGAAAAGACTAACCGCTATGAGGTGAAATTGGAACATCGAGCCATGGAAGTACTGGCTGCGGCTGAAGCCTTCAAGCCAGACCTCATCATGATGGATTTTATGATGCCTGAGATGAATGGAACCGAGGTAGCTGCGAAACTCCAAGCCAATCAAGAACTCAAACACATTCCAGTTATCTTCCTGACTGCTTCAGTGGCAAAAGGGAATCAGGAGCAACGTAAAGAACACTTTGGCGGCCGCCCCATGCTTTCTAAGCCAGCGAGCCCTGAAGAAGTCATAGCTTGCATCGAGCAACATCTTATTGATTTTAAGGATACGGAGTGATCGCGATGAGTGTAATTCTACAAATCACTCTGCCTTGACGTTTGGGTGCCGTATCAGGTAAGGTTGATGTGTTAGTCTTTCTCTGACAATTTGCAAGGCTGTAAAAAGCAAACTACCTGAAAGGGTAGGACGCAAAGCCACGGGCCCCATGCGGGCAGCCGGGCTACCAGTTTCACGGTTAAGCGTCCTTCGGTTTCGAGGGGCGCTTTTTGTTTGAGGAAATGATGCGACAATCCGTCTCAGACAATCTATCAGGCATGAAAAAGAACCGTACAGACAGCGGGGTTTCGCCCCGTTGTTTTTTTGTTTTTGTGCTTGAGTGCCTGGCACTGAGGGCACTGATGCCTGGCACTTCCTTCGTAATAACGCTACAAGCTGCAAGCTACAAGCTTCAGGCGTTGCTCGGTTGCCTGCAGCCTGAAGCCTGCAGCCTCCGGCGGAGGTCTATATAACGATGCCTCGCCCGGTCCGTGTTCATCTGCCCGGCTCGCTCTACTTTGTAACCTGCAAAGCAGCCGAGGGTTTAAGCCTTTTTAAAGACTCTGCTGATTATGAAACCTACATAGCGTACCTTAAAAACTACCGGGAGCAGTATGGATTCAAGCTCTTTGCTTATGCGCTCATTCCCGGCGAAGCCCAGTTGCTGGTTGAGCTAACCAGTGAAAAGACGATCTCAGAAATCATGCACGCCTTAAACTCTCGCTACACTAAGCATTTCGTCAAGCGCTATGATCATATGGGCCATGTATTCCAAGAGCGGTTTCGATCAACCCTTATCGAAAAAACGGCAAGCGCCCTCGTTGAGCTCACCGCGGTTGTGCATCGGCTCCCCCAAGAGAGCGGCAACGCTCCCGAGGCATCAGCCTATCGGTGGAGTAGTTATGCTTCCTACCTCGCTGCGGAAGAAAAAAAAGTGCCAGGCACTTTTTTGGATTTCCGCGGTGAGGTGGAGGAAGTTTCAGCAGCGCTTAAGGCAGGTTATGTCGCTTCGGTGACCGGGCTTGCAGATTCTGTTTTTAGCTATTGGCGCGCTGAACTTGCTCATCCGGTTGTGGGTTCTGATAACTTTCACCAATTAGTCCAAGATAAGAGCAACGCAGTGAAAGTGGCGAAGTTGACGGCTTTGGCGCAAATGAACGTTCCTGCTCAAGCAGCCAGCGAGACAAGAAGCGTTTTTCCGGTGTTTGCGGCAAGCGCTGCGGTTGCCTTATTGTCGCTGGGCATTGTTTTCACAGCGCTTCGCCATCAAGCCAATTTACGCCAAACGGTGCAAATCTTAAGCCAGCAGGTCCAGTCCTCTGTTTCGCAGATGGCTGGAAGCCAGACCCAAGAAAATTCAAAAAAACTAGCCACCTATGCCGTGGCGGCACAACTCGCAGGCACCGCTTGGGACATTCAAGTGGCTGTGGCCTCCGGCATAGGGGCTAAACCGGCCCAGGAAGATGAATTGCTGTTTGATTCAGGCAAGGTCGCCTCTAAACTTTTAAGCACCCAGGGCTTTTCAGCCACCAATTACTCGCTTACCCTAGAACCTGACGGAACAGTCAAGTGGGAAACGATGGCAACCTGCAAGTCCGGTGAGATCATCTGCTGGCAAGGGCAGGTAAGCGGTCAGCAAATGCAGGGCATGATGACGCGGCAATTGCCTGGGCAAGCTGCGCTTAATTTTAACTTTCATGGCATAGCCAAGCCGATGCAGGAAGCGTCGATGCGAACAGTGAGGCACAGCTGATGCGAAACATATTGCGAGTGGTTGCTTTTTTTGGCGTTGGTTTGCTGATGATTGCCCGTGCGTATGCTGCTGAAACTGCACCCGCCGCGGTGAAGCCGGTTGCCGCACAGAAGGCGAAGGCAAAACAAGCGGTCAAGAAAGCGGCAGTGGCTGTCGCCGCCGTGGTGGAGCAGGAGCCCAAGAAAGTGCGTCGCGTTGTCGAAGGAAGCGTAGTGCATGTCAGCAAGCGGGCCATCAGTGTGGAGTTCGAGACATACGAGAAAAAGCAGCAGCAATTCCACGAAATGCTACTTCCACTATCCTCCGAAATCAAAGTAGAGGGAGTGGCCGCTTTAGCCGAACTTAAGCGCGGTGACCAGGTCAAGGTAGGAATTGAGCAATCGTTTAAGGATGATCCGCAGGGCAAGGAGCCATTACTGGTAAAGACAGAAGCCTTGGTGATTGTGCTGGTTAAACGTGCGGAAGCAAGTGTAGAAGCCGAATTACCCACAACGGCCACAACGGTACAGTAAAGATTATGCAAAGCACGAGGGGGTGAGTCCGCATGAGTGCCTGGTTGCGTCGTTTGTTAGTCCTAGCTGTCTTTAGTATTTTGCTTTCCGGGTTGTGCGGATTCGCGCAGACAGCCGAAGCATATCAGGTCAAGCGCATCTTGCGCGGCGCGGTAGCGATGGGGACGGCTGAAGAGTCGAAAACCGCTGATCTTACCTCCCAGCTGGGCTCCCCGGTTGATCCGCTGGATTTAGGCAAGTCGGTTCTCATTATTACTCGCAGTATTAACCTTGGCACAGCCACCCGCACCCGTGCGGACGTGCTCGGGGTAATCGATGATCCGCAAACGCTGCTTTTTTCCCGGTATGTCTCGGGCACGACATTGAATATTGAGTACATGGTGGTGGAATTTGCCTCCGGCGCCACTGTGATGTCCGGCACAACCATCATGCCCGACTCCGCAACCAGCTCCTGTGCCGCTCCAACAACAGCTTGTACGAAAAATGTAACCCTGCCGCAGACAGCTACTGCCAACAAGTCATTTCCACTGCTCACATGGAAATCGCAAGCCAACTCCGCTGTGCAGGATGAGCGCAATATATTTACCGCGGAGCTGACCAGCACCACCAATCTTCAGATCAAAAGAAATGAAGTGGCAAACGGCTATAACATCGATATCGCCTATCAGGTGGTTATTTTTGATGCAACCGATGCCGACGTAAACATACAAAACGGAACAGCCACCATCCCCATCGATGCCGCGTCGGTCAACTCGGCCAGCTTTTCGCCGGCAATTAATGCTGCCAAGTCGATGTTGCTGTTTACCTATACGCCGAACTCAGCCACCACGAGCGTGGGTGGTGAGGAAGGCAAATACCAGGTTGATGGTACCTTCAATGGCACCAACGCCACTTTTACGCGTGCGACAGCTACGGCCACCAGCGACTCGATAAGCGTCAAGTGGTACCTCCTAGAGGTTAAGAACGAGGCGTTTGCCCAGAATAACCGTGTAGTGGGTACTACGGCCAGCTCCGCCAGTATCGCCAGTCTTGGATCAACAGACATCAACCGGACACTGAGCTGGCTTTCTGTTTCCGGCGTGGGTACAGCTTCGACTGATGGACTGGATGAAACGCTGATCAGGGTCCAGCAATCCAATGCCACAACGGTTACCTGGACGCGCGAGCAGAGTGGTACGGCCCAATCGGCGAATATCTCTTGGAACACGATCGAGTTTCCGCTGCTTACCGTTACCTCACCTAACGGCGCCGAGGTATGGAAGGTGGGAGAAACGAAAAACATCACCTGGCTGCGCGCCAAGCAGCTCGATTCCGGCGGAACGTGCAACGCTGGGGCAGGCCCGGGGCATAAGCTTAAAATCGAAATGTCGAATGATGCCGGCAGCCCGTGGCCGATGAGTATTACGACAGATGTCTGCGCCAATCTCGGCACCTATGCCTGGACCATTCCCGATACTGTTACGGCAACGAACGTCATTGACATTGACCTGCGCATCAAAATCAGCGATGTGGATTATGTGGCCACGGCGCGGAATTTCGACACCTCCAACGCCAACTTTGAAATCAAAGGAACGGTTGCTGTTACTGCCCCGAATGGTTCCGAAACATGGATCGTTAATGCCGCCAACAACATTACGTGGACAAACACGGGCGACCATGGCTCCAATAAGGTCAACATCTTTTTGTCAGTCAACAGCGGCAGCTCCTATCCGCTAACCATCATCAACGGTGTTTCTGCGCCTACGGTTGAATCGGGGACTTATGCTTGGACGATCCCTGATTCGATCAGCGCGACTTTCCTCATTGGTTCAACGCAGCGCGTCAAAGTGGAGTCACAAGCATACGCTGCCGTCAACGACACCTCCAACGCTGACTTTACGATCAAAGGAAGCATTGATTTAACGGTGCCTAATGGCGGCGAATCTTACGAAACATTAAAGACTTATACGCAGGTGACAACACCTAAGGGAATCACTTGGACGACTACAGGAACATTCAGGCCGCTGGCTCAAGTAAACATTCATTATTCAACAGATGGTGGAATTAACTATACCAATGTCATTGCAACCGGTTATTCGCAGGGAACAGCGGGTGCGTCTGGAAGCGGATCGTATGACTGGCTTGTGCCCTCGGCAGCGGTGGGAACGCTGACACGCGTGCGCGTGCAGGATGTGAATAATTCCAGCGTGCTTGATACTTCAGCCGCGAACTTTACGGTTGTGGCTTCCATTACGGTAACAGCTCCTAATGGCGGGGAAGTATGGAATGTAGGTACCAGCCAAAATATCATTTGGAGCCTGGGTGGCACAGGTATCGCGAATGTGAAGATTGACTACTCAACCAACAGTGGTGTTTCCTATATCAGTCCAAACGGCGGCGTGGTTATCGCCTCAACCTCTGCGGATACCGACCCGCCTTCAGGTACCCTCAACGGACAGTATTCCTGGACGATTCCGGATGCCATGAGTGGAACGGTGAAAGTTAAGGTCAGCAACGCAGCGGATCTCGCCATTTTAGATGCATCAAACAGTGACTTCAGAATCAAAGGGTTAATTGGGATAACTTCGCCCAATGGCGGTGAAGTTTGGCCTGTCGGCGGCTCCCGCAACATCACCTGGAATAACAATGGAACACTTAGCGGCACCGTCAGCCTTTACTATTCCACCAATGGCGGCGGGGCTTACCCGAATACGATCGCCACAGGGCAAGTCATCGGAGGCTCCAACGGCAGCTACACGTGGAACCCGGTGCCGGATGTTGCGGGTGGAATTAATACGACCGTAAAGGTCAAGGTTTCACCCTCGGATACCGCCAATATTGACGAAGATGTCTC
>ORMF010604070.1_pt1 | contig 13237 bp, 13 predicted proteins | sample 1779871 | NCBI WGS metagenome assembly ORMF01 (sample SAMEA104232316, study PRJEB22302) | groundwater metagenome | biome: forest; feature: aquifer; material: groundwater | place: USA | collected 2011-08-07 | depth 5.4 m | reverse complement strand
TGCCAACGCTTGGTCCAGGCGCGGTTGGCGTCGTTCATGTCCCAGTACCAGGTTTCGGTCAGGGTCAGGCCTTGCGCCGTCGCCAAGCCGAGCGCATTGACGTCGATGGCAAACACCAGCAATCCGGCGAACTTTTGCCCGCCCTTGACGATGCCGAATTCGGCGCCCGATTTGATCGCGTTGATGGTGTCGCCGCCGGCGTTGGCCAGACCGATGATCTTGGCCTTCGAGGCTTGCGCCTGCAGCAAGAACGACGAGAAGTCGTTGGTATTGAGCGGATGGCGCACCTTGCCGAGCACCTTGCCCCCGTTCTTCTCGCCCGGGGCGGCGGTGTCGCGCTCGAGCGCATGACCGAACGCGTAGTCGGCCGTGAGGAAGAACCAAGTGTCGCCGCCGGTCTTCACCAGCGCCTTGCCGGTGCCGTTGGCCAACATCCAGGTATCGTAAGTCCAGTGAATGGTGTTGGCGTTGCACTTCGGCCCGGTGAGGTCGGACGCCGCCGCGCCGGAGACGATGAATATCTTGTTTTTGGTCGCAGTGATCTGGCTGACGGCCAGCGCCACGCCGGAGTTCGGCGTGTCGATGATCAGGTCGACCTTGTCGACATCGAACCCCTGGTTAGCGAGATTAGAACCGACGTCGGGCTTGTTTTGATGGTCGCCGGAAATAAGCTCAACTTTGACGTTTTTGTTCTTCGCCGCGAAGTCGGCGATGGCGAGCTTGGCGGCGGCCACCGAGCCCGCCCCTGCGAGATCCGAATAAAGGCTCGACATGTCGCTGAGCACACCGATCTTGACGCTGGTCTGCGCCTGGGCGGTTCCGGCGGCCAGCATGGCCGCCAGGGCTGTGATACCGGTTAGATATTTCATCGCGCGTACTCCTATTGTGCCCGAGGGCTTCTTTTAAACCCCAAGATAATCATGGAGCTTTTCTACGTTGGCTTCCAGTTCGACGCTGGCGAAGCGATCGATGATACGCCCATGTTCCATGACGTAATAGCGGTCGGCGATCGTCGAAGCGAAGCGAAAATTTTGCTCCACCAAAAGGATGGTGAAACCCTGTTCCTTGAGCGTGCGGATGGTCTTGCCGATCTGCTGAATGATGACTGGAGCCAGCCCCTCGGTCGGCTCGTCGAGCAGCAACAGCCGCGCGCCGGTGCGCAGGATACGGCCGATCGCCAGCATCTGCTGTTCCCCGCCGGACAGCTTGGTGCCCTGGCTCGAGCCGAGACGCTCCTTCAGATTGGGAAATAATGCGAAGATGCGGTCGAGCGAAAGACCGCCCGGCCGAACCACCGGCGGCAATAGCAGGTTTTCCAATACGGTGAGGCTGGAAAAAATGCCGCGCTCCTCCGGACAGATGGCGATCCCGGCGCGCGCGATTCGATCGGACGAACACGCGATGAGTTCCTCGCCTTCGAACAGCACCGACCCTTCGCGCCGGCCGACTATCCCCATGATCGATTTCAGCGTTGTCGTCTTGCCGGCCCCGTTCCTGCCAAGCAACGTAACAACTTCCCCTTCCCGCACGTGGAAATCCACGCCGTGCAGAATATGGGACTCGCCATACCATGCCTGCAAATCCTTGACCGCGAGCAGCGGAGCGCGGACGTCAAGCATGCCCGACTCCCATATAGGCGTCGCGCACTTCGGGATTGGTGGAAACCGCTTCGTAGTCGCCCTCGGCGAGAATGCGGCCGCGCGTGAGCACGGTGATCTTGTCGCACAGATCGGCAACGACGGAGAGATTATGTTCGACCATTAAAATCGTTCGGTCGGCGGAAACAGCCTTGATGAGCGCGCTGATGCGGGCAATGTCCTCGTGACCCATGCCCGCGGTCGGCTCATCGAGCAGCATCATTTCCGGGTCGAGCGCCAACGTGGTTGCAAGCTCGAGTGCGCGCTTGCGGCCATAAGGCAGCTCCGCCGCCGTCCAGTTTGCAAATGGCTCCAAGCTGACGTCGGCAAGCAGCGCGAGTGCTCGCTCGTTAAGCGCATCGAGAACACTCGCCGAGCGCCAAAAGTCGAATGAGCCACCGCGTTTCCTTTGCAGCGCGACGCGAACGTTTTCCAAAACGCTCATACCCGGGAACACCGCCGAGATCTGAAACGAGCGCACCAGCCCGAGCCGGGCCACATCCGCCGGCGCCTTGGCGGTGATGTCATGATCCTTAAACCTGATGCGCCCGCGCGTGGGCCGCAGGAACTTAGTAAGCAGGTTGAAGCAGGTGGTCTTTCCGGCGCCGTTAGGCCCGATGAGGGCATGAATGGTCCCCCGCTCGACCTTGAGGCTGACGCCATTGACCGCGACAAACCCGGCGAATTCCTTCGTGAGATCGTCGGTTTCAAGAATGAACTCCGCATTCATCAGCCGACATCCCGCAGATCACCAAGGATCGGCCTAAACGCTAGCATTGTGCGGGGATATACGGAAGCCATGGGCGGCGGCTGCGCGGCTTCGCGGTATTTTCAAACTAACGTCGGAGATTTCAGCGTCTCTTTCCGCTGCATCTACTGGGCAAGCTACCGCCAGTCGGCACTGCGGCGTAGTTCCGTTGCATTGGTAATCGTGAGCGAACGGTTGCTGATCTTGATCATGCCGGCACGTTGAAACTCGCCCAGCACCTTGCTGACATGGACGGGCGTCAACCCCGTGGCGTCTGCTATGTGTCGTTGGCGCAAGGGAAATTCCATTGTCTGGTCGTTTGTCATCCCGCACTTGGCGAGTTTTTCCATCAGGTTCAAAATCAACCTGGCAATTCGCTCGTCGGCCGTCCGCCGCCCGAGATCGAGTGCCAACTGATCGGCCTGCGTCCTCTCCTCAATCCAAGTTTTTGCGAACTTTTCCAAAAATTCAGGGTGTTTGAATAGATTCTCCTTGAGATCACTGCGCTTGAACTTGCGGTAGGTCACCTCCGTGATCGCTTCAACGGAGCGACCGGACATCGGCTCCAACAGACAAGCGGTGGAGACCACATCGCCCGGCAAAAGGAATGACAGGATTTGCCGGCGACCGTCCGGCAATGTAAGCGAGGACGCTGCCCAGCCTCGGCAGACGATCGGTATGAATTCGGACCATTCCTTGGGGTGACAAATCGTTCGCCGCGCGGGAATCGTGTGGCTGGACGACGCGGGCAACGACGCGCCGGCCTGCCAGCCAGCCCCCGGCTCGATCGTCTTGCTCACCGCCGCACACTGATTCAAATCATAACCCAGGCAAGCGGTGTAAGAGCAAATGGACCGTGTCAAATCGACTTCGGCTTTCCGGGGCAGCATCCCAGCTGCCGTCGGTTGCCGTTGGGCAAAACTTCGAGCCTCGGTGACAGTTTCTCCGTTTAAGGAATCGATGCGTTTGATTTCCGGTTTGCTACCGTTTGGCTTTATTCCTATTTTTTGGGCGGTCGAGCTTTTCAAGTTTCAGGTTCCATTTGTCTTGCGCCGGTGACTGCCAGCACAGTTTTCTACAGGAACGAGGCGCAACGCCACCAAACTTGTAAGTATTCCTAATGCTTCCGGTTTAGTGGATAGACTCACCCGGAAGCTACCGACGCTCGGCAATATCCCACGTGCAGCCACTATTTATGAAGGAATCTTCCATCGGAATCCCCCACTCAGCTTTGACTGAGGTCAAATTTGCAACAATCTTTCTTGAGAATCGCACATGGGAAAAAATATTTATATCTTGCGGTTCCCATACAGTACAAATGTTTTGAGTAATTGCGAATTTGGATTGATAATTTTCCTCCCTGCGGAGCGAGTCATGCTCGTAGATGTATTTTTTAAATATTTCAATTCAAGATTGAATTAGTGGATTCTTCCAGGAGAGCGTTTCTCCGCACCAACCAATGTCATTATCCGCCAGAGCTCACATCATCACGGAATGAAAATTCGAGACCAGATCATCTTGAGAGACGTATTGCGTTTCAATTCCGATGCGATGAAAAACCCACGCTGGCGTTGCGTCAAACAGGCAGAGTTGTTGGTGCTGATTATTATCGTAGATTGTTATTTTAAGACATATGAATAGTTAACCCGCACTTATCGCGAATCGTGAATTTCTCATTCCACCAACGAAATTCCAATTAGCGTAAATCTAATGACGCAAGATGTTTGATCGGACAGGCCGCGTCGGTGACGAGCGAATGGCACGGCCACGAATCTGCTCGCGGTCATCATCTCCGGTACGACGGCCTGCGGCTCGCTTCAGCATTTGTGCCCAAATAGCGTTCCTTTAGAGCTCGGCATGAAGAATCCCACCGTCAACCTGCGCGATTTGCTGATCCTTGTGGCCGATCCGAATTCATACGCGCGCCGGCTCATTCACGGGATATTGTCCGGCTTTGGGGCCAACAAAGTGCTGGAGGTGGATCATTCATTGGGCCTGTTGCAGGCACTTTCCGGCCAGAAGATCGACATCCTGCTCTGCGACACACAGCTCCCGCCGTACGGCGGGTTCATGCTCACGCGCGCTATCCGCCGCAACACTGACAATGAAAACCGCACCTTGCCGATCTTGCTCCTATCCAGCATCACGAGCGAGCAGACGATCATGAATGCCCGCGACGCCGGCGCAAATATGGTGGTTGCGAAGCCGCTGTCGCCAAACAACCTCTACGACCGGCTTTGCTGGATCGCCTTCAACCCGCGTCCGTTTGTAGATACGGCGACTTATTTCGGACCGGACCGGCGTTTCAAGATCGAAGGCTATCCAGGCGGCGTCGGACGCCGCAAGGGAGACAAGGTCATCGAGGTCGCCGCGGAAGTCGGGCCGGCCCTTGCGCAGAATGACATCGACAACTTCTTCAGCGCCACCCGCACTGGACAATCCTGATGTCTAAAGACACCAACCAAGACGCACATATTTTCCACGTCGATACCCGCTTCCAGACGATGGCGCGGCGCCCGGGTGGCGTGGCGCGAGAGCAGGCCTTAGCGAGTGCTCAGGCTCAGGTCGATGAACTGAAGTCGGATTCCACCGATTGGCTTGATCGAGAATTGCATGAACTCGGCGCGGCACTCGCAGAGGCCAAGGACAATCCCAGCAATACGGCGTCGCTCGATCGTGCTTATCGCAGCTGCTCGCGGCTACGGGATGTTGGCGCGACCAAGGGTTTCGAGCTCGTCGCATTCGTTGCGAATTATCTCTGCAAAATTATTGACGCCATCAAGGCCGGCGCGGCCTACGACGAGGATATGATCGATTGTCATTTCGACGCGTTTTTTCTCGCCAGAACGGAATCCTACTGCCATATGCGTCCCGAGCAGGTACCCGAATTGGCCAGCGGTTTACGGCGGGTCATCGAACTCGCAGGCATTACCGCGGCGGAGAAGAGCAAATAAGTCCTCGCTCGCTGTCAGTGAGCTGAAGACGGTGGTGTCGCTTGGCGTTTGCGCTGAAACTCAATGACTTGCCTTGCCGTTTCGCGTTTGAGCTTATTGAAGACAGCCAGACACTGTTCGAGCGCAGGCGCGGACATGCCGCGCTTGCCGGCACAAAGCCGAAGAACCGCCCTCACCGTGGACCATGATAGTCCGGTAGCCTTCGCGACAATCAGAATAGTCTCCTCACGATCCTGCACCATCGCACGCTCGATAACATCGATCGGCAAAGCACACAGGACCGCCAGCGCGGCGGCTGTCTCCTCGAATTTTCCGGCGCGTGCAAACGCCTCGATATCGCTTTCGCCGAGCTGGCCCGACACCCGCATGGATTCAACGAGCGCTCGCGCCGCGACATAGTCCCGCGATGCGGCCCCGGCCTTCGCTTGGATCGCGGTCGCAACCTTGGCCACCACATGTTGAATCTCGCTCACATGCTGCGGGTGGGCAGCTTCGAGCGCGATGCGGACGGCTTTCGAGGCCGTGGTCAAAAGCTTCAAGAAATGCTGGCGGGGAATTTCCGGCCGCGCGCCGATGGATTGCACCAGTTCGTCGTCTCCTTCGGACCGCTTGACGAGCCTGACGTAGCCCACCTGCGAGAATTTAGCGCCCGCATTTTGCACCGTACTCAGCGCCACCTCGCGGTTTCCGCGCTCGATAAGCATGTCGGTGACGGTTTCGGCGAGGGCCTTTCGCCGGGAGATCGCCAGAAGGTGCTTCTGGCTCTTGGTTCTAGCGTTCTCGACCAGCGTGACGTTGTCGAGCAGGTCCGACCGCACGAGAATCGGGCCGGCTACGCTGATCGCATCGTCGAACGCCAGCGTACGGATTACCTTCGGTGGCGCATTCGGGATCGCTGCAAGCCGGTCGGCGAGCTCCGCGCGTGCAGAAAGCTCGATATCGGCAATGAGATGGCTGAACACGCCGTCGAACAGCGCAACATGGTCGTCGGAAAAATGGCTCGATCCGAAGACGAAAAGATCGGTGACGCGGTGAAGCATTTTGGCGCGCCGTTCGACAGAGCCGTCCGAGAGCGCCTCTTCGAGTTCACTGATGAAGGCATGTTGGTCGGTCATCGATCGATGATCCACTTTGGCGCTAGAAAACCACGTCGACGTCCACTTCCGCTGTGACCAGTTCCGATATTCGCGGTCCGGCGATCTCGGGTAAGTCACCCTGAAGACGACGCAAGAGACGGACCTTGAGATCCGTTACCGTAATCGCAGCAATCACATCTTGTTCTAGCTGAGCGCGTCCCTCACCGCCCAGCGGCGTGGCATTCGTTGCTTGCGCATAGCGTGTGAGCGCGTCGCCGAGCGCCTCGAACTCCTGCTTCAGACGATCAAAACTTTGCAGCGTAACGACCAGATCACGGTCTGGCCGGCCGCTGCTCATCACCAGGTCCGTGACCCGGCTGACGGTTTCCTCGAGACGCAAAGCATTGTCAAGCAGCAGCGCTGCGAATACGGCAAGGAATGTCCCAACATTATTTGCGGGCTCGTCGACCGTCACAATCGCTTCCCTTGGTTGATACGGCACCTGGCCGCCGTCACGATAGTTTTCCCATGACTTGCTCGATCTTCTCGCGCAGGATCGCCGCCGTGAACGGCTTGACCAAATAGTTATTGACGCCGGCCTGAGCCGCCTTGACGACGAGTTCGCGATCACCGCGCCCGGTCAGCAGGATAAAGGGAACCTTGCGCACGACGGGATGTCCCCGCACGGCCCGCAACAGACCCAGACCGTCCATCTCGGGCATATTAAAATCGGAGATGATCAGATCGAGAGGCTGAAGAGAAGCTGTCTCCATTGCCTGGACACCATTCTCCGCTTCGTGGATATGCCGGAATCCGATTTCTTCCAACGTCATGCGGGTCATTTGTCGCACGCTGTTCTGATCGTCGACAACGAGAACCTTGATAGCTATTGCGTTTGGCATTCTCAGTACTCCTGAGCGGAGGCCCTACCGTCGATTACGGTGCCGCTGTATTTTACGAGCCGTTAGTTCATTGCGACCTTCGCGGCCGAGGCAGCTTTCACGGGAATGGCAGCGCCCAAAGAGGAGGCGACCGCAAGATCGGACAGTTTCTCAACGTCGAGGATGAATGCGACACGTCCGTTTCCGAGAATCGTGGCGGCGGCGATTCCCGGAACGGAGCCGTAGCTCTCCTCGATGCTCTTGATCACCACCTGCTGGTGGCCGCACAACTCGTCGACAACAAGGCCGAAGCGCGAACCTTCTCCCGCGTCGGTGATGATGACGACGCTCTCACCGGAATCGTCCGCCGTCGAGTTTATATCCAACAAATCGCCAAGATAAACGAGCGGCACAAATTCTCCGCGCAGCTGGAGCATGCCGCGCGTACCAATCAGATCGCTGATGCTGGAGCGAGCGGGTCGGAGGCACTCAACGATGGATGACAACGGCATGACGTAGGTTTGTTGACCGATTTTTATGACCATGCCGTCCATCACTGCCAGCGTCAGTGGCAGGGCCAGTTGGATCGTCATACCGCGGCCTCGTTCCGACTTGAGCGATATCCGCCCGCCGATGTCCTGAATGTTGCTACGGACGACGTCCATGCCGACGCCACGGCCAGAGATGTCGGAGACTGTTTCGACGGTCGAAAATCCGGGCAACATGATGAGATTGCCGATTTCGTCCTCACTTAGCGTGGCGTCGGGGCTGACGAGACCCTTCTCCCGCGCCTTCTTGAGCACGCGCTCGGAATTGATTCCCGCTCCATCGTCGCTGACCTCGATGACGATCCGACCTCCACGATGCTCGGCGGAAAGCCGAATCGTCCCTTCCTCGTTCTTTCCCGCAGCCAATCGATCCGCCGGCGATTCAATGCCGTGGTCGACCGCATTGCGGATGATGTGCGTCAGCGGATCGCCAAGGCGCTCGATGATCGACCTATCCCCCTCGGTGGTCTCGCCGTGCATTTCCAGCCGCACTTTCTTGTGGGTTTTTGTCGACAGCTCGCGGACAAGTCGGGGCATGCGCTGGAAAACCGAGCCGACCGGCTGAGCACGCATCGACATGACGCTGTCCTTCAGCTCTCGGGTGTGGTGAACGACCTCTTCGAGGATCTGCGATAACCGGCCGCTGGTTCCTTCCGGAAGATCTTGAACGATCTGTCCCAGCATGGCCTGGGAAATCACCAATTCACCCACCATGTTTACAACACGGTCGATTCTTTCGAGCTCGATCCGCGTTGTGGTGGCGCCCGGCTTGACTGTAGCGGATCGGTTCGCGCTCACCGCCTCGCCGGTTTCATCGACTGCAACCGGGGACGCCGCCTTTTTAGTCGGCAAATCGGGAGTCGGCGACGGAGCGGCAACAATCGCTTTCTCCATGGCGCGCAGGGGTACGTCAGCAATCTCCATCATGCTTGCGGGAGGTAAAGCGGAACTTGCCTCCACGATCTCAAGATCGCAATCGCCGATGACAAACTCAAAGACTTCGTCGATCTGCGCCCGCGAAGCCGAGGTGAGCAACGTGCCAGTCCACCAAATATAGGGGTGATCCGGTTCAAGCACCGTCAATGCGGGCAGGCAATCCAACTGCGCAAACAGATTAAGCTCGCCCAGCTTGCGCAATTCACGCAGGATATAGAGGGGCTCGTTCGCCTTCTTCAGCATCTCCGCCTTCGGCCGGAATGTGATCGCGTAGGATCGCATGGCGTCGGCGGCGTCCGCGCCGGCGTCCATATCGACGCGCACCGGCGTGAAATCGATTCCCTCGAAATCGGCGGGAGCTGGAGAGTTATCGTCTTCGCCGGCGCCTCCGCCGGCCCCATCTTGCGCGATGATATGTTCAAGCGCCGCGCGACATTCGCCGCCGAACCCGACGGCAATTGACTTGCCCGCGCGCGACATCTGCACGAGGTCGGATAGGACATCGCTGGCCGATAACAGCACGTCAACGTTATCGGACGTCGCCGTCAGGCTGCCGCGCCGCAGGCCGTCGAGCACGGTCTCGAACACATGCGCGAAGCCGACGAGCGCTTCAAAGCCAAAAATCCCGGCGCCGCCTTTGACCGAATGAACGGCGCGGAACACCGCGTTGATCGTGTCATCCGAGCTTTGGCCCGCGCGGATATCCGTGAGTCCAGCCTCGATTTGTTGTAGGGCCTCGTCGCATTCGTCGAAGAATGTGTGCTTCAGTTGGTCCAAACTTGCCATGACCTTCAGCCCTCGCCTATTCCCAACATTAGGGAGCGACCTTACGTACCGTCGCGATCAGCCGATCCGGATCGAATGGCTTGACCATCCATCCGGTGGCGCCGGCCTCGCGCGCGAGATTCTTTTTTTCCGCCTCGCTTTCGGTCGTCAGCACGAGGATCGGCGTTGTCTTGTGACTCGGATTGCGACGCAGTTGGCGGATGACTTCGTAGCCGTCCATCCTCGGCATGTTGATGTCGGTAATGACGACATCAACTCGTTCCTTGCTGAGCACATCGAGCCCGTCCTGGCCGTCGACAGCTTGCAGCACGTCGAAACCCGCCTCGGCCAGGGTCAGCATGAGCATGTCGCGCATCGTCTTGGAATCATCGATGGTCAGGATTCTCTTGCCCATGGCACTCTCATTCATGTGATGAAGATCGATAGGACTGGATTCATTCTGCATTCCGCCTTGATCGATGGCTTCCTGTTGGACTTTGTCGGCGTCTTGGCCGCGATCCAGATACTGCATCCAATCGATACCGAGGTCTTCGAAGGCGCCGACGAATGCCATCGACGGATTCTTGATCGACAACCGATCATGACTCTGCGTCGCGGCGAGAATGATCTGAATACATGGCAGCGTCAGAACCTCGACGGCCGACGCATCGATGCGGAGCGATCCTTCGCCGTTCACCCATTGCCGCATCAACTCGAGAAACCCTTCGGCTTCGGCGAGATCGAGGATTTTCGGCAGCATCATCTGGGCGTTGTCCGCCTCGCCGTTCATGGATGTGACCTGCATTCTAGAATTTTCATGAGCGTTCCACTTCGATCAGCCCGCACGGACCGTGTGCGGCCGCGCATTCGGAGCATCGCAGGCGTCGAGAATTGCATTGGCCATCTGCGACAACGGAAATTGACGCATCACCGCGCCGCGCTCGAACGCTGCTCGCGGCATGCCGTAGATGAGCGAGGAGGCCTCGTCCTGACCGAGCGTTATAGCCCCCGCCGCGCGCAGCTCGGTCAATCCCTCCGCGCCGTCCTTGCCCATACCCGTCAGGATCACGCCGATTGCAGCGTGTCCTGCGACTCGGGCCACCGACCGAAACAAGACATCCACGGATGGACGATGGCCGGAGACAGTGGGCGCGTCGCTCAAGCTACACCGGTAATGACCAGCGCCGCGGGCAAGCTCCAGATGCAGCGAGCCGGGCGCTATATAGGCATGGTTCGGCTCGATGACTTCGTCGTGCGCGGCCTCGGACACTGTCATCGGACATTCCCTATCGAGACGTTTGGCGAAAGCGCCAGTAAAGCGTGGCGGCATATGCTGGGTAATGAGGATCGGCGGACATATGGCCGGCATGTCCATGAGCAACGCCTTCAGTGCTTCGACACCGCCGGTCGAAGCACCTACCGCGATAATCTTTTCGGTCGGTCCGGCTGGCCGTTCGCGCCGCGGCAGACGAGCGGGTTCCGGGATATGGCGGGCGCCGACGCGCGCATGGGCGGCGGACTTGACCTTCTCTTGCAGTTCGGCGGCAAGACAGACCATCGCGTTGGCGACGTCGACCGTCGGCTTGGCGATGAAATCCACGGCGCCGATCTCAAGCGCCTCCAGCGTTATTTCGGCGCCCGCCTGAGTGAACGTAGAGATCATGATCACCGGCATTGGATGCAATGTCATGATCTTGCAAAGGAAGGTCAGGCCGTCCATGTGCGGCATTTCGATATCGAGAGTCACGACATCGGGATTGAGTGCCTTGATACGCTTACGCGCGATGTACGGGTCGCTGGCCGTGCCGACCACCTCGATTTCGGGATCGGCCGACAGCAACATCGATAGCAGCTGCCGCATCACCGCCGAATCGTCGACGATCAGCACACGCACCGGCTTAGTCATGTGTTTGCCTACTATTCGTCAAAGAGTTCAATTTCGCCAACCATCGTTTGCGACGACAGGCGGCTTACGTATTTGGTCTCCTCGCGCGCGACGGCATAGGATTCGCCGGCTCCCAACAATCGGCGAATGACCCGTCCAGTCGCCGGGTAATAGTGGATGCGCCGCGGCAGTTGTCCGCCAAGATCCTGCGCTGCGCACCTCAGCCCTTCGGCCTCCAGGTAGCGCAGGATGAATTCAGAGTTCTCAGTGCCAATCGTGTTACAGCTCTCGGTGACGTTTCCGCCGCCGAACACCTTGATCTCGAGTGAACCACGCGAGCATCCGGCTTTCATCAGTTCGTTGATGAGTTTTTCCATGGCAAAATTACCAAAGCGCGTCGACTGGAGATCGCCTGCCCAACCGCTGACACCGCTTTGCGGAAGCATAAAGTGGTTCATCCCGCCGACGCCTGTCCGATAATCACGAATGCAGGCTGAGACGCATGAGCCAAGAACCGTCACCAGGACTTCATCGGATTTCGAGGTGACGAAGAATTCGCCCGGAAACACCTTCACCATCCAACTCGCAGTCGCAGCGTCAAAAAATCGCCGCGTGGCAACGGCCTGGGCGCCATTATCGACACCGGTATCGGCGGGTTTGCGCAGTGCGGTTGCGCCGCTCACCCTTCCCTCCGATAGATGGTGCGGCCGACAAGCCGCAGGCCGGGGTGCGACCCGATCAACGACTCGGAATGCCCGATATACAGCCACCCGCCAGGTTTTATTTTCTGTGTAAAGCGTTCGACCAGAGCCGATTTGGTCTCGGCATCAAAATAGATCATCACATTGCGGCAGAAGATCGCGTCGAAATTACCGCTGAAGGGCCACGGCTCCATCAGGTTGAGGCGACGGAAGGTGACGAGTCTTTGAATCTCCTCCCCGATGGTCACATTTGCACTTCCGCGACTGCCGCCGCTGGACTGAAAGGAGTCCCGGTAGGTCTTGGGGACTTCGTCGATCGAATTAGTGGAATATTCGCCGCGAACGCCTTTGGCGATGACTTCGGTATCGATATCCGTTGCGAGGATCCGGACGTCATGACGGTCGACATCGCGAATTTCGCGCTTGAGCACGACCGCAATCGTGTACGGCTCCTCCCCGGTCGAGCAACCCGCGGACCAAACCCGAAGACGGCGGCCGACGGCCCCATGACTTGCTTGTACGAATGGAACCGCGACGTGCGTACGGAAATGATCGAAGTGGTGCGCTTCGCGGAAGAACTTGGTGAGATTGGTAGAGATCGCGTTGATGAAGCTTTCCAATTCGGAGGCGTTAGCCGTGAGATATTCGCGGTATTGACGAAAGGAGGTCAAGCCGAGGGCGCGCAGGCGACGCGACACGCGGCTGTAAACGAGATTGCGTTTGCTGTCCGCGAGCGCGATTCCCGCTAGTTCGTAGGCGATCTGCACGAGACCTCGGAAGTCAGCATCGGAGAAGGCAAACTCGCGCGCGGGTTCGGTAGCGGCGGGATCGCTGGTAACAGGCGCCGCCGCCGCACCACGATAGCCATGCGACATTCTGCAACCTTCCATTTCTAAAATTCTTTCCAGTCCGAATCTTCATTGACCGCCGTTGCCAGCGCGGCCTGCATCCGCCTGACCGGCCCACCGCTATTACCCCCTGCGGCTGCCCGCTTGGGCGCCGCGACCGGCTGCTGTCTCGGCGCGGCGGCTCGCACCCTCGACGGCATTGCGGCGACCGGACGCAGTTCGCGCGTCTCCGCCGGCTGCGCCGCGTATCCGCCCTCG
>ORMF010385162.1_pt1 | contig 13238 bp, 12 predicted proteins | sample 1779871 | NCBI WGS metagenome assembly ORMF01 (sample SAMEA104232316, study PRJEB22302) | groundwater metagenome | biome: forest; feature: aquifer; material: groundwater | place: USA | collected 2011-08-07 | depth 5.4 m | reverse complement strand
TTTCCCGGATGAAGATTCTTATAATAAACCAGCACTTTTATCCTGAGATAGCGCCAACAGGTCAGCTTATGACAGACCTGGCAGAGGATTTGGTAAAAAAGGGTGTTGATGTGACTGTCCTGACAGGAAGGCCGAGCTACAATCTTGAAGCCTGTTCCTGTAAGTTTCAAGCAGGGAGTTTTGATTATGACGCCCCAAAGAGAGAAAGATATAATGGCATAGATATTATCAGGGTCTTCAATACGAGATTCTCTACAAAATATTTAATCTACCGCATACCAAATTGGCTTACATTTTATATATCCGCGATGCTGAAGGCTGTCTTTTTGCAGCGACACGATGTGGTTATGGCGCTGTCAACCCCGCCTTATATTGCAATTATGGGGGGTTTGCTAAAAAGTGTAAAAGGTTCGAAATTTATATTTTGCGTTCAAGATTTATACCCTGATGTTGTAAGGGATATTGGGCTTGTAAAAAATAATTTAATATTAAAGGCATTGGAGGCCATATCAAAATGGATTTACAAAAAAGCGGATAAGATTATTGTTTTGGGCGATGCCATGAAAAAGGGACTTATCAAAAATGGTGTTGATGAAAAAAAGATAGAGGTCATACACAACTGGTCAGATGGTAAAGAGATATATCCTCTGGATAAAGACAAAAATCCATTTATAAAAAAATATAATCTGGAAGGGAAATTTATTGTTTTATATTCAGGGAATATGACGGTTGTCCATGAATTTGAGCCGATAAAGTCTGCTATGGAAAGATTGAGAGATAAAAAGGACATTCTGTTTCTATTTATAGGAGGCGGAACAGAAAAAAAAGGTTTGGAAGATTTTGTTGCAGAAAAGGGTTTGCCTAATGTTGTATTTTTACCATACCAGCCAAGAAAGGAATTGTTGTACAGTCTGAATGCCTGCGATGTCTCTCTTGTATCCATTAAAAAATCTGCGGAAGGCAATGTTGTCCCAAGTAAATTTTATAGCTGCCTTGCGGTTGGGAAGCCTGTTATAGCCGTATGCGCACAGGATAGTGAAATCGCCTCTATAATAAAACAAAATAACTGCGGCATTGTTGAGGACGCAAATAATTTACATAACAAGATATTTGAATTATACGAAAATCCAGAGATGCGGATAAGAATGGGAAAAAACGGGAGGGATGCATTTATGAGGCTTTATGATAGAAATATTGCTTGTAATAAGTATTACGCAGTTATCAACAACCTAAGAGGAGAAAGCCATGCATAAAAAAGCGCTTATCACAGGCATAACAGGCCAGGACGGCTCATATCTGGCTGAATTATTGCTATCAAAGGGATACGAGGTTCATGGTGTTATAAGAAGGGCTTCAACATTTAATACCGGAAGGATAGACCACATCTACATTGACCCGCATGACCCGAAGGCAAGATTGTTTCTTCATTACGGCGACCTGACAGATGCAGGGCAGCTAACCAATCTTACATATAATATCAGGCCTGATGAGATATATCATCTTGGCGCACAGAGTCATGTAAGAGTGAGTTTTGACATACCTGAATACACAGGCGATGTGACAGGGCTCGGCACAACAAGGATACTTGAGGCTATAAAGAGAAGCGGCATAAAAACAAGATTTTATCAGGCGTCATCATCTGAGATGTTTGGCTCTGCTAAACCCCCTCAAAGTGAAAAAACCCCATTCTACCCAAGAAGCCCTTATGCCGCTGCAAAGGCGTATGCCTTTTGGATGACTGTTAATTACAGAGAGGGTTATAATCTATTTGCGTGCAACGGCATACTTTTCAACCACGAATCTCCAAGAAGGGGCGAGACATTTGTAACAAGGAAGATAACAAGGGCGATTACAAATATCATTGCAGGGAGGCAGAAGTTTTTATATCTCGGAAATCTTGATGCAAAAAGGGATTGGGGGTTTGCGCCTGAATATGTAGAGGGAATGTGGAAGATACTCCAGCATAATAAATCCGATGACTATGTATTTGGAACAGGTGAAACTCATTCCGTAAAGGAATTTGCTGAAGAGACATTTGATTATGCGGGTCTTGATTGGAAAAGATATGTAAAGATTGACAAGAAATATTTCAGACCAACAGAGGTGGATGTATTGATTGCAAATCCATCTAAAGCAAGGAAAATATTAAAATGGAAACCAAAGATTACATTTAAGGACTTAACAAAGATTATGGTTGACGCGGATATGAAGGCAATCGGGCTTAAACCTATTGGCGAGGGTGACAAGATATTAAATAAAAAATTTCCAAACAGGTGGTGGAAAAAAGACTGATGTCATTCTGGTATAATAAAAAAATACTTGTAACAGGCGGGGCAGGTTTCCTTGGCTCTTTTATTGTTGAAAAGCTCATGGAAAGAGGTATGCCGAGGCAGAATATTATTATACCGAGAAGCGGTGAGGCGGATTTGCGTAAATGGGAAAACTGCTGGAGGGTTGTTGAGGATGTTGATATTGTAATACATCTTGCAGGAAAGGTCGGCGGCATTGGTTTTAATAGGGGGAATCCGGGTATACTTTTTTACGATAATGCAATAATGGGTATTCAGATGATGGAGGCTGCAAGGCAAAGTGGTGTGGAGAAATTTATATGTCTCGGAACAGTTTGTGCCTATCCAAAGTTTACCCCTGTGCCGTTTAAAGAGGACAACCTCTGGGATGGTTATCCCGAAGAAACAAATGCGCCTTATGGTCTTGCAAAAAAGATGCTCCTTGTTCAGGCGCAGGCCTACAGACAGCAGTATGGGTTTAATGCAATATATCTACTCCCTGTTAATCTTTATGGCCCGAGAGATAATTTTGACCCAAAGTCTTCCCATGTTATACCTGCGCTTATAAAAAAGATGGTGGATGCTAAAGATAAAGGTATTGATGAAGTTGTTATCTGGGGTACAGGAAATGCGTCAAGGGAGTTTTTGTATGTTAAGGACTGTGCAGAAGGGATACTTCTGGCAGCGGAAAGATACAATAAGCCCGAGCCGGTAAATCTTGGCGTTGGCAAGGAAATAAAGATAAAGGATTTAGTAGAACTTATCGTGGAGTTAAGCGGCTTTAAAGGTAAGATAACATGGGATACAACAAAGCCCGATGGCCAGCCGCGCAGATGCCTTGATACCTCAAGGGCAGAAAAGGAATTTGGATTTAAGGCGACAACCGATTTTAGAGAGGGACTAAAAAAGGCAATAGAGTGGTACAGTAAAAATAGGGATATGAATGCGTATAGGGATTAACACACTCTTTTTTATTCCTGGCAAGGTTGGCGGCAGCGAGACATACATAAGAAATCTTATATCAAAATTATCTGATATTGATAGCGAGAACGAATATTTCATATTTGCAAATAGGGAAAATTTTAATGAGTTTAAGATAGATAAACCAAACTTTCACAAGGTGCTTTGCCCTATCAATGCGTCTTTTAAGCCGGGGAGGATACTCTGGGAACAGTTTGTCTCACCGTTTCAGACATTGAAATATAAAATTGATATCCTGTTTTCCCCGGGTTATACAACACCTGTCTTTACAAAATGCAAACAGGTTGTGGCAATATACGATTTGAATTACTATCACCACCCGGAGGATTTTTCAAGGTTTGAGCTTATTTTCTGGAAACTGCTTATCCCATTGTCTGCAAGGGTTGCAGACAGGATAATTGTCCTGTCCAACAATTCAAAAAGGGATATAGAAAATGTGCTGGATGTGCCATCTAATAAGGTCATACCAATCTATCTTGCTGCAAATATTTTTTCCAATGCTGCGGATTGGACAGAGGAAAAGGTAAGAGAGGTAAAGAAAAAATATAAGATAGATAAAGATTATATACTTTCTGTTGCCACATTCCATCCGCATAAAAACCTCTACAGGCTTATAGAGGCATATAAAATACTTAAAGACAGGTATGGAAGCAGTCATAAACTTGTACTGGTGGGTATGAAAGCAAGGGCATCAAAGGCTGTGGAAGGCGCAATAAAAGGCATGTCTCTTGAAAAAGACGTAATCTTCACAGGATGGGTACCTGTAGAAGACATACCAATTCTCTACAAAGGAGCCAGCGTGTTTGCCTTTCCATCCCTGTTTGAGGGTTTTGGTATCCCGCCCATTGAGGCAATGGCATGCGGCACACCTGTGGCAGTATCCAATACAACATCTCTGCCGGAGGTAGTTGGAGATGCAGGCTTGTTTTTTAACCCCATGGATATTGAAGATATTGCTGCAAAAATACACACAATCGTTGCTAATAAAAACATCAGGGATGAACTAATTAAAAAGGGATTTGAACAGGTAAAGAAATTTTCATGGGATAAGACAGCAAGAGAGACTCTTGATGTGTTTAAGATGGTAATATCTAAATAGATATGAACAAAAAAAAGGCTCTAATAACAGGCATATCAGGACAGGACGGCTCATATCTTGCCGAGCTATTGCTGGGAAAAGGCTATGAAGTATATGGGTTTGTGAGACGTTCTGGTTTTGAAAGCTTTGAGAGAATAAAGCATGTCAAAGATAGGATTTCTTTTGTGCAGGGGGACTTGACAGACCAGTCATCAATTGATGAGGCAATAAAGAAGGCAAGACCTGATGAGATTTACAACCTTGCATCGCAGTCATTCATACCGCTTTCATGGGAACATCCTGTGTTAACTGCGGATATAAATGCCACAGGTGTGGCAAGATTGCTTGAATCCATCAGAAAGTTTAAACCCGATGCAAGATTTTATCAGGCGTCATCTTCTGAGATGTTTGGCAATGCAATTGAATCACCACAGGATGAAAAAACACCGTTTAATCCGCGAAATCCCTATGGTGCAGCAAAGGTATGTGCATACTGGATGACTGTAAATTATAGGAGGCAGTATAATATGTTTGCATGTTCAGGAATACTATTTAACCATGAATCTCCACGGAGGGGTACGGAATATGTTACCAGAAAGATTGCAAATGGCGTTGCTGCAATAAAACTTGGGCTCCAGAAAGAAATTAGGCTTGGCAGTCTCGATGCAAAAAGGGATTGGGGTTTTGCAGGAGATTATGTAAAAGCGATGTGGCTGATGTTACAGCAGGACATCCCTGATGATTATGTAATTGCAACTGGAAGGACACATACAGTTAAATATTTTATTGAAACGGCATTTGAATATGCAGGGTTAAACTGGAAGGATTATATTGTGGTGGATCCTGAGTTAATAAGATTGACTGAAGAAACTATACTCACAGGAAATCCATCCAGGGCTATGAAAATACTTGGCTGGAAACCTGAGGTGTCATTTAGAGAAATGGTCAAGATGATGGTGGATGCAGATTTAGAGACTCTTAAAAATAAGAGATGAGGGGAGATGTTTATTCGTCTAATCAAATATGGTTTTAAGGTATTTAAGTATTTTTGTGCAGCATTTACTACAGGTGCATTGATAGTAATGTTTACACCCGTGTCTAACCAATTAGCCAATTTGCTTGAGATTGAGCCAACTTATAAAAAGGCGGATGTAATTATTGTTTTGGCAGGAGGCGCATATCCCGATGGGACGCTTTCATCATTATCAACTGAACGGATATTGCACGGTATAAAACTTTTCAAGATGGGTTATGCGCCAAAGTTGATGCTGGTTGGGAGTTCGATAAATACTACTGCTAAAAAGATGAGAGATGCATTCGCAGAATCTTCTGAGGATTCCAGAATTAGTACAACAGATTCTCTGGTAATGAAGAATCTCGCTGTTAGATTAGGTATTGGCGAAAATGATATAATAATAGAAACAGCATCAACCCACACATACGAGAATATAAAGAAGGCAGTATCTTTAATGAAGGAGAATAATCTAAAAACGAGCCTTCTTGTGTCATCCGGCAATCACATGTACAGGGTTGCAAGAATTGCAAAAAAGCTGGGAATGGATTTTCTACCTGCACACGCTCCGAATTACACGACCTACAGGGTGGGAGTTATTGACAGGTTGCGCTTATTTGATGAGACTACATGGGAGTTTATGGGGTTAGGTATCTACTGGATTAAAGGATGGATATGAAAACAATATATGACTAATGCTAAAGCGCAGAAGGTTATTAGAAATTTTTTGTTTTTAATGATTGGGTTAAGTAAGACGATAGATTGGTACGGAAGTCACAGACGATGAAGAAACGCGTTCTTTTCATAAACCCGGGCAAAAACGATTATTTCAACGTGCGCCGCATTCATATGGGGCTAACGCTTCTTGGCGGCATACTTACGGACGAGGGGCATGATGTTCGCGTAATGGACTACGCCTTTCTTAAAAAGCTTGAAGGCGAACTCCACATACCCTCGGTAGAAGAGATTATAAAGGAGTTTAAGCCCGAAGTGGTAGGTATGTCGGTATTTTCTTACTTGCACAACGAATGCGTTGACATGATAGAGTTAAGAAAGATGCGTCAATATGCAGGAATATGAGAGATACTTTTAAAAACGCGTCATACAACACCTTTGGATACATATTTCCGATAGCGCTTTCCATTCTTGCCATGCCCTACATGGTTAGAAAGCTTACAACGGAGGTTTACGGTATTTACATTCTTTGTGTTTCCATTGCCGGGATGCTTTCTTTTCTCGACATGGGTTTCGGACAGGGAATCGTCAGGTTCGTCTCCAAATACGAGGCGCAAAACGACCATGAAAGGATAAACGGGATTATAAAGGTAACTTTCACGGTGCATGCCCTGATGGGGGTTGTCGGCGCCGCCGTCATATACCTTTTATCAGGATTCCTTGCCGGAAGGGTTTTCAAGATAGCGCCGGAATATGCGGAAACAGCCGCGTTCGCCTTTAACATAGCGGCCATAGGTTTTTTTATAAACTTCATCGCTGCCACCTTTTCTAACATATCCAAGGCGCTTCAGCGCTATGATATTTTCGTAAAGATACAGAACTCCGTTTTTTTCTTCCAGATAACCTCTGCCGTTACGCTGCTTTACATGGGAAGGGGCCTGATTGAAATCCTTGTTGCGCAGGTTTTTTCCCAGACCGCTGGGCTTTTGTTTTTCTACGCCTTTTCAAAGAGGATTTTGCCGACGCTTAAGGTCGGGTTTGGCTTCAATAAAGAAATATTTAAAGAGATATTCGGTTTCAGCGTATATACTGCCATGAACGAAGTCACCTCAAGCGCCATATACAGGGGCGACAAGATTATAATAGGAGCGCTGCTCGGCACGGAGGCCGTTACATTTTACAGTGTCTCTTCAATGCTTGTTCAAATGGCAAACGGGCTGATACATTTTTCCTCTCAGTCTCTGATGCCTGGGATAAGCTATGCGCAGTCTTTGCTTAACAGGGAAATGCTTAAAGGCATTTATAAAAAATCCGTAAGATTTGCCCTTACTGCCGGGCTTTTAATCAATGTTCCGTTGATTCTGCTTGGAGACGTATTTCTTACCCTATGGATGGGAAAAGAGTTTGCAGAGAAATCTGCATACCTTATCCCCGTCATGTCACTAATTTTCTTTTTAAAGTCCCCGGCCCTCGTAGCGCTCTGGTTCTGTAACGGCATTGGAAGGGCTGATATGAACTTCATGGCATCCACCACAAGTGCGTTATTATACCTTCTGGGAGCGGCTTTAACGATTCCCGTCTTCGGGCTTATGGGAGCCGCCATTTCCCTTGCCTTCGTGCTTGTGCCGCATCCGGTGTATTTTTATAGCCTCAACCGTATGTTGGGAGTGAACTCTAGATGGTTTGTTGCAATCTTTTCAAGGGCAATCATTGCTGTGCTCTCCGCCATCGCCTTAAGGCAGTTTATAACGTTCCCCGGAGAGCTTGGGTGGTTTATCTTTATTTCCCTTTCCATTGTAGCAGGGGTTTTGCTTGTTGCCTATGCCGCAAAAATATTCCTAAAGGAGGATTTTACCGAAATCCTCGAGAGGTTCAGACCATGAACTTTATTATGAACCTTATAAAGAGGATCCTTTACAACATCAGTTGCGTCCTTTTTGTCCTGAACGGCATGAAGCCGTGGAGGGTCGGTTACAACTCCTACAAGCATAAAAAGATCCGCGAGGCGCTTGAGCGCGGCGGTTTTGACGCAAAAAAACTCCCACCGGGCCATGGCTTCAGGATTGACGACAGGATTGTAGAATACCCCTGGTTTTTTTCAAGGCTGCCGGATGGGGAAGGAAATCTTCTCGATGCAGGGTCGGTATTGAACTTTGAACATATACTTGCGCATAGGTCGCTCAGGAATAAAAAAATATTCATTTCCACTCTTGCCCCCGAGCTCCGTTGTTTCTATCGGAGGGGCGTTTCGTATGTTTATCAAGACTTGCGGGACACGTGTTACAAAGACGATTATTTTGATTGGATAGTATGTCTGTCCACCCTTGAGCACGTGGGGATGAATAATGTCATGTTATACACAGAGGACAGGGCCAAGGATGAAAGCGATACCGGCGCCTACATCTCGGCGGTCAAGGAATTTCGAAGAATCTTAAAACCTGGAGGGGTACTCTATTTGAGCGTTCCATTCGGTAAATACGAAAACCTTGGTTGGTTCCAGGTTTTCAACAGCGAAATGCTCGACTTGACAGTAGAGACCTTCTCCCCTTCTTCGGTTATTGAAAACCACTTCAGGTATGAGCCTGATGGATGGAGAGCGTCTTCCAGGGAAGAGTCCAAGGACGCAATTTTCTTTGACATACAACAGCGTAAAACATATGACGAGGATTATGCGGCGGCCTCACGGGCGAATGTTTGCATGGAGATGGTTAAATGATCATGTATTGCAAGATATGTGGCGGGAAGGAAGAAAAGACCTTCCAGACAAAAATATTGGATAAATATAACGTCGACTATTATTACTGCACCAATTGCGGTTTTTTGCATACAGAGGAACCTCACTGGATGGAAGAGGCCTATAAAAGCCCCATTGACCCGAGGGATACGGGGGTGCTGGTGCGGAATATAGCTTTTTCCCGGACGACTGCGGTCCTTCTCTATTTTTTATTTGACAGGCATGGGAAGTACGTTGATTACGCAGGCGGATATGGGATATTCACAAGGCTTATGCGGGACATAGGATTTGATTTTTCCTGGTACGATTTGTATGCACAGAATTTGCTTGCGAAAGGTTTTGAATACAATCAGGAAATTAAAGACATAGAACTTATAACCTCCTTCGAAAGTTTTGAACATTTTGTAGACCCAGTCCATGAAATGGAAAAAATGGTAACCTTAAGCAAAAGCATATTTTTTTCGACCTCGATATTGCCGCTCCCCCCTCCCAACCCCGGAGACTGGGACTATTATGGATTTAACCATGGGAAACATATATCGTTTTACTCGGTAAAGACTCTGGAAATTATAGCCGGGAAATTCGGTCTCACCCTATATACAAACGGGACGGACACGCATTTGTTCACAACAAAAAGGCTCAACGACAAACTCTTCAGACTTTTATTGAAATGTAGTTACGCTGGGCTGTTCTGGCTTGTAAAAGGGACGATGAAAAGCAAAACACTTGATGACAGCAAGGCATTAGACGGTAAATAAAGCCCATGTGGATAAAGGAGTCACAATTGAAGGAAATATTAGATTCGTACATAAAAGTAGCCTTTGGCTCGTATGAGCAGGCAGGGTTCAAGTTCAAACAGTTCGAAGTCAACTATAAGCGTTTCTTCCCCTCCGGCAGGGACGCGATGGTTCTTGACGTTGGAATCGGCAGGGGCGAGATGCTTACCTGCATGAAAAACTGGGGTTACAAAAATTATCTCGGCGTCGATATTTCGCCTGATACCATTAATTTCTGCAAGTTCCTCGGCTTGAACTGCGTGCTGGTCGAGGATGCGCCGGCATGGCTTGGGGACAAAAAGGATACTTTTGAGCTTATAACCCTTCTTGATGTGCTCGAACATGTAAGAAAGGAGGAAACCGTAGGTTTTTTAAAGGCATTAAGGGCTTCCCTTAAAGACGGCGGCCTCCTTATAATCCAGACCCCGAACTTGCAGGCTCCCGACGGTCAACTCCACAGATATAATGATTTCACCCATGAGGTTGGTTATATAGAGCACAGTCTTCAGCAGGTTTTAATGGCCGCCGGTTTTAAAGACATAAAGTTCGGCGGCTTTGAGGAATTTACTATTGGCATATGGAAAGAGAAGATTCTTAAAGTATTGCGAAAATTGTACTGGTTTTACGTAAAGAAAACCAGGTTGATTAACGGGAATATGAATCCGGATATATTAAACCCCGTATTTTTTGCGGTGGCAAAAAAATAGCTATGCGCATATGCCTGCCCATCGGATACCTTCCTCTTGGCACGGTCGGGGGAGTTGAGACCTACGCACGGAACCTCGTGAAGGCTATTCAAGCGGTCGACCATTCAAACGAGTACTTTCTTCATTGCTCCATCGCCAATGAGGAGGCTTTTCCCGTCATCGCGGAAAACTTCAAAAAAATAATTTCGGGGAAATACAAGCCAATAGAAACCGCGAAACTGAAAGCAATGGCTGTGATCGGAGGAATCATCTTTGAATCGGGCGGCAAATCTCTGTTTATGAAAATCGTCAGGCGTTCGGCCGAACTGGCCGTCAGGGCCGCCGAGGTTCTCTGCGGTCCATTTGTTAATTTAACCGGTGGCTCGCAGCAGTGCGATGTCATACACTACATGTTCAACGTCTTTCCCCACGAAAAACATTATGATGCGCCTGTGGTGCTGACCGTCGTGGACATTCAACAGGAGTACTTTCCGCAGTTTTTCAACAAAGAATCTCTTGAACGGAGAAGGCTTACCTATAGGGTATCGGCGGAAAAAGCCGACCACATAATCGTTATAAGCGAATTTACCAAAAGAAGCCTTATCGAGAAGTATGCCATTTCCGGCGATAAAATTTCCGTTGTATATCTCGGCCACTGCGAAAATTTCAAGAAAATGGATGCCCGCGTGGTCAGCGAGTTCAGGAAACGGCACGGCCTTCCGGAAAACTTCATCTTTTATCCGGCGGCCACATGGCCTCATAAAAACCATATAAATCTTGTGCGAGCCTACAAGATACTCAAGGAAAAGCACGGCATTAAAGACAAACTTCTTCTGACCGGAATTAAAAAGCAGAACCACGCTAATGTCGAGACGGAAATAGAAAGACTGGGACTCGGTGAATATATAATACACATGGGCTACATGCCTTACGAAGACCTGCCGCTACTGTATAACGCCGCCGGCATTCTGGTTTTTCCGTCGTTATTCGAGGGGTTCGGCATTCCTGTGGTTGAACCCATGCCACGGGGGCTCCCGGTTGCGTGCCCGACCACCCCGAGCCTCCCTGAGGTGGCGGGGGATGCCGCCGTTGTCTTTAACCCCGAGGATCCCTATGACATAGCCGAAAAAGTTCGCATGCTTTATGACAAGGGCTTGAGAAATGCCCTTATAGGGAAAGGGTTTGAAAGAGCGCGGTCATTCACATGGGAGCGCACGGCAACGGAAACTCTGAAGATTTATGAAAAAGTTTACAAAGAATTTGCCGAAAAGAACACTAAAGCGAGGGCTTAAAAAATGAGCGGACCGCTCGTATCCATAATCACCCCCTCTTACAACCAAGGGCGTTTTATAGAGGAAACGATAAAAAGCGTACTCTCTCAGGATTATCCGAACATCGAATACATAGTCGTTGACGGGGGATCTACGGACAATACCGTCGAGATACTTAAAAAATACGAGGGAAGACTCAAGTGGATTTCCGAAAAGGACAGGGGGCAATCGGATGCCATAAACAAAGGGTTCAGGATGTCGAAAGGCGGCATATTATGCTGGCTCAATTCCGACGACACCTTTTTGCCGGGGGCGGTAAGAAAAATGGTCGAGGCCTTCGGTTCCCGTCCGGATGCGGGTATGATTTACGCTGGAGGGTATTATACGGATGAAAAGGGCAATATCCTCGACAAGCATCCGCCGGAACCTTTTGACCGCGAGAAACTTGCCTCTTACGGCCTCGTGTTTCAGCCTTCCGCGTTTTTTAGAAGAAATACCTTCTTTGAAGCCGGCGGTCTGGACGAGAGCCTTCATTATACGATGGACTACGACCTCTGGCTTAGGATATGCGAAAGGTATAAGGTTGAACATATCGAAGAGTTTTTGTCAACGTACAGGATTCATGGGGAATCAAAGACCATGGCAGACAGAAACAGGCTTGAATTCACCGAGGAATATCTAAAGACGATATTCAGGCATTACCACCGCGCCCCGATAAACCGCGTCTACGCATACTGTTACTACCTCGTGAAAAGCAAGGCGCAGCGTGTCGCAAGGTTTACGCCCCTGCTCGTATTTCTTGCAATCGCCGTCTCAATCGTAAAGTATTTGCGCCTGAACAGAGGGATAAACATCAATGATATAAAACTTCTGAACTTTTCAAACTTAAAAAGACTCTTCAGCGCCAGAATGGACGCGATAAACACGGATAGGAAATGAGGACAGGCTTTTTGGTATAATAAAAAAGGTTTTTTCGGGTTGGGGTTCTACGGACAGTTTAAGAGAAAAGAGGTAGGCTATGAAGATACTTCTCGTAAACTGCATAAATTTCGACGAGGGCTTGCGCACGGTGGAGGATTCATCGGAACATCTGGGAATCCTTTATATAGCGTCTTCCCTGAGAAGGCATTTTACGGAAAAGGAGCTCGAAATAAAGGTTACCTACGGGCCGGTTTTCGGTTCAATCCTTGATGACATTAAGCCGGATATCGTGGGCATTTCTTCAGTATCGCAGAATTACCATATCGCCCAGAGATATGCGAAACTTTGCAAAGAAAGAAACATCCCTGTCGTAGTGGGTGGCGTTCATATATCCACGCTTCCCAATACCATTACAGAAGACATGGGCGTGGGGATTATAAACGAGGGTGAAGACGCCATAGTCGAACTTATGCGTATCTTCATGGAAGACGGTTCTCTTACGAGGCAAAAACTCGCCGGCGTAAATGGCATCGTTTATCACGAGAATAGTGGACTCTCAATGACTCCGTTTCGCGAACGCATAAAAGACCTTGACGCTTTGCCAATTCCAGCGAGAGAGCTATATCACCATCCGCGCCGTGGTATTTTTACTTCTCGCGGCTGCCCGTACGACTGCATCTTCTGTTTTTCAAAACCCTTCTGGGGCGCGAAGGCACGGTTCTTTTCCCCTGAATACGTGGTAAAAGAAATAGTCCATATCGTTGAAAGGTTTAACGTGTCTCAGCTTTCCATCTATGATGACCTTTTCATAGCGCC
>ORMF010434425.1_pt1 | contig 13243 bp, 10 predicted proteins | sample 1779871 | NCBI WGS metagenome assembly ORMF01 (sample SAMEA104232316, study PRJEB22302) | groundwater metagenome | biome: forest; feature: aquifer; material: groundwater | place: USA | collected 2011-08-07 | depth 5.4 m | reverse complement strand
CTGGCATTGGCCATTATCTTCGTGCTCGGCGGCATCGAGTTCACGCGCTTTGCCTGGTATCGCGACTCGGAGCTCGCCGAGCTGCCGTTGTGGCTGATCCACATCGCCTGGCCGGTGGCGGGTGTGACCTGGATCGTGTTCCTCGGCGAGCAATTCGTCGATGAGCTCAAGGTTCTGTTCGGGGGTGGCGCTTGATGTCTGGCAGTGTGCTCACGCCGGGCATGGCGGCAAGCATTCTATTCGGGGTGTTCTTTCTCCTGATGATACTGCGCGTGCCGGTGGCCTTCGCGCTCGGGCTCGCGTGCCTGCCGATACTGGCCATCGAGCCGCGACTGTCGATCATGTCGCTCGCCCAGGAGACCTTCAACGCCTACAATTCCTTCATCCTGCTGGCCGTGCCGTTCTTTCTGCTGACCGCCAACCTGATGAGCATCGGCGGCATCACCAACCGCCTGGTGTCGCTGTCGCGAACGATGGTGGGCCATTGGCCCGGCTCGCTGGCCCAGATCAACGTTCTGCTCTCGGTATTCTTCGCCGGCATCTCCGGTTCCTCGACCGCCGATGCGGCGAGCCAGAGCAAGATCTTCATCGAAGCGCAGACCAAGGAAGGCTACGACCTGTCGTTCTCGATCGCGATCACGGCGGTGTCGGCCGTGCTCGCCGTCATCATCCCCCCCTCGATCCTGATGATCGTCTGGGGCGGGTTGATCTCGACCTCCATCGGCGCGCTCTACCTTGCCGGCATACTGCCTGGCCTGCTCATTGCCGGCGCGCAGATGGTGACGGTGCACGTCTACGCCAAGCTGCGGAAGTATCCCACCTATCCGCGCTCGACCTGGCGTGAGCTGATGTGCGCGGGCTGGGTATCGATACCGGCGCTGACGACGCCGTTCATCATCGTCGGGGGCATCCTGCTCGGATGGTTCACGGCGACGGAGTCGGCCTGCGTGGCGGTGATCTACTCCGCGGTCCTGTCGATCTTCGTCTATCGCGAGATGGACCGCACCCATCTCTACCAGGCGTTGCTCGACACCGGCCGCCTCGCTTCAGTTGCGCTGTTCTGCGTCGGCACCGCCAGCGCGTTCGGATGGCTGCTGGCCTACTATCAGATCCCGAAGGCACTCCTGTCCAACGTCACCGCCTGGGGCCTCGGCCCGATCGGGGTGGGCTTCTTCATTGCCTTCGTGTTCCTGGTGGTGGGGTGCTTTCTCGATGCGATCCCAGCCATCGTCATCGTCGGCACCGTGCTGGAGCCGCTCGCGCGCTCGGTCGACTTGCACCCGGTCCAGTTCGCGATCATCTCGATCGTGTCGCTGGCCTTCGGCCTGGTCACGCCGCCCTACGGCTTGTGCCTGATGATCTCGTGCGCGGTTGCGGGAGTGCGATTGCGCTACGCGCTGAAGGATACGATGATCATGCTCGTGCCGATGATCCTGGTACTGGCGGCGATCATCATTTGGCCCGAGATCCCGCTCTTCCTGCCGCGCCTGATCGCGCCAGAGCTATTGAAGTAGGGGTAGGTTGACGCAGCGGTGGTGTCAGACCCTCCGGGTCGGACACCATTGCGCCGCGCTCACAGATGGGTTGCGATATGGTATCTGACCCGGAGGGTCTGACACCCAAGGAACGCCCATGACCCGCATCGTGCATCGCTCCATCGCCCACAAGTATCCCGTGGCCGAGCGCAGCCAAGGCATCCACATCTGGGATGCGACGGGCAAACAGTACATCGATGCTTCCGGCGGCGCGGCGGTGTCCTGCCTCGGCCACGGTCATCCCGATGTGCTCTCCGCCATGCACGCCCAGCTCGACAAGCTCGCCTACGCGCACACCAGCTTCTTCACCACCCAGGTGGCCGAGGAGCTGGGCGAGGACCTGGTCGCGCACGCCCCGCCGGGCGTCGGCCACGTCTATTTCGTCAGCGGCGGCTCGGAGGCGATCGAGGCCGCACTGAAGATGGCGCGGCAGTATTTCGTCGAGACCGGCGAGCCGGAGCGCCGCCACTTCATCGCCCGCCGGCAGAGCTATCACGGCAATACGCTCGGCGCCCTGGCGGTTGGCGGCAATGCATGGCGGCGCAAGCAGTTCGCGCCATTGCTGATCGAGACGCACCACGTCTCGCCCTGCTTCGAGTATCGCGACAGGCGGTCCGACGAGACCCCGCGCCAGTACGGCGAGCGGCTCGGCCAAGAGCTCGAGGCCAAGATCGCCGAGCTGGGTCCCAAGTCGGTGATCGCCTTCATCGCCGAGACGGTGGGCGGGGCCACGGCGGGCTGCATCCCGCCTGTGGACGGCTATTTCAAGCGCATCCGCCAGATCTGCGACCGCCACGGCATCCTGCTGATCCTCGACGAGGTGATGTGCGGCATGGGCCGCACCGGCACGCTGCACGCCTGCGAGCAGGAGGGCATCGCGCCCGACCTGATGGCGATCGCCAAGGGCCTTGGCGGCGGCTTTGCGCCGATCGGCGCCGTGCTGGTCGGCGGCAAAATCTTCGACGCCTTCCAGCAGGGCTCGGGCCTGTTCCAGCACGGCCACACCTACCTGGGCCATCCGCTCGCCTGCGCCGGCGCGCTGGCCGTGCAGAAGATCATCCGCCGCGACGATCTGTTGGCCAACGTGCGCCGCCAGGGCGAGCATCTGACCCGCCGCCTCGAGGAGCGCTTCGGCAACCACCACCACGTCGGCGACGTGCGCGGCCGCGGGCTGTTCCAGGCCATCGAGCTGGTGGCCGACCGCGCGCGCAAAGCCACGTTCGAGCCCAAGCTCAAGCTGCACGCCCGCATCAAGCAGGAGGCCATGAGCCGTGGCCTGATGGTCTATCCCATGGGCGGTACCATCGACGGCATCCGCGGCGACCACGTGCTGCTGGCCCCGCCCTTCATTGCCAAAGCCGCCGACATCGACACCATCGTCGAGCGCCTGGGCGAGGCGGTGGATGCGGCGATTGGCTCGCTGCCGGCCAATTCCTAGAGCCAGATTCGGACGTCGCGGGCGGCGCGCGAATCCCCTTTCCCCGCTGTTCGCGGGGAGAGGGTCAGAGCCTGCCCCGGACTTGATCCGGGGGGGAGGGCAGGAGCTTGCACGGCGCTGCTCATTAACCGCGCAAAGAGCGATTGCGCAGGGTCTACGGCGGGGCGAACTATGACGAGAACGGCATCCTCCCCGTCTACAAAAATATCCTCGGCAAACGCGTTGGTTTCGATGCCAACATCACGGTCTTCACGATCATGGCTGTGCTCGTCATTGGGGCTGCGGTTGCCATTCCAGTCCGGTAAACCCATGGCAAGGCAAAACACGCGCCTTCTTTGGAGACGCCGAATCACCGCAGCGCTTCGAGCCCTTTGGCCTTGACGACGTGAAGCAGCTTCAAGGCCGTGCCTGTCGGACGGCGCGCGCCGCGCTCCCACATGGAGATGGTCTGCGTCTCGACGTTTAGGAACCCGCCGAACACGGCCTGACTGACGCCCGCGCGCTCGCGCACCTTGACGATCTCGGCCGGCGACATCGGAGGTACCTTAGGCAACGCATCGCGACCGAGCATGCGCAACGTGACCTGCTGCAGCTCGTCACCACTCACCAAGCCCAATCGATGTTGGCCCTCGGTCATTTCCACGATCTCGCGGCGCAGCCGTTCCTTGTCGGTCAGCTTACGCTTGCTGTTGATCTTCCTCGGCACAGTCCACCTCCTTCAATTCTTCCGTCGTGATCGCGCGCTCGATCACCGCGTCACTCGCCCCGAGCCAGACCGCACCGCGCTTCGCCAGCTCGACCAGCTCGTCGGGATCAAGGTTCGCCTTGCCGCTCTTGGCAAAGCCGAACAGGAACACTGCCCGCTTCTTCACCCGGTAGGCGATGATCGTGCGATAGCTGCCGCGCTTACCTTGCCCCTGCCGAGCCACGCGTTGCTTGATGAGCCCGTGGCCGAGATCGGCATCGATCAGCCCGGCCACCGCATCGCTCACCGCCTTGCACAATGTCTTGTCGCTAATGCCTTCCTTGCGCTGAAACCGCGTGAAGCCCTTCTCCTTGAACACCCGCACGGCCTCCTTATTCTGTACTATAGTACTGTGCATTATAGATTGCAACCCGGTCGATCCTAAGGCATTGGGAATTGGGACAGCCACCATGTTTGTGACACTGCAGCAGCGACGCGATCGACCTGCGAGGCAACTGACGTCTCTTGTTGGCACATTGCCGACTAGGCCGGCAGCCTTGTCACGATCGACGCAAGTGGAGGCACACCGGACCTGCCAAGACCCGGTTCCAAGTCGAACCTGATCACCCCGACGTTGTGCCCGTTCCTGCCCCTCGCCTCTACCCTCTCCCGTCGCGCTGAAAGCGCGCCTTCGGCACGACGCCTGAAGAGGCGTGGGGACAGGGGGAATACGCGCGCGCCATCGGCACCCGCCATCGATGCCGGCGATTGCATCTCTGCCGCTCGCGTCGTAGCAAGTGTGCACAACACGACAAGGAGAGTGAGTGATGACCAGGTCTAACTACGCTTTGGGCGGATTGGCCGCTCTCGCGGTGGTGGCGAGTATGGCGGGCGGGGCGCAGGCCCAGCAGAAATTCGTGACCATCGGCACCGGCGGCGTCACCGGCGTCTATTACGCGGTGGGGGGCGCCGTGTGCCGGCTGCTGAACAAGGAGCGCAAGACCCACGGCATCCGCTGCTCGGTGGAATCGACCGGCGGCTCGGGCTTCAACGTCAATACCATCAAGGCCGGCGAGCTCGACTTCGGCCTGGCGCAGTCCGACGTGCACTACAACGCCGCCAAGGGCCTCGGCCAGTTCAAGTCAGCGGGCCCCTACGCCGACCTGCGCTCGGTCTACTCCGTACACCCCGAGCCGTTCACGGTGCTGGCGCGCAAGGAGATCAATGCCAGCAAGTTCGAGGACCTGAAGGGCAAGCGCGTCAACATCGGCAACCCGGGGTCGGGAACGCGCGCCTCCATGGACGAGCTGCTCGAGGCGCTGGGCTGGAAGGTCTCCGACTTCTCGCTCGCCTCCGAGCTCAAGGCCGACGAGCACGGCCCGGCGCTGTGCGACAACAAGATCGACGCCTTCTACTACGGCGTCGGCCACCCCTCGGCCAACATCCAGGACCCGACCACCAGCTGCGCCGCCAAGCTGGTTTCGATCGGCGGCCCGGCGGTCGACAAGCTGCTCACCGGCAAGCCCTACTACGCCAAGGCCACCATCCCCGGCGGCATGTACGCCAACAATCCGCAGCCGACCGAGACCTACGGCGTGATGGCGACGATGGTGACCTCGGCCAAGGTGCCCGACGACGTGGTCTACCTGCTGGTGAAGGCCACCTTCGACAACTTCGAGGAGTTCAAGAAGCTGCACCCGGCCTTCGCCAACCTGAAGCCGGAGGAGATGGTCAAGAACGGCCTCTCCGCGCCCCTGCACGCGGGTGCGGCGAAATATTACAAGGAGAAGGGCTGGCTGAAGTGACGGCTCGCAGCCGCCGATAATCGTCCGGGGCGTCGGCGACGGCGCCCCGGAATGCTTAACGGTAATTGGACGGCGGATTGTTTCACGTGAAACAATCGCGGGGCAGACATGGTTGACAAGGCAGCGAGCTCGGGCGCGGCCAAGATCGATCTCGAGCAGCTGGTCGCCGAGGCCGACATCGGCGGGCGCAAGCCGGCCGGCCTCGCCGCCAAGGTCGTCACGGCCGTGGCGGTGGCCTGGTCGCTGTTCCAGCTCTGGTACGCTTCGCCCTTGCCCTTCCTCGTTGGCTTCGGCGTCTTCAGCGACACCGAGGCACGCGCCTTCCATCTGAGCTTCGCGCTGTTTCTCGCGTTCGCCTCGTACCCGGCCTTTGCTTCCTCCCCGCGCAACCGCGTGCCGCTGCTCGACTGGGCCCTTGCTGCCGCCGCTATCGCCTGCGTGCTCTACCTCGTCGTCTTCTACCGCGAGCTCGTGCTCCGGCCCGGACTGCCCACGCTCGCCGACGTCGCCGTGTCCGTGCTCGGCGTCGTGCTGCTGATCGAGGCCTCGCGCCGCGCCGAGGGCCCGTGGATGCCCGTCATCTCGCTCTCCATGCTCGCCTACGTGTTCCTCGGGCCCTACCTGCCCGGCCTGCTCTCGCACAAGGGTGCCTCGCTCGGCCGTGCTGCCTCGCACTTCTGGATCACGTCGGAAGGTGTGTTCGGCGTTGCGCTCGGCGTCTCCACCACCTTCATCTTCCTGTTCGTGTTGTTCGGCGCGCTGCTCGACAAGGCCGGCGCCGGCAACTTCTTCATCCAGGTCGCCTTTTCGCTGCTGGGCCAGTTCCGCGGCGGCCCGGCCAAGGCCGCCGTCGTCTCCTCCGGCATGACCGGCATGATCTCGGGCTCGTCGGTGGCCAACGTGGTCACGACCGGCGTGTTTACCATCCCGCTGATGAAGCGCGTCGGCTATACGCCGGTGCAGGCCGGCGCCATCGAGTGCGCGGCCGGCGTCAACGGCCAGCTGATGCCGCCGGTGATGGGGGCGGCCGCATTCATCATGGCCGAGTACGTCGGCATCACCTACGCCGACGTGGTCAGGCACGCCATCCTGCCGGCGCTGCTGACCTACGGGGCCCTCTTCTACGTGGTCGATCTGGAGGCGGTGAAGGCCGGCATGACCGGCATTGCGCGCACGCAGCGCCGCACCCTGCAGCAGGGGCTCGTCAAAGCCGCCTTCACGATCGCGTCGCTGATCATCCTGAGCGCTGCCATCTACTGGGGCCTGGGCTGGACGCGCACCGTCCTCGGTGAGAGGGCCAGCTGGGTCAGCATCTCCTTCCTGATCGTTGCCTACATCGCCCTGATCGCCAACCGGGCGCGCTACCCCGACCTTGCCCTCGACGACCTGACCAAGCCCGTGGCCGAGGTGCCGGACTTCTACGAGACGGTGCGCACGGGCATTCACTTCGTCCTGCCGGTCTCGGTGCTGATCTGGTGCCTGATGGTGGAGGAGATGTCGCCGGGGCTCGCCGCCTTCTGGGGCGTGGTCGCCATGGGCGGCGTGGTGCTGACGCAGAAGCCGCTCACCGCCTTCTTCCGCCGGCAGGGCGGGGTTGGCCAGCGCTGGCACGAGGGCTGGCGCGACTTCGTCGGCGGGCTGGGGCTCGGCGCCCGCAACATGGCCGCCGTCGGCATCGCCACCGCCACCGCCGGCATCATGGTCGGCACCGTCACGCTGACCGGCATCGGCCTCGTCATGACCGAGATCGTCGAGTTCCTCTCGGGCGGCAACATCGTCATCATGCTGGTGCTGGTCGGCGTCATCTGCATCATCCTCGGCACCGGCCTGCCGACCACGGCGAGCTACGTGGTGGTGGCAACGCTGATGGCGCCGGTGGTGGTCGAGCTGGCGGCCCAGAACGACCTCGCCGTGCCGCTGATCGCCGTGCACATGTTCGTGTTCTACTTCGGCCTGATCGCCGACGTGTCGCCGCCGGTGGGGCTTGCCGCCTACGCCGCCGCGGCGATTGCCGGCGCCGATCCCATGCGGGTGGGCTGGCAGGGCAGCTGGTACGAGTTCCGCACGCTGCTGTTGCCCTTCATCTTCATCTTCAACCCCGAGATCCTGCTGATCGACATCGGCGGGCCGATCCATTTCCTCGTCGTCGTCACGTGCGCCGCCCTGGCGATGGCCGCCTTCTGCGCCGCGCTGCAGGGCTTTTTCATGGATCGCAACCGCTGGTGGGAGGCGATCGTGCTGCTCGTGGTCTGCTTCACGCTCTACCGGCCGAATTTCTGGATGGACCGGATCGTTGCGCCCTTGCGCGAGCTGCCGGCCGCGGAGGTCGTGCGCGTGGTCGACGACACCAAGGGCGCCGGCACGCTCCGCCTGCGCGTCGCCACCCAGGACTTCAGCGGCGACGACGTCAGCAAGGCCATCCGCCTCTCGCTTCCGCCCAAGGGCGACGCGCGCGCGCGCCTGTCGGAGGCCGGCCTGGTGCTGTCTCCCGGCGCGGCGCCGACCATCGCCTCCGTGCGCCCGGGCTCGGAGGCCGCACGCCAGAAGCTGCGCCCCGGCGACAAGATCGAAGGCGTCAGCGTCCCCGTCGACCGCCCCAGCCCCTTCCTGTTCGCCATCCCCGCGCTGGCCGCGCTCGCCGCCCTCGGCCTCCTGCAGCGCCGCAGGCGCCGCGCCGCGATGGCGCCGTAGTTTGAAGCCGGCCCTCGAGCGAAGAGCCGAGCCTGAACCGTTCGGTAGCTGCACGCGATCGCCGTTCCGGCACGCAGCGGCAAGCCTCTGACGCGGCTCGGACCTTCCGGTTGATCACGGCGAGGACGACCAGGGCGGCGGAGGCGAGCCTCGGCTCGCTTGTGCCGCGCCAGATGCCGTAGGCCAGGAAGACGAGGCCGAGCGCCAGCCAGGCCGCCGAATAGCTGGCCGCCGGCTGCAGGCTTTCGGTACGCGGCCGATCTCGCTGCTGCAATGCTCACGCAAGTCATGGGGCAGGGAACCCCCGCCGGGCCACCAGCGCCTCCGCGGGAGCGTGGCGCCGGTCGTGGAAACGACGGCGAGAGCTAGCCTCTTATTCCGGGCTTTCTCGCGGCCTACCATGAGCTTAGCTGGGAATTGCTGTGCATTGCACCACCGCCTCTGCCAGCGGCTGTGGCGGTGGTGGGGCACAGGGGCTTGGGTGTCGGCTTTTGACCCTGGCTGTGTGAAAACCCAGAAAGGTCGTGCACAGATGGGAATCGTGTTCCGTTGGGCGATCGAATTCGAGCGGTCTTGCGAACACTCACTGCGCTATTCGTGGTTGGGAGGAAGATCGTTCTACGTACTCCGCGTGCTCCGGCGTTTCCACACGGCCAAGACCCAAAGCGGACAAACCGCGACAGTTCGCAGCCAGACTGCAGTAGTTCTTCGGATAGGCGCACCGATCGTGTTAGAAAGATAAGTGTGTAATTTCAACAGGAGGGCGGCAATGCCCAATCTGATGGTTCGCCTAATCAGCGTTATTGTAGCCTCAGTGCTACTCATCTCCCGCGCCCATGCAGTACCTTTCTTGGACGAAGTAGGAAACTTCAACGTAGACTTTCCTAGGGACCTAGTTCCCATCCCAGGCCCAAGAAAGGACGGCCGGGCACACACCTGGACTGCATCGCTCGCGCAAGGCCAATACATGTCCGTCGCGTATTCAGATGCGCCTGAGGGGCGGCAATTGTCCGTCGAGAGCGCGATAAAAAATCTCGCCGACAAGATGGGCAAGATCGTCCGCGTGAATCACATTGAGCGACATGGTTTGGCGGGCCGTGAAGTCATCCTGCTCACCTCGGACACGTCTGTTTTTCGTTGGCGGTTTTTTCTCGTCGGCACTCGTCTTTATCAGGTCTTCTATCGTGGGCCATCAGGGTCGGAGACTGATTCAGAGGTCGAGGCTTTCCTGAACTCGTTCCAACTGCTCAGTCGAGATCAGGACAACAAGTAGTGCTGCGACCGTGGCGGCAAAGCCGCGACCCAGACGATGCGCAATGGCTGCGCCAAGTCGTCGGCGGTTTCTTCGCCTACCACGCTGTTCCCACGAATTTTGCGACGCTCCATGCCTTCCATCGACGCGTCACGTAAGCGGCTGGCCAAGGCCGATCCTGGCAACGCGCGCTGGCAGCGCGACCTCGCGCTCTCTCATGGGCGCGTCGCGATGGTGCTCGCGCGACAAGGCGAGCGTGAGCGTGCGCTGGGTTCCTTTCGTCAAGGTCGCGAGATCATCACCAAGCTCAAGACGGCGGCTCCCAGCAATGCGACTTTGCCGAAGGACTTAGATTGGTTCGACGGACAGATCAGGGCGCTAGAGAAGCAATAGACTGCTGTTGCCAAAGGTGTTCTCTCTTGGCGTGCGTAAAAGTCACTTTCGTGTCGTGACCCCTATTAGACGGGACCAACTGGACGCTGGGCCGGCAAGTAGTTACTCGCTTGCTGCCTTCGTTTCTGGGAACATCAGCATACGGAAGCGACCCGTGTTCTGCCACGGTCCGCTTTTTGTCTGGTAGCGCACACGATAAATCAGCGTCGCCTCTTTTTGCTCGGTCACGTGGGTTGCCGTCACCATGACCTTGACGCCAGGAACCTGGCGCGGGCATTCGCCTGAGGTCGTGGACGCGTTCACCATTGTCGGCTCCGCTTTGAGAGATAGCTCCGGTGGCCCTTCCAGGATATCGATGCCTTGGATTGTCTCAAAGATCGGTGCGCAGTTCGAATGCGACGTGTGGTTACGGAGCAGCAGCGTCTCGCCGTTCTTGATGCTGAAGAGTATGGGGGCTTGGCCACTGTCTCGCTTGCTATCCCCAGCACTGACAGAGCCCCCAGCAGGACCAACGTACTTGCGGGGCAACCGCGAATCCAACGCGGGCCGTGCCCACACCCATTGATCCTGCACAAGGCTGAATGATTTGGCGGCAATGCCATAGGTGATCGCGTCGGTCATTGTTAGCCAAGTCATCGACTCCGGCGGAGCCTTGGTCACATAGACGATGGCCCGGGTATCCGTGATGCCGAGTTCGTAGAGGTAAGCGCCGATGACGGCGTTGGCGGCGCCGTTGATTTCTGGCTTGTCGTTGGACTTGGCGGCATGGAAGCCGATGCGCGCGTTGGCGCCCATAAACCGCTCATTACCGCCCAGCCAAGCCAAAGCGCAAGCCGAGGTACATTGAGTATCGTCGGCCACCGCAGTCGTGAACCCGTGCCGTCGGATGATCCGACCTAACTGCATCCCCGTCCACGACGTTCCTCCCGGGCTATCTAGGAAGACAATGGCTGGCTTCTTTCGATTGACCGCAATCGTCGTGAATGAGCCAACGTCCTTATTCTTGTCCTCGATCGTGAACTGCCCCTTGATCAGGATGACGGCTGGGTGCTCGGGCGTCTCGTCGGCGACAAGTGAAAACGTGGTCGCCTGTGCGGCTTGGTGACTGAGAAAGAAGCCAGCAGCGAACGTCAGTAAGCGTTTCATGATCTGATCCCCCACGACGAAACGGCACAGCATGCCACTCGCGAAAGGCAAATCTAAGGCTGAGATGCGCCCAAGAGATGGCCGCGCTGCGACGACAGCATGGATATGCCTATGGCGAATGGGTCACGGGGGAGGGCCCCCCCGCACTTGGTCACGATCGGCCGACCGTTCGCGGCGGTGAAGAGCCTCGACACGTTCGACTTCCTCGGCTTGCCCACGCTCAACAAGATGCTGGTCCTGGAGCTGGCACGGTCGGAGTATGTAATCCGCCACGAGAACATCATTGCGCTGGGGCCGAGCGGCACCGGCAAGACGCATGTGGGGCTCGGTCTCGGCCTTGCGGCCTGCCAGAAAGGCTTCTCGGTCTTCTTTACGACCACGGCGACGCTGGTCAACCGGCTGATGGAGGCTCGCGATAGTCGGCAGCTGTCGCGGCTGCAGGCACAGCTTGCGAGCGTGAAGCTCCCGCTCTGCTGCATTTGCTCACGGCAGCTTGTGGCACATTCCTGACGGTAGAAGGCCGCGGGTGGGGAAGGGGGCTGGCTTCAGCCGGTCGGGGCCGATGTCGACGGGTCGGGAGCGGGGCGGGGGCGGGCGAAGATCAGTTTTTGGTAGACGAGGCCGATGCCGATCAGGACGGCGCCCAGGCAGATCACCGAGAGGGCGCGCCAGAGGCCGCCGGTGCCGGTGAGGTCGTAGAGGAAGACCTTGATCACGGCCAGGACCACCAGGGCGGCGGAGGCGAGCCTCGGCTCTCTTGTGCCGCGCCAGATGCCGTAGGCCAGGAAGACGAGGCCGAGCGCCAGCCAGGCCGCCGAATAGGACCAGATCTCGGGCTGGGTCGCGCCCTTCCACACCGCGATGGTCTCGCCCTGGAACAGGTGGCGCACTTCCAGGGTCACGTAGCCGAACAGCAGCGCCATGGCGAGGACGGCGGCGCCGGTCACGTACCAGGCCGGGCGCACGCCGCGCGAGGCCCTGGCCAGCAGGACCGCCGCCAGGCCCGGCACCAGGTAGGCCAGCAGCAGCGAGCTGAAGATCGGTATGCCGGCGATGCGGTCGCTGTTCAGCAGCGGGTTCTCGACGATGCCGAGTCCGAAGATGGTAAACACCGCGGACAGCACGCCGAACGCCAGGGACGCATAGCGGAAGACCGGGTTGGCGCGGCCGAGGTCGAGCCGCATCAGGACGTAGGCGAAGCCGAGGCTCATCAGGGCGAACAGCCCCTGCTCGACGTGGCCCGAGGCGTTGGCGAGCGGGTCGCCGCCGTTGAGCGCATGGCGGATCTGGAAGAAGCCGAGCAGCGCGGCAAACAGCACGCCGAGCGCGTCGCACAGGCGCGAGGCGAGGTCCTCGCGATCGCGCTGCAGCAGGCGGCCGGCGGCGAGAAAAGCGATGGCAGGCACGCCGTAGCCCAGCAGGAGCCAGTTGAAAAGCGGGGTGGTGCCGACGGCGTCGCCCATGATGCGCGGGTCCCAGGCAAGGCGGCCGAGCACGATCAAGCCCAGGGCGACGACGACGTAGCGCAGGAGAGGCACGCGCAGGCCGACGGCGAAGTAGGCGGTGGTGAGCGCGGTGAGCGCGAAGGCGACGGTGAGATAGCCGCGCTCGAGCACCATGACCAGCGCCAGCGTGACGGCGGCGGCAACGCCGGCAGCGAAGGCGCCGGTGGCGAGGCGGGTGGCGGCGGTGCGGGCGGCAGGCGCGACGCGGTCGAAGCGGTGCGCGGCGAGGTAGAAGTCGGCGGCGAGGACGACGGCGAACAGCGCGAACGAGACGGAGCGGTCGAACTGCGTCACGCGCAGGTAGGCGAGCACGAGGGCGAGCAGCGGCGGCACGACCGCGGCCAGCGCATAGAGCGCGGCGGTGACGTCGGGCAGAGCACGGCCGCGCTCCAGGCGCAGCGTGGCGAGGAAGCTCACCGCCAGCGTGGAAAGCGCGGCGAAGATGAGGAAGCGGGAGACGTTGTCGGGCAGGCGCAGCACGTCGGCAATGGCGGGGGCAAGCAGGCGCGGCTCGGGGGCGGCAGCGAGGCCGGGCCAGACGGATATGGCGCCGAGCGCGATGGTGCCGGCCAATGCGGCGGCCGCGGCGGCGGGGGCGGCGCGCCAGGCGGTGAGCGCCAGCACGGTAATTGTCGCGATGGCGAACGTGAGCCACTGGGCGTCGTGGCGCGCGGCCGCCAGGGCCAGGATGGCAAGCGTCGACAGGGCGGCCAGGGCGGCGGTGGCGATCCAGTCCGGCGCGGCGTCGGCGTCGGGCGTCGGCTGGGGCGGCTCCCGCCCCCGAAAGGCGGGG
>ORMF011271422.1_pt1 | contig 13250 bp, 11 predicted proteins | sample 1779871 | NCBI WGS metagenome assembly ORMF01 (sample SAMEA104232316, study PRJEB22302) | groundwater metagenome | biome: forest; feature: aquifer; material: groundwater | place: USA | collected 2011-08-07 | depth 5.4 m | reverse complement strand
TCAGCGAGAAGACCGTGAACGTGCATCGCAGCCAGGTGATGCAAAAAATGCAGGCAGATTCGTTGGCTGAATTGGTCCGAATGACCGAAAGGCTGGACGTGAAGTCTCTGGCCGCACAATCGCATTAGAGTTTTCTCCAATACGTTCTCCCTAAACTCCCATTTCCTTACCTCACCTTCCAATAGTTATCCAATCACATACCCGTTAGTCTGCAGTCATATCAAGGCCCGGTAAGAAACAGGGTCGGTGGCTGCAGCAATATTGTCCACCGCTTGCCGTGCGGAAGTTGTGGAGGAACTCCAATCAGCCCTGGTTGGTCGAGAAGAGAACATGCGAGAGAACTACACGGTTACCGAGGGCGCCAGGATTTCAGTGGTCGACGATGACGAATCGATGCGCCAGGCGATTAAGGCGCTAGTCAGCTCAATGGGGTTGAGTATTGAGGAGTTTTCGTCGGCGGAAGCGTTCCTGAATTCGGGCCGGTCTCAAGACTGCGACTGTTTAATCCTGGACGTCAGGATGCCTGGGTTGAGCGGGCTGGACCTTCAGCGTCGATTGGCTACTGACGACTGCCCTGTTCCCATCGTCTTCATGACCGCTCATTACGGTGAAGAAGTGCGGACGAGGGCTATGGAAGCCGGGGCAGTCGACGTCTTGAGCAAGCCATTTACAGAGCAGGACCTGTTCCGTGCTATCGGCAAATCTTTAGCGATACGGAAAGACACCGTTGATGGTTCTTACGGGGCGCGGAATTAAATTCGGTCTAACGAACAGAGAGGAAATGCCATGTTACAAACGGTCAATACGCAGGGACACTCAAGTTGGCCCACTTCAATGATAGGTCAGGTTGTAAGTAAGCCGGAAACCTGGGAGCGAAGCGTCCGCAATCGACGGGAAGCCGATCTGCAATCACCATCTGTCAGTGATGTTGCACTCCTTTACCCGGAAGCTGTCGTAGCATCCAGCGATGCCCTCGCTTGGCAGGACATCCGCGCAATACATTTGCGACATGACTTGACCGAGATGGCGTTCCCGCCTTCCGATAATCACTGCCTCGTGTTGAACCTGAGCGCACCTCTTCATCTGACCGCTCGTCTTGGTAAGCGTGAATTCGAAGGAACTGTGCCGGCAGGCGAAGTGGCCATTATTCCCGCCGGGACACGGTGGTCCTGTGACTCTGATAGTTCGCACCTACGCAACACTCTGCTGTTGTTCTTGCGGCCGCTCTTCGTACGAAGCGCCGCCGAGAAATTCGACTCTTCATTTAACGACCTGGCTCTTACTCCCCAGATCGGGTTCAAGAGTGGACACATTCGCCACATCGCGATGTCGCTCCTGGGCGAGTTGAACGAAGCCAACGTCGCGGGGCGGCTTTACGCCGACACCCTGGCAATCAGCCTCGCAATGCAGTTGATCCGGCGATACAGCTCTTTGAAGGACGTCCAGATCGGCCTCGGCGGAATGGCGCCACACAGGTTGAGAAAAGCTATCGGTATGATCGACCATCACCTGGCCGTGGAAGAAGAAGGAAGGGTCGCACTCCGAGTGGTAGCGAAAGAAGTTGGGATGAGTTACTTCCACTTTTCCCGCGCCTTCAAACAGTCGATGGGAATGACTCCGACTAACTACATCGCAGAGCGACGGATTGAACGCGCAAAAAAATTAATGCAGGAAACAGATTTGCCGATCTCAGAGATCGCCCTCCGGTCAGGATTTTCCAGCCAGAGCCACTTTACCACTTCGTTTCGCCGGTTGGCGCGAGTCACGCCGAGATCTTTCCGAAAGGGAATGTAGGTGTCATAGGGCTGAAGGGAACTCGGCAATAGGACTGCAGCGAGGAGATGAAAAATGCAGGAGGGCTTCATTCAGGGCTCCGACGGAGATGTAGTAATCGACGATCCCGACCTAATCGAAGGTTATCGAGCGGTCGGGTTGGCCGATGGGTTTATTAGAAGTTCTCAGGCCGAGCAATTGAAGGCATGGACCTACCTGGTTGAGTCAGGCAAGGCGTGGCAGCTGGAGGGTTGGTTTGCAAGACGGGCCATAGAACTGCTAGCTGACGGCAAGATCAAGGTTAGCGTTGAACTGCCACAGTCGGTGCGTGATGAGGTGGATCGGCAGCGAGCGTTAGCGGCTGCTTCAGTGGAGAGCCCCACCAGCATACGCTGCGAACCCGAGTCGTTCTTGCGTAACCCAGGAGTGTCATGAGTAGGAGTCAGTGCTGCGAGTTCGAAAAAGTTGTTAAGGTCGTTCGAAAATGGATCGACAAGAAAAACTCAATCGGGTTTCGCGGTACGCCCGATATCCTGTGCAGTCAACACCTGGCCTGCTCTCGCCACTCCACCCACGCCAGGTAAATCGTAATGCCCGTCCGAAACGTATTCTTAATGATGGTTCGGGTTCGCGGCGTCATAAGAGAATCACACAGTGGGTATCAAAGGCCTGCTTCTCCAACAAAGTCCAACCTCACTTCGAGTTAATGCCAAGCATCGACGGACTGTATCGATGAACAAACACTCTCATCAGTGACAGTTGATAAGCCCTCAAGAGATTGCCAAGAACACGTCGATCCCGTCTTTCCTTCAGTTGCTTCGAACTACCCGAATTTGCTTAGAGCAAAAGAAGAAAGAAGGTTGGCATCGATCCAGAGCCTGATCCTGGTCGCAAGATAGGTCTGTTTTGCGCAAGAAGTAGTAAGAGCAAACACTCGCTTCAGTGCAAGATCGGGGAGAAAAAAGACCGAACGCCTTTTGACAAGAACCGCGATGGGTCAAGACATTCTGGTGGTTCGTTCAAGCGCATGGAGGAACAGATGAAAATTGGGGTGATTGGCGCCGGGGCCGTTGGTTCTGCATGCCTACTGTCACTAGTGACGCGCGGCCGTGCGCGCGAAATCGTCGTACTGAACAGAAACCGTAAACGGGCGCGTGCGGTCGCAACCGACCTGCAATATGGCACGTTGCTGTCACCGGTTGTGGACCTCCACGATGGAGACTATTCGGATTTGGCTGGCGCCGCGGTTGTAATGATCACCGCCGGGGCGAATGAAAAGAGCGGCGGGGCAACAGACCGCAATGATCGGGCAGGCAGGCTCAGGCTGCTCGATATGAACGTAGAAGTCTATAGGCAGATCCTCCCCCAGTTTTTGGGGGCGGCGCCAGAAGCCGTAATTCTTATTCTCACCGATCCGCCCGACCCGTTGGCCGATTTCGTCCGCACGTTCGGATTCAAGCACGTCTTGAGCAGCGGGACATTTCTCGACAGCCTGCGCTTCCGGTTTCACCTGGCTCGGCGCCTGGGTGTAAACCCGGCATATGTGGAAGCCCAGGTTTTGGGCGAGCATGGGACGTCGGAAGTATTCTTGTGGTCCTCGGCTCGAGTGGCGGGAGTTCCCATCTTTGACGCTTTGCAGTACGCAGGTGACCGCCGCGAGGAGTTTCGTCGTAGCATCGAGCAGGAAGTCCGGTACGCCAACATCACAATCATCGAAGGCAATCAGGCTAGTCAGTTCGGAATCGGAATGGTGTCGGCGCGCATTGCGGAGATCGTGTTGCACGACGAGCGGGCCGTGATTCCGATCGGTTCTTACAACCCGAAGTATGGCGTCACCCTTTCCATGCCGAGCGTTCTTGGCCGATCAGGAGTTACGCAAATCCTCGAACCCGACATGTCCGAAGAAGAACGGCAAGCCCTGCAGCGCAGTGCCGAAACGCTGAAGGCGGCGGCACGAATCCAGTAACATAAATCATTCGGTGATCTCTTTCCGAAGTCCCGCGTTCTCGTACGAGACGCGAGCGATCGCTGCCCAATCGGATTCGCCCAGCCCTTGAGCGAGAGCGGCCACAAACCGATCGTGGACAAGGCTCGCCATCGGCATCGGCACCGCAGCCTCCTCCGCAGCCGCGAGCAGCAGCCGGTTGTCTTTAAACCCAAGCGGTAATTTGAAGCCCGCCGGCTCGAACTTGTCCGATGCAACCATGCTCCCGTAATTCCGGTAGACCGGTGCAGTGAACAGTGAGTTCGTGAGAATGTCCAGAAAGGCATGCGGGTCAACTCCGAACTTGCGGCCAAACGCAAAGGCTTCAGCCAAACTTTCGATCACAGTAGTGATGAGGAAATTACCAGCCAACTTGATCACGTTGGCAGCGTGAGCTTCCTCGCCAGCGATGAAAGTCTTCTGCCCAATCGCGTCGAAAAGTGGCCGGCAGCGTTCGATCTGTTCGGCCGGCCCAGCGGCAACAATGAACAGCTTCGCGGCGGCTGCGGCGTCAGGCCGACCGAACACCGGCGCCGCCAGATAGTGCTGTTGTTGTTCTCGATGACTTTCGGCCAACCGGCGCGACAACCCGACGCTGATCGTGCTCAAGGAAATGTGAACGGCACCAGGGGCAAGGGCTTCTATGGTATTAGCCGATGCAAATATGGTATTACCCGGTGTAAAAATAACATCTTCCACAGCCGCGTCATCTGCCAGCATAGTGATGAGCACCTCTACATCGGCGGCAGCTTCGGCGGGCGTCTCTGCAACGCTCGCACCCACGGATGTGAGCGCCTCGGCACGGCTTCGCGTACGGTTGTAAACCGTCAGGTCATGCCCGGCTTTAATCAGGTTGCGGGCTATCGCGGATCCCATATTTCCCAAACCAATGAACCCAACTTTCATTTTCTGTCCTCTTTCCTTGGTGTGCAGTAGCCAGTCTACTTCAAAGCTGGATCAATCAAGGTCAGATCTGTTTCCGGATCGAACCGCTTCTGCATCGTTATCGGATCGACTGTGAGCATTACTTCCAGCGTCGGAGATACATACGCTTCGAGAACATGGCCTCCGCGCGTGGTTCCGTCTGAAGTCGCCACAATCATGTGCGTATGGACTACGGGCTTTCCCCGGTAGAGCGCGATGTCGCCAGTCATTCCAGTCACTTCGACCTGACCGTGAATCGGAATCGTCTTGTACATTTTGCGCTGGGGATCGAACCATCCCAACGTTGCTCCATGCAGCGCTCCAATCGCGGTGAAATGTGAACTGGTAATGTGATACTTCTCCGCAAATTCCAGCAATCCGGAAAAGGCCTCGTCTCCCTTACCGAAGATGACCGCATACTCTTTTGTCCCTTCTCCACGGCTCAGCAATTTAACCTGCATCCTGGGAGCTCCGCCCTTTGGAACGGCTTGCGACGGCGCGACATATTCGCTGGCAGTTTCCTGCGGATGCCCCATCACAGTGGAGATCCCAATCAATGACAATAGGTAAGTCAGTAGCACTACTTTGATCATAGATTGCCTCTGTTCTGTTCACGAGACTTATCCCGAACCTTTCTCGTTCCCTGTGATCGCATTCCCTCATTTTCGGGAGACAACAGCGCCGGGCAACCGTTCGTCGGTGCCAGTGCCGGAAGCTCCGATACCGGTTCCGTCGTCGCCCGCCCCGACGCCGCGTACAAGGGCCGCGTCGGCCGCAGCTAGTTCACGTCGGGCGTGCCCTTCCAGTCAATAATGTCAATCAACTTCCAGGGGTTGCCAACGAGATTCCATTGCAACTGACCCTGCTTGTTGATCTCGAGTTGGGCTTCAGGGTACAGAACGCCTGTGCCCTTGGACTTATCAGAGTCGTTCACGTCGATTTCGCCAGTCGTCAAGTTGTAAGAGGTAGATCGGGTGTCCCAGTAAACCTCGCCGAATCTGAGCAGGCGGTTCGTGACAAATCGAATCTTCCGCCCGGTTGGCGTTGGAGTCATCTGAATGTAACTGACGTCGTAACCGAGTGTGCCCGTGACAGAGATCCGGCCCACCGCTTTCATCTTGGACAGCGCGTTGTACAAGCCTTGATTCTTGCCGCTCTGGAACGCGTCGACCAGAATCTGTTTGTCTGCGCGAGGCGAATACTCATAGATGATCAGAGTTACAGCAAACTCCTTGCCGAGTTGCGTCGATGTGCCCATGGCCGTTGCTTCAATCGTTTCTGGCTTGGACCCGTCTCTGGACAAAGCTGAAGCGCTTCCCGCGCTCAGCAGACAAATCAGCACCAAACTACCGACGAGCGTATGAGTTCTTTGAACCGAGTGCGTGATGTGTAACATGTCTCTTCCTCCTTAAAGTGTGTAGTTCTCCTTCATTGATCCTCTCGCCACGCCAACAAAATAGAGGAAACGGAGCCCGCCGTCTTGCGTACGGTTGCCGGAAATTGCCGAGACTTGCTCAAGTCTGAGCACTGCTACTGTGGGGGCCTATTGAAAAGAGATTGGCCGTCCGGTGCCTAACGTGAGAGGCAGGCCCGGCCGATGAATAAGAGGAGTAAGCGGAAGCTAATTGAGCCCTCCACCTAAAATGGAACTAAAGAACTTGGTGGTCGCTCAAGGTCCCGGGACCCCGACTGTGACGTTATTAGCGTTGAGTGTGGTTGAGGTTGCACGTTGAAGACTTGCGAGGGCCTGGTTGTAATTTGCCTCGGCGCGTAACTCTGCAGTGCGCGCGGTGACGAGTAGATCCTGGAATTGAAAGACAAGAAAGGTAGTAGACATGCCAGCCTGATATCGCTTCATTTCACCGGCCAGTTGAATCTGTGCGCTCTTGCTTGCTGAACGCGCCGTACTGACCTGTCGTTGGGCAATCTCCACCGCCTGAAGTGCATTACGTACGTCAACTTCAACAGCTTGTTCCTGTGATTGTATAGTGACTGCCAGTTGTTCACCTTGAATGCGAGAAAACGCTAAATTCGCCTTGGCGGTCCGGTTATGCAATGGAAATTGGATCGTCGCGCCCACCGAAACGGTCCCTGTGTTGACACTCGCAAGGTTTCGCAACGCCTGGCCGTATCCGCCGACGAGGTAACCCGCCGGGCTGTCGCCGGGCACGACAGAGCCGGCCAGTCCGTAAGTAAAGACTGTTGTCTGCAGATCTACGCGCGGCAGAGTCTGATTCTTGTAGAGCTGACTATCGATCTTGTTAATATCCTGTTGCACACGAAGAAGGTTTAACTCCGGCCGGTTGGCGAAAGCAGCCGCAAGAGCGTCATGTAGATCGGCGGCGGTCGCATCTAACGACGGCTCGTCGGTCGGCTTGAGTTGAGTTGACCATTCACTCGCGGACTTGTTCCGCAGAATCAATTGCTTGAGCGCGTTCTCCGAAGTAGTGACATACTGCTTTGCCGATAACCAGGCGGTTTCGGCTGAGGCTATTTGAGTCAACGCCTGCGCTCGCTCGAGTGAGGCTGACGTACCAACTGAGATCTGCTCTTCGATCATCCGGATTTGCTCGCGCGCCAGATTCACATTCGAGAGCTGGTTCTGTTCATTGCGCCGAGCGAACACCAATTCCCAGTAGGCTTGCTGCACCTGTGAAATCACTGTGATCACCTGGAGCCGAAAATCGGCATCCGATTGCGTTAGCCTTTTCCGCTGAACGCGGATGTCATGTCGGAATTGATCGATAGACCTATTTCGTAAAAGCGGCTGGGTGAAAGTGGCGCCAAGGCTGGCCGTGTAATAAGGGCTCAATTGGGTAAAGGTCGTATTCGAGGTGGCTCGCGAAGAATTGAAAAAGAACTGGTACTGCCCGCCTCCAGTACTGAATTGTTTCGTCACAGACGGATAAAGTGACAAGCTTGTCTGATGAATCGGTGACGACAAACCAGCGCCGCCGCTGATGTTGGCCGGCGGCAGGCGCACGTCGGTGAGCGTTGGGGTGAAACTTATTAGCGGATCGTAAACACCTTCCAGCGACTGCAGAGTTGTTTCGGCCAAGCGAACATTATCGCGGGCTACCTCGATGTCGTTGTTATTTTCGAGCGCGCGTCGAATCGCCTGGTTAAGCGATAACGAAAGCTCGCCGCCACCGACTCCAACACGGCTAAAGCTGGGCACCGGTGGAACGGGCAGCGGCCGGGCCGTTAGCAAAGGGTTGTTCCGCAGATCCTCTTCGGCAGCCGGCGATTTCGTGATTGGATCCTGGGCCCTGGCCGACCCGCTTAGCAGGAACGAACAAGGCAGGAGCGCCAGTGAAATAACCCTCAGTAGTTTGCTCATCGTCCTAACTCCCAGTCTGCGTCTAATCCTTCTTCGGTGGTTGATTAGCCGCTGGATTGTTTGCTTGATTACCGCTCTGGGCGGGCTGGGTATGTACTTGTGCACCCTCAAGCAAACCGTCTGCGACATTCACAATGATCGTGGCGCCGGTTTCCAGACCTGAGATGAGGTCGAGTTGATTGCCATAATCGCGGGCAATAACGACCTTCTGGTAATGCACCTTTTGATCGCCGGTCACGACCGCCACTTGCGGTCCATCGGCGCGAATGATCAGCGCAGTAGCCGGAATCCGCACCGCAGGCTCGGGCGATTGGACACCAAAACTAACGGTTGCATACATGCCTGGCAGAAGCTGGTTATCAGAGTTCGGGATCTGAACCTCAGTAAGCAACGTGCGCGATCCAGGATCGAGTGCGCTCGTCGTGCGCACGACTCGTCCAGCGAACGTCTTCTCTTGTAACTCCCTGATAGAGATCGTTGCCGTCTGTCCTGGCTTGATGGTGCTGGCAAATGCCTGCGGAACACTGATGAAAATGCGAAGTCTATCAATCCGCGCGATTTCGAACAGACCGCCGGAACCGGCAGGAGCATTTGTGCCTTTCGGAGTTGTGCCACTGCCTGGCAACGTCGCACTTGAAGGAGTTGTTCCTACCGCAGTGCTGACGCTGTTGCCGCTCCCGGGGCTAATCAACGACCCGACTTCAACATTCCTTGCGGTTATGATCCCCGTGAAGGGCGAAAAGACTTTTTGGAATCCTTGGAGAGCTTTCAAACTTCGGACGTTCGCCTCGCTGGATGCGATTGCAGCCTTGGCAGCGTTGATGTTTGCTTGCATCGCATCAACGGTTGATCTGGCCGCTTCGTAAGCAGTCTTCATTTGGTCGCGTATCTGATCGGAGACAACGTGTTGTTGCGCGAGATATTGATTGCGCTCGTAGGTCACACGGGCGTACTCCATATTCGCGACCGCCTGGTTAAGATTCGCCTGCGCCTGCCCAAGGCTGGCAACCGACTGAGCCAGATTAGCTAGAGCCTCTTGCAACTGCTGGTCAACCTGCGGGGTATCGATTTCGGCCAACAATTGTCCGGCGCCCACGCGGTCACCAATGTCCGCATGAAACTTGCGTAAATAGCCGGTTGTCTGTGCTGAAATGGCTGCCACCTGAATCGCTTCAACGTCTCCCGGCAGTTGCAGATCAGAAGACGCCGGCGCTTGTTGGGCTTGAACCACATTAACAATCGGGATACTCTCTCGGACCGCTTGCGCCGCGGTCGTGATCTTCTTCTGTCGCGCTAGACGAGGCAGCACGCCCGCGAGCATCAAGCCCCCGAGCAATATCAACGCGATCAGTGCAAGCAGCGCTAGCCTGAAGTGCCTCTTCGGACGGTGTCTATCGCCCGCAGTTGCCGGCGCTGGCGCCGGTTGCGGTTCTTGCTCGTCTTGACCTGGTTCATTTGTCTTATGCTCTTCGTTAGTCATTGCTATTGCCTTTTCTCGCTGCCGTTCAAGCGTCCAAAACGGTACTCCTATTCCTGCAACAGTTTGGCATCCTCGGGCGACAGAGCTGTCGGTTCCTTGCGCTGAAGAATGCTGTACACGACGGGTACGAAGAACAGCGTGCAGAAAGTGGCGACAAGCAGACCGCCAATCACTGCTCGGCCGAGCGGCGCGTTCTGCTCTCCGCCATCGCCAAGACCGAGGGCCATCGGCACCATGCCGATGATCATCGCGGTAGCGGTCATGATCACCGGACGCAGCCGCATGTATCCCGCCTGGAGCGCAGCCTCCGTCGAAGTCTTTCCCAGCAGGCGCTCGTCACGGGCAAAGTTGATCAGGAGGATGCTGTTAGCGGTCGCGACTCCAACTGTCATGATGGCGCCCATCATCGCGGGGACGCTTACGGTCGTTTGCGTCACAAACAACATCCAGATAATGCCCGACAGAGCGCCCGGGAGAGCCAACACGATGATGAACGGATCCAGCCACGACTGGAAATTAACGACGATCAATAGGTAGACGAGGATGGCCGCAAAAATCAGCCCCATAGTCAGACCGGAAAACGAGGCCTGCATCGTCTCGACCTGACCGCGCACGGTGAGCGAACTTCCGCGCGGTAATTTCGGACTTATCTCGGCCAGAATTTTATTCACATCACCCCCGACGCCTGCGAGGTCGCGGTCCTGTACGCTGGCCAAAACATCCAGAGTCGGTTGCACGTCGTAGTGGGTAACTCCGCCTGGAGACTGGGTGCGCTGGACGGTCGCCAGATTGCTGAGAAGCTGAGGCATCTGCCCCGTGCTGGATCTGATCGGAGTGCTTTGCAGTGTATCCATCGAATTAATCCGGTACTGCGGCGTCATTACCTGAACTGAATAGCTGACGCCGTTTTGCGGGTTCAGCCAGAAGTTCGGCGCTGTCTGAGCGCTCGAACTCAGGGATACCAGCAGGTCACTGGCAACATCTTTTTGCGCGAGACCAAGTTGTTGCGCCTGAGTGCGATCGACATTGACGAACAATTCGGGCACGGCTGTGACCTGTTGCAGGTGTACGTCGATCGCTCCAGGAATGTCGGCAACTTTTGTTTGGATCTCCCTGGCAACATCTAAATTCTTTGGATCGTTCCCCACCAATTGAATGTCGATCGGCGCCGGCAGACCGAAGTTCAAGACCTGGGTCACGATATCCGCGGGCTGATAGAAGAAAGTCATGTCAGGGAATTTCGTTTTCAATTTGGTGCGCAGCTCCTCGACATATATCTGGGTCGGCTGATGATTTGTGTTGAGCGAAACGAGAATCTCGCCATCCAGTGATCCAATCGTGGCTGAGTCGCTGAGGGCCAGACTGAGGCCTGAATAAGGAAGCCCGATATTGTCGAGGATTATGTCTAACTCCGCCGGCGGAACTGTCTCGCGGATCACCTGCTCCACCTGGGCGAAGCGTTGCTCGGTTTCCTCGATGCGGGTGCCGGCTGGAGCACGCACGTGGAGCCGGAACTGACCTGCATCAACCGAGGGAAAGAAATCGCGGCCAAGGAACGGGAATATGCTGAACGAAACAAGGCAGAAGGCCGCGAATAAACAAATGACGATCAGGCGGTGGCCTAATGCCCAGACCAAAGCGCTGCGATACCGGACGTGCAACTTTTCAAAGAGATGGTTAAAACGCTCGCCAATGCGCCAGATGATATCTCCGCGTGGTTTTGACTTGGCCTGGCCTTCAGGGGCTCCACCATCAACGCTCGCGCTGGCTTCACTTTGGCTTCGGTAAAGCTCGACCTCCTTCGGCAATAGATACCTGACCAGCGTAGGCACTAACGTGCGCGATAAAATGTACGATGGCAGCATCGCCAGAACCACCGCCAACGCCAGCGGCGTAAACAGCGACTTCGCCGCTCCCTGTAAGAATGTCACCGAGACAAAAACAATGCAGATCGAGATCGTAGAGACAAATGCCGGAGTGGCCACTTCCTGCGCGCCGTCCAGGATCGCCTTCAATATTGGTTTGCCCATCTCGATATTTCGATGGGTGTTCTCGATCTCGACAGTTGCATCATCAACCAATATTCCGACGGCGAGCGCCAGCCCGCCGAGCGTCATGATGTTGAGCGTCTCGCCGAGGAAGCTGAGAATAATGATTGAGGACAGAATCGAGAGCGGGATCGAGATCACCACTATTAATGTCGCGCGCCAACTCCCCAGGAAGAGCAAAATCATCAGGCCGGTCAAGCAAGCTGCGATCACGGCCTCTCGCACGACACCATAAATCGAGCTGCGAACAAACACCGATTGATCAAAAAGAAAATCCAGCTTGAGCGAGCTCGGCAGAGTCGCCAAAATGCCGGGCATCCGGGCTTTGACCCGATTAACGACATCAAGTGTCGAAGCACTTCCGCTCTTGAGAACCGTGAGTAGGGCCGAACGCCGGCCGTTACGCCGAACGATGTTGGTCTGCACTGCGGCGCCATCTCTGACGTGCCCGATATCGCGGATGTAGACCATGGCGCCATTGACTTCTTTGATTGGCAGATCGTCGAGTTGCGCCACATCCGTCGGACTGCTGTTGAGCCGAATGTTATATTCGCGCTCGCCCATTTTCGCGGTGCCGGCCGGCAATATCACGTTCTGCGTGTTAAAGGCGCTCGACACGTCCGCTGCTGAGATGTTCTTTGCCAGCATCTGCTGCGGGTCAAGATCGACCATAATGTTGCGGGGCTTACCACCATAAGCAATCGGCAACTCTGCGCCCTCCACCGTGGCTAGTTGTGTGCGGATAAATTGATTAGCGAAGTCATTGAGCTGGTCCTCGGAAAGCGTGTCGCTGTAAACCACGGACTGAAGTACTGGTACATCCGAAGCGCTGTATTGAACGATCAGAGGTGGAGTTAAACCGGCCGGTAGAGACCTGAGAACCGCCTGTGACACCGCCGCCGCCTCGGATATTGCGGAGGGAATATCGGCCCCTGGCTGAAAGTAGATCTTGATGACGGCGATGCCGTTGTACGACTCCGACTCCATGTGCTCGATGTCACTGACAGTCGTGGTAAACGCACGCTCGCTGTTGGTGACAATCCGCCCCTCCATATCCTTCGGTTCCATCCCGTTGTAGTTCCAGATGACAGCGATGACAGGAATGTCGACGACGGGAAAGATGTCGACCGGCGTGCGGTAGATCGACAGCACGCCCAGAATCAGAATCAGCATCGACATTACGATGAACGTGTATGGTCGCCTTAGCGCTAGTCGAACAATCCACATAGTGTCTTCTCCACGGGTCTCAGCGTTTCCTTTTTCGCCGAGCGTGGCACATTAAACACTGAGATGGAGTGACTTTCTTTCCTCCGTTTGCGGGCTTTATCAGTCTCTTGCGCTACCCACCAACTTGGTCATCAACAGCAGTGCAGAGAATCAAGCAAACTTCAGTGGTTTCGAGCAACCGCAGGCAAGAGCGATAAGTCTGTCGATGGTATCTTTTGGTTGATTGAGAGAGGTGAGCAGCGAACTAATAAACGTAAAGAGACAATCTTAACATCCAGAAGGAGGACCGAAACGATGGGCACGAGTAATGCAATTGAACAAGACGAATTGGAAAAAGAGGCTTTAGAAACGCCAAACGATCTCGATAGCTTTGCGGTGCTGGAGGTTTCAAACTCCATGCGTCAATTGCTCGCCGACGTGTTCGCACTTTATCTGAAGACCAAGAATTTCCATTGGCACATGAGTGGCCCGCAC
>ORMF012262552.1_pt1 | contig 13252 bp, 10 predicted proteins | sample 1779871 | NCBI WGS metagenome assembly ORMF01 (sample SAMEA104232316, study PRJEB22302) | groundwater metagenome | biome: forest; feature: aquifer; material: groundwater | place: USA | collected 2011-08-07 | depth 5.4 m | reverse complement strand
TTATTGCCCAGCGCTTCAATCTCTACCCGCGCCTGGTCATGCAAATTAATTTTGCTTAGCTGCGATTCCTCAACCGAAACTTCAAGCTGATAATCCGAATCATTCTCGATCGAGAGTAGCGGCGCTCCAGGCGTAGCCATAAACGTCACGACTCCGAAGTCGTTATGTGAAATTGCCATAGCGTCAACATCCCACGGACGCTTCTGGAGTTGGGCCAAGCGAATCCATGAAAAGTATTGGGAAGCTACTCACGCATAACTACAGTTCAGTCAAAACAGTTCGTAAAAGCGAGTTTCAAGACTCTTTGAAACTCATGAATTACTTCATTCAAACGCAGTTATCTAGGAACACTGCCTTAAAAGACGTGAGGCTCGAATCACGCTTTGTTAGAGCCCATCTTCTAATCTACAGCCTTGAGACTCCTCACGAAAGCCTCATTTTTTTGTAAAGGTCTTTAGCTTGGGTGTTGTATTGCCCGCGTTGTTGAGAAGCTTGACTGATTGCCTCTGACGCTTTTTGAATTTTCTCATCCGATGCTCGAATGAGTGGTGAAATGTCACGATCGGAGAATTGCGCAACAGGAGTTCCGGTCGAATTTGCGCTTACCGCTTGCTGCAATTGCTGCCAAGAATCTCTAACACTGTTTTGGGCCTGTCTCACCGTCTCGATTGCGTCATTTACACGAGCAAAATTGTAGTCGAGCGTTCGTGAGTGCGATTCGAAGATCCCAAGATCGTATCGGAGTGTGCCAAGAAGGTATTGCACATTTCCAATCTTGTAGGAAGTCAAAGGTCTCTCAGCGGCACCATGGCGAAGCCTTGCTTTCGCATTCAGCGCAGGTCGAAGATCCACTTGATTAGTCGCGGCCTCTCGATACTTGATGCGCACAAGCGCGATATCTGAATGGGAAGCAAACTCCGTCGCTCTCCAACTAAAGTATGAGATGAAAGTCAATCTGCGGTCGCATGACACAGAAGTCGTTCGGTGTTAGCTTCTGTCCCGCAGTTAATAATTTCCCGGTCTCGGGGATTGGTTGAGTCAGAGGTCTTTTCCTTCCTTTCTTTGTTGCAGACCTAATAGAGACTCTGATTCAAAGTTCAGCTCGGGACCGGGCTTAAATTTTCTTACCTGTTCTTATTTCGTTCGTTGCCGTTCTTTTGAACCGACTGAGTTAACGCAGACTTTTTGCTGAAGCTCTCGCGGTGCTAATCACAAAAAACAGTCAGGGAGGCGAGACCATGATCCTAAAGGCCACTGGCTGGCTTCGGTCGGGAACTGCGTTGAGAGCAATTTTTATCCTATTTATTTTGCCGGGGTCTGCTTTCGCGCAAAGTAATTACGCCACGTTGAGCGGCACCGTCTTCGACCCGGAACGAAAAGCGGTGCCTGGAGCCGCCCTAAAGCTTACTTCAGTAAGCACGCTCGCAAATCGGCAGGCAACCAGCAACGAACAGGGCATGTTTCAATTTACCGGATTACTGCCCGGCGACTACAAGCTCACCGTACAAGCTTCCAACTTTGCCACTCTGACAGAAAGCGTGCGTCTGGAGGTGGGTCAGCAAATGACTCTCGATGTGAGCCTCCAGCTCTCCTCGCTCAGCGGTACGGTTACTGTGGTAACTGAAGCCGCGAACGTCCTGCGTACCACCGACGCCGGCGTGGGTGAAGTGGTGGAGCGGACCGCGGTGCAGAACCTACCGCTTAACGGTCGCATGCTGATTGACCTCGTTCTCACCGTGCCTGGTGCGCACATGAGTCACGGAGCACAGGCAGGCGATATGAACCCTCTTTATTGGAGACCGGGGCAACGCTCCGCGGTAAGCATCGGCGGAGCGCGACCGAACGCCAACTACTTTCTGCTGGATGGAACTACTGACACCGATCCGACATTCAACACACTAAGTCTCAGTCCCTCACCCGACGCAGTGCAGGAGTTCAAGGTGCAGACTGGAAGTTACTCCGCGGAAATGGGCGGCGCCGGCGGCGGACAAATTAATATTGTCACCCGTACGGGCACCAATCAGTTTCACGGAACTGCCTACGAGTTTCTGCGGAACAATGCCTTCGATGCCCATACCTTCAATGACATGGGTTCGAACTTTCTCGTGCAGAACAATTTCGGCGGCTCAGTCGGTGGGCCCATTATTCATAACAAGACTTTCTTCTTCGCCAATTACGAAGGGCTGCGACATGTCAAAGCGGACACGATGACCGATACAGTCCCCACTACCAATGAAGTTAGCGGCGACTTCAGTATGGCTGGAGTGACGATCTATAACCCGTTCAGCGCGCATGCGAATCCGAATTTCGATCCGAGCAAGCCGATTAGTCCAGCCAATCCGCAGATCATTCGCGATCCTTTTCCCAATAACCAGATCCCTGGCAACCTGATCGACCCCAAGGCCCAACTATTTCTGCGAAAGTACACGCCGCGGCCCAACATGAACATGGGAATGAATGGTTGTGGCATGACGATGATGGGCGCTCCGACAGTTGTGGGCGCCGGAGTTGACTGTAACAACTACACCGACGTGCGCAAAGAGCGGCACGTTACCGATCAGGCCACCGTTCGCATCGACCAAGTCTTCCAGCGCGGCGATAGTGTTACGGCTCGATACTCCTTGAGCGGTGAAAACGGTTTCATGCCACAAAATCTACCCGGCTTTGGCGCCTCCCATGACAACCTGGCGCAGCACGGCAGTATCGCGTGGACGCGCATTATCAGCCCACGAACTGTAAACATCGCGGCGATTACAGTGTCGCGGCTGGCAATGCATCGTTCGTCTGAAAATAGCGACAGCATGGACATCGTTACTGAGCTCGGAATTCAGGGCGTTGGCTTTGGTGGCAAGGGCGCGTTCGGCGCGCCCTGGTTCAATGTGCAGGGCTATTCAGGCATGGGAGACACATTCGCCGCCACGCCGATGCATGCGTGGGACACGATCCTGGAAGCGCGGGATTCGTTGAGTTGGCAAGTTGGCCGGCACAGTCTCAAACTCGGCGGGAGTTATCGTTATTTCATTTGGCCCATGTGGGGCTTCTTCCAAAATCGCGGCTACTATCAGTTCACAAACGGCTTTACCACCAAAACGGCGACAAACGATGGAACGGGCTCGGCTTTGGCCAGCATGTTGCTGGGCCTACCCGTAGTAAAGCAGCGACAGGCGGGCATTCCCCAGATGCAACTGCGCCAATGGTATGCCGACGCGTTCGTTCAGGACAGCTTTCAATTGACCCACAACACGACGATTCAGATCGGACTGCGCTATGAATACATGAGCCCACTGCGAGATATTCGCTATCCGAACTCGAATCTCACCTTCCAAAACGGCGTGCCGCAGGTGTTCATCGGCGGTCAGCAAGGTTTCCCAAAAGGTTTGATGTTTCCGAACAAGTTGAATTTCGCACCGCGCTTCGGTGTTTCGCATAACATCTCCAAATATGGTCTTGTGCTGCATGCAGCTTATGGAATTTTCTTTACTCCGATTGACATGAACACCTGGTGCAACCAGCGTCACAATGTTCCCTATGTTTTCCCCGAGACCCAGCAGAGCGACAACTTCATTCCCGCTGCGGGGATCGTAGCGAACCATTTCAATTTCGCGCCGGCTGTGTTGGGCCAAACCACTGTCAGCTTCGCGGCCTTCGAATCAAATCCGGCACCCCAATATATTCAGCAATGGAGTGGCTCGGTGGAAAAAAGCCTCGGCCAGGAAACCACTCTCGAGTTGGGTTACCTCGGATCGCATGGGGTGCACTTGCAGCGATCGCACTTGATTAACAACGCACCTCCGGGGCCAGGCGCGATTGGACCACGAAGGCCGTTCAAAACGCTGGCGTTTATAAACGGTACTGTCTTGCCTACGAACATTACGGTCCTTAGCACGACGTTTCCCGTAAGCGGTATCAACCTGTTGGAAAACTCAGCCCAGAGCTGGTACGAAGCAGGTTACGCGAACGTGCGCCGGCGCTTCGCGCGGGGTTGGACCCTGCTGGCGAACTACACGTTTGCCAAGAACCTCAGCGACGCGCCCGATTTTCGCTCGCCCATGTTCGAGTCAGCCATCCCACAGGACAACTCGAATCTCGCGAGAGAGAAAGGGTTGGCCTGTGACATTCGGCACCGGTTCGCGTTCAGCGCGGTTTATGATATTCCCGCTTTGGTCCATCAGAAATTGGCCCGCAAGCTGACTAAGAACTGGCGTCTCTCGACAGTTTATCAGGCGCAGAGCGGATTCCCGCTTACCATTTCAGTCTTCGGCGACACCGCTAATGCGGGAACGCTGCTCGGCGAGAACCCCATACGCGCCATCTATACCGGCCAGCCCATATTCACGACGAACTCGCACACCGCCGACAGTTGGTTCAACCCCGCAGCCTTCGCCACTCCAGCGGCGTTCACCTTTGGTAATGTCGGACGAAATACCGTTTATGGTCCGGGAATGCAAACGCTCGACCTCGCTTTGCAGCGTGAGTTTAATATCACAGAGAAGATGAAATTTCAGTTCCGCGCCGAATTCTTCAACGCGCTCAATCACGTGAACCTCGGCACGCCTAATCGCTTCGTCAACACTCCACAGTTCGGTACTATTACCGAAGCGGCAACGCCTGGCCGCGAGATTCAGTTTGGCGCGCGAGTTTCTTTTTGATTGAGCGATGTTTCTCCGCAAGCAGATTCAATGGCGAGCCAGGAAACTCTTAAGAGACAGATCGGGCTCCGCACTGCCACAGCTTTAATCGTTGGCGAAGTTATCGCGGTTGGCATCTTCCTTACTCCTGCCGGCATGGCAAAGTCCTTGGGCTCGCCGCTGTTGCTGCTGATTGTTTGGCTCATTATGGGCGGCATGGCGTTATGCGGGGCGCTCTGTTATGGGGAACTGGCAGCGAGATTTCCAGAGGCCGGCGGCGGCTACGTTTATTTGCGCGAAGCTTATGGACGGCCCATCGCTTTCCTTTATGGGTGGATGGCGCTGCTGGTCATGGACCCTGGTCTGACGGCCGCACTCGCGGTGGGTATGGCCGGGTATGTCGGCTACATTCTCAACCTGTCAGCCTGGGCGCTTAAAGCTGTCGCTGTCGGCTCAATTCTTTTTGTCGCCCTGGTTAACATTCGCGGTGTCAGACTCGGAGGCGGGCTTATACGCTGGCTAACGATTCTCAAGCTGGGCCTGCTGGGTTTGGTGATCGTGTGGGGATTTGGGTCGCGGGCTGGACATTGGTCTAACTTCACTCCCCTGGTGGCCCAACGTCCCGGATCTGAGCCATTGTTGGCGGCACTAGCTGCCGGCCTCGTGGGAGCGTTTTTCTCATTTGGCGGCTGGTGGGATCTGAGCAAGGTTGCCGGTGAAGTGCGCGATCCCGAAACGTCGTTGCCGAGAGCGCTTATATATGGCGTGACAATTCTCACAGTTGTCTACATCCTTACCAGCGCGGCTTTCATTTATCTGGTGCCATTGGAGCAGGTGACCTCAGCCGAGACTTTCGCCGCACAAGCAGGAGAAGTCTTGTTTGGTCGTATCGGCGGGCAAGTATTGTCCAGCATAGTGATCATCGCGGTCTTGGGAAGTCTGGCTGCGGTGGTCATGTCGGCGCCGCGTGTCTACTTTGCGATGGCCCGCGACGGACTTTTCATTCCCACGGCTGCGTCGATTCACCCGCGCTTTCAAACGCCGGCGCGCGCAATCGCAATTCAAGCGGCACTCGCGTCAACGTTGGTATTAGTCGGCACCTTCAACACCATCATCTCTTATTTCATTTTTGTCGTGGTAATCTTTCTCGCACTCACAGTCGCGGCGCTGTTTGTGCTGCGGCGCAAAGCGCCCGACGTAATCGCCTATCGCACACCGGGCTATCCGGCAACGCCCATCATATTCCTGCTCTTGATCGCATTGTTGCTTTTTCTTTTGGGCGGGCATAGTCCTAAAGAGGCGATCCTGGGCGTTGGCGTAGTCGCCCTTGGCTTGCCCGTTTACTATCTGTTGTTTCGAGGCCATGGAACCTTGTAATGCAGACTATTAGTTTGTCGGCGCAAGCCGACAGCTTGCGCTACATTTAGCGAGGATTGAAATCTTAATGACGTGGATTAAGATTGTGCCAGCTTCCGAATACGAGAAAGTTCGAAAGGCTGCTGAAAGCCAGCGACAACTGTATCCTATCGAGTACGCTACGCCGGTTCACCCGACGCTCGACGGTGAGACCGTCGAGTCACCTTGGATGAAGAGCTGGTTAGGTCGCCGCAGGAAGATTATCAAAGCGCCCCGATCTCCGATCAGGATCGGGTTATGCTCGATGTGGTACAGATCACAAAGGACGCGACGCGAATCTCTCAGAATGATCACCAACGGCTGCGGGCCGTTGGTTTCGACGACAAGGGATCCTGCAAATCACTCTGATCGCCTCATGGTTCAACTACATCAACCGCGTAGCGGATGGGTTAGGCGTTGGCAGAGAATTGCTATTCAGCTCAATTGAAAAACCACAGACGAACTTAATCGTTATATTTCCATGTAGTGAAATCTGGGTGATCTTCACTGGAGAACTGAGTAGCGACCTGACGAGAGGACGCCGGTAATATCGCTTTCTGTCATGGCAGCGATTCACGAAGAAGCACGACTCCGCGTAGTCCGAGTAACAACTGACGACGGTCAACGGATTGTCGGCATTCGAATTCCAACTGAGCAGGTGGGCCCCATTGTCGCGGCGCTAGGTGCCAGCCGCGACTTGCGCGAGCCTAAGAATTCTCTCGTTAATGTGATAAGAGCGTGGCGAAGATCGCCACGACCAGTATCAGGCCGATGATGTAAGTCGTGAAGCCGAACGCAGAGGCGAACATTCTTGCTCGCGACGACGGCGGATCGGTGATGATCTCGTCCAGCTTCCCTTCTTCCAAAAGACGTTCGTACTCTTTCGGCCGCTCCTCTTTGAACCGTTTCAGCGGCAGCTTGCCGGTGAAAATCACAGTATCGAGCGGAAAGTTCTCGGGCCGCATGTGATTGTGAAAGAAGTGGAACGCGAAAATGAAACCGGTTGCCAATAGCGCTTCTTCACCGTGAATAATCATCGCCACATTCAAAATCGAGCCAGGCAGGACACGAGTGAAGACCCCGGGAAACCAAAGCATTAGTCCTGACAGTCCAATAATAGGCACGCCCCAGAAGACGGCGAAGTAATCAAACTTCTCCCAGTAGGTCCAGCGATCAAACTTCGGTGGTTTCTTATCGCGGTAGAGGAACCAGCGCATCATGTGGTAGACATCCTGAAAATCCTTCTTGCGCGGGACCATCGAGTTGGGACCGAACAGCAACCCTCTCTCACGTTTGACCAAACCCAACCACAGCAGATGACCGAGATGATAAAAGGCATAGCCGAAAGTCACCACCGCGAAGGTTCGATGCAACACCCTCGTCACCCGCACTCCGCCTAGGCCGTGGACTAGAGTCTGTGCCCAGTTTGTGTAGTAATACATCAACGGCAGTCCGGTCGCAGCCAGCACCAGAAAACTAACGACGATCACGATGTGGGTAATCCGGTTTGATTTATTAAAGCGCAGAACCCACTGTTCGCCGTCGCGAATGCGGCGTGCCTCTCCTCGAATCGCTCCCACAATCGAGCGTTGCAGCCAGAGAAGCGTGTGGAGTCCGAAGAAACCGAACACGCCCAGGAAGAGTAAGCTCATGAAAGTGGACGTGGAATAGACCACCAGCGAACGTTTTCTATCCTTCGGCTCGGCGTGCGGGTCGTAGGTTACAAAGCTGGCAGTGACATTCTGGTGGCACCTGCCGCACGTCTCTACCAGATGTGCGCTGTTAACTGAAGAGCGCGGATCTGAAGCCGGGAGATTGCTGTGTGGAGTATGACAATCCACGCAGGTTGCGGCGAACCTGAAACCCAGCGCTGTCGACTGACCATGAAACGTATCGCGATAACTTGGTGCTTGTTTCTCGTGACACTTACTGCATGTCTGTATGATCTGCAGATCAAAATCTCGCAGCGTAACCGGCGCTTTAGCATGCGATACGGCCGTGTGACAAGTCGTGCATACGGGCGCGCGCGTGTTGCCTTGCTTCCAAGCCTGGTGGTGGGCGCTTTCTTCGAACTCGGACACAATTGTGGTGTGACATTTAGCGCAAGTCTCAGGCGTATTTGCCTTGCTTAACAGCGAGCGCGGATCGCTTGCGGGATAGATGTTGTGGGAGCCATGACAATCGGAGCAGGTGGCCGCCGAGTTGATACCTCTGGCCTGACCCAGTCCGTGAATGCTTCCCTGGAAACTGACAGCTTGCTGGTCATGACACTTGCCGCAGGTCCTGGCAATGTTGACACGATTGATTGTCGAACGCGGATCGTCTTTGCGAAAGATCGTGTCCATCTTTCCATTTACGGAATGGCAATCGAGACAGGTGGCGCCTCTCTTGCCGTTCAGAATGGCTTGACCATGAAAGCCTTGGTCGTTGGCTCTGTGGGCATCCGTGTGAAAGAGCGCGCCGGCTAAGTAAGGAAGTGTCTTGCCGGGGCCGTGGCATCCCTGACATTGAAGTGTCAAAGGTGTCGCAGGAAGACTCGCATTGGGGCCTCCGATAATGCTTCCTTCGTTGGGTCCTACCGGGTGCGCAGAAGCATTTTGATTTGGGCTTTGATTACCTTGGGCATAGACGGACTTGAGCGCATCCAGACAGAGCGCGGCGCAGATCATAACTCCAGCCAAGACGATCGCGACAACAAGGTAGCGTCTCACGGACTCGGTTCTCTCTCAGGGGCGGCGTCAAAAACATACCCCCGATATGTTTACCGCGCAAGAGTCACCAGCAAAGGCATACTCAAGAATTGGAAGCCATTACAAACAGCAAAAGCCCACACGCGCAGCAGCGCAGGCAGGCTTCGCTCTTTACGGTCCCGAATTGCCAGTAGAAGCCACGGTGATGTAACGCTGGGCCCTGCGGTTCGAGAATTACTTTCTAACTCCTAACCTCGGGCCAGAATCCTAGTGCTTTTGCGACTTCATAAAAGCAACCAGGGCCTTCGCTTGATCCGCCGTGATGCCCTTTTCTTCATAGGCTGGCATATTCGGCGGCTTATCCATCTTCTTCCCCTTTAGCACGCTCTGGATGAGTTCATCGTCCGCCTTGGTCGCATCGAATTTCTTCTCGGCCGTGGCTCCGTGGCAGGCGACGCACTTGGTCTTATACAACGCGGCCGCATCATCGTCGGGAGCAGTCCGCGCGCGCGCCGAAGCGATCAAAAACGTTGCCGCGATCATTACAACAGAGAGCACGAACGCCAGTTTTTTCAAACGAGTAACCGAAACCATAATCATTGCCTCCAGCCTTCTCTAAAGAACTGACAAATCGGGATTCAACCCTAAGAATGACACAGGGCAATGACTGTGCCGCCCAAGGAACCGCGAGAAATCGCACATTAGATCCCTCTGCCTGCGACCTTTTGCCCAGAGAAACGAAAAATTCCCCAAATGCAAATCTCACTTCAAGCCGCGGTCTTCTTGTGGCAAGCCACGCACTTCTTTGTTGCCGGCGGCGGTGGAGTCAAATCAGGTCTGGTCTTCACCACGTCGTCGTGACAGCCTCCGCAGTGGCGATGAAAAGCCTGTTGGTTAGTCATGATCGTCGGCTCCGCGCTGCCTTCAAACTTGACCTGCGGAATCTCCGGCAGAAGCTTCGGCTTGGTATCCGCGCGCGCGTGACAATCAGTACAGACATTTACCGCGGGCGCATTCGGATCCTTCTCGAGCAATTCAGCCGTTAAGGTGGTGGTGCGATCGGCCGGCCACGCCGTCTTGTGCGGCGGACGCTTCACGGCTTCAGACGCAGGCTGCGCCGTGTGGTGACATTCAATGCAGGCGATCTGGCAGGTGCCGTCAGCGCTGCGCTTCTGGGTGATGTGATTGGTGTGACTGAACGTAACTTGTCCCAGCTTCGCTTCCTTCGCCAGGATGATTGTCTCTGGCGGCTTCTTTCCCTGGGCGGAAACACCAGGGTTGATCCTGGACGCACTAGCGACCAGCAGAACCGAAACGGTCAGGGTTGCCAAAATTGTAAAGACTTTCATGATAACCTCCCATCAGGAATTCGTGTCAGAACCGCCTGCGTTAGCAGGCAGTTGATCATAGGAACTAATGTTAGCTTGCACTCCACTCATTCCTGACCGCGAAAGATAAAAGCTAGCGACCTGACAGCGAAAACATTCACGGCGCAGGTTCAACCGCCAGCTACCGCAGGCGGTTACGACCATGCGTTACTTTCAAAAGTGCCAGGTTGTTCCCGTATGACAACGCTTGCACACAGAAAAATCATCACCCCCAAACGCGCGCTTGCCGTCATGACAGGTCATGCAACTTGGGCCGCGGCCGGTCGCATGATGATTCAGCGCTTCGGGCGCCGTCACCTGTCTCCGCTGCGGCATCCCGACTCTGACCTGGTGACATTCATTGCAAGTTACTTTTTGATGCTTGGCATGATTGAATCCCACGCGGAATGCTGCGGCGACTGCAGGAGTCCGGGAATACCCACCCAACTGATGGCACGTACCACAGGACGAGATATCGCGGCCGCCCGATTGCGCGCGCAGAGTGTGACATCCATAACACGTTGGGTGCGCATTGAAGCCGGCAGGGATCGAGAAACCAACCCCTCCACGTGATGGTTTATGGCACGTCGCACAACTGACGCTTCCCATCTTCATATGCAACGAGTGATCGAACTTCATGCGAAAAGTCTTCAGGCGCGGAAAAGATTTCAAGGCCCCGGATTTCACGTCCGTATGACAGATAGCACAAATCGGACTTTCGGGACTTGAGAACTGCTGGGCATGGCATCCGGCGCAGGGCAGGTGACCGGAACCTCCCGGTCGCTTGGGAATCGGCGCATTGGAATCTCGGCGATGACATAAAAGGCACGGCAGACGGGAATGATTGCGGCTGCTGTGCTGAAACTTTCCATAGTCGAGCCCTTCGGGAAATTGCATCTGTTCCTGATTTAGCGATGATTCAGTCACGGAGTTTGGCAGCGATTCCGACGCGTGGGAAACCAAGACCGTAGCGAAAATCAAAACGATCATGACGCCGAAAACTGATCCGAACGCGCGCGTTGGCGCAATTAATGCTCCCTTTCTCCCCTCTCCGTTTGGGAGAGGGGCTGGCGGGGAGGGCCTTAGGCGCGACGCCGACAAACCCTCTCCCAACCCTCTCCCAGAGGGAGAGGGCTCCGGGGCTACACTCTGCCGCCGGGCCCCTGATCTATTCTTCTCGGTTCTCTTGTCCATCTAACCTATAACGATTGTTTCACTTTTGGCTTTGGGGTTGGAATCGCCCGCGGATGATCTTCGGGAACACCCTCTTTACCAAAGGCGACGTGGCACTTGGTGCAAACAAACGCCGGATCTTTTTTCTTCTGATCCAACTCAAAATTCAAAGCGCCGCCATCATCACTCGTCGCCGTGATGTGACATCCGTCCGCGCCGCCGCAGGACTTGACAGCGACCTTCAGCGTCTTGACATCAATTGTATTGAAGGTCGAGCTGGCCACATTGTGACAGCCCGTGCAGTTCAACTCAGGATGCTCTCCGCCTTCGTGCCGGAAAGCGCCGGCCGAAATTCGCCGGCTCCATTTACTCAAGACGATCGCGTCCGTTATTCCCATCGTCGTCGCCAGCTTTGCATCGAAGTCGGCCTTCACCTGCGCCGGCGACACGAGCTTATGACACACATTGCAGTCCTTCGGTTCAGGCGCAATGCCGGAATCGGCGCTGTGACAGGTGAAACAAATCGCGTGACTGTTGGGAATGGTTTTGAACGTACCCTTCTTCAACCAGAAGTTATCGCCCAGGTTTTTCGGCGGCTTGGTGACATATTCTTCGCTCGAATTACCCTGCGGCTGATACGTTTCGTGACAGACTGAACAGCTCTTTGGTGGTCCGTCTTTCTTTTTTTCCTGCAGCGAGGCGTTCACAAACCAACTGCGATCTTTGCCGCTCGGGATGTTGAAGCCGACTACATCGATATGTTTGTCGTGCGGAAAACCGACGCCGAATTCCGAAACAAACTCTTGTCTTTTGAGCTTCGGATCAGCGATGTCGCCGAGGCTGGGGAAGAGCCAGCGACTTGTGTCGCGCGGACTGTTGGCAATGTGACAGTTCGCGCAGATTGCCGGCGCGGGTCGTTCGCGCGCAAAAAACTGTTCGCGATGACAATTCAAACACGAAGAGTGCTCCGGAAAATCGGTAACATCCGGAAACGCTGCGTCGCCTTTCCGTACTTCCTTCCAGTTCTTTGAAGGGACTTTGTGGCATGAATTGCAGGCCAGCTTCTGTGTGATTACATGAGTCTGATGAGAGAACTTCGTGTAATCGACGGGCGGTTTTTTTGGTGGCGCGTTGGGTGTGGGACGCCTTATCTTTGAACCCTTTTGTGGTTCGCCTGGTAGGTTCGTTTTCGTCGCGGTCGACCCCGGCTGCGGCGAAACGAAAACAATCGCGACAAAGAGCATTGCCACAACTCCAAGTGCTCTCAGTATCGCTCTACGCTCAGGAGATTTCTCAGCCATGCGTCAATGAGTTCGGAGTCACTTCAAATCACGAAAGCGCCTCTTGAAATCCACATCTTCTCGCATTCCCTCGATCAGATCTTCGGGCTTCTTGATGAACTTCCTTCGGTCGAAGTTTGGAAGGTTCGCAACCGCTTCAGCCAAATTAGTATCGGTAATGAAAGCCGGATCAACGGTCACGCCCTCGTAGTCCTCGAGCCGCTTTTGAAAGATGTAGCCATCGCAATACACCGCGAGCGTAAATTGCGGATAACCGATTGAATAATAGGATTTAGTGTCTGCAAGATCACCGAACGGCGAGCCCTTCACATCAAAACCGACGCGCCGATTGTCTAATTCTCTCATCACCGCATCGATCGCGCCACCAACGGGATGAATATTGTCTTCGAAACGAACGCGTGAAGCCCACGGCGCATGCAAATAAATATCAAAAACTCGGTCGGGAGTCTTCGCGTAAACGAGGTTCCCCATTCGCGTTTCGTTGAAACGAACGAACTTCCGGTTCTGAAAATCGTAGACGGGTTGATGGTAATGGGTGAAAGCATGGTGCGCGCCTGAGTAAATCAAGGCCTTCTGCCGCTTGTCAACGAACTCTTTGAGAATCACCTGTGCCATGTGATCGTCGGGATCACCACGAGTCCAAACCTTCTTCCAGTCCTCATCTGTCATTTGCTCCTTGAGCGCGCTCCAATCAGCGT
>ORMF010858841.1_pt1 | contig 13257 bp, 5 predicted proteins | sample 1779871 | NCBI WGS metagenome assembly ORMF01 (sample SAMEA104232316, study PRJEB22302) | groundwater metagenome | biome: forest; feature: aquifer; material: groundwater | place: USA | collected 2011-08-07 | depth 5.4 m | reverse complement strand
CGGCAGCGCGGCCGCCGCGAGCAGCTTCACGTAACGATGGGTGACTTCGCGGACCGTGAAAGCGGGCGTCGCGGCACTGGTGCCCGGCGGGAGATGCAACTCGATCGTCACCTTCGCCGCAAAAACCGACTCGGCCCAAAACCCGCGGCGCTCGCCGAGAAACGCCCGGTCGTAAGGGCCGCAAACCTCCTGCGGCTGCTCGGGATCATAGACGAGCACGGCCGCGCCGGCCGGCAACGCGACGTCCTCGAAGTGGACGCGCATCGCTTCGGCCTGCGCGGACTGAATGCTCAACGTCCACAGCTTGCCGCCGTCGGAAAGATCCCGCCACACCCCGGCGGAGCTTTCGCGGCCTTGCACGCGCACAGGCGCAGGCAGGACGCGGCGGAGGCCGATGCGCCGGAGCCCCTTTTCGTCGCGCGTCCCGGCGGCGTCTTCTTCCAGCACGGAGGTGAGGTCCGGCGCTTCCAGTTCGATCGTCGGCCCCGCGGTGGGCAGCCCTTCACGCCACGCGAAGGGCACGGGCCGCGGCGCCTCCGGCTCGCTGCGCGACTTGATTTCCGAATTGACCTCGACCACAGGCGCGGCGGAGGCGTGCGGCTGGCGTGAGCGACTGAGCACCGTGGGCAACGACGCGATCTCGTCCCGCGCTGAAGCGGAAGCCGCCGCCCCACGCATCACGCCGGACCCGTCCGCCGCAGGCCGGCCCTTCTGCCGCCATTTCGGGGGCTTGCCAGGCGCAGCCGGCGACCGCTCCAGGCTGAGGACTAGCAGCAGACCGAGGACAAAGACCGAGCCGCGGAAAAAGCGAGCCTGGGCCGTGAGCGTCGCGCGCGGAGAGACCTTGGCAACATTCATTTGTAGAGCATCGTTCGCTGCGCCGAATTAAGAAGGGAACGGGAGACGTGTCAACTGAACTGTTGGCGCGTGCGTTTCAGCGCGGGGCCAAAGTGAAGATCGTCATGGTTGCCGTGTGAGTGGAAAATGAACTGTTTGATCGCCAAAATCTTGTCGATTCGATTCCGGTCCTCGACTCCACTCTCAAGGTCCAAGCCTCTCATTCAAGGGGCAATGACGCGCTACTTCGTGTTCAGCGGGAGCATTTTGATCTTCTGCAGCTCCTCTTTATGTTCCAGGGCGAACATCAAGAGGCCCCGGGCGCCACGGAGATCGAGCTTGTCGCGGATGTTGTTGCGATGCGTGTGCACCGTGTGCGGGCTGATGAACAGTTGCCGGGCGATCTCTTCGTTCGTCCGGTTCTCGCCCACCAGCTTCAGCACCCGGATTTCCATGGGCGTGAGTTGCGACAGGCCCGGCTGGGCTGACGCCAACTGCTCCTGCCGCCGGCGCCGATTCAACAGGAAGCTCGAAACCGCGGGGCTCAAGAAAACTTCTCCCCGCGCGACGCTGCGCAAGGCGCTGGTCAGTTCGAAGATCGCGCTCTCCTTCAGCACATACCCGCGGACGCCCAAATCCATCGCCGCGTCGAAGATGGTCTCTTCCTTGTGAATGGTCAGGATCACCACCGCGACGGCCAGCTTGGCGTCCCGGATGCGGCCCGCCAGCGCCAACCCATCGACCAGCGGCATGTCGATGTCCAGCAGCGCGATTTGGGGCTTGAGCCGCTGGATCAAATCCCATGCCGCCGCTCCATCCCCCGCCTCGCCCACGAGGTCAAACTGAGGATCGGCCTGGACGAGCTGAACCAAGCCCATGCGAAAGACCGGATGATCATCGGCGATCAGGATTCTAACCGGGCGTCCCGTGGCGGAACTCATGGTCACGTCTCAATTCAATGGCAGTCCGTCGGCGTCACGTTTCTTAATGGACTGGCGTGACCCTGCGCCGAACGCCGTTGAAACGCCAGCCGAAAAAACCGCGTCCACGATCCGTTGCGGGGCAAGGTCATTCGCCAAGAGGTCCAGATCACCCGCGCCTCGAGAGCAACGGCGCAAGACGGACCCGCAGAAGGTGCAAATCGCGGCGCGGCTGCGGTGCAAGGCGGTACAGACTTGGATTAGGGATTCACCACGAAGACACGAAGGGCAGGAAGGAATCCAACACCAAAGCTAGGGCCGGCCTTCCTTCGTGACTTTCGTGCCTTCGTGGTGAGTTTTGTTTGCCGTCGTGGTGAACCCTACGCCGGTTCGCGAGGGATGAGCACCTGCCAACGTGTCCCGCTTCCCGGCACGCTGCTGACGCGCCACTCGCCGCCATTCAAGCGCACTCGCTCAGCCATCCCCGAAAGCCCTCCGCCATCTCCTGCGGGAGCCCCTGGCCCGTCGTGTTCAAGCCGCAGTCGCATCTGTTCCGGCTCCAGTTTCACCTCGAACAACACCGTCGTCACCCCGACCTGCTTGCCCAACTCCCGGAGCATGGCTTCCACCAGGCGATACAGATAGAGCGCCGCCGGTGGCGAGGCGACGCCGCTTAGATCGTCCACTTCTTTGAACACGCGGATTCCGGGGTGAGCCAGGTGCCGGGCCAACAGTTCCTCGACCGCCTTGGCGAAGCCGAGCCTTTCAAGCTCGACCGGCCGCAGGCGTTCGGCGAGCGCGCGCGCCTCGTCGAGTGCGCTGGTGGCGAGGGACGAGATTTGGTTGAGTTCAGCCTGCACGGCCGGTGGCGAACCGGGTTGGGCCAGGGCGGTCAAAGCGCCGTTGCGGAGCAGCACCAGGCGATGTCCAAATCCGTTCTGAATTTCCGCCGCCAACTGCTCCCGCGTGGCGGCTTCCTGCTCGGCAAGTTGCCGGGCAAAGCCGGCCTGCGCCTCGCGCTCCCGCCGCTGGCGCGACCAACGCCTTTGCACCAGCCACACCAGACCGGCCAAAAGAACCACAGCCAGGACGCCAGCCAATGCCCAGCCTTCACGACGGCTGCCCGATCCGAACATGAGTTCAATGGTCTTCAGAATAGTCCCCTTTCACGCCGGCGACTAACCTGTCGCCGGCACCTAAACGAAGACGGTCTTGAACCGTGAACTCATGGCAGACGGATTTGGTAGGAGCGCTGCCCGAGGTTCGCCGCGCCCGAGTCGGTCACCTGGTATTGCCCTGGCGCGATTTCCGTGGCTGGACCGATCACCGTCCAGGCGCTGACGGGCAGGGAGAGGTCAGTCGTGGCCAAGGCGGTGAAGCTGAGCCCGGCACGGCTGGTGAAGCCAAACTGGAAGGAGCCGTCCCCCAACCGGGTCAGGGCCGTCAAGCGCGGTGCCGCGGCTGGCAGAGCGGAGAACGTCAACGTCGTCTCGACCAGGCCGGCTGAGCCGTCATAGCTGCCGCTGACCACTCGAGCTCGGGCGCGCAGCAGGCCGCTGGCGGGCAAGTCCAACCCGGTCAATTCCCAGCCGCCCGCGATGCGGTCGCCGGCGCCGAGGGCGGTCCACGTGCCGCCACCATCGGTGGATAGATCGAAGGTCACATCCTGAGCCTCGGGCGAGGCGCCGCCGCGCAACCACTGGACGCGGCCGCCGTTGGGTGCGGTGAGGCTTTGGGTGGCGGGATCGTTGAGCAACCGCGCGACATGGCCGCGGCCTTGGCCACGGGCTTCGCCGTTGACAGCGGTGAAATCGCCCGCGATCAGCACGCGTCCATCCGCGAGCAGGACAACGCCACGAACACCGCCGTCGGCGCGGGGATCGAAGCCGGCATCGAGTGTCCCGTCCGCATTTAAGCGCGCGACATTGTTACGGGCCGTCGTGCCAACAGAGCGAAAGTCGCCGCCGATGATTATCCTTGCATCGGCCTGGAGGACGATGCTGAGGATATCGGAGTTGGCATCGAGATTGGGATCGAAGCTGGAATCGAGGCTGCCGTCGGCGTTGAGTCGAGCGATGTGGTTGCGGGTCGTTCCCTTGATCGAGGTGAATTCTCCGCCGATGAGAATCTTCCCATCCGGTTGGACCACCACGCACTCCACCGGGTTGTTCGGATTGGGATTGAAGCTGGCGTCCGCCGTGCCGTCGGCGTTCAGGCGGGCGCAGTGCTCGCGCACCACGCCGCCGATGGTTCCAAAGTCCCCTCCAATGATGATCTTCCCATCGGGCTGTAACGACGCGCAGGTGACATAGTTATCCAGATTCGGCTTGAAACTGGAGTCCAGCGTCCCATCAGGGTTGATCCGCGCCAGGTGGTTCTGAGTCACCCCGGCGGCAAGGGTAAAGTAGCCCCCGACAACGATTTTTCCGTCCGGCTGCACCAATGCGCAGCGAACGGAACCATTGAGCGCGAGATTAAAGTCGGCGTCCAAGGAGCCGTCCGCATTGAAACGGGCCAGGTTCTTGCGCGGCGTGGCTCTGAAGGCCGTGAACGTACCTCCGACCAAGATCTTCCCGTCTGACTGCACTGCCGTGGTCAAAATCCCGGGGGGGTTGCTATCAGAGTCATATGGCAATAGGCCGTCGAGATTGAGATTCTGACCCGCCTCCGACGTACCGTCCGCATTCAGTCGTGTGACGACGCCTTGCCCAAAGTCGAAATAGTTGGTGAAGGTGGTGCTGCCCAGAAGGACCTTCCCGTCAGGTTGCGCGGCGATGCTATAAACGGTCCCGATCACGTTGGGATTGTAGGCGAGGTCCAAGCTCCCAGGGGTCGTGCCTTGAGTGATATGAACCGTCACGGTGAAAGTATCCTCGATGGAGAGCCCAACTCCGTCGGTGGCGCGCACGGTGATCGTGGCTGTCTCCGTGTCATTCGTGGCCCCGTAGGCGAGCGTGAGCGTGCCATTGGTGCTGTTGACCGTGGCGGAAACGAGCGACGGATTGTCGTTCGCCTGGATGGATAGACTAAATCTGAGGCCGGTGTTTCTGCATCCTGGAACACCGCGCGCAGGTCGATCACCGTACTGGGTCCGCCTTGAGTCACATCAAGGTCAACGAGGCGATGGACGACCGTGGGCGGCGCGTCGAAGGGGAAGGCCACGATCGTCTGGACCAAGCCCGTGTCCACCCACGCATGCGCGCGGAGGAGTCCGCTGGCGGGCAGGTTCAGCCCGGTCAATTCCCAACCGCCGGCGATCGGCGTGCCCGCTCCCAGCAGGGACCAGGTGGCACCGCGATCAACCGACAGTTCGAAGAACACGGCTGCGGCCTCCGGCTGCCCCCCGCCGCGCAGCCACTGGATCCGGTTGGGGCTGGTTGCACTCAGACTCTGCGTGGCGGGATCATTCGCCAGGGGAATGTCACGGTTCGGCAGGCGAGTGGGTGGCAAGCCCCCCACAGTCGTAATTGAGCCGCTGAGAAGAATCTCCCCATCGCGTTCTATCCGGGCGAAAAAGTTACCAGCCGCAACGTCGGGATTGAAGAGGTTATCCAGGGTGCCGTCGGCGTTCAACCGCGCGAGGCGGTGGCGCTCCACCCCACCCGCACGAGTAAAGGAACCCCAAAACAGAACCTTCCCATCCGCCTGGAAGGCCAGGCCGGTGACCGCGCCGTCAAGACCGAGATCGAAACTCGTGTCCGTTGTGCCGTCCGCGTTAAGACGGACAAGCCCGACGCGCGGCGCTCCTCCCACTCTCGTAAAAAAACCCCACATTAGGATCCGTCCGTCCGACAGTGTCTTGACTCCCTGGACGGCCGCGACCCAGGGCCTAGGATCACCGCCTGGGTTTGAAAAGCCCGTGACGTCGGGATTGAAGCCGGTGTCCAGGGTTCCATCCACATTCATGCGAGCCAACCCGTTGCGAGTGACACCGGCGATCTTGGTGAAGCTGCCCCAGAGGAGAATCCGGCCATCGGCCTGAACCGCTGATTGAACCACGCGGACGTCGAAAGGAGGTTGCGGAAAGCCGCTGGGGTTTGGGTTGAAGGTGGTGTCCAGGGTGCCGTCGGAGTTGAGTCGGGCAACGTAATTGCGCACGACGCCGTTCACCCGGGTGAAATCGCCCGTGATCAGGATTCTGCCGTCCGCCTGCACGGCAATGCTGTTTACGGAACCGGGGTTAAAGCTCGTCGTAGTGTGCACGATGGCGTTAAACCCCATGTCCAGCGTGCCGTCGGCGTTGAGCCGCGCGATGTTCGTACGCCCCTCCGGGCCGGTGGAGCTAAACGACCCACCAATGATAATGCTGCCATTATTCTGAACTGCCGCGCTCCCCAATAAACCCGGATAATTGGCCTGGTTAGGGCTGAATCCCGCGTCCACCGAGCCGTCCGCGTTCAAGCGTTGCAGGCCATTAAAGTTCACGATGGCCTTTCCGTCGGCTTGCACGGCCAATAGGCCGACTGAGGAGGCCGGTGCAGGTTTGTAACCCGGGTCCAGATCGCCCGGATCCCCGTCCGGCACTGTTTTCACCGTCACCGTGAAGCTGTCCTCGACCCACAGCCCGGCGGCGTCGGTGGCCCGCACCGTCATTTCCGCGCTGCCATGCCGCCTCGCCCCGTAGGTCAGAGTAAGCGTGCCGGCCGCCGAATCCAGGGACGGAGCGATGGTGTTCGGGTCGTCAGTGCCATCGACTTTGAGCGAATATACCAGGTCCGCCGACGCCGTCTCCGTGTCCTGAAACACGTTGCGCAGGTTGATCACCGTCGGGGGTGCATCTTCATCGACCTCGATGGTGCCGATCGGCTTGACCACGAGGGGCGGAGCGCTGGAGGGGATCGCAGTGACCGCCTGGACCAACCCGCCAATGACTCGCGCCGATCCGCGTACCAGGCAATTGTTGGGAAGGTTCAACCCGGTCAGCTCCCAGCCGCCCGCGATTCGAGTGGCCAGGCCAAGCGACGACCAGCTTGCGCCCCGATCGGTGGAAAGCTCAAAGGCGACGTACTGCGCCTCGGGCGAGCTCCCACCGCGGAGCCATTCGATGCGGCTGGAGTCGGGCACCGTCAGGCTCTGGGTGGCCGGATCGTTGAGCAGCACGGCAAGAGAGTGGCGCGTCTCCGAGCCCGCCGATTGGAAGTAGCCCACGACGACGACTTTCCCATCTGGCCGCACGGCCAGGCTGTAGGCGCTGACTTGTGAGTTGCCGGACGAGGCCAGACGGGCATCGAAAGTCGTGTCCACTGAGCCGTCGGGGTTCAGCCGCGCGAGGGACTTGCGAGCGAGGCCGCCCATCTTGGAGAAGTAACTTCCCACCAGGATCTTTCCATCCGCCTGGAGCGCCAGGCTCGAATACCATGGCCCATTGCCTCCGGTGGTTTCGACGGTCGGCTGCGGATCAAAAGTCAGATCGGGAGTCCCGTCCGCATTCACCCGGGCAACGAGCTTACGGCTCACTCCGGTCGTCCCGCCGATCTTTGTGAAATCGCCCACGAACACCACTTTGCCATCAGCCTGCACCGCGACCTCATAGACCGCAGTGCCACCAATGACCCCGGCATTGAACGCCTGGTCCAGTGTCCCGTCGGCATTGAGCCGTGCCAGGAGCCTGCGGCTGGTTCCTCCGACGGTCGTGAAGTAACCGGCGATCACAAGTTTTCCATCCTCTTGAATCGCGACCCCCTGAACTCCGCTGACCTTGGGGTTGAATCCGGTGTCGAGGGTTCCATCCGGGTTGATCCGGGCGAGGCCGGCGCGAGCGACGCCGTTGACCTTGATGAAGCCCCCCCCGATGACTAGTTTTCCGTCAGGTTGCAGGGCCATGCTGTTGACGTCGGAGTCCGCGCTAGGGTTGAAACTGGCGTCCAGGGTGCCATCCGGGTTGATCCGGGCGAGGTTGGTGCGCAGCACGCCTCCCACGCTGGCAAAGCCGCCGCCGAGGACAACCCGGCCATCGGCCTGCACCGCCATTGCCGAAACAGTACCCATGCCAACCCCGGGGCGGAAGCGGCGGTCCAGCGTGCCATGCCCATTCAGGCGGGCCATGTCTTGGTAGGAAAAGCCGGAAATCGTGTAACCGCTACCCCGCGTGTCAACCAGAATACTGCCGTCGCCCAGCACGGCCACAGAGGACGACTCCCCGTTAAGCTGGACATCGGGAAAGTTTAAGTCCGGGTCGCCAGGCGCGGCAAGGGAAGAGACGGTTGCGAGGAGGCTGAGCAGCAACACGCACGAGGCGTGTAGGTGACGCACGGGCTGCGGCCTTCGGGTTGGCTGACTGGCTTCGGAGTTTAGGATGTTCATGGTGTCTTCAATTTGTGGTGAGTTTGCTGGCGAGGTTTTCATGTTGGTGGTTGTGGTGGTTGCTTCGGCGGTTAGGCCGGAAGGAGCGACGTGGTTCCTTTGCCGCGGAACCGGTCCGAGCCGCTGTGCGCCGGGCTGAGTGACCGTTGGTTCATGATTGCGGTTCTTTTCAACGCGATGACTGTGCGCTTTTCGCGGGCGGCTGTGAATACGCTCTCGGGCGTATTTTTGCCTACGCGGTAGGGAGTATTTTGACTACGCCCAAGTGCGTAGATGGGGAAGGCTGAGGGTGTTGGTCAGAAGGCAGAAGACAGAGGGCAGCGGACGGAAGATGAGCAAGGAGTGGGGAGGGAGGGGATTCAAGACGAAGCCCCAGCGCCGCAGAGCCGCACCCGAAGTCCCGATCAGGTCGGGATTCACCGCAGAGACGCGAAGTGGCGCAGAGGTCATCGCTCAGGAAACTCTGCGGAACTTCGCAGTGCTATGTCCGAGAATCCCGCATGTTGAGCAAGATTTCTCCCGGCAGGAGCGCGGACATTCTTGTCCGCTGCGGCAGCCGCAAATCCTACCGGCGGACAAGAATGTCCGCGCTCCGTTAGGTTGCGGCTTCGCCGCGCCAGGTCTCTGCGGTTGATCCTAACAAGAGCAGTTCAACCGCAGATAAACGCGGATGGACGCAGATGAGGAGGGCGTTACGACCATGAGGCCTTTCACCCAGTGGGTGAAGTGTTCTGCTCCCTCCCAATCCGTGGACAGAAAGAGTTTATCTGCGTTCATCTGCGTTCATCTGCGGTTTCCAGGTCGATGGATCCGCCACAGAATTTCTGCGGCCTGAGAAAACTCTCCGGGATAGGTGTGCGAAGAAGCCGGGCCTACACTTCCTTCCCTTCGCGTCTCCGTGGTAAGCTCAGCCCTCGGATCCGGAAGCTGTCAGACCGGAGGCGGTATCAGCGGGACGGTGATGCGGAGGCGTGTGCCCTGGCCCGGGACCGAGGCGAGGTCAAACGTGCCGCCGATGAGTTTGACGCGTTCTTCCATGCCGGCCAGACCCAGTCCGCCACTCTTTGCACGGTCGAGGGCGGCCGGATCGAACCCGACGCCGTTGTCTTCCAAGCGGAGGCTGACGTGGTCGCCATCGCGTTTGACTTCGAGCATCAGGGTCGAGGCCCGGGCGTGTTTGAGCACGTTGTTGAAGCCCTCCTGGACCAGGCGGTAAACGTAGAGTTGAAGCTCTGCTGAGAGCACGCCGGCGAGATCGTCAACCTCCTTGAAGACCTGGAGTCCAGCGGTCGCGGCGACCTTGGCGATCATGGCTTCGAGGGCGTGGTTGAAGCCGAGGCGTTCGAGTTCGACGGGACGCAAACGGTAGGTGATGCCGCGGCTTTCTTCGAGCGTGCGCGCCGCCAGCGCGGAGATGAGGTCGAACTGCTCGCGCGAGGCAGTCACCGCCGCGGGTTCCCGGGCGCCCTGCACGGCGCTGTTTTGGAGCAAGAGGAGGTCGTGGCCCAGGACGTCGTGAATCTCGTGGGCGATGCGCTTGCGCTCGGCTTCCTCCCGGGCGATCAAGCGCCGGGTAAACTCGGCCTGTTTCGCCCGCTCGCGTTCAAGGTGCTTGATCCGGCGCAGATAGTAGATCGGTCCGGACAAGAGAAACACCGCTGCGAGAAGGCCGCGGAACGTCCAGGTCTCCCACCAAAACGGCAGCACTTGCAGGCCGAGCGTGGCGGGCGGGCTGGGAATACCGCGATGGTTGATCGCGATGAGTTCAAACTGGTAGGCGCCCGGCGGCAAGGCGGCGTAGATCGCGGTGCGGTTGTTCTCGGCCTCCACCCAGTCGTGGTCCAGTCCCCTGAGGCGATGCTTGAACCGAACTTTCTTGGGATCCGTCAGGTCGATCCCAGTGTAGTGGATGACGAGATTCTTTCTTCCCGCGGGAACCGTTCGTTGCAGGGGGGTCGCGGGATTGAATTCGCCCTCCGCCAGCAGGGTCAGCGGCGGACTACCGGCGCCGTAAAGCTGCACCTGTTCGATCAGTGCCGGCGCGGGCGGGACAGGATCGGTCAGCGTGGCGGGGTCGATGACGCCGATCCCGGCAATGGTCGGAACCCAGATGCGGCCATCCGGGGTCTGGCAGAGGCTCGGCTTGTTCTGCTCGCCTTGGCAACCGGCGCTGGGCAGGCCGTCCTTTTGGGTGAAACGTTCCCAGCGCACGCCGGCGGTGTTGTGCTCGGCGAACAAATCGAAATCAGTTTTGGAAATTCGGAACACGCCTTGTTTGGAAGTCATCCACAAAAAGCCCCGGCCATCATCGAGGATGCCGTTAATGGTCGAGGTCGGCAGGCCTTGGGCGGGGGTGTAATCGGTGAGCTGCCCATCCTTGAGGCGCGACAGGCCGAAGCCGAAGCGGGCCATCCACAACTCGCCCGGCCGCTGGAAGTGGAGTGCGCAGACGGGGAACTGGCCGGATTTCAAGAACGTCGTGAACTCGCCATTTTGAAAACGATGGAGAAAGCCCAGTTTCGTCCCCAGCCAGATCGCGCCGTCGCTGTCCTCCGCCAGCGAGTTGACCCACTCGAAATGTTCCTTGGCGAACAGCGGCGGGAGATAGTCGCGCATCGTCCCGTGATCGTAGCAGCTCAACCCCCATTCGCCGCCGGCCCAGACGCGGCTCGACCGATCCTCGAACAACGCGAACGTGTACGCGTGCTTGCCCGCTTCAGGGGAATAGAACCGCTCCATTGCTCCCGGCGTTAACCGCCGCAGCTCGCCATTGTAGTTGCCATTCCAGAGCGCGCCGGTCCGATCTTCTATGACCGACCACGAGCGTGGGCCGGCCCCGTTGTGGAGGTAGGTCTTGCCTTGCTGCCACAGGTAGGTGCCGCGGCTGTGGGTGCCGATCCAGACGCCGCCTCCGCTCGCCGGAGCGAGTGAATAGGTGTTTTCCGAGCCGATGCCAACCGCCGCCGCAATGCTCTGGAAAGGAGGTTTGCGCAGGCGGTCCAAGCCGCCGCGCCAACCGCCCACCCAGATGTTGCCCTCGCGGTCTTCGTATGACACCTGCACTTCGCGGCGCGTCAACCCCTCCGCCTCGGTGTAGAGTTGGTAGCGCACCCCGTCGGCCGATAATACTATCAGGCCCACTTTGGGGGAGCAGATCCAAAGGTTGCCGGCGCGATCACAACGCACCGAACGAAATTCCAATTCCGCGAGCCAAGGGAAGGGCTTTGATTCGGTGAGCGTTCCATCTGGCCGGAGCAGCCGCCAGCGTATCGGCGCTCGCTCCCTTTCACCCATGCCGCCTCCCTCCAGGATCCAGGTCAGCCCGTCGGGCCGGAGGACGAGAAGCGGCGGATTCGCCTCTGATCCAAATTCCAAGGGACGCCTCTCCAGGCCCAGCAACGGAACAAAGCGACGCTGCACGTACTTCCCGATCCGGTTATTCTCTGCCATCCAGATATTCGGGTCACGATCCGTGCTTCCCTCGGCCGCGTCGAAGCCGTCGCCTTTCCAGGGAAAGGTGCCTTGGGCGGTGAAGCCCCATAACTTCCCCTCCCGGTCACGGAAGAACCAGTGAACCGAGTTGCCGCCCAGATCGAGTCGCCTGAACCGGCCGTGGTCATAAAGGGCCAGGTTGTTCGGAACTTGACCCAGCCCAATCAACAGCCGGCCTTGGGGGTCGAGTTCCAGCCAACCAATCGCACTCGGATTCAGTGCGGGAGAATTGTCCCGGTTAAACGTTTTGAACTGGTCGCCGTCAAAGCGGACCAAGCCCTGGTCCGTCCCGATCCAGAGATAACCATCAGGCGTCTGACAGACCGCACGAATCGTGCTTTGGAGGAATTCGTTATCTTCACCCCAATGATCCGCCCGATACTCCGGAGGCGTCCGCACAGCGTTGGTGGCCTCAAGTTCAACCAGGGGATTAACCAAGGGCACAATGGAGGGACTCTTGATTGCCCCGGCAACGTCCGCCCCAAGCTCGAACTCGTAGTCCCGCGGGAAGGGGGGATGGTCGCTGGAGGAGGCCACCAGTTGCCATTGGCCTGGTTCGACCGCCACCTCGAACCGGTACTCGATCGGTGTCCCGTCCCACAAACCGAAGGAACGTACCTTCAAAGCGCGGTCGCGACTCCAGACGATCCGGTTGATCAGCTCCGTTTTCGCGAACTCGATCTGAATCCAATTCGGCATCTCCTTCGAGCCGATCCAGAACGAAAGGAGATCATCATTGATACATTCACCGCGACGCCCCGGGGGCGGCGCCCTCGAGGCCGACGCGCGGCCGCCGTTCGCCGCCAGAGCCACGTTGCGCGGTTTGGGTTCGGCGGTGTAGATCTCCACTTCATCAATGATCGGAAAGACGGTGGTCACTTTGAGGATGGTCATCCGTACGTAGCGCGCCGCGACCGGCGGAAACTCCTCGACGGTCCCCAAGGTGCTGATCGGTCGGCGGGGTGGTGCCGGGGGCGGGTCAGCGGCAGTGCCAACAACGGCGAGCGCAACGACCAGCCCCGCGACCACCCGGATGACGTGGACCCAGCCCTCCCGGAAAACCGGATGTTCGTCGGCGATCAAGTTTCTGATAGTCGGTGGCATGGCCGAACGCGGGTCACATGCGAGCGCGAGGGCCGTCGTTCGGCGGCGACTCTGCGACCAGCCAGCCAAGGGCGGGCGGGCATCCGCGGCACGTGGCGCACGGGATCAAGCCATCTCTAAGCGAACCCGTGTGAAAGGCCAGCAAAAAACCGTCCGTTGAACGGCCGGCGGAGCGCCGGATTTATCCGGCAGGACGGTAGGTGAATCGAGATTTCCCGCCAGTTGAAGCCTGCGTTCGCGTTTCCGGCAGGATGCTTGCGGTCACCGACGCCTTGGAAGTGCACGGCGCGGAACTCAACGCCGGAAAACCACTTGCCCTCGGATCGAAAATCCGCATAGTAACCGCCGCCTGACGAACGAATGGTTGGGGTCGTAGCTCAGTTGGCAGAGCGTCTCGTTCGCAATGAGAAGGTCAGGGGTTCGACTCCCCTCGGCTCCACCAGTTCGTTCTTGGCGAAGGACATTTCTGGGTCATGGCGGAATCCCGTGGAAGCTGTGGGCACCGGGCAGAGACGAAGTTGCGGTCCAAGGGCCGGGGTGAGAATTCCCCCAACCGAAAGTTCGCGCTTTGAGCCCATGAACCAGCGTCCGCGCGCCAGCG
>ORMF011268281.1_pt1 | contig 13258 bp, 7 predicted proteins | sample 1779871 | NCBI WGS metagenome assembly ORMF01 (sample SAMEA104232316, study PRJEB22302) | groundwater metagenome | biome: forest; feature: aquifer; material: groundwater | place: USA | collected 2011-08-07 | depth 5.4 m | reverse complement strand
GTGCAGTCCTCCGTCGATTTGAAACAGCTTCCAATCTGAACAGACGGACTCGAAAACAGGCGCAGAACGACCTCGATAGCTTATCCAGAGTTTACCATAGCAGAGATATCACAGCCAGAGACATCGTAACTGACGCTCTTAAGCTCGGTGTCGTGATGTTTTTTGCCGGTCATACACGGAACGATGAGCTTTACATCCCACGTTACGAGTTTGCTGTGTCACTGCCAAACTCATTTGATGGGCTGAGGAACTCAATTTACAAAGTGCTCTCTGCGCTGAGACTGGCCTCCTTTGATGTTGACGAAGACCATTTATGGGGACTTGAAGATCCCATCCGGACGCTGGTGCCAACCCCAATTCTCGTTGCCCACGATATCAGCAAGAAAATGGGAGAGGAATTGGCTTCCAACTTCGCCCAACGTGCAACGGCTGAGTTTATCAAACGGCTGAGAGAGAAAAGAGGCAACATACATTGAACGAACAGTCATTCACATACCCTTCGACTCGGTACACGGGGAGCAAGCGACGATTTCTCGATTGGATTTGGCAACACGTCAAAGACCTTAAGTTCAACTCTGCTTTAGATGTTTTTGGCGGAACGGCAAGTGTTAGCCTGCTTTTCAAACGACAAGGCAAAAGGGTTCACTACAATGATCTCTTAAAATTCAACCAGATAATTGGCAAGGCGGTCGTTGAGAATGATTCGGTGATTGTTACTGACGCTGACGTTGAAAAGGTTATCAATGGCTCTTCGGGCGACCATCCAGACTTCATCCAGAAGCACTATCAAGGCACCTTCTTTTTGGATCACGAGAATGTGTGGCTTGACAGAGTAGTCTCCAATATCAGGGCAGTAAAGAATCCTTACAAACGCTCTATATTTCTAGCCAGTCTTTTCCAAGCTTGCCTTGCAAAGCGTCCATTCAATCTTTTCCATCGAGCGAATCTCTACCTGCGTACCTCAAGAGTTAAACGAACTTTTGGAAACAAGACAACATGGGAACGTCCCTTCCCAGAACTTCTTAAGCGATACGTCGCTGAGTATAACAAAGCAATCTTCTCGAATAAAAAGAAGAATCGTGTTGTCGGGGGCTTCGATGCTCTCTCCGTTCCAAATGGGGTTGATCTTGTCTACTGCGATCCACCATATTTCGCATCTGATGCTTCACAAGGAACAGACTACCTCTCGTTCTATCACTTTCTCGAAGGTCTTGCTGATTATTCTAGATGGGAGAGAAGACTCCATCAAAATGGTTCGTCCTACCCTAGATATTCTGGCGATGAGAACATCAAGCGTTTTAGCAGGAAGGCTGATATCAATTTCGTTTTTCAGAGTCTCATTGATCGTTTTCAAGACAACATCATTGTGCTCTCATATCAGAGTGGAGGTGTCCTTAAGAAATCTGAAATCATTGAGATGTTCAGCTCAGTTGGCAAGAAGGTGAGAGTTTATGAAAAACCACATCGGTATGTTCTGAGCAAAGAACAAAGACGAGAATTGCTTTTCATTGCTGAGTGAGAAAAGGCTGGTAAGCAAAACGGCATATAACACGCCCAACAACGATGGTCCATCTTTTGAGAGAGAATAGTTGTCGTCGCTCCATTGTGCTGCTTCGCGTTTTGGTAGATAAAGCTTTTCTTAGCTCGCGACACAACGGCGGCGTTGGGCGAGACGTTGTGCTCGCGACTTTGAGAAATGCGAAAGGCGATTGCCGAAATCCACCAAACAATCTCATCAACATAAACTCGCTGCTCCTATTTCTTCATAACAGCAGCATACACCACAAACGCCACCGCAAACCCAACGAACCACGCGTAGTCGTACAAGAAGCGTAGCGGCTCAACTTGCAATCCAATTAACGCAACAACTACCCCGGCAGCAAGGGCGTAGATTGCTTTCATATTGAACCCGCCTGTGAATTCGTACTCGCCGCCGCGGACGTACAAGTCGTGAACATTTAGTTTTTGTTTCCGCACCAGGAAGTAATCAGCTATCAACACTCCGGCAATCGGTCCCAGAAAACTTGAGTAGCCGATGAGCCAGCCGAAGATGTATGTGCCGTAATCGGAAAGGAGTTTCCACGGCATCATGACAATCCCAAGCACGGCGGTAATGAGTCCACCCGTTTTGAAGCTGATTTTTTTCGGGAGAAGATTTGCAAAATCGTTTGCGGGTGAAACAACGTTGGCGGCAATGTTCGTAGTCAACGTTGCGACAAGCAGCGAAATGAGCGCGAGAAGAATTACAACCGGATTCTCGAACTTTGAGAGAAGCACAACAGGATCCCAGATCGCCTCACCGAAAATCAGAACCGTTGCCGAAGTAACCGCAACCCCGATGAACGAATACAGCGCCATCGTTGGCGGCAAACCGATTGCTTGACCGAGCATCTGTGCACGCTGGCTCTTTGCATAGCGGGAAAAGTCGGGAATGTTGAGCGAGAGCGTTGCCCAGAATCCGACCATACCTGTGAGTGACGGAACAAAGAATCTCCAAAACTCGCCGGCGGTTTGAAACTTGCTCGGTTGTGAAAGAATCGGTCCCCAGCCGCCGCCGCGAACATACGCCCACGCAAGCAAACCCAATCCAACCAAAATCAAAAACGGCGCGGAGGCAGATTCCAGCCAGCGAATGGATTCCGTTCCCTTGACAATGAAATACACATTCATCGCCCAGAAGATGAGAAAGCCGGCGGCAGGTCCCCATTCAAAGATCGCCCACTGTGGAAGCAGCAAAATGATCATCGAGTTGAGTGCTTGTCCGCCTATCCATGTTTGAATGCCGAACCAACCGCAGGCGACGACTGCGCGCAGAAGCGCCGGCACGTTCGAGCCGAGCGTTCCGAACGATGCGCGAGCAAGAACGGGAAACGGAATACCATATTTCGTTCCGGCATGCGCGTTCAGAACCATCGGAATCAAAACGATGACGTTGCCGAGCGTTATAGTCATCAGTGCTTGCCACCAATTCATGCCGCCTGCAATCAAACCGCTTGCGAGCATGTAGGTCGGAATGCAGACGCTCATGCCAATCCAGAGAGCGGCGATGTTGTACGTTCCCCACGTTCGCTGCGAGATTTTTGTCGGGGCAATATCTTTGTTGATGAGCGGGCTGTGGTCAACAGCGGAGAGATCAACTTCGACCAGCCCGCTCGCCGAGTCGAGTCGTCGGCCGTCGGTCTGGCGGGCGAGATCGGAGGCGAAGGTTGGTGTCATTCTTTGAAGCCTTTCTTCATGTTCCTATGGAAAAAACGTCAACTAAATATCACTTTCCGCGACTCGCCCAAACGAATGCAACGCAGGCAAGCAGATAACATGCAAACCCGGTCCAGAAAGCAGTGGAGATACTTGAGCTTAACGCTATCGCGATTGCGATCACTGACCCTGTAACAGACGTTGCTCCATTTATTCCCCACAGCCATGGAGTCAAAGAACCCAACTTCCCGGACGCTACCTTCATTCCGAGAGGAAATGCCATCCCCATGAATACTCCAAGAGGAGAAAGTATCCCTGCCGCGACAAGGATACGAACCGGTGTTGTCGAAGCCTGGAATGCGTTGACAGCGTGCGGCGTGAGTATGCCGAAGATAATGAGAGTGCACAGGAGAAGAGAGAGACGAACCAATGCTGAGCCAGTCAAGCGGGCGTCGCTTATCTTGTGAGTCAGATAGCTCCCAAGACCACTCGAGAGGAGCAGGACAAACAATACCACCGACAGCGCATAGATAGGATGACCCAAAAAAACCGTCAGCCTCTGCATTTGTGAAATCTCAATCAACATAAAGCCGAATCCTATACTCCCAAAGAACATAAACAGCGGCAACACTTCTTTGGCTGTTGTTCTTTTCGATGTGAGGAAAAGAGGAACTATGATGCAGAGGAATGTCAGTACTGCAACCACGATGAGCAATGAGCCTAAGATGAACACTGCTTTCATGTTGACGCTCTCGCTCCCTTGCCGCCTCAGGTCCAGGTTAAACACATCACGCAGTCGCAGCATGTGGAAGAAGAACGGACTATCATCGGTCGGCGCTGCGATGTTTATGGGATACGCCGCTGTGAACGCATCGAGATTTGTTCCAGAGGCAAGTGTCGCGAAGGTTGTGTCGAGCGCCAGTTTTGGACTGAGGACGATTTCAAATTGCATCTCTCTGGCGACATCTTCAATAGCGGCGAGGTCTCGATCTGAGAATGGCTGCTTGCTCACGAGTATTGTCCCGACACCGCCCGGCGCATCCGAGACACCTTTTCCGATCAGGTTTCGTACAACGATGATATTGTTTCGGGGATTCCCGATACCAAGCTGTATGAGCGAAGCGCTTGCCAACGATGTGAGTCTGTACACTTCGCCGCGACGATCCCGGAAGTACCACCGCGAGAATGTAAGAACACCATTGGGGTCAAGGTGCTCCAAAAAGATTTTCCACGCTTCAACGGTGTAGAGTGAATTTTCCGTGAGGACGAATGCACCTGCTGCCGTGGCTGCCCACGTATCAATCAGCGACACTTGGATGATATCGAACCTGTCCTTGCTTCGTGTGATGTAGCTGCGTGCCTCATCGTTCACAAAGGTGACCTTAGGGTTGTTGTCGAGATGTCCCGTGAAGTCCCCGAATCTCCGGTTGACCGTTTTGATGATGTCATCATTGATTTCGACTCCGACGACGGACTTCTGGCCGAATGTCAGTGCCGAAAGGATATCGCGTCCGCCGCCCACGCCAACCACAAGGACTTTTGCGTCGCGGCGTACGTAATGCGCCACGTTGGTTACATCATATTTGAGATGTGCTACCTCATCGAAGTTATCATGAAAGGAGGTCAGGACTGTGGCCGCGGTTGCATCAATGTTCATGAACAACTGCATGACGTTCTTTTGTAAGGGATATGTAGAACTCAGACCCCACCCAAAAGGCTCTTCCGGCTTGGCTGGATCCCCTTCGACTTTGATCCGAGAAAAGGAGTTCCACTTTTCATACAGAGGTTTCGCCTCAAGGCTACCCTTCACCCACATTAAGCGAAGCAACGAGGATTGCTGCATCACCATAACGCTATGAGCGCCAACAAAGATGCCAAAGAGAATGGCAGAGGTCAAGGCAATTCGCCTCACCCTCTTCGCGCCGGCATCGGCAGCGAAAAACATCGCGCCGATACACGCAACGAAGGCGACTGCGATTACCCCCGTGGGACCGTCGGTAATGTCGAGCATGTAGATCAGGAGCAAGCAGCCAACTGCCGCACCGGCGAGGTCAACAGCATACAGCTTGCCCACATGGTCCGGGAATCTGGTCAGCGCAAGGCTGACGCATATACCGCTGAACACAAACGGAACCGTGATCACTGTGTATGTCAGTGCAAGCGAGTACAGCCCGGTAATGGACATTTGGGGAACGAACGGAATACTCAATTGAGTCAGGAAGCTGAAGACAATCGTATATGCAAACAGCAGAGCGCCCAGCGCGAGATGATACTTTGTCTGTTCTTGTGCGAAGTAACGGGGAAACAGATACACAACGATTGCGCCAACGGTCATGCCGAACATCGCTACCGATATTGCAACAAATGCGAAGTGATACCACATCGTCACGCTGAAAATGCGCGTCAGAAGGATTTCGTACATCAATGTAGCGAGAGTAACAAGGAACAGCCCCGCGTATGTTTGTCTTCGTACTGTGTTTTCCGTGCCCATAATTAATTCCTTTCAAGAAACTATCAGCGCACTCAATATCACCGCCCACGACATCCGCACCATCTAAGAACCGCAGATCTCTTCAATTGATCGAATTAATAAGTCCAGATCCTCTATTCTCGTATACAAATGGGGCGTCACCCGCACGCCCTTCACGGCCTCTGTTTCAATCGCTACAGTAAAGATCTTGTGCTTGCTGAATAAATAATCTGCCACCTCCGTCGGCGTCCTTCCCTCAATCGCAAAGTTGGCGATTGCGCATGATCGTTCATCACCTGATGGCGTGTTCATGACGACTTTGGGAAGATTGCGGACTTTTTCTACCCAGTAATTCTTCAAGAACCGCAGTCGCTCTTCCTTCCGCTTCGAGCCGATGTTGTTGTGAAATCGGATTGCATCTGGAATGGTGATTTCAGACGAAACCGGGTGCGTACCGATGTGTTCAAACTTCCTGATGTCATCAGCCGGATACGCAGTGTCGCCCAAGAGCGGCCAAACGTTCTTGATCTTCTCCTTCCTAATGTAGAGGATGCCTGTCCCAAGCGGAGCGCATAACCACTTGTGCAGGCTCGCCCCAAGATAGTCGCAATGAAGGTCGGGAATCTTGAAGTCGATATGAGCGAATGAGTGCGCTGCATCCACAATCACCTCAACACCGTGCTCATGCGCCATGTCGCAGATTTCTCGGGCAGGAAGAATTTGCCCGGTCAGGTTGATAATGTGCGTCACCAGCATGACTCGAGTCTTTAGCGTGATCGCCTCTTCAAACGCCTGCACGACCTCCGCGCTTTGCTTTGGATGCATGGGCAAGGAAATCGTCCGGATTCTGATGCCAAACCTTCGTGACTGCTGTTCGAACGCTTGCAGCATGCTGCCGTAGTCCTGGTTCGTCACAATCACTTCATCGCCAGCTTTCAAATCTAGCCCGGAGATAATCGTGTCAAGCGACTCGGTTGTGTTCCTCGTGATCACGATCTCCTCAGGCGAGCAGCCGGCAAACTCCGCCAATTGTTTCTTCGCCGTTTCTCTCTCTTCAACCTGCCGGTGCCGCATGTAGAACGAAGGTATTTCGTTTATCATTCGGATGTTTCTTACCCACGCGTCAAGGACGACCTGCGGCGATGGGCTGTAGAATCCGTTTTCAAGATTGATGAAATCGGGCGAGACCTTGTAGGCGTTTTGCACGTGCGACCAGAACTCTTCGTTTTCAGCCAACACTTTCGGAGAGAGATGTGCTGCCTTCTCTGAAGCAACTTCTACCTCGCAAATGAGCCGTGGGTTCACCAGTGGCAGGAAGACAGCACCAGCAGTAAATGCACCTATTGTTTTCAGGAACTCTCTCCGTTCGGTTGCCATGATCGGTTCCCCTTTCATTAGTCATTTTACGCAAACCAAGAAGTCCCCTCTGTGTGAAAGATTGTGCGGAGGGGAGAGGCTGTTGAATTACAACCTAACGTTCAGCCTCGTAAATATCAGCCTTCCGCTGAATCTCATCTGCGCCGCATCGAAGTTGCCGCCTGTTTCCGTCTCTGTATCTTACTGAGTCGGATAGATGTCGAACAAATTCGCAGCGCCAAGAACAAGCGACAGGTTGTAGGTAAGGTCGTACGCAACACTCACATCTGTTGTCACTTTCGCTTCATACACATCTTCCCGCTGACGGACGTCTCTTGCGCAAACGAGACGCTTGCAAGAACACACAGCGCAACGAAAGACGTTAGAAAGGTTTTCAATGATCCTCCTTTTGTTGGTTGATAGATGGTTGGTGGTGGATTGTTATTTCTGCTGCGACCTCCAAGCACGAGACCCAATCGTTGCGATCCTCACGATCATGCTGAATGGTCGCGAAGGAAATCATGTTCGAACTGCTTGTCATGAATGAGAGGGAAAGACGATGAAGCGAGCCTGGTTCTGTCATGGGCATGGGTTGAGCTATCTTTGTAACTGCTTTGCGCATAACGTCTCGCCGCACCACGCAGCGCCGCCGACTCTCTATCTATCAAATGACGGTGGCGTAGAGCGAGTACAACTAATTGAGCGTTTTACAAATGAACGAGCCTCGTGGTGCGGCGTGTTATGCGCCGTTGGCCCCCACGGTATTCTTTTCTAAGTTCTATGATAATTCAATGACTCCGTGCAACGACCCTTATTTTGTCACTTGCGATTGCACCCACTTTGTAAGCACATCGGGATATCCTGGTGGGTTCCGAGGCCAGGAGAATCCCTTTCCACTACGTGATATTTGAAACGTATGATCTGCATAAGGAAAGATTCGCACCGTTACCTCCTTATTACCCCCGTCACGAAGCGCCGCAGTGATTCGCTCTGCACTGGCCTGTGGCGGAACCCGATGGTCTCGCTCTCCATAGAGGAGAAGTACAGGCGCTTTTACTTGCTTCCAGTACGCGATCGGATTGTACTGAGCGAAGCGCGGGGAGAGCTTCCAATAGCTGTTATTTTGTGTTGGAGGTGGGAAGAACCAGGGACGGTCGCGTAGTATCGCTGCGAGCGTGTCCAAATGTGCTCGTTCCTTACCATGATAAGCTACCGCCACAAGCTCCCGAATGTAGGCTGCCGCCTCAGATGAGTCAGTAGATGAAAGTGAGCCAATGTTTATCGAATTCTCTATACTGTAGATTTCCACATCGTCCATGGATAAGCCCGATGCAGCTGAGCCAACGACAAATGCAACATTACACAAAGAAGCGATGAGCGGAGTAATCGTACCGCCCTGGCTGTGACCATGGATGCCGACCCAATGTGGATCAATCTTTGGATGAGAGCGGAGAAACCCCGCACCTGCACAGGCATCGACTGCGAGATCCTCAAAACCGGAGGTCCGCCAATCTCCCGTGGACTTTCCAACTCCCCGCTTATCGAAGATCAGTGAGGCAATTCCGTTGCGCGCGAAATGAATTGCCAGGAAGCGAGATGCCCATCGTCCCTCGGCACCGGAGCCGTGAACGAATACGACGGCAGGATACGGTCCGGCTGTCCCCGGAAGGATGAGAGTTCCTGCGAGGGTCACGGCGCCGTTGGCAAATGTAACTTCTTCTTCGGGTAGTCCTGGCAGAGGTTTTGATTGGCGCGAGAAGAAGAATGTCCCCTTCGCTTGTCCGTCCCGGAATTCACCTCTCAGTGAATCTCCACGGATCTCTCCGTCAAACAGCGTGGTCGTTGCATCCCCGACTATTTCAAAATGCACTTTAGGAAACGGGGTGCTTATGCTGCTAATTGGAATGCCGGCAACGCGCAGCTCATCGGATCCGAAAGAGCCTGAAAAACCTTCAGATGCTCCTCTGAATTCGAATTGCACCTGGAGGCTATCGCCCTCCCGTACCCAAAAACCCCGCCAGTGACCTTCCATGTGGGTCTGAGCGAAACCGCTTCCCATAAAAAGAGCTGCAGCCATAATAAAGGCTACTAATCTTACTGTCATACAATCCTCAGATTGACTTTGAAATGGTCTTCTGCCCATTGATCGAGAGGCCAATGGCGCCTAACGGGGCGCGGGAAGTATCCCGATAAGTCGGGACGCAAACGTGAGCGCAGTTTGCGAACGCTTGTACCGAAGGTATCCCTCCAGGACAAGCGCACGCATTGCCGTACTTCCCGAAGATGTGCGATCCCGTTGTAGCGGGACGAAGCGAACGTCAGCTTGCATATCTGAGGGCGCCAGCTCGCCAGAGTTCGGCGAAGTCTGACGACCCGCGCCCCGTTATGTGCGGACGCTTATCCCGCCACGAAGTGGTCCCTTCGGGAAAGGGATGGCTTCGCCATGAGCGAAGCGATCTTCCCGCTGAGCGAATGTCCGCACATCGTGTCGCAAAAGTACGCAATGCTGGAGCGAACTCGAAATAGATTCGTTTATCGTGAGCGGAAGCATTGAGCGAGTATATTCTTCTGACATTTTCAGCGTCGTACTTTTGCGTGTTATGTGCAGTTGCCCGTTACTGGTACTTGTTTTCTTGTCATGTGTGTTGCGGTATTCGAACTAAGGCCCGAGCTTTCTGGCCGTGAAGTCCGGGAACAGTTTGTCGAGGGCCAATTGAGGTTCCAACCCCGTGCAACGCGACATGCGGATCACTGCGACCGCTGGCGCGAGGGGATAAGAGGCCGATCAGTCGGCATCTCATCCGCCGTTACTCGAGGCAAATAGACTGCACCGTTGAAGTCCTGTAGCAAATCGAATGACCGGAACGCCTCCGATGACGGACTGCCCGGCAAATACAAACCACCTACCCAGTGCATCGCATGCGGCTGACGCAGCCACGCCGGCACGGCAGCCGGAGCTTCAACACAAGACCACGTCACCATCGTACCCGTCGTGCCCAGCCGCGACAGCACTCCCTCAGTAGATTCTTCTGGAGAAGGCGGCAGCGACGAAATCGCCAACCGGTCTTCTGTATCGTTCGGTATCTGCGCGACGAAGGCGCCTTCATTGAACGTGACGGCGAGCGAGCCATACCCGCACCCCAGTGCATCGCGTAGAAATGCGCCGGTTGTGTGGCTTGGGGTGCTGCGCGGATTCGCGACGTGCGCGTTGTGTGCCCAGTAGACCGCCTTCGCGTGCGTCCCCACTGCACGGAGCACGCGCATCGCCATGTACCAGTCGCGCGAATGACTGATCATGCCGCTGCCATTGCCATTGAAATCCGCGAATTCAGCGAGAATGCGTGCGGATTGCCGGGCGGATTCCACCGCAGCTTCGCCGAATCGACGCGCCAGCAACGCCTCATCTAGGTCGACCATCGCGAGGATCTCGAGAATCGCTTTGCGCACGTTCGGATCGACGCCCGAGTCGCCGAATACCAGCGTCTGAGAGTCCGCTGCAGCAAGCTCGCGTTCTACAGCTGCCCAGCGCGCTGAAACCTCTTTGCCATACGCGGTCGCGAGGAAATCCCGAAGATTGTCGCGTGCATCAGCGTTGTCCCCTGCATCGACACCGACGAGTTGCACGCGTTCGTTCGCTTGCGTGGCATTCCACGCGCGCAGCCATTGCACCAGTTCACGCAGCGCGCGTCGGCCGATCCACCCTGATTCGATGGCGCGTGTTACATCGCCGCTAGACACGCTCCCTCCCGCGACGAATCGGTTCAGCAACGTGAGTCTCGTGGCGCTCGCTTCGATTCCGATGATGCGGTAGCCATGTCGCGCCACAAGCCGACGAGTTAACGATAGACGCACATCACCGAATTCACGGCTGCCATGCGTTGCCTCGCCGATGGCAAGCACGCGAACACGTTCGGCGAGCGAATCGAATGGTGGCAGCTCCGTGTTGTCGGCAATTACGCCGCTCGCCGCGATTGCGATGCTCCTAGGGCGGAGCCACTGCACAGCCGAATCGCGCGCCGCTTCGCGAGAGTGCTGGAGTTGAGCGGTTGCACGTGCGCTGCGCAACGCCGTGACGGCGAGACGGTACTTCCCCGGCGGCTCGCGCGAATCGAACGGCCGCACGCGAATCACATATTTGCCGCTCTTTTGCGCGATGATCTCGACCTGCTCATCGCCGTTTCGGCCAGTTGGGCTGTCGATTGATTTGAGCAGGGAGCCGTTCGAGCCTCGCACTTCGACTACCACATCTACGCCCATTTGAGTGACGACAAGCTCGACTGACTCACCTTTCGAAAGCTGAACAACGTAATCGTGCGCTGTGCCTGCTGCGAGGGCAGTGTCAAAAGCAGACTGAGCATTGAGCACTCGCGGTTCCTGCGAGTAAAGCGCGGGCGCCAGAAGGAAAAACATTAACGCGAACATCCCTCTCACTACAATTTTGTTCTCCAAAAACATAAAAACTCCTTTCATTTAAATTCCCCCCAAGAAGCAATTGCACATAACGTTCACCAAAACAATGCAGCCCCGCCACACCAACATCTATCAAATGAGTGGCGGGGTTGAGCGACCACAACTGTCCTTTAAGAAAAAGGGAGCGTCATTGTTTTGGTTGTTATGCACCGCGCAGCCGTAAGTAATCCGTCTGCGGGAATGACACATTAGACAGCCGGATGGGAGCGATCTATTTCACCGCGTACTCCAATGCGACAATGCCTGTCTTGTACACTTTGTGGCTGGTCAGCTTTAGCTTTGCCTGCTTGGCCGGATGTGGAAGGAGCGGAATCCCTCCGCCGAGAAGTACCGGCATGACCGCAAGCTCCACTGTGTTTACAAACCCGGCGTCGAGGAGACTGCGAAAGAGTAAGCCGCCACCAAACAACCAGATATCCTTACCGGACTCCGCTCGAAGAGTGTCCAATGTCTCTTCGATCTTCTCAGCCACGATAGTCACTTCCGGATAATCGCGTTGGTGCATCGTTCGCGAAAAGACGAACGTTTTCATCCCGGGCATCGCGGCGTTCCCTCCACGGACCATAGTCTCGAACGTCCGGCGTCCCACGAGAAGGGTGTCGAACTCCTTGAAAATGGCGCTGAAGTCGATGTCCGGATCCATAATGATCCAGTCCGCTTCGCCCTTCGGACCTGCGATGTAGCCGTCCAAACTCGCAGCAACCGCAAAACGAATTCGTCGCATAGAAACCTCTCATACGATGATGTATTCTGGTAGTCTAGTTCTGATTAGGCTGCGTGGCGCATAACGTGTGCAGCAACAATGCAGCGCCGCACACCACGCTTTCTATCAACTGAGTGCGACGTTGAGTGAACTCAATAAGTCGAGCGTTTTACCAATTGAATGAACGTCATTGTTGCTGCTGTTAGCTGCCGGCTGGGTCGCAGCGTTATTAGAGCATTCGCAGTCGAGAGTAGCGACCTTTCTCGCTAATTAGCAACCCGTGTGAGTGCAGTATTGTGATAACGTCGTCGATCTCCGGTTCTTTGTATCCCTGAATTAGAGCGCGGAGAGTCTGGATGAGATCGGCGCGTCTGATCTTCTGAGTTCCATCCAGCTCGTGAATCACCTTGAGGGCCAGCGCCCGATATCTCTTTTTCTTGCCCTTTGAGAACTTGCCAAAACTCTCTTTAACCGCCTTTTCAAACTGCTTGGTGTAATTGTGATTGCGTGCTAAAGTACTAAGAAGTTGGCTGAGCGATTTTTCAGTCTTGTAGGGGTTCCTCTTTTTCCCTGCAAGGTCGGAAATGATCGCTGATTGATCTCCTTCCTTTTGTGATGCTTTGTGAGTACTGGTGTAGAGGGCGCGCGGTATATCATTTGCTTCGGCAAAACCAAACTCAAGAGAAACGTTTGGGTTGCCGCCAGTAGCATCGAATATCGCATAGCTCGATGAAACGAGTTTCGTTTTGATTGCTTCGAGTAAATCCTCCGCTTCTTGTGAAGCGTCCCTACCTATGATAATGAATGAAAGCGGGTACTTCTTGTTGAGAGATTCGATTACCTTTTCATATTTGGGGCGTACTGTCTTCCATGGGCAACCTACGAATACCTGATTGGGGACAACATCACTCTTGTTCGTTTGTGCTATTTCTCGATTCCTCTAAAGGTTATGTGGGCTCGTACACCGCATCTGGCGGCTAACGTTAAGGATTTTATCCGCATCCCGCCATAGGCGGGACGAGTATTGCGATGTCAGCCGACCCCTGAGGCTCCAGCCCCTCTTG
>ORMF010069703.1_pt1 | contig 13261 bp, 7 predicted proteins | sample 1779871 | NCBI WGS metagenome assembly ORMF01 (sample SAMEA104232316, study PRJEB22302) | groundwater metagenome | biome: forest; feature: aquifer; material: groundwater | place: USA | collected 2011-08-07 | depth 5.4 m | reverse complement strand
TATCGGCTATGCCGTCCAGCGGCGAGAACACCCATTTCGGCTTCCGGCAGGTGCCGCTTGCGGACAAGCAGGCGCTGGTCGACGACGTCTTCCGCAGCGTGGCGGGCCGCTACGACCTGATGAACGACCTGATGTCGGCCGGCCTGCATCGCGCCTGGAAGGACGCGCTGGTGACGGCGATCAATCCGCCGCCAAAAGGCCGTCCCGGCCGTCTTGATCAAAAAAGCGACCGGTCCTTCGCACTGCTCGACCTGGCCGGCGGCACCGGCGACGTGGCCTTGCGGATGATCGCTGCCGCCGGCTCCGGCACCCGCGCGACCGTGGCCGACGTCAATGCCGACATGCTGGCCGTCGGGCGCGAGCGCGCGGCCGAGCGCGGGTTTGATGATGTCGTGACTTTCGCGGAGGCCAATGCCGAGGCGCTGCCGTTTCCCGACCGCTCGTTCGACGCCGTGACCGTCGCCTTCGGCATCCGCAACGTGCCGCGCATCGAGCAGGCCCTGGCGGAGGCGCGCCGCGTCTTGAAGCCGGGCGGCCGTTTTCTCAGTCTCGAATTCTCCACCGTCGACGTGCCCGGCCTCGCTGCGCTCTACGATCTCTACTCGTTCAACCTCATTCCGGCGCTCGGTCAGGCGGTGACCGGCGACGCCGAGGCCTATCGCTATCTGGTGGAATCGATCCGCCGCTTTCCGCGTCCCGAAGTTTTTGCCGATATGCTACGGATGGCCGGCTTCCGGCGCGTGTCGTTCCAGCGCATCACCGGCGGCATCGTGGCGCTGCATTCGGGCTGGCGGCTGTGATCGCTGCGCCCGCTCATCTGGCGCGGCTCACGCGCGCCGGCTTTGTGCTCGCCCGCGAGGGCGTGTTTGCCCTGATTGATCCGGCGCCCTTGCCGCTGCCCGCGCGCGCCGCCATCCACGTGGCGCGCCTGGTCGAGCGGCCGGCGAGCGCTGTCGCCGCCAACCGGCTGGCCGCCGCGCTGACGCGGCTCGGGCCCTCTTATGTGAAACTCGGACAATTTCTAGCCACCCGGCCCGACGTGGTCGGTGTGGCAATCGCCCGCGACCTGGAGAGCTTGCAGGACAGGATGGCGCCGTTCCCGCAGGCGGAGGCGGAAAAGACCGTGGCGGACGCCTTCGGCAGGCCTTTGTCGGCGCTGTTTGCGTCGTTCGGGCCGGCGGTCGCCGCGGCCTCCATCGCCCAGGTTCATCGGGCGGCGACCGAGGCCGGACCGGTGGCCGTCAAAGTGTTGCGCCCAGGCATTGAGCGGCGCTTCAAGGTTGATCTCGACGCCTTCATGTTTGCCGCCCGTCACGCGGAGAACATCTCGCTTGAGGCGCGTCGCCTGCGTCAGATCGAGGTGGTCGAAACGCTGCGCCGCTCGGTCACCATCGAGATGGATCTACGGCTGGAAGCCGCCGCGCTTTCTGAAATGGCGGAGAACACCAAGACCGATGCCGACTTCCGCGTCCCGAGGGTCGATTGGGAGCGCACCGCGCGCGCCGTGCTCACGCTGGAATGGATCGATGGCACGCCGCTCTCCGACCGCGCCAAGCTCGCGGCCAAGGGGTTCGATCTCAAGGACCTCGCGCGCTCCGTGATCCAGACCTTTCTGCGCCATGCATTGCGCGACGGCTTTTTCCACGCCGACATGCATCCCGGCAATCTGTTCGTCGACGATGCCGGCCGGCTGGTGGCGGTGGATTTCGGCATCATGGGACGGCTCGGCCCCAAGGAGCGACGCTTTCTGGCCGAGATTCTGTACGGCTTCATCACCCGCAACTATCAGCGCACCGCCGAGGTGCATTTCGAGGCCGGCTATGTGCCTCGACACCATTCGGTCGAAAGCTTCGCGCAGGCGATCCGCGCCATCGGCGAGCCGATTCACAGCCGCACTGCGGAAGACATTTCAATGGCGCGGCTGTTGATGCTGCTGTTTGAAGTGACCGGCCTGTTCGATATGCGCACGCGGCCGGAACTGCTGCTGCTGCAGAAGACCATGGTGGTGGTGGAAGGGGTCGCTCGCACTCTCGATCCCAAGCTCGACATGTGGACGGTGTCGGAGCCGGTGGTGCGCGAATGGATGGAGCGCCATCTCGGCGCGACCGGCCAGCTCGAAGGTGCGGCGGCTGGCGCCGCCGAATTCGGGCGCTTCATCGGCGGCGTGCCCGCGCTCCTTGGACGCGGCGCCGAGCTGATCGGGCAGCTCGACGACATCACCCGCGACGGACTGGTGCTGGCGCCGGAAACCGTGGCGGCGATCGGGCGCGCTGAGGCCAGGCGCAACCGTTGGACCGCGGCCGCGCTGTGGGTGATCGCCGGGCTGCTGGCCGTGCTGCTTTGGAAGGTCTTTTGATTGCATTGATTGCAACGCAATCATACGCTAGTTTAGGAGCGTCCAGCGAGCCCCCCCATGGCCAGCCTCACCGTCCGTAAGCTCGATGAAGCGCTCAAGAAGCGCCTGCGGCTCCTTGCCGCACGCAATGGTCGCTCGGTGGAGGAAGAGATCCGACAGATCCTCGGCAGAGCGGCACGCGGTGAGCAAGGCGAAAGCGCCGGCACCGCGCCCGTCCGACAGGCATCGGCGCGCGGCATCGGCCCGCTGCCGGCCCGCCACGGAGCGGACGAAGCAGCGCCGGATATCAAACGCATCCTGTTGATCATCGGCGGCGGCATTGCTGCCTACAAATCGCTCGATCTTATCCGCCGGCTGAAAGAGCGCGGCGCGACGGTGCGCTGCATCCTCACCAAGGCGGCGCAGGAATTCGTCACGCCGTTGTCGGCCGGCGCGCTGTGCGGAGAACGCGCCTTCACCGACCTGTTCGATCCGCTGAGCGAATTCGACGTCGGACATATCCGGCTGGCACGCGAAGCCGATCTGATCGTGGTGGCGCCGGCGACGGCGGATTTGATGGCGAAGTTGGCGGGCGGCCATGCCGACGATCTCGCCACCGCGGTGCTGCTCGCCACCGCCACGCCAATCCTGCTCGCGCCGGCGATGAACCCGCGCATGTGGGAACATCCGGCAACGCAGCGCAATCTCGCGCAATTGAGCGCCGACGGCGTCGTCATCGTCGGACCGGGCGAAGGCGAGATGGCAGAGATTGGCGAAGCCGGTGTCGGCCGCATGGCGGAGCCGCTGGAGATCGTGGCCACCGCCGAATTGCTGCTGCGCAAGGCCGCCGGAGACCAACCGCTCACAGGCAAGCGCGTCGTGGTCACGTCGGGACCCACCCACGAACCGATCGATCCGGTGCGCTACATCGCCAACCGCTCATCCGGAAAACAGGGCCACGCCATCGCCGCCGCCGCTGCCGCCGCCGGCGCCGAGGTGATTCTGATTCGTGGTCCGGTGAACATTCCCGATCCGGTCGGCGTCAGTGTCGTCAAGGTCGAGACGGCGCGCGAAATGTTCGAACAGGTGGAGCGGGCGATGCCGGCCGATTGCGCGGTGTTCGCGGCCGCGGTCGCGGACTGGCGCGTGTCGGCGCCCGGCCCCGAGAAGCTCAAAAAGACCGGCCGCGGTCCGGCGCTGAATCTGGTCGAAAACACGGACATTCTGGCAACCATCGCGCAACGCAAGGCCAAGCGCCCGGCGCTGGTCATCGGCTTTGCCGCAGAGACCGAAAAAGTGTTCGCCAACGCCAAAGACAAACTCCGACGCAAGGGTTGCGATTGGATCGTCGCCAACGACGTTTCGCCGGAGACCGGCGTCATGGGCGGCGACCGCAATCGCGTCCACCTCGTTACGACCGAAGGTGTGGAAAGCTGGCCAGCGCAAACGAAAGATGCAGTCGCCCGCGCCCTGGTGAAGCGGATCGCGGCGGCGCTCAACAAGGAGGCGAATTCGTGAGTGCACTCGCCGTGCAGGTGATGCGGTTTCCGCACGCGGCCGATCTGCCGCTGCCGGAATATCATAGTGAAGGCGCGGCAGGCCTCGATCTGATGGCCGCGCTACCGCCGGCTGCACCGATCGTCCTTGCACCGGGAGACCGCGCGATGATTCCGACGGGCATTGCCATTGCTCTGCCACCGGGAAGCGAAGGCCAAGTGCGACCGCGCTCCGGTCTTGCAATGCGACACGGCATCACTGTGCTCAACGCGCCGGGCACAATCGATGCCGACTATCGCGGAGAAATACACGTCATTCTTGTAAATCTCGGCAAAGATTCATTCACAGTCGAACGCGGCATGCGCATTGCACAATTGATTGTTGCGGCTACCATGCAGGTCATGGTCTGCGAGGTTACAAGCCTTGAAGAAACGTCACGCGGAGTTCGGGGATTTGGTTCGACTGGTACGATCCGAGGTACCAAGCAAGCCGACTAATTCCGATTCCGTTTTGTAACTAAGCGATCGCTATTCGTCCCACCTGATCCGCCCACCACCTCACTCCATTTTTGCAAGCTTGGAATTCGGATGCCGTTATTGCCTCGCAAAGGGATTCTTGCCATTGCCGCCGTCATCGACATCGCACTGCATGCGCGCGGTCGGCCGGTTGCCGCCAAGGCGCTAGCGACGCGGCATCGCTTGCCGCCGCGGCATCTTGAGCCGGTGCTGCAGGCGCTGGTGCGCCACGGCATTCTCAAGGGCGTGCGCGGGCCGCGCGGCGGTTACGAGCTGGCACGCGAGCAACGCCGCATCAGCGCCGACGACATCTTGCGCGCCGCCGGAACGGTCGACGATCTGGACGAGGCGCCGCTGGCCGGATCGTCTTTGCTGAGCCGGGTGGTGATGCCGGCCTTGCTGCAGGCCGAGCAGGCGTTTTCCACCGCGCTCGGCAAAGTGAGCATCGAGGAGCTGGTCCGGGCAGCCGAGACCAAGACCTCAGCCGCCGACTGAGCCGCCCTCCACCGTTACCTCCTCACTCCCTCAGGCGCTTCCCGTTCACGATCTGGACTCTTACGGGCCGACTCCCCTTGGGGGTAAAGTCGGCCGATTCGCGCGGGGTTCGGCGGACCGCGTGCGGATCAGCGCCGGGCGGGCTGCATCATGCAGTTGGGGCTCACGTCATCGGCCGGCGGCCAATCAGTGAAGTGGGGCAAGCGGGAATGCCGGACACGATCCCGGCCACGGGCGGGAGCTTCCAAGCTCAGCCGCAGCACGGCGGATTCCGCGCCTTCGTCGGCGCAACGGCTGCTTCGCTTGTCTTCACCACCTCCGCGGGCGCTGAAAGCCTGATCGATCTGCCCTCGCAGCTTCACGTCTATGTCACGGCGCTGCTGCAGCTCAATCGCCACGAATTGGCCGCGCTGACGCTGACGCTCGGCATCCTCTGTTTCGCCGTGGTCACCGCCATTGCGCTGGTGCGCACGCGCCGGCGGCTTGGCGACAGCGAAACGGCGGCCCGCGATCAGATCAGGGGATTGAAGGCCGAGATCGATCGCATGAACGCCTTGCTGCAATCGGAGCCGCAGGTGCTGGTGGCCTGGGCCGCGGCCGCCGAGCAACCTGAAATCATCGGCGATGCCGCTTTCGCCACCGAGGCGGCGGCGCCGCATCGCGTGCTTGCCTTTGGCACCTGGCTCGATCCGGAACAGGCGCAGGAGATGGAGCGGGCGGTCGATGCGTTGCGCGCGCGCGGTGTCGGCTTTGCCATGACGGTGACGACGCTGGCCGGCCGTCTGCTGGAAGCGGGCGGACAGGTGATCAGCGGCTGCGCCATCCTGCGCCTGCGCGACATGAGCGGCATCAAACGCGAACTCGCCGAACTCTCCGTCCGTCACCAGCAGCAGATCGAAGACGCGGACGCCATGCGCACCCTGATCGAAGCCTTGCCGGTGCCGGTCTGGGCGCGCGACGACGCGGGCAAGCTGGCGTTCGTGAACCCCGCCTATGCGCGCGCGGTGGAGGCCAAGAACACCGCCGACGCGATCGAGCAAGGGATCGAGCTGTTTGATCGCGCCGCGCGCATAGAACTGTCGCGCGCGCACGAATCGCAACAGAGTTTTTCCGGACGGCTTGCCGCCATCGTCGCCGGCAGCCGCCGGACTTTCGACGTGCTCACCGTTCCGGCTAAGCGCGGCAGCGCCGGCATCGGCATCGATGCCACCGAGGTTGAAACCATGCGCGCCGATCTCGCACGCTTGGTGGACGCGCACCGCCGCACGCTCGACCAATTGCCGACCGGCGTCGCCATTTTCGATTCCAATCAGCGCCTGGCATTTTACAACGCCGCCTATCGATCGCTCTGGTCGCTCGAGGCCGCCTTTCTCGACCAGGCCCCTACTGACTCCGCCGTGCTCGATCAAATGCGCGCCGCACGCATGTTGCCGGAAGAACAGGACTTCCGGCAGTGGAAGGGCGCTTTGCACGATGCCTACCGGGCGATCGAGTCGAAGGAGCACATGTGGCATCTGCCGGGCGGCCGCACGTTGCGCGTCATCACCACGCCGAACCCGCAAGGTGGCGTGATCTACCTGTTCGATGACGTCACCGAGCGGCTGGATCTGGAGCGGCGCTACGACGCACTCATCCGGGTGCAGGGCGAGACGCTCGACAATCTTGGCGAGGCGGTTGCCGTGTTCGCCAGTGACGGTCGCCTGCGGCTGTTCAATCCGGTATTCGCGCGCATGTGGAAGTTACCGGCGGAGGCTCTGGCCGAGCGGCCGCACATCGAAGCGGTGGTGGCCTGGTGCCAGCCGCAATCGAGCGACGGCGGGCTTTGGCAAGCGTTGCACACCACCATCACGGCGATCGACAATCGCGCCCCGGTGATCGGGCGGATCGAGCGGCGCGACGGCAACGTGGTCGATTGCGCCACGGTACCGTTGCCGGACGGCGCCACGCTCGTCACCTTCCAGGACATCACCGACACGGTGAACGTCGAACGTGCTCTGCGCGAACGCAATGAGGCGTTGGAGGAGGCGGATGAAATCAAGATCGACTTTGTGCATCATGTCTCGTACGAATTGCGCTCTCCGCTCACCAATATTATTGGCTTCTCGCACTTCCTCGGCGATCCGGTGACCGGACCGCTGACCGACAAGCAGCGCGAATACCTCGGCTACATCACGGTCTCGACCAACGCCCTGCTCGCCATCATCAACAACATCCTCGATCTCGCCACCATCGACGCCGGCGCGATGAAGCTTACGCTCGGCACGGTCGACATCCGCAAGACCATGGATGCCGCCGCCGAAGGCGTGCAGGACCGGCTGGTGCAGAGCGGCATCAAGCTCGAAATCCGCACGCCGCCCGACATCGGCGGCTTTATCGGCGACGAGAAACGGGTCCGTCAGGCATTGTTCAATCTGTTGGCCAATGCCATAGGCTTTTCGCCTGCCGGCGGGACCGTTACGCTCGCCGCCCAGCGGCTCAAGGATGCGGTCGTGTTCTCGGTGACCGATCACGGCCCCGGCATTCCCGCCGAGGTGAAGGACAAGGTGTTCGATTGGTTCGAAACCCACTCGCTCGGCTCGCGGCATCGCGGCACCGGCCTTGGCCTGTCGCTGGTGCGCTCGTTCGTGGAGCTGCACGGCGGCACGGTGACGCTCGATTCCGCGGTCGGCCGCGGCACCACCGTCACCTGCGTGTTCCCGCTCGACCGCGCGGACACGCGAACGGCGGCATGATCGCCTGCCGGTTTCGAGGAAAGCGCCGCCAGATGCGCATGACGGGGCGGGCATGCTGACCACGACGGGCGGAGTGAGCTTTTCCGTGGTGCTGCCCGACGAGCAGGCCACCGGGCGTCTCATGGTCGATGTCGCGAGCGTATTGGCGCCCGGTGACCTCATTACGTTGTCGGGCGATCTCGGCGCCGGCAAGACCACTTTCGCCCGCGCCTTGATCCGCTATCTAGCCGACGACCCGGCGATCGAGGTCCCCAGCCCGACTTTTACGCTGTTGCAAATCTACGATCTCGAACCATTTCCCGTGGTTCACGCCGCCCTTTACCGCCTGGCCGGCTCGGCGGAGTTGGCCGAGCTCGGCTTCGACGACCTGCCGGAAGGCGCCGTGGTGTTGCTGGAATGGCCGGATCGCGCTGCCGGCTTTCTGCCGCCCGACCGCCTCGACATCACGCTGACGCTGGTGCCCAAGCTGAAGCTCGAATTCCGCCAAGCGCGCGTCACCGGTTATGGCTCGTTCGCGCCGCGGGTGGAACGGATGGCGGCGGTTCGCCAGTTCATCGCCGAAAGCGGGTTCAGCGAGGCGCAGCGCCGCCGGATGCCGGGCGATGCCTCGACCCGCAATTATGAACGGCTCGCCCTCGGCGACAAGCGCGCCATCTTGATGAATTCGCCGCCGCGGCCGGACGGCCCGCCGCTGCGCAATGGCCGGCCATACAGCGCCATCGCACACTTGGCCGACAGCGTCGTGCCCTTTGTGGCGCTGGCCAACGGCCTGTTCGATCAAGGCCTGTCCGCGCCTAACATCCACCATGCCGACCTCGATCATGGCCTGCTCATCATCGAGGATCTCGGCGATGAGCGTGTGGTGAGCGGCGATCCGCCCACCCCGATGGCCGAACGTTACGAGACGGCGGTCGACGTTCTGCTCGCTCTGCACGGACGACGGCTGCCCGACGTGCTGCCGGTTGCGCCGCAAGTCGAGTATCGCCTGCCGTCTTATGACATGGACGCGTTCATGATCGAGGCCGAGCTGTTGCTCGACTGGTATCTTCCCAAGCTCGATGTGCCTCCAACCACTGTCGCGCGTGAAAGCTTCCGCACGCTTTGGTGCGAGGTATTGCAGCCGGCGGTCGATGCTCCGCAGACCTGGGTGTTGCGGGATTTTCATTCGCCCAACCTGCTCTGGCTGCCGCAGCGGCGGGAGCTGGCGCGGCTCGGGATTCTCGATTTCCAGGACGGCCTGCTGGGACCGGCAGCCTATGATCTGGCGTCGCTGCTGCAGGACGCGCGGGTCGATGTGCCGGAACCGATGGAGCTGGCGCTGCTCGGCCGCTACGTGCGCAGCCGCCGCGCCGCCGATCCGGATTTCGACGGCTCCGATTTCATCAAGATCTATGTGACACTCGCCGCCCAGCGCGCCAGCAAGATTCTGGGGATTTTCGCGCGGCTCGATTTGCGCGACGGCAAGCCGCAATATCTCCGTCACATCCCCCGCGTATGGGGATATCTGCAACGATCGCTGGCGCATCCCGGCCTGGCGGAGCTCAACGCGTGGTATAATGAGCATGTTCCGCAATTGCGGACGGTTTGATTCGCCGGTTTGATCGCCCTTAAGGAGCAGCGCATCGATGGGAGGCTCAGGCCGCGCCAAGACGATGCCGCGGCGCGCCATGGTGCTCGCGGCAGGACTTGGCACCCGCATGCGGCCGTTCAACGGCCAAATCCCAAAGCCGCTGGTCCAGGTCGGCGGCAAGGCGTTGATCGACTATGTGCTCGACCGGCTGGCGGATGCCGGCGTCGAGCGCGCGGTGGTCAATGTGCATCACCTGGCCGACCAGATCGAACGGCACATGGCGGCGCGGCAGCAGCCGAAGATCGTGGTCGCCGACGAACGCGGCGAACTGCTGGGCACGGCCGGCGGCGTGCTGAACGCGCTGCCGCAGCTCGGCGATGCGCCGTTCTTCCACGTCAATTCCGACACCATCTGGATCGACGGCGTGCGGCCCAACCTGGCGCGGCTGGCGGATGCCTTCGACGGCGAGCGCATGGATGCGCTGCTGCTGCTGGCCTCCACCACCAGCAGCATCGGCTATAGCGGCCGCGGCGATTTCACCATGACGGCCGACGGAAGGCTGATCCGCCGCGGCGAGCGCGACGTGGTGCCATTCGTCTATGCCGGCGCCGCGGTGCTCACACCCGCGTTCTTTGCCGGCGTTCCGGCCGGGCCCTCTTCGATGTCGCCGCTGTTCGACCGCGCCGCCGAGGCCGGACGGCTCTATGGGCTGCGGCTCGAAGGCGTCTGGATGCATGTCGGCACGCCGGAAGCGATCGCCGCCGCCGAAGCAGCGATAGTTGAGAGCGCGGCCTAACCGGTTTGCGCCATTCATCAGAGCATGGTCCCGAAAAAGCCTGCCCCGGACTTGATCCGGGGTGGGAACCGGTTTCGGTAAAGATCGTGCTCAAACAAGAGCATGATCCCGAAAAGTGGGAACCGGTTTTCGGTAAAGATCATGCTCAAACAAGAGCTGGCGCCGTGTATGATTCGGCATGGCTCCTCCCGTTGCCCGCGTCTTCAGCATCCCGGCCTCTGCGCCTTTCATCCCGACGCTGATCGAGGCGTTGCGCGATGGACGGCTCATCCCCGGCTTTCCCGGATCCGACGACCCGCTGGTGCTGGCGCGCGCGACACTTTATCTGCCGACCCGGCGCGCCTGCCGGCTGGCGCGCGATCTGTTTCTCGGTATCACCGGCGATAGCGCCGCCATTCTGCCGCGCATCGTCGCGCTCGGCGATTTGGACGAAGACGAGATCGCATTCGCGCAAGCGGCGGCCGGCGGCATCGGCGGCACCGCGCTAGATTTGCCCGACCCCATTGGCGGGCTCGAGCGGCGGTTGCTGCTCGCCCAGTTGATTGCCCAATGGGCCGCTTCGCCTGAGGTGCGCGGCGACAGTGGCGCGCCGCTCATTGCCGCCAACCCGGCAACGGTGCTGGCGCTGGCCGACGGTCTTGCGCACCTGATGGACGACATGATCACCCGCCAGGTGCCGTGGGACAGGCTCGACGATCTGGTGCCGGACAATCTCGATGAATATTGGCAACTCACCGTCAAATTCCTGAAAATCGCGCGTGAAGCCTGGCCGGCTATTTTGGCCGAGCGCGACGCCATGGAACCGGCGGCGCGCCGCGACGCCTTGATCAACGCCGAAGCGGAACGGCTGGCGGCAAGCGATGGACCGGTGATCGCAGCAGGCTCCACCGGATCGATGCCGGCCACCGCGGAGCTGATGGCGGCCATTGCCCGGCTGCCGCACGGCGCGGTGGTGCTGCCCGGCCTCGACACCGACCTCGATGAAAAATCATGGCAGATGATCGCCGGCAAAGGCGACGTCGGCGATGGCGAGGGCGCAATCGAAGCCGCGATCGGCCATCCGCAATTCGCCATGCAGGCCCTGCTGCACCGCATCGGCATCGCCCGCGGCGAGGTGATGGCGCTGGCCGCGCCCGCCGATCATGGGCGCGAGCGCCTGGTCTCGGAAGCCTTGCGGCCGGCGGCGACCACCGAACATTGGCGCGCGCGGCTGGCGGCGCCGGATTTTTCCGCCCATGCGGACAAGGCGCTCGATTCGCTCTCCGTGATCGAGGCGGCCAATGCGGAGGAGGAAGCGCTCGCCATCGCGGTTGCGCTGCGCGAGGCGGTCGAACAGCGCAAGACCGCGGCGCTGGTCACCCCCGACCGCGCGCTGGCTCGCCACGTCGCCGCTCAGCTGGCACGCTGGCAGGTCGCGGTGGAAGATTCCAGCGGCGATGCGCTGCCTGACACCCCCGCCGGCCTTTTTGCCCGCCTGGCCGCCCAAGCCGTGCTCGGCGGGCTCACCCCGGTCGATCTGTTGGCGCTGCTCAAGCATCCGCTAACCCGGCTCGGCGCCGCCGATGGCGTTCACGCATCAGCCATCGCAACGCTGGAACAGGCGGTGCTGCGCGGCCCCAGGCCGCGGCCGGGCAGCGCCGGGCTCGCACACGCATTGGCATCGTTTCGCACCGAGCTCGCGAAGCTGCGGCGCAAGGAGGAGTCGGAGCTGCATCGCTCCGACCCGCGCGCGCGGCTTGCCGATGCCGCATTGGACGCCGCGTCCGAACTCGTCATGCGATTGGCGGCAGCGCTGGCTCCGTTGGAAAATCTGGGAGCGGCGGTGCGGCCCCTGACTGATCTGGTTGCCCGTCATCGCGCGGTGCTGGTTGCGCTCAGCGCGGATGCCGCCGGCACACCCGCCGGCTTCAGCGGCATCGATGGCGTCGCGCTGGCATCGGCCTTCGATGATATTGCACTGGCCGCCGGACAGGTCGCGCTCGAGCCGGCGGACTATGCGGAATTCTTCCACGTCATGATTGCCGACAAGGTGGCGCGGAGGCCGGTCATGCCCGGCGTGCAGGTGCGCATCTATGGTTTGCTCGAAGCGCGGCTGCAGAGCATTCACCGCCTGGTGCTGGGCGGCCTGGTGGAAGGTGTATGGCCGCCGGAGACCCGCACCGATCCCTGGCTCAGCCGGCCGATGCGCCAGCAACTCGGCCTCGATCTGCCCGAGCGCCGTATCTCGCTCTCCGCCCACGATTTCGCGCAGTCGCTGGGCGCCGCCGAACTGATACTGACACGCGCCGCCAAGTCCGGCGGCGCTCCGACCGTCGCGTCACGTTTTCTACAACGGCTGGCGGCAGTCGCCGGCGCGCGCTGGGGCGAGGCGTGCGGGCGCGGCGAAAGCTATCTCCGCTGGGCGCGCGCGCTTGATGCATCGCCGGAGCCGCCACAGCCGGCCAAGCGGCCACAGCCGACCCCGCCGGTCGCCGCACGGCCGACGCAGCTGTCGGTCACTGAGATCGAGCACTGGCTGCGCGACCCCTATACGATCTATGCCAAGCACATCCTGCGCCTCATCCCGCTCGACCGGGTGGATACGGCCCCGGGTGCGCGCGACCGCGGTACGGTGATCCACCGCGCCATCGGCGATTTCACCGAGCAGTTCGCCAAGGCTCTGCCGGCCGATCCGTTGCGTGAATTGATTGCGTTGGGACGCCAGCATTTTGCAGCGCTTGACGACTATCCGGAAGCGCGCGCGTTCTGGTGGCCACGTTTCCAGCGCATCGCGCGCTGGTTCGCCGGCTGGGAGAAAGAGCGGCGCGCTAACGTCGCGGCGCTGCATGTGGAAACCGGCGCCAAGCTCGAAATCCCGCTGGGGGCGCGTACATTCACGCTGTCGACACGCGCCGACCGCATCGAGCGTCTGGCCGACGGCCGCTATGCCATTCTCGACTACAAGACCGGGCAAACGCCGACCGCGCCGCAAGTGTCATCCGGCTTGGCGCCGCAGCTGACGCTTGAAGGCGCCATCCTGCGCGCGGGAAAGTTTCGCGACATTCCGCAGGACTCCTCGATTGCGCAATTGCTCTATGTCCTGATCAGGGGCGGCGATCCGGCAGGCGAGGCCAAGAAAATCGAGTGGAAGGACAGCACGCCCGATGCGGAGGCCGACAAGGCGCTGGCCGCCCTGATCCGGGTCGCCAGAAAATTTGAGGACGAGGCGACGCCCTATCGCTCGCGCGAGCGTCCGATGTGGCAGCGCCGCGCCTATGGCGAATACGACCATCTGGCGCGGGTGAAGGAATGGTCGCTGTCGGGCGGCGCCGGCGACGACAC
>ORMF011198565.1_pt1 | contig 13262 bp, 14 predicted proteins | sample 1779871 | NCBI WGS metagenome assembly ORMF01 (sample SAMEA104232316, study PRJEB22302) | groundwater metagenome | biome: forest; feature: aquifer; material: groundwater | place: USA | collected 2011-08-07 | depth 5.4 m | reverse complement strand
TCCAAGCTCCCAGCACGCCGGGCACTTACCGCATCCGCGTGCCATTTGTGGAAGCGTTTGCTCCGGTGCGCAGTTTTTACGGCACGCCCCCCGGTGGACCAACGGATCCGGGCGTGAGCACTTACTCGGAGGTGAGCTTCAAAGTGCAACCGACAGCTCTCCGCTCACCGCAGATTGCCGTTCAGCCGATGAGTCTGATCGTTAGCGCGGGGGGCGACGCAACCCTCTGCGTGGCAGCATTCGGTTCCTCGCTCAACTACCAGTGGTACATGAACGGCAAAACCCTCGGCGCGGCGACCTCGCCCTGCCTGACGTTGAGGAACGTCACCGTCAACGAAGTCGGGGAGTATTGGGTCGTCATCAGCAACCCGCTCGGAAACATCACGAGTACCCGTGTGACCTTGACCCTGCTCAATCCAGTCATTGTGGGACTGAAGATCAACGGCCCAATTGGCAGCACATACCAAATCGAATATTTGGATGCACTGGGGACTACTGCGCAATGGAAGTTCCTGACGAAGATCAAACTCGACAAGAGTCCTTATGTCTTCGTGGACCAAGAGTCCGCGGACACGTCACGTCGGTTCTACCGAGCAATCTTCGTGACACCACCGTAGCCGAACGAGCGACGTGACCGATCCGGTTCGGAAAGAATTGAACCTGCGTGAGGTGCTCACGTCGGCCACCATCAAGTTGCAGTTGACGGCCAGCACTCGCGATGAAGTGCTCCGCGAGCTGGTGGAGTTGGTTCCCGAACTCGCTGATCGACCAGAGCAGCGCGAGATTTTGTTCCGCGCGTTCCTGGCGCGTGAGCAATTCGACAGGACAGGCCTTCTGCGGGGAATAGCCTTACCTGGCTTGGGGCGAGGAGGGGTAGGCTTGGTGACGCGGCCAGTTGCCGTTTTCGGTCGGCACACGGAGGGGATCCCCTACGATCCGCGCGATGAGGAACTCGTAAGACTGTTTCTCCTCGTGCTTGCCCCTACGCCCGGTCAAACGGTGGAATTGGAGGAACAGTTTGTTGCTCCCCTTCTTGTTGACGAGGGTCTGCAACAAGACTTGCTGGCTGCGGAATCGCCAGAAGAGGTCCTCGGTCTGTTTCGTGAAGCTCAAGCGGTGTTGTTGCCTAGCGCCGAGATGACCGTCAGCCTCGCAGAAGTATCTTCTCTGAGTGCCCTCCTCTCGCCAGCGACCATCAACCTGCAGTTGACGGGCAACAGACGCGAGGAAGTGTTCCGTGAACTGGTCAGACTGATTCCCGAACTCGCCGATCGGCCCGATAAGCGCGAAAGGCTGGTCCAAATACTATTGGAGCATCACGAAAAGACGAGTATTGGCGTGGGCTTCGGGGTAGCCAACTTGGGGCGGATGAGAGCGGTGGGATTGGTGGAGCAACCGCGAGTCGTCTTCGGACGTAGCGTCGCGGGCTTGCCTTTCGGCGCGGTGGACGATCAGCCAGTGCACTTGTTCTTCTTGCGAGTCGCACCCACCTACGAGGCACACCGTGTTCTGACCAACGAGACTGCTGCGCTTTTGGAGCGCCTGCAGGCGCACGATTCTCCGCTCCGGCGAAGGCTGCTGGCTGCCGAATCCGCCGACGAAGTCATCGCGCTGATTCGAGAAGCAGAGGCTGCGGGCGCAAAACCATAGCGGAGTTATTCAAAGTTCACGCGTCCATGCACGCCGGCGGAACTGCGATGGTCGTAGGTCTCTGGCGACGGCGCGGCAGGTGGCTGGAGCTGAAGCCTTCGGACTACCGTGGAGACGCGAAGTGTCGCAGAGATTCGACTGTGATCGCCTCAGCGGAACTTCGCGTCTCTACTCCGAAAAGGCGGAGCGCCGGTCTCCGACCCGGCGTGTGGGCAGGAAGGAACCGCGCCGGATCGGAGATCGGCGCTCCGGCCGCATTTTCATCCCCGGTGGAGAACGAAGTTCATCGGGACTGCGGTATGATCTGGTTTGCCTCTCACTTGTTCGACAGCAGACGAATCCCCGTGCATCCGCGTGATCCGCGGGCAGAATTCGTTTTGATGATCAGAACTTCAGAACTTTAACGGCCTCCGTCGCCAGATTCACGACCGCGCCGGGAAACAGCCCGAGGTAAAACATTCCCGTCACGCAGGCGTAGAGGGCGTAGCGGATGGGTCGGGAGACTTCGATGGGCGTGAGGTCGGGCGTCTCGCGCGACCAGTAGATCGCGCGGATCACGCCGAAGTAGTAATAGAGCGAGATGACCACGCCGACGATTGCTACGGCCAGCAGCCACCAGTAAGGCCAGTAGCTCACGGCCTGCTCGGCGACGGCTTTGAGGAGCAGGAATTTTCCGAAGAAGCCGGCCAGCGGGGGAACGCCGGCGAGCGAGATCATCGCCAGGGTCATCGATGCTGCCAGCAGGGGTGAGCGCTGATTGAGGCCAGCGAGGGTGCTGATGTCCTCGGTCTCGGCATGGCGCGCGACCAGCGCGATCACGGTGAACGCGGCCAGCAGGGTGAAAAGGTAACCGGCGAGGAAGTAGAGGATCGCGGTCGAGCCGGCGGGCGTGAGAGCGGCGATGCCGAGCAGCATGTAGCCGGCGTTGGCGATGCTGGAATAGCCGAGCAGACGCTTGAGGTTGCGCTGCGGGATCGCGCACAGGTTGCCATAGAGGATCGTCACCGCCGCGACGATCATCAAGAGCTTCTCCCAGCCGAGCGCGACATCCGGCACGGCACTGAAAAGCATCCGCAGGAGCAGCGCGAAGCCCGCGGCCTTCGAGCCGACTGCGAGAAACGCGGTCGTCGGTGTCGGCGCGCCCTGATAAACATCCGGCACCCAAATCTGGAAGGGGACGGCGGCGATCTTGAAGCCGAGGCCGACCAGCACGAGCACGAGGCCGACGAGGAAGAGTGGTTTCTGCGCGAGGTCGCGCGCTTTGCCCGCCAACTCGGAGAAGTTCGTCGTGTTTGCCGTGCCGAAGATCAGCGCGATGCCGAACACCATGAACGCCGCCGCCAGCGCGCCAAGAATCAGATACTTCACGCCCGCTTCAAGCGATTGCACGCGCCGCCGCTGGAAACTCGTGAGCACGTAGAACGTCACCGTGATCAGCTCCAGCGCGACGAAGACGAGGATGAAGTCGTTCGCCGACGCCGCAACCATCATGCCGGAGAGCGCGAACAGGATCAGCGCGTAGTATTCCGCGATGCCCGCCTCGAAGCGGTCGGCAAACTCGACCGACATGAGCAACACGAGGATGGCGGCCAGCAGGAAGAAACGTTTGAAGAACAGCGCCAGGCTGTCCTGGAGAAACATTCCGCCGAAGGCCAAGCCGCTGCCGCCCGCGCCCGTGAACTTCGCGAAGCTGAGCAGGAAGACGAGGCCGAGCGCGCCCGCGGCGTAGTAGCCGAGGCGCTTCTTGTTCTCCGCAGGAGTCCACAGATCGACCAGCAGCAGAGCCAGGCCGGCGAGCACCACGAGGATTTCGAGCGTGATCAGCGAGTAGTTCATCAAGGGGTGGAAGCTCCAAATCCCAAGTTCCAAGCTCCAAAGAAACTCCAAATCCCAAGTTCCAAACATGTCACGATGGACGCGCCTTGGGATTTGGAGCTTGGAGCTTCTTTGGAACTTGGAGCTTGGAGCTTGGAGCTTGTCATCGGTTCACCTGCGTCACGGCAGCGTTTGGCGCCGGCTTTGTGCCAGTCGCCATTCTCACTACGATCTCTGCGCTCGGCTTGATCTTCTCGGTCAGCAGGCTTGGGAAACAGCCGAAAAGGAACAGGCTCGCCAGCAGCAGCGCGAACGGCAGCTTGCGCCAAAGGTGCGGCGCGTCCGTGATCTCAGCCCAGCGCTCGGGCAGCGGGCCGTGGAGGATGTTGCGCACGGCGCGCATCATATAGACGGCGCCGATGACCAACGCGCCCCAGCAGGCCAAGCCGGTCACGAGCGGGAAAGCTTTCCACGCCCCGAAGAAAACCATCGCTTCGCCAACGAAGTTCGCGAAGCCGGGCAGGCCGCAGCCCGCAAGCGCCGCCATCACGAGCGCCGCGCCGATGAAGGGCAGTCGCCGGAGCAACCCGCCCATCTGGTCCATGTCGAGTGTGTTGGTCTGCTGGTAGAGGTAACCGCTCAGCGCGAACGTCAGCGCGGCGAGGAAGCCGTGGGCGATCATCACGACGACGGTGCCGGTCACGCCGATGAGGCTCAGGCTGGCGATGCCGAGGAAGGCGAAGCCCATGTGCGCGACACTCGAGTTGCCGATGAGGAAGTTGAGGTCGCGCTGGCGCATGGCGACGAGGCCGCAGTAGAGGATGTTCCCGAGCGCGAGCCAAGCCAGCAGCGTCAGCCACGGCTTCGCGCCCTCCGGCAGCAGCGGCAGCGCGATGCGGATCAGGCCGTAGAGACCGAACTTCTTCAGCACACCTGCGTGGAGCATTGCCGTCGCGGTGGGCGCGGAGCCGTAGCCCAGCGGCGCCCAGGTGTGAAATGGCCAAAGCGAAACGAGGATGCCGAAGCCAAACATGAGCAGCGGGAAGATGATCCGTTGTGCGGTGGCGGGCAGTGGCTGCGTCTGCGCCTGCTGCGTCAGTTCGACGATGCTGAACGTCTTCCCCCCGGCCTGAACGTACAGCGCGATCAGACCGATCAGCGCGATCAGCGCGCCGAGGCTCAGGTAGAGCGTGATCTTGAACGTCGCGTAGTTCTTCCGCTCGCCGCGGCCCCACACCCCGATCATGATGAACGTGGGCACCAGCGCCAACTCGTGGAAGAAGTAGAAGAAGAACAGGTCGAGCGACGCGAACGCGCCGAGGATGCCGCCGGTCATCACCAGCAGCAGGATGTAGAACTCCTTCTCGCGTTCCTTGATCTCCCACGAGACGCACGCCGCCGCGAACGCGACGATGGCGCCCATGAGGATCAGCCCAACATTGAGGCCATCGACGCCGACATGGTAGCTTATGCCGAGCGCCTTCACCCACTCGATGCGCTGCTCGAATTGGTAGCCTGCGAGGCCGGGGATGAAGTTCAGGAACAGGACCACCGCCAGCAGCATTGCTAGCAGCGTCGTCGCCAGCGCCACCGCACGGACGAGAAAGCGGAGGTCGCGCGGGACGAACGCGAGTCCCAGCGCGGCGAGGAGCGGCAGAACGATGATCAGAGTCAGTGTCATAATGAAGCGTCGGCTTTTCTAGCTGCCAGCTAAGGACTGTTCCGCTGCCGCAACGAATTCCCTGGCCCACTGCAACACATCCTTGGCCTGCGCCTCGGAGATTTGCGGTCCGATTCCATAGTCGCCGAGGTTGCGGAAGCCCTGTGCGTCAATCAGGGAGCGATGAAGTTTCACTTCGATGACGCCGGGCTTCGCCAATTCCCGTCCGAACGCGGCGATGACAGCCGAGTGGCTGGAAAAGGAGAGCCCGCGCTCCAACAAGAGGGCTTCGGCGGCGTAAAACATCGCGTAGTAGGCACGGGAGGCGGCGAAATCCAGGTAACCCTCGCGCTGGAGCAATGCCGCCGCAGCCAGGCTGTCACTGGCTTTCTTGAGCAGGGACTGCACTTCCGGCTTCATACGGCTACGGCCTCCCGGCGCACGTTCAAAAGAAACGGGCTTTGCTCGCGCTCGAAACGTTCTTTCGACACGAATGCCCGGGAGATCACGGCGTCGTAACGCAGGGACAAGGCAGAAATCATGTCCGACGTGCGCCGCATCAAGTCGCCGTAGTCGCACTGCCCGCGCACGACGACCAGCAAGTCGATATCGGAGTCTGCGCGCTCGTCCCCGCGCGCCCTCGAGCCGAACAGATAGACGGCCTCGAGCTGGTCGCCGAGGATCGCCGCCAGTTCGCGGCGAGTTTCACTCAGTAGCGATGTGAGTTGAGCTTGCGACATCTTCAGTGCATCAGCGTAACACAAAGAACAGCGCCACCACCACGCCCGCGACGAACAGGAAGGCGTAGGTCTGCAGGTTGCCCGTCTGCACCAGGCGCAGCGCGCGGCCGAACAGTTCGGTCGTGCCGTGGATGCCGCGCACGACGAAGCCGGCAATCACCCAGCGGTCGAAGACATCAGCGAGGCCAGCCAGCGCGTCATGCGTGTGGGCGATGAGCCATTCGTAGATTTCGTCGAAGTAGAACTTGTCGCGCATCCAGCGGGCGAGCGCGCCGAGCTTCTCCGGCAACGGGTCTGTGACGGCATTGCGGTAGAGCGCGAAGGCGGCGCCCAGGCCCACCAGCACGGCGAGCAGGCCGCACCAGGCGGGGACCGGCTCGTGGAACGGGGCGAGAACCTGCTGATACCAAGCGGAGGCGTGAGCTGTTTCCGCTCCGCCGAATTGCTTCGCGTAAACGCGCTCGATGCCCCAGAAACCGGCCAGCACGCTCGGCACGGCCAGTACGCGCAGCGGCCAGGTCATCACGCCGGGCGACTCGTGGGCGTGATCGGGCGCTTGCGACTTCGCCGGCCCGAGGAAGGCGACGAAGACGAGGCGAAACATGTAGAATGTCGTCAGCGCAGCGATGGAGACGGCAAGCAGGAAGAGTGGCGTGCTGTGCTCGTAGGCTTGGAGGAGGATTTCATCCTTGCTGAAGAACCCGCTGAAGGGCGGCACGCCGCAGAGGGCCAAGGTCGCCAGCAGGAACGTCCAGAAGGTGATGCGCATCTTCGACTTCAGCGCGCCCATCTTCCAGATGTCCTGCTCGTGGTGCAGCGCGACGATCACGGAGCCGGCGCCAAGGAAGAGCAGGGCTTTGAAGAAGGCGTGAGTCGTGAGGTGATACATCGCCGGGGTCGGACCGCTCAGGCCAACGGCCATCACCATGTAGCCGAGTTGCGAGAGAGTGGAGTAGGCGAGGATGCGCTTGATGTCGCTTTGCTGAATCGCGATCACCGCTGCCAGCAACGCGGTGAAACAGCCGATCCAGGCGATGGCTTCCAGTGCGTGCGAGCCAGGCACGGCGAGGAGGAAGAACACGCGGCAAAGCATATAGACGCCCGCAGCCACCATCGTCGCCGCGTGGATCAGCGCGCTGACGGGAGTGGGGCCTTCCATCGCGTCGGGCAGCCAGACGTGGAGCGGGAACTGCGCGCTCTTGCCCATCGCGCCGCAGAAGATCAGCAGGCCGGCGAGCGTGGTCAGTGCGCCGAGCGCCTGCGGACTGGCGGCAAGCTTTTGCTCCAACTCGCCGAAGTTCAGCGAGCCGAGCGTAGCCCACACGGTCAGAATCCCGAGCATGAAGCCGAAGTCGCCGAGACGATTCGTGAGGAAGGCCTTCTTGCACGCGTCCGCCGCCGAGGCGCGCTCGTACCAGAAACCGATCAGCAGGTAGCTCGACACGCCGACCAGTTCCCAGAAGATGAAAAGCATGAGGAAATTGTTCGCCAGCACGATGCCGAGCATCGAGAAGGTGAACAGGCTCAAGCTGGCGAAGTAGCGTGGCACGCTGCGGTCCGCGTGCATGTAGCCCCACGAATAAACGTGGATCGCGCCGCCGACGCCGGTGACGATCAGGAGCATCAGCAGGCTCAGCCAATCGAGTCGCAGACCGATGTCCACGTGCAGGTCGCCGACGGAAAGCCACGTTGCAGCGAACTCCAACGGGTCCTTGGTGATACCGGGAGACTTGAACAGGAGCACGCTCAGGATGAAGGAGCCGACCACCGCGCCGATCGAAAGCCCGGCGCTCAACTCACGCCTGCGCATCGTGAACGGCGTGATGCCGCCGGCCGCCAGCAGCGGCAGCAACAGGATGGTCCAAGTGACGAACTCTCTCATGGCTCAGAGCTTCATCGTGGTCAGGTCTTCGACATGTGCCGTTTGCCGTCGGCGATAGAGCGCAACGATCAGCGCGAGTCCCACCGCGACCTCCGCCGCGGCGACGGTGATGATGAAGAAGACCATCACTTGGCCATTGAGGTTGTTGTTGAACCGCGAGAAGGCGACGAGCGCGAGGTTCGCCGCGTTAAGCATCAGCTCGAGCGACATGTAGATAATCAGCAGATTGCGCCGCGCGATCACGCCCAGCAGGCCCAGGCTGAAGAGCAGGGCGCTGACGACGAGGTAATGTTCCAGGGTAACGGTCATCGGGCGTTGAATCGTTGAATCGTTGAATCGTTGAATCGTCTGCGCGCGCCAGCCGGGGGCCGGTTCAACGGTTCAACGTTTCCAACCGTGTAACGAAGACTCATTTCAGCTCTTTCTTGCTCAACAGAATCACGCCGACCATCGCGACCAGCAGGAGCACGGAGAGGACTTCGAACGGCAGGAGAAAATCCTGGAAGAGCGCTTTGCCCAGCGGGGCGGTGACACCTTCGAGGGTCGGGGCGGGAAGATTTGCGCTCAGTCCAGAGTCGGTGATGGCCTTGCCGAACATGAACGCGAGCGCGCCGACGCAGATGACCCCGGCGACCAAGCCAAAACGCTTGATCTTCCTGCGTTCCTCCTCCTTCACATTGAGCAGCATGATGACGAAGAGAAAGAGCACCATGACGGCGCCGGCATAGACGAGGATTTGCACCGCCGCCAGGAAGTAGGCGTGGAGCAGCACGAACAAACCCGCCAGCCCGACGATCGTCAGCACGAGAAACATGGCGCTCGTGACCGGATTGCGGCTGAACGGATTCGCCACGACCAGCAGGCCGCACGCGAGCGTCAGGAACGCGAAGATGTAAAATAACATCTCTTGCGTCATCTTGGTTGAGCCTTGTTCAAACCATCTTCAATCGCCGCGACAGCCTCCGCGACAGTGATTGTGAATACGCCGCCCTTTCCAGAACTGGCAGCTTTTCGCCACAGTCCGTAGCCCTCTTGAAAATTAGTGAGCTTTCCATTGTCGGCGATTTTCGTCGTGACACTGTTCGTCACGGCAGTTTCATCAAAGGGCATGTGCGGAACAGTGTCCTGAGTTCTCTTTGGGGTCTTAATTTTCAAACCTGTAATCCCGACATGGACAATCGTTTTCCACCCGGGAGCAGTTTCAACTTTCAAAATCACGAGCGTCGAACCATCTTCATTCGTTCGTGTCTTGTAGTTCCAGACTTGACCAACTTTGAATTCAGATTTGTCAGTATCCGTAAACATCGTTTTCTTCTCGCTCTGCGGACAGCCAACCAGTGTTGCCATCAGCAGCACCAAACAGAATTGAGTTGTCAGCCGAGGAAGGTTGTTCATCGCTAGACCTTCGCCGGGAAATTTTCCTGCTCCTTCGCTTCTTCGGCTTTGCGCTTCCACTTTTGAACGCCAGCATGAACGCCGCCGAGGGCGAGCAGCTTCTCTTTGTCGTAGATCATCTCCTGGCGGCTCTGGCCGGTGAGCGAGTAGTCCTTCATCAGGAAGATCGCTTCCTCTGGACAAACTTCCTGGCAGAAGCCGCAGAAGATGCAGCGGAGCATGTTGATCTCGAATTCGAGCGGCATCTTCTCGGCGTTCGGGCGGTCGGCGGGCGGGCCGTCCGGGCCGGGCGGGATGATCTTGATGGCCTTGGGCGGGCAGACGAATTCGCAGAGCTGGCAGGAGACGCACTTGGTGTTGCCGTCCTGATCACGCACGAGGTAGGGCGCGCCGCGATAGCCCTCGGGCACCACCCAGCGCTCCTCGGGGTATTGCATCGTCACCTTCTTGCTGAAGAAATGACGGACGGTGACCTTGAACCCGCCGATCAGCGTCGGCACGTAAAGCCGTTCCCAGAAAGTGAGCTTCGGACGTTTGACGATCATGCAGCGATCTCTTGCTTGCGCTGTTGCTTGATGAACTCGACGGATGGCTTGCCGAGCGCAAGGCCTTTGGCACTCAAATCTTCGTCCACGTCGGGCCAATGAACGCCGTAGCCTCCGCCCATGAGTTCATAATTGTCGCGCTGGGCCTGGGTCGCACGGAACAGGCGCGGAAACCACATCAGCGGCAGTTGCACCGACCGCCCGGCGTCAAAATCGATCAGCAGCATGTCAGCCGTGCTGGCCACGCGAACCACGCGAATGTCATCCAAAGTATTCATGCCATGCGCCGAGTAATTCTTGTTGGTGTGTTGTCAAAATGTCGTGAACCTCGTTCAGCTCGTGCCGCGAGAAGCCAGCGTTCTTCGATAACTGGACCGGGGCGAGCCAAAACTTCGCGGCGTTGCCGGCCTTGCTGACGTGAACATGCGGAAGCTCATCGCCATCGGCGCTGAAAAAGCCGACGCGGAACCATTGATTCGCAGAACGGTCGGCATGTCATCTTCATTTCGCGCGCATCCACAGCCACGTTGCGGTTGCCACGATGTTCGCCAGCGCCAGCGGGATGAACCGCCGCCAGCCGAGGTCCATCAGTTGATCGTAGCGAAAGCGCGGCAACATCCAGCGCACCCAGATGAACATCAGCAGAAAACCAAACACCTTCGCCAGAAAGATCGCGATGTGAGCGATGCCGCCCAGCAGCGTCGTTGCCTGCTGATCCAGGCCGAAAACCGGCAGCGTCCAGCCGCCGAAGAACAGCGTCACCATCATCGCCGAGGCGAGGATCATGTTCGCGTACTCGCCCATGAAGAAGAGGGCGAACTTGATCGAGCTGTATTCGACGTTGTAACCGCCGGCCAGCTCCTGCTCGGACTCCGGGAGGTCGAAGGGGAGGCGGTTGGTCTCTGCGAAGGCGGCGCCGAGAAAGATCACGAAGGCCAACGGTTGCTTGAAGACGAGCCAGGTGAACAAGCCGCCTTGCTGGTAGGCGATCACATCGCTGAGGTTCAAGCTGCCGACGAGTAAGAAGAGCGGGATGACCGACAGGCCCATCGCGACTTCATACGAAATCATCTGCGCGCTGGAGCGGATGCCGCCGAGGAACGGATACTTCGAGTTCGCCGCGTAGCCTGCGAGCACGATGCCATACACGCCGAGCGAGACGATGCCAAACGTGTAGAGGATGCCGACGTTCAAGTCCGCGAGCACCATTGACTGGCCGCCGAGCGTCGAGCCGAAGGGGATGACGGCCACGTTGAGCAAGGCCGGGATCATGACGATGGCGGGGGCGAGCCAGAAATAGACTTTGCGCACGTGCTCGGGCGTGAAGTCCTCCTTGAGGAAGGATTTCACGGCGTCGGCAATGGGTTGGGCCAGACCGAATGGTCCGGCGCGGTTCGGGCCGAGCCGGTCCTGCATAAACGCGCATACGCGCCGCTCGACCAGCACGATGTAGGCGACCATGAACATCAGCACGGCGAAGACGGCGACGACCTTCACCGCGCTGAAGAGCGCGAAAGACTGGGCGGCGGTCAGGTGCTGGATCCAATCAAACATCGCTCAAGAAACGGCCAAGGGCAGTTCCAGTTCTTCACCCGCCGCCTCATTGCGAACGATGAGCCGGCCGCCATCCTGCGCCCGCAGTTGTTTATTAGCGTTGAGCAGTTCGATGCCATAGACGCGCCCGTCGGGTGCAATGTCGATGTTCAGTTCGTCGCTGATTTGCAGCGTTTCCACCTGCGCCTTTTTCTCCAGCAGCCGGATATAGGCGATGTTGTATCGCGGGTCGTATGTGAGTTTCATAATCAAAAAAACTTGGCGATCATCGTGATCACCAGCCAGTCCCGTCGTTCGCGGACCGCGTAGGCGATCACCGGCTTGTTCGCATAATACTTTCCCCGCCACTTCGCACCAAACGCGAAGTTGCGGCGAAAACCCGTGCGACCCAACTTCGCCGGGGAGGTGCCGCCCTGGGACACCGTCGCCACAACTTCCGCCTCCGTCGCGCCGCGCTCGGCCAATCGCGCTCGCGCATGAGGATGAAGCCGGATGGCCATTCTTGCTAAAGCCTCACTGTCACGCCCGTGTCGCCGAGGGCAGCCCAGGTTAGCCCATTGAATGCTGGCACGTCAGTCGCCATCTGGTTGAACAATCCCTCAATCGTCACAAACCCATCCTGGCCGGTCACAGTGTAAACCAGCTCATGCAGAAACTCCCATTCGGGGCGCGCGTCACCTGGTGGCTCGACGGCCTTCAGGAAACGCTGCACCCGGCCGTTGACGTTCGTGAACGAACCGCGCTTCTCGGCGTGAGCGCAGCCGGGCAAAAGAAAGTGTGCCAGTTCGGTGGTCTTGTTCGGCAGGATGTCGCTGGCGATGAGCGTGTCGAGTCGGGCGAGCAGGTCTGCGCCGATACCAAGTGTGGTCACGTCCTCGCCGAAGACAATCAGCGTGCGGATCAGGCCGTTGGCGACGCCGGCGGCGATCTTGGGCAGGTTCGAGCCCGTCGGCGTCGCGGCGATGCCTGTCAAGCGCGCGCCGTTGCTGTTCGGATTTTTGTCGGCGCTCACCAGCAGTTTGTCAGCTTCGCCCATGCGCGGGACAGAATCGCTGATCGCCGAGAGCTTCGCCTTGAGCTTGCTCAAGAGCCACAGCTCTTCATTCGTTTGTCGCGCGGAGGCGACGATCGCGACCGAGCCTTGCGGGGCTTGCTTGAGCTTCTCCGCGATTTCGTTAAAAGCTGCAGTCCACGTCGTGCGTTCCATTCTGCCTTCTGCCGTTTTCCTTCGGACTTCTTTCAAGCGGTCGGCGCGGCCAATCCATTTGTAGTTGAGTCGCCCGGCGTCGCACATCCAGCAGGCATTCACGGCGGCGTTGTCGCGCGGGACGTAGCGGTAGATTTTCTCCTCGCGCGAGCCGATGAGGATGTTGCAGCCGGTGCCGCAGCTTGTGCAAAGGTTCTTGGTCTCCTTGAGAAACCAGACGCGCATCTGGAAGCGAAAGTCTTTCGACGTGAGCGCGCCAACGGGGCAGATATCGACCGTGTTGAGCGTGTAATTGTTATCGAACGCTCGCCCCGGATAGGCGGTCAGCGTGTTGTAGCTGCCACGATTCGCGATGCCGAGCGCGTCGTCGTGCACGATGTCGCGCGTGAAGCGGACGCAGCGCGTGCAAAGGATGCACCGCTCGTCGTCGAGCACGATGCGCGGCCCGAGATCGACGGCCTTCGGTTTGTGCACCTTCGCCTCGACGAAGCGGCTCTCGGCCTGCCCGTATTCGACCGAGTATTCCTGCAGCTTGCACTCGCCGGCTTGGTCGCAGATCGGACAGTCGAGCGGATGATTGATGAGCAGGAATTCCAGCACGCCCTCGCGCATTTGCTTCACGGCCGGTGTGTTCGTGTAAATCTCCATGCCCGGCGAAATCGGGGTGGCGCAGGCAATCGCTGGGCGCGGCGACTTGGCGATGCGCACCGTGCCGTCAGGATTGAGCACCGGCTTGCGATCCGGCCCGACCGCTGGCGTGCCGAACTCGACGAGGCACATGCGGCAATTGCCCGCGACCGGGAGCTTCGAGTGG
>ORMF010819814.1_pt1 | contig 13268 bp, 12 predicted proteins | sample 1779871 | NCBI WGS metagenome assembly ORMF01 (sample SAMEA104232316, study PRJEB22302) | groundwater metagenome | biome: forest; feature: aquifer; material: groundwater | place: USA | collected 2011-08-07 | depth 5.4 m | reverse complement strand
CGTCGTGATGCTCGGCGCGGCGATGACGTTCGGTGCATTCCTGACGGCATACGACCGCGTCAATGGCCCGCAGACGCAGACCGGAATCCCGTTTCAGGACATCGACTTTCTGTCGGCGCGCGCTGACGATTTCAGGGTACCGGATGCCGCTGCGGTGGCCGCGGTGCACGACAGGCTCGAGGTCGACGCCTATCGGAGCGTGGTGATCGCCGATTCGACGCGATTCCCGGGATCCGTGACGCCGCACGTCGCACAGTTCTGGGGGCTCCGGCTGCTGGAGGGCTATATCAACGGCTTGCCGGCGCGGATGCGCGCCCTGCCATGGCCGGAAGGCGTGCAGGGCGTGCGAACAATCCACTTTACGTCCGACGCCCAGCTTTTCTGGCCGCTGCTCTCGATATTGAATGTGAAGTACGCGATCCATCTCAACGATGCGCTGTATTTCAACCGCGGCGAAGCGGGCCGCGACATGCAGCCCCGGCAGCTTCAGATGCTGCGCAACCCGCTGCCCGTGACCCCTCGCGCGTTCTGGGTGTCCAAGGTAGAGCCGGTCCAGAATTTCTCGCAGGCAGCCAGCGGCATGATGAACGCGATGCGCGATGCAGAACCCGGTTCGAGCGTCGCGCGTACAAGCTATGTAGAACGCCCTGGCGTAGTGAAGCAATATGCTGCGGCAGGAGATATCCGCGCGCGCTACGAAGGAGACCGGGTACTGGTCCGAGTCCAGCCCGCGCCGGCGCCGGGATTTCTGGTCCTGAACGAGATGTACCATCCCGCTTGGCACGCCTATGCGGGTGGCCGCGAGCTTGCCGTCTACGCCACGAACCTCGTGATGCGCGGCGTCGAGGTTCCTGCAGGTACGCGGGAAATCGAGTTCCGCTTCGTTCCGTTCGTGTCTACGCTCGCGGCCCGGGTGCTCGCTCTGCTTGGCGCCGTCCTTCTGGCCGTAACAGCCTTCCTGCTGGCGCGCCGTTCTGCGTCGCGATGAAGATTCTCATCTTCCTGGTATTCGCGTGTGTGCTCTACACGGCACTGGTTACCGCCGTGTTCCGCTGGGGTTCGCCACAGGGCCGCGCGGGGCTGATGATGCGGCTCTACCTACTGTCGCTTGTGCCGCTCTACTTCGCGTTCAGGCTCAGTCCTGCCGAGCTGGGCCTGACGCCCGCCGTGCCGGGTCTGGTATTGCCGAATGATTTCGCGTGGTTCCTGGTGCCTTACACGGCCGCAATCTGGGGCGGCATCCTGCAGCTCTACAACCTCGCGGAACGCGGCTTCTCGCTGCGCATCCTGATCGACATGGACGAGAGTCCGCGCGCCGGCCTCGGAGTGGACGAGATTCTCCGCGGCTATGGCGCGGGCAGGGGAATCGCCTGGATGCTGCAGAAGCGGGTCGACGATCTCATCGAGCAAGGCCTGATCCGCGAAGAGGGCGGCTGCGCGCTCCTCACGCCGAAGGGGAGATTACTGGGCAAGTTCTACGCGCGGCTCAGGGCCGCATTGCGCCTGCCGTCGGGCCACTAGGCAGCGCGATGGAAAAAGCCGCAGCATTCGGATTCGTGGTCTTCGCCTTATTCCTGGCGGTGCACTGGGCGCTGTTCTGCCTGCGCCCGGTGTCCAATCGCAGCCGTTTCCTCATCCGCCTGACCCTCGCCTGCGTGTTCCTGATGCTTCTCCGCTTTGCGAAGCTGCATATTTCCGGACATTCATACGGCCTGGACTTTCAAGCGCCGCGTTTCGTCGCCGCCCTCGTTGCATTCGCCAGCCTGTGGGTGCTCTACATGCCCTTCTATTACTCGATCCAGACCTCGCTGTCCCTCGGCATGCTAATACGGCTCGCTTCCACTGGATCGGAAGGAATCCCCTTGGTTGACTTGCGCCCTGATGCACACGCAGAAGAGATTGTGGAAAAGCGCCTCGCCGCAATGGCGGACTCGCGTTATCTTCGGCGCGAAAACGGTAGGTATGCGTTGACAAGCAAAGGCAAGTTAATTGCGCGAACGTTCAATGGAATAAAACGATTCTGGAAGCTTGGTACGGGCGGCTAGATCCAGATGGCGTTCATACAGGATGCCTGCCACCCAGGAGGTTTCCCATGAAACTATTGCAAACAGCAGTTAACTACGAAATCTTCTTCTGAAACCAATGCCGATGCGGCACCTTGACAGACTTAACGGGCCGCAGACTTTCATTCTTGTTGTCCTGCTAGTTTTGTTCTTCCTCGCTAATGCTGGAAGCGGGTGGAACGGGCCATTTACGAGAGGGGCCGACGTAGCCGGATGGACTGCGTCAATGGCCGGGAATGTGCAGGCAACGCTTTCCTGTAAAGCGCCGACTCATGCTGAAATTAGCAGCAATGAAGGCGAAATAATCTACTGCATGTTTCAGCACGCGGACGCCAAGCCATTTTGGCACCAGTCACCCTTACCGTATCTCGTGAGCGCTGTTGCATTCAAAAATTGGGATTCGTCGGAGAAGGTAGCCCGCCTCATTCCTCTGATTTTCACGTTGCTGGCGGGCTTCTTCTTATATCGCTTGCTCGCCGACCTGTGGGACACGCAAACGGCGCTGTTGGGATTATTCGCTTTCTGGGCGAGCCCTCCTGTGATCGTGTTCGCAATGTCCAACAATCACATTGTTCTTTCGTTTGCCACGGTTCTTTTGTCCATTTATGTGTGGACGAAAGCCTTCAACAATACGTCCAGGCTTTGGATGGTCGCAGCGGCAGTCTCTGCATTGCTCGCGATGTGGACCTATTGGCACGCATACTTTCTGCCGTTCTTTTTTGCTTTCGCAGAGTTTCGTTACGGATCCTTGCCGTCCAGAACGAGGCGCGCACTGGCGTGGGGCGCACTCCCGTTTCTAAGCTTTGCCGCGTTTCTTCTGTTCCAATACCAGCAAAATCCGGATGGGGTAAGGGATCTGCTGGAAACTGCATTGAGCCGTAGCGGCGTGTCGGATTCATCGTGGACGGTAGGCGAAGCGCTCAAGGGTATCGCGGTCGAGATCAGCGATCTTTGGCATCCGGTCTTTCTTGTCGTTGCACTGGCGTTTATCGTGCTGCTTTTCACCAGGGGTATACCGCTATCCGATCCCCGCCAGATAACCGTTCTTGCGGTTCTGGCCGGAAGCCCGGTCCTTTATTGGTTTGCCATGGCGAGAGTGGCGGCCTCGGAGTTGATGTTCAATACGCTCCTGGCGGCTCCGTTTCTGGCGATCTGCTTCGCCAGGGGAATGCGCGAAATCCTGCAGGCGCGGCTGGCGGTGTTTTATCTCCCTGTCATAGCGCTAGTTGCCTCAAACGTTCTTTGGAACGCCGACAGCTGGCAATCGCGGCTGTACAACATCTACAACAATGAGGGATACGAAGTCGCCACGCTGGTGCGCCAGATCACGAAGCCGGGAGATTTTGTATTCGAGGACGGCCATGAAATCGGCCCGGGCCGTCTTATGTACTATGCACCACAACGAGTGGTAGTCAAGCTTCCGAATTTCCCCGCTCCGCCGGGAATTCATCCTGTGGATTACATTGAGAGTTCGCTAAGGAAAGTTTCGGGGAGAGAGGTCTATTTGATTGCTCTGACGACGCGAACCCCAACCGTTATTAGCGAGGAGCTTTTTTCCCGACGCGGATTAAGATTGCAGGCGATCCGGACGTATTCCGCGTGGACGATCTTCAAGATCGAACGTGTGGCGTCGAAGGGGTGAGGCAGTGCGCCGGGACGGCTCGGCTATCCGCGCTTTTTGATCTTCATGATCCGCCAGTCGGAGATCTCGACTGGCGCCAGGATTTCATAGCCGCGCGCAGTGAGCTGCGCGACGAAATCGCTGACCTTGAGCCGATCCGCCGTCGTTACCAGGTAGACTGAGCGCTGCGGAGCGAGTTTGCGCAGCACGTGCGATACATATTCGGCCGCGGTGCGGCGGGGGCGGACCAGGAAATTCTCTGAATGGATCACGGTCCGGCCAAGGGCGTAGTAGGCGAGCACGCCAGGGCCGATATTCGAGCCGTCTTCGATCAGCACGTCGCCTTCACGCGTCATGTTGCGCACCATCTTGCTGATGTGCACGGCTTCCTGCGCCTTGTGCGAATAGAGGCGGAGCTGCCATGCGTCATGCTGGACGGCGATTTGGCCGACGGAGAGCACCAAGACCGGGACGGCGAGCACCACCAGCCTCGGGCCGAGAACTTCGACTGCGCCGATCGCGAAAATGGCGGCGATGAATGGCGCGATCAGCACGAGATTGAACATCGGCTCGGTCGCCGCGATCCTCGCCATGAATATCCAGTACAAGAGCGGCGCTCCCGCGAGGGACAGCAGGATCACGCGCTGCTCGGTGCGCAGGGGCGCCGAGTCGCGCATCAGCCGCGTGCCGAGAAACGCGAGGCCGAGGACGATGAAGCCGACCTGCCAGAGCTGCGAGAGCTCGAGCGAGAGATCGCGCACGGTGCGAAGCGGCTTCCAGCCGCCCGCCTCGAGCCCGCTCCGGTTCATCACGGTCGACAGGAGCTCAGCCGGCCCGGGCGGGTAGGCCGCGTAGTAGAGCAGCAGGTGTGCCGCTATGCTCAACGCCGGCAGCGCCAGCCATACGACCATCCTGCGGTAGCTGCGCGCCCCAGGCGCGGTCCAGCGTGCCTCGGCAAGCGCGAAGAACAGCGGCAGGAAATACGCGTACCAGTAGGTCCACATCGCTAGCAGCGTGCATGCCACCGCGATGGGATAGGCGAAGCGCCGCAGCTCGCGTGCCGCAGCACCTACCCATGCCGACAGCGCCAGCAGGACCGTGAACTGCGCGATGACGATGTGGTTGTTCGACATGGCGAACGTCACGGTGGTCGGGTTGAGCCAGAACGCCCCGAGGGCGAGCAGGCCGACGCGCGGGTCCCAGAGCCTCGTCAGCAGCCGATAGAGCAGTAGGCCCGCGCCGAGCGTGAACAGCAATGGAATCAGGCGTGTGACAGTTTCGGTCGCGCCGGTGACGGCGAAAACCGCGGCGGTGATCCAGTAGGGCAGCGGCGACTGATGCAGGTAGAGCAGGTTCTCCAGGGGATCCAGTTCCGCAAGCGGCTGGCCGACGCCGTTCGGAAGCCAGCGGTCCGAAACGTTGATCGCGCGCGCGTTTGCCGCGGTCGACGCGGTCCACCCGGCGATATCAGCGCCGCGCGTAAACGGCCGCGAGAGGCCGGACCCCGCGTAAGTCAGGAACAGCCACGTGAGTGCCGCGATAAACAGGATTACCCGCCGTGTCGTCATCCGGCCCCCGTTCCTATAGTTCCCGAATTGCGGGCACTTGCATGACCGCAAGCACGGTCGCCGGGTCGATCCGGCGCAGCGAGTAGAGCGGCGAGGCGGCGATCTGCGCGATCTGATCGTCGCTCCAGGATTCGAAGCGGTCGTAGCGTGCCGACAGCAGCCTTCCGCTGAGGGCCTTGCCGCGCCCGAATAGCAGGAAATCGAGCAGCGCGACCGTGCGCTCCGGGGCCACGCCGCCCTCGCCTTTTTCGCGCAGCGCCCGGATCTTTTCGAACCAGTGGCCCGCCTTGTCGCCCGCCGAGAGCAACTGGTCCTGCATCGGGCTGTCCACCGGGCCGGGAAGCACTGCATTCGCGCGGATGCCGGCCGGCGCCGCCTCGGCGGCGAGGGAGTCGGTCAACCGGACGATTGCCGCTTTCGACACGCCATAGGACGAGAGGTGATCCAGCGGGCCGGAGGCGCCGCCGCCGGCGAGATTGACGATCGAGCCGCCTCCCGCGGCGATCATGTGCGGCAGGATGAAATGGCAGAAGTTGTACACGCCCATCAGGTTCACGTCGATGGCCTGTCGCCAGCGCTCCGGCGCGGTGGCTGCAACGTCGCCGACGGTTCCATAGATGCCGGCGGCCGTGACCAGCGCCTGCGGCGGGCCGAGATCGCTGCAGACCTGGTCCATCGCCGCGCGAACGGCGCCGACGTCGGTCACGTCGAGCGCGAACGGGACGATTCGCGGTGCAATCCCGGCGCCGGCGCGCTGCCGCAACGCGGCGAGACGATCCGCTGCGCGGCCGAAAGCGGCCACGGTGACGCCGCGGCCCGCCAGTGCGAGCGCAATCTGCCCGCCGAGGGTGCCGGTCGCCCCCGTGACGACCGCCGTGCGAATCGCGTTCATCGGACCTGCGCTCATCCCGGACGTCTCCTGGTCTCGAACAGCGCCCAGATCATGACTGGCGCCATGAACAATACCGCCGCATATACCGCAAAAACCATCCGCGGCTCGTAATGGCCCATGTACACCGCGACGTACGAAAGGGCGAGGATGCGGATCGCGACGTAGGCAAGCACGGTCGCGAGCGCCATGGCAGCGAGCGGCTGCCTGCGCGCGAAGCCCCGCCCCAGGGCGACGGCAAGAGCGGCGAACGACAGGGCCACGACGAGGTTGGCAATTGCGCTGTAGGCAAGCGCGACCAACCCCCGGGCCTCGCGGAAGATCCGCTCCAGACCCGGCGAAACGCCGTTTCCGATCAACGGCAGCCGGTCGGACATCGTGACGGCGGCAAACGTCCGCGCGACCGACGTGCCGATTGCGGAGGGAGCGGCATCGTGACCGATTGCCGCGAAGCCCGACGGAAAGAGCATGCCGCCGATGCGTGTCACCTCCTTTACGAGCGCGCGTGTCCAGCGTAACTCAGGCGGCGGGATGAGCCCGGAACCGCTCGCCTCGCAACGCAGGCGCCCGTCGGCGCACGCTTTTTCGACGTCTTCCCGGACCGCCCGGAAGTACGACTGCGCTGCCGGGAGCGACGGGGTGAGTCCTACGTCGTAGGCGGCGTCCTTGATCCAGAATATCAGCCAGCCGGTGGACCATTCGCTGCACACGCCGAGCCATTTGCAGGAGTAGCTGCTCGGGCCGGGCGCGGGCAGGCGGTCGATCACGGGCGCGAATCGCGGCACTTCGGCGCGAAGCTGGCGGAGAGCCTCCTGCGTGACCATCACGTAGCGGTTGTCCTTCGCGGTGCGGACCGAACGCAGCGCCGCGACCAGCTTCGGAAACTCCTCCTCGCCGTAGTCATGCAGGATCCTTGCGCCGTAATGCCGCTCGATGAACGCGCGGGCGTTCCAGTTCGCGCCCGCCACGAAGGCGACGGGCAGGAGCGCAAGCGCGATCCAGCCGCGCCAGGGCAGGCGCGGGGCGCGGTCGCGCCGCAGGACGAACATGAGCGTGAACAGCCACACCGCGGCAAGGACGACCAGCAGCAGCACATCCTCTTCGCGTACCAGCATGCCGAACCCGAGCGCCGCGGAGAACACGACGCAGTGGCCGTACGCCGCGCGTCCGGCGGCGGCGGCCTCGATCACCATGATGGCGCTCGCGAAAAGCGTGACCAGCAGCGGCGTTACAACCGGCTCGCGGAGAATGCGGTGCCATTCAAGCGACAGCGTATATGGATTGAAAAGATAGAGCGCGCAGCCGGCCAGGGCGACAAGCGCAGGAACGCCGGCATGCCGCAGGGCCCAGAGGAAATACATGCCGGCCGCGCAATACAGGGCGTGGACTGCAATCAGGTGCGGGATCCCGAGCGTGCGTTCCAATGCAAGCCAGAACGAAATTCCAGGCAGCTTGACGAGGGTTCGCGAGTCGTAGGGACCGAAACCGTTTCCGGACAGCAGCTCGAAGGCCCGCCGCACATAGAGACTGTCGTCATGCGGACCGTAGACAAACACGACGTTGAGATCGGAGACCATCAGGAGCTTCAGGACCGCGAGCAGGATCGCGCCCAGCCAGAAGGCGGTTTCCGCGGACTTCCAGCGCCAGGCCATGCCGCCGCGCGCGGCGTCGATCGCGCCTGCCACGCGGGCGGGCTCAGCCACGCCGCCTCGGCACGATGATCTTCCTGCGGGTCCGGCGCAGCCTAAGGCGCCAATAGGACCGGACCAGGCTGCGTACCACGCTTGCGACATTTCGCGTGGAAACCGCCTTGGAGGCGCCGCCTTCGCGCTCCTGGATTCCGAGACCGACCTCGACGACGCTCATTCCCTCGTAGATTGCCGTGAGCAAAAGCTCCGCGGCAAAGCCGAACCCGGAAGCGCGAACCGGATGGGTGCGCAGAAATTCGGTGGGATAGATCGTCAGCCCGTTGTAATAGCGAAGACCAAGCCCGTGCAGCGCATTCACCAGCGTCGTGTAGCCCGACGAGAGAATTCTCCTGAGCCGGGTACGCTGCTCATCCGCGTTGGTGGGATACGAGGTGACCACGTCTGCTTCGCCCAGCAGCGCGAACAGGCGGCTGACAGACTCGAGCGGCCAGGAATTGTCGCCCGGGATGAAGACGAAGTACGATTTCGTCGCGGCCTGGACCGCGGAGCGGTAACCGCGGCCGAGCCCCTTGCGATTCCCATGATGTATCACCTTGACCGCGGGGTTTTGCGCCGCAAGCCGGTCCGCGATCTGCCCCGTTCGGTCGGTACTGCCGTCGTTGACGACGATGACCTCGTAATCCGTGCCCGCCGCCTGCGCGGAACGGGCGACGACGTCCACGGTGGCTTCGATGTGCCGCTCTTCGTTCAGCGCGGGCACGAATACCGTCAGGGAACGCTCAAGAGGCATCTTTCCCCCGGGCTTTGCCAGATGATGCGTACGCCAGCAGGCCCATCACCGTCATTGCATCGAGAATCTGGCCCTTCCGGACCATTGCGATGGCCTGCTCGATGGGTAGCCATCGCAATGCGTTCACCTCCAGGGGGTCGGGCACGAACGGCGCGCATACCTCGAATCCCGCGGCGTGATAAATCCGCGTGCGGTTGTCCACGTTGTCGAGGCCGGGGTAATAGGTCACGAGCAGAGAAAGGCGCGACGGCCTGATCCCCGTTTCCTCGATGCATTCGCGCACCACGGCGCGCCTGGCGGATTCGTCCGGCTCGATCGAGCCGCCGGGAAGCTCCAACGAATTCCTGTTCGGCAGGAAGCGGTACTGCCGGACCAGGAGAACCTCGGCGCCGCGACTGATGACGACCCCCGCGCGTGGTTTGAACTGAATGACGTAGTAGTCCTTGCTCGCCTTTCCGAAGTCGGCCCGGCAGCGGTACACGTGCATGTACGGCGTTTCGTACGTCGGGACCTTGCGGCCCAGCCGGACCGGGGACGCGCCCGGCGCGCGTCTCTTGCTACGAGGGCGACCCATCGCGCTCGCTCCTTGAGCTCAGCGTGCGCCGGTCCCAGAGCCAGATGATCCCGCCGGGAGCGCTCGCCGCCAGCACGGCCAGGCCATAGCATACCGAGATCGCGACGCTCTCGACCGCCGGGATGCCGACCAGGCCGAGAGCGATGAGCATCGCGCTTTCGCGCACACCCCAGCCGGCGAACGAAATCGGCAGCATCGCGAGAAGGAGCACCGGCGGCAGCAGTGCCATGCAGATGCCCACGTCGAGTTCCACGCCCAGGCTCCTTGCCGCCGCGTAAACGGCGAGCACGTTGAGTACCTGGATGACGGCGGACAATGCAACCAGGAACAACGCCGAACCCGGGGCCGCGAGTTGCGTCCGCCAATGATCGCCGAACCGCGCGACGGCGGAGACCAGCCTGAACTTGCGCAGTCCCGCCGGTGCCGATCCCGCGTACCAAAGAAATACGCATGCCGCGGCAACGCCGGCGATCAGCATGACCAGCGCCGACCGCGTCAGCGGACTCTCGACGACCTCGAAGAACACCGGCAGCCCGGCGAGGATGAACAAGGTAAGGCCGACGAAGCCGAAGATCCGGTCGAGGACGACCGATGCGATGGCGGCCCGGATCGGCACGCCCTCCTTGACGATCCGCCATGCCCGGACCGCATCGCCTCCGATGAACGACGCCAGCGTCTGGCTGAAGAATGCGCCGATCATGACGGTATCGAACGTCACGCGCAGCGGCAGCGTCCGTCCGGCGACCGCGAGGAGGCGCTGATAGCGCAGCGAGGCGAGCCCGAACTGGGCAAGTACCAGGCCGATGCTTGCCGCGGCCCAGCTGCCCGAGAGCGACGGCAGAAGGGCGGCCACGCCGGAGAAATCCACGCGGGACAACGCGTACCATGCCAGTGCGACCGACAGGCAGAGCTTAGCGAGCGCTGCAATTCCGACTCTCACCGGGCGGTTCCGGCTAGGCCGTCGCCGTTTCGCGCACTACCGACAACGCCTCGGCCATCCCGACTCCTGCCATTCCGCCGCGGTGGCGCGCGAGCGCCTGCACGCCTTCGGCGGAACGCGCGTGCGGCGCCGGCCGCATCTCGTCGCCGTAGGCGGAGAGAGCGTTCAGCTTGCGTGCGAACTGCTGCGCCGTGATCTCGACGAACCGGTTCGGCCGGAAACCGCCGCCGAAGCCGGGGGGCGCCCAGTCCGTGCTCGAGAGGACCTCGTAGGCGTAGATCGCCCGCACGGCGGCACCCGGCACCGGGCGCAGCGCCGTCGCCGCGGCGCGGAAGCTCGTCTGGTGGTCGATGTTCAGGTTGCCGCCGTGGCTGACGTACACGATCTCCGGCTTGAGCTCCGCGGCGCAGCGTTCGATTGCCGCAACGACCTCGAGCAGCGGCAGGGTGTCGCTGCGGTTCTCGGGAAAACCGGCGAAGCGGGGCGGCTGCGCGCCGAGGATTTGCGCCGCCTTCTGCCCGTTGACGCGCCGCGCGGCGTCGCGCCCGGTGCCGTCGCCGAACAGCACGAGGACATGGACCTTGTCGCCCTCGTCGGCGTGGCGCGCCATTGCCCCTCCGCACCCGAGGGCCTCGTCGAGGCCGTGCGGGGCGATCACGAGGACGCTGCTGGCCACGTGCAACCCCTAGCTGCCGTAGAACTTGTTGACGCTCTCGGCGACGTAGGCGATCTGGTCCTCGGTCAGGTGCTGGTGGTGGGGCAGGGCCAGCACTCGCTCGCACTGCCTCTCCGCGATGGGGAAATCCCCCTTCTTGTAACCGAGATTGGCCGCCGCCTTGTGCAGGTGAAGGGCCGAGCCGTAATACACCAGCGTTTCGATGCCCAGGCCGGCAAGGTAGTCCTTCAGCTTGTCGCGGTTGTCCGCCTGCGTTATGAACATCACGTACGAGATGTGCTCGTGCGGCTTCTCCGCGGGGATCATGATCGGTCCCTGCTTGATCAGCTTGGTGTAGAGCTGCGCGTTCCTGCGACGGCGATCGACCACGCTCTTCAGACGCGTCAGCCGGAACTTGAGGATCTCGGCGTTCAACGAGTCGAGCCGGGAGTTCACCCCGTACATCGTCACGTTGTCGCGCGATTCCAAGCCGTGGTTGCGGTACAGCTTCACCTTGCGCGCGACCTCGTCGTCGTTGGTGCCCATGAAGCCGCCGTCGCCGAGCGCGTTCAGGTTCTTCAGCGGGTGCGCGGAGAAGGCCGCCGCATGGCCGAAGCTGCCGCCGTGCTTGCTCTTCCAGTAGGCGCCCATGGTCTGGGCGGCGTCCTCGATCACGACCAGCTTGTGCTTGCGGGCGATCTCCATGATCGCGTCCATGTCCGCGATGCGGCCGATCCAGTGCACCGGCAGGATCGCCTTGGTGCGCGGCGTGATCGCGGCCTCTATCTTCGACGGATCGATGATCTGGTCCTCGCGCACGTCCACGTACACCGGGCGCGCGCCGACGTGGATGATCGAGCTCGTCGAGGCGACGAACGAGATGGGCGTGGTGATCACCTCGTCGCCCTTGCCGATGCCATGGGCCCAGAGCGCCATCATCAGCGCGTCGGTGCCGGAGTTGAGTCCGACGACGTGTTTCACGCCCACGTACTTCTGCGCCGCCTCCTCGAACTCGTTGACCTCCTGCGTCAGGATGAAATGGCCTTCCTTCAGCACGCGGTCGACGCAGGCGAGCAGTTCGGTTTTTTCCTCTTCGTAACGCTGCTTCAGGTCGATGAACGGGACTTTGACGGCGGCCATGTTTTATTTTCCTGCGTAGAAGTTGCGGACGGTTTCGACGACGTAATCCATCTCGGCGCGGGACAGGTGCTGGTCCACCGGGAAGGTGATGCACTCCCGCGCGTGCCGGTCGGTGACGGGAAAGGCGCCGGGCTTGTATCCCAGGTGCGCCAGCGCCTTCTGCTGGTAGAGCGGGATCGGGTAGTGCACCTTGGCCTCGACGCCGTGGTCGATGCAGTATTTCAGAAGTGCGTCGCGGCGCTCGGCGAACAGGATGTAGAGCAGGTAGACGTTCTTTACGCGCGGGTTGCGCGGCGGGACGCGCACGCCGGACATATTCTTGAACGCTGCGTCGTAGTAGGCGGCGTTCAGCGCGCGCTTTTCGACGATGTCGCGCGTCTGCCGCACGATGTACTTGCCGACCACCGCCTGCGTCGAGTCGAGGCGCGTGTTGTAGCCGAAGATTTCCATCTCGTCCCGGCTTTTCAGGCCGTGGTTGCGCAGCAGCCTGGACATGCGCGCCATCTCGTCGTCGTTGGTGACGATGATGCCGGCATCGCCCCAGACGTTGATGATCTTCAGCGGGTGCATCGAGAACGCCGTCGCCACGCCGAAGCTGCCGATGCGCTTGCCGTCGATCTCCCCGAGCAGGCTCTGGCAGCCGTCTTCGACGACCGGCAGCTTGTGTTTCGCCGCGATCTGCATGACGCGCGGCATGTCGACGGCATCGCCCGTCAGGTGCACCGGCATCAACGCCCTGGTGCGGGGGGTGATGGCGGCCTCGATCTGGTCCACGTTCAGGCAGAAGCTGTCGTCGCAGTCCACGAATACCGGCTTTGCGCCGACCTCGTTGATCGCGCCGACCGTGGCCCAGAACGTGTTGGCGCAGGTCACGACTTCATCGCCGTGGCCGATCCCCAGCGCCTTCAGCGGGATCTTGCAGGCGTCCGTGCCCGAGCCCACGCCGATGGCGTGCCTGACCCCGAGCATGTCCGCGAACATGCGCTCGAACTCGTCCACCACCTTGCCCAGCGTGAAATCGCCGCTCGCGACCAGCTTGCGCAATTCGGCGAAGATCGGCTCCGGGTCGGCGTACTGCTGCGCGAGCGGCGAATAGCGTACGCGCATCAAAACGGGCCCTTGAAGAACGGATCGGGCACGTCCACGGGCAGGCCCTTGCGTTGGGCCACCAGCTCCGCAACCGCGCTTTCGACCTTCGAGGACGCGATGCCGAGTTCCGCGCCCGCCTCGCGCACGATGCGCGCCGCATCCGGGTAGATGCCGGGCACCAGGCCGCGGGAGCTGGGCGTGGGGTGCTCGGGCAGGCCGATGCGCACCGGCGCCGCCTTGAGCTTGTCAAAGCAGTTCGCGACCACCTCGGCAACGATCTCGGCGCCGAT
>ORMF011269775.1_pt1 | contig 13272 bp, 11 predicted proteins | sample 1779871 | NCBI WGS metagenome assembly ORMF01 (sample SAMEA104232316, study PRJEB22302) | groundwater metagenome | biome: forest; feature: aquifer; material: groundwater | place: USA | collected 2011-08-07 | depth 5.4 m | reverse complement strand
TCGGGGCGGTCGAGCGCGAGTTTGAGACCCTGCATCCGGAAGTGGACGTTATCTTTCAGTACGTGCCTTTCGAGCAGTACGAGCAGAAACTGGCGACGTCCCTGAACGGGCACACGCCCCCAGATGTGCTCCAGTCTTCCGTAGCATGGTCGGAAGGGTTCTTTGACCGCGGGATGCTGCTCCCGCTGAACGCCTTCATGGACAAGGATCGCGCGGAGCAGGATCGTCTGCGAAAACTCGGTCTTCCCGTCGACACCGGCGAGGTGATCGACAAACGCCAATTCGTCGAAGCCGGATGGCATCACAACACCAAGTCGGACGGGACGGTCTTCGGCGTTCCGCAGATTCTGGACGCTCAATGCCTAGTCTGGAATCTGGATATCCTGCGGAAAGCCGCGGATGATGAGCTCGTGAAGAACATGTTCGCCCGCGATCCCGATGGAACCCTCGATTACAGCCATTTGCGATGGGACGCGGTACGGAATTGGGATGAGTTCGCCCGGATTGCGCGCCGATTGACCAAACGAGGACCGAATGGTGAGATCATTCAGGCCGGATTTACGGTTCACGCGCACGGGAACGAAGCCACGCCCTTCCAGCCCTGGCTCGCAGCCAATGGCTCGAACTTTCAAGATGCGGAAGGTACCAAGGCGCTGTTCGATGGGCAAGCCGGAGTCGAGGCGATCCAATTCTTGGGAGACCTTTACTGGAAGGACCATGTGAGCCCGCCGTTTCGCCGGCAGATGTCCGATGAGGAGGCCTTTAATGTCGGCAATGTCGCCTGCGCGGTTGCGGGCACGTGGTCCGGCAAATACATCACACGCAATACGGAGGGGCGGGTTCACTTTGACATGACCGCGTTTCCGCCCGGCCCGCGAGGCCGGGGACACACAACTGAAACGTGGGGCAACATGCTTGTCATCACTCGCGGCAGCCGGAATCCGTCGCTCGCCTGGGAGTACGTCCGGTTCATTACTTCCCTACGAGGCGCTCTTCGCCTTCTCAAGTACACAGAACAGAACTCGCCTCGCCTGGACTTTTACCGCACGCCAGAATGGCAGCGAATGTGCCGGGAGCGCCCCTCATTGAGGAACCTGCTTGAAATCTGCGCGAGCGGTAAAAAGCGCCGGCACACCCAGACGAACGCAGTGGAGTACGCCACGCGCCACTACTTTGAAGCGCTCCTCCTTCGCTACCCGGAGATCGAGCACGGTCGTGGCCCCTTCCCGAGCGTCCAGGCTGCACTTCAGGAAGCCGCCGCACGCGTAGACAGGATCTATCGAAGGTACAACACCCAGGTCGCAGCCTGGCAGTCCGACCGGCTGCCCAGATAGGCCGAAACTGCGCCGGACCTGCGGAGCATTGCGCTCTGCGTGGACAGCCGCTTTCATGGATGCATTGGGGGAGATCCCGTGCTCAGGATTGGTTCCGTGAAACGCAGCCGTACAGAATGGGTTGCATATGTTTACATTGCACCCGCCCTGGCGCTCGTTTTCCTCTTCAGCTTCCTCAGTATGGGTGTCAGCTTCTGGACCAGCCTGCACGAGTGGGATGCCTTCGCGGGCGCCGGTCGCTATGTGGGGTTGAATAACTACCGGCGAGTCCTGTTCGATTCGGATTCGGCGTTCTGGGTCGCGCTCCGCAACACCACCGCCTACGTCGGCATGGTGCTCGTCGGGATGCTCTGCTCCGCCATGCCTCTGGCGCTGCTCTGCCGGAAGGCGCGATATCTACAAGGGCTGTTCCGAACCCTCTACTTCATCCCCAGCATCACGCCCGGAGTCGTTGTGGCGCTGATCTTTTATCAGATCTTCGGCGTGTGGGGCAATCTGCTGGATCGACAATCCGCGGCGCTCCCCGCCCTGGCGTTGATGGGAATCTGGAGCGGGGCGGGCTACAATATGCTTCTCTTTTTGGCCGGCCTAATGGAGATTCCAACGGAGTTCTACGATGCCGCCCGGATCGATGGAGCCGGTCCAATGGCGGAGTTTTGGCATGTGACGATACCCCTGCTGCGCAACACCACCGTCTTCGTCACGGTGATGACCATCATCGGCGCATATCAGGTCTTTACGTCGGTCTACGTGATGACCCAGGGCGGTCCGGAGCGGAGCACGGAGGTTCTCGCCTTCGGGATCTTCGTCAACGCATTCAGTGTCGCCGGCCAGATGGGCTACGCCAGCGCGATGGCCTGGCTCCTGTTCCTCATAATCGGCGTCTTCGTCCTTCTCCAGATGCGCCTTATCCGCAGCCGGAGGATTTACGATGAATGAGGCCAGGGTACAGTGTTCAGCATACACGCGACAGAGTTCAGTCCCTCATTCACTTCGCCGACGCGCTGGAACCTGGCTGGCGCTCATCGTAATGATCCTCGGCGCCGCCGGGATGGCCTACCCCTATTTGTTCGCGCTGGGAGGCTCTCTCAAATCCCGCGCTGAGTTCACTTCGGCCAGGGATGCGCTGATACCGCCGCGGCTCCACCCAGCGAAGCTGATCGACCGATACGCGCTGGGACACGCGGATCCGGCATATGACGCCGAGATGAAGCAGTGGCCGGTCTGGCGCAATTATGTGGAAGCGATCGTCTATGGCGGAATCGACCGGTTCATCGGCAACAGCCTCGTCTATGCGCTAATTCTGACGGGGGTAAGTCTGTTTTTCAACATTCTCGCCGCATATGCGTTCGCGAGGATGCGCTTCCCCGGGCGTGACCTCCTGTTCGGCCTCCTTCTCTCGACAATGATGATTCCGCATACCGTCTTGCTAATTCCGCAGTTCCTCGTGATTCAGCGGCTCGGACTGGTCGACCAACCGCTCGGCGTTGTCCTGCCGGGATTCGCCGGTGCGTTCGGAATATTCTTGATGCGCCAGTTCTTCCTGAACATTCCCGCGGATCTGGAGGATGCGGCACGAATCGACGGCTGCACTCGCTGGGGAATCCTCTGGAAGATCATTGCGCCGATCTCCCGGTCAGCCATCATAACGCTCGGACTATTCACGTTCATGGGCGCGTGGAACGCCTTCGAATGGCCGCTGGTTGTGCTGAGCAATGAAGACCTCTATCCGCTCACGGTCGGCCTCGCGCTTTTCCGCGATCACAACCAGTTGGATTGGCCGCGCGTCCTCGCCGCCGGTGTGATAGGCAGCTTCCCATTGATCTTGCTGTTCTTCTGGGCGCAGCGATTCCTGGTCGGCGGAATCAGCCTGAGTGGGATGAAGGCACAGTAGGAGAAAGGACGTCCTGGTGACCATTCTTCGCGCGGAGTTCTGACCGGGAAGTATGCGCGGTGTTTCCATCGGAGCCCTCCAATCAGGCTGACTGGAGGGCTCCAAAAACACCAAGTATGCAATCACTGCGAACACGAAATGTCGCAGTGTGCTCTGATGTTGGAGCGGGAGACGGGTTTCGAACCCGCGACCTCCTCCTTGGCAAGGAGGCGCTCTACCACTGAGCTACTCCCGCACGAATGCGGAAAACCGGCCTTCGGGATTGGTGGGCAAGAGGAGAGTCGAACTCCTACGCCTTTCGGCACTAGTTCCTAAGACTAGCGTGTCTGCCATTCCACCACTCGCCCTGGGCGGACCGGTCGTGCGTACGACACGGGATTATATCATAGATGGGGCGTGCGAAGTCAAGGCGTCGAACGGGCTTCGGTCGGTGGGGTGATAGGATCATCCTCGTCCTCGTCCTCGTTCTTGTGATCGAGCATTGTGCGTTGATTGATTGGGCAGGAAGGGGCGCGTATATGGGGAAATGGATTAACAGTGAACCGAACATTGCCAGAACTGCTCGACTCGTTAGAGCTTCATTATGGACCGGCGCCACCGCCCATAACAGCAAATCCGTGGGAGATGGTACTCTGGGAAAGTGTGGGCTATCTGGCGGACGATGGGCGGCGGATGCGGGCGTTCGCAGACCTTAGAGACCGCATCGGACGTGCCCCGGACCATATTCTTGCCGCTTCGCCCGAAACCCTGCGACAAATAACCGGCGCGGGAATCATGGCGGACCGGCAGGCTGAGAAACTCCTACGCTGTGCTCAGATCGCTTTGGAAGAGCTCGGAGGCGATACCGATTCGATCCGCGAGCTGTCGGCGGAGGAGGCGTTTAAACTGCTAAGACGTTTCCCGGGCATAGGAGAGCCGGGCGCCGAAAAGATAATGCTCTTCTCGCGGATGAAAGCTGTCCTTGCCCTGGAATCGAACGGTCTGAGGGTTCTCATACGCCTGCGATTTGGCGAAGAGAGCAAAAGCTATGCGGCCACGTACCGGTCGGCACAGAAAGCTGCTGTGAGTGAGATGCCTTCTGACTTCGCCAACCTTATCCGCGCGCACCAGCTCCTCCGCCGCCACGGGCAGGAAATCTGCCGCAGGACCACGCCGCTCTGTCCGGACTGCGCGCTTTCCAAGGACTGTAAGTACTATAGGAGATATAAGTCAAATAGGTCTTAGTAATGAGCCAGATTCCTGAATTAGGTGTCGGCATCGCCGGATACGGTTTCATCGGCAAGGTCCACGCCCACGCCCATCGATCCCTGCCGATCTTCTACGATCCCATACCCGCGCGGACGCGGCTTATCGGCGTCTGCACGGCTACCGAGGACAGCGGGCGGAAAGGCGTCGAACAAGCGGGCTTCGAGTTCGCCACTACGAAGTTTCAGGATCTGCTGAGCCGCGACGATATTCAAATCATCCACATTTGCACCCCGAACGACGTGCATTTCCCTCAGGTCGTCGCGGCCCTTGGGGCAGGCAAACATATCTACTGTGACAAGCCTCTAGCCCGGACGGTGGACGAAGCTCGAAAGATCGCCGAGCTCGCCTCGCAAACAAACGTCATCCACCGAATGACCTTCAACTACCGGTATATCCCGGCGACGCTGCGGGCAAAGGAGATCGTGGAAGACGGATTGCTGGGAGAGGTTTATCAATTCCGTGCGGCCTACCTCCACGCCGGGAACACGGACCCTAATCGACCATTCTCCTGGCGGATGAACATGGCGCGGAGCGGCGGCGGGGCGATCATGGACCTGGGCGCCCACTTGTTCGACCTCATGCGCCACCTCGTCGGCGAGTTCGCCGAGGTGAATGCAATCCTGAAAACTTGCGTCCCAGATCGCAAAGACCCGATAACTGGAGAGCTTCACAAAGTCGACGTGGACGACCTTGCCATCGTCACGGCGCGGATGAAGTCGGGAGCGGTAGGCGTCGTGGAAGCAAGCCGCATGGCAACGGGGGTTCAAGACGAGCTGCGGTTTGAGATACACGGCAGTAAGCGAGCCATTGCCTTCAATATGATGGACCCCAACTGGCTTACAGTCTACGACAACACCCGCCCGGAAGCCCCGCTCGGCGGCGCCAGGGGACCGCAGCGGATCGAGTGCGCCACCCGATACCCGAAACCCTACGCCCTCGGCGCCACCAAGAACACCGTCGGCTGGCCCCACTTCCATATCCACTGCCTGTACGATTTCATCGACAGCATATCTAAGGGCGCGCTGGGAAGCCCGAGCTTCGAGGACGGCCTGGCGGCGCAGGAGGTGGTGGCGGCCTGTCAAAAGTCGGCGGATACGGGGCGCTGGGAGATCGTCTGATTACGCAGCCTTTGCGATTCCGATCGACCGGCTGCTATACTCCGGAAAAACCGACCCTAGCTTCTCATTTCGCAGCCGTTTCGTCAATATTTCCGACAGCACATCGCGGTAGTCCGTCGTCACTTTGAGATCGCCGGGGTCTTCTAGCTGGTGATCTTCCAGGCCGGGCCATTTGCCGTAGACCTGGCCGCCGTTGATGCCCCCGCCAAGGACGAACATCGCCCCGCCGTACCCGTGGTCCGTCCCCAGGGTCTTGTTCTCCTCCACGCGGCGCCCGAACTCAGTCATCAGGACGATGGTCACACGGCCCATATCAGTCTTCAGGTCTTTACAGAACGCGGCAAGGCAGGTCGCGACATCGCCCAGTTCGGTCGCCATCCAATTGCCCAGGTTCTGGCCGTAATGCATATCCCAGCCGCCGCGGTCGAGACATGCGACCTCCAGACCGACCTTGCCCTTGATCAGGCACGCGACCTGCTTCAGACCGCTTCCGAGATACGAGGTCGGATAAGCCGCCCCGTTTGCCGGAAGATACTTGGCCGGGTCCAGCTTGTTGAGCGTGTCGAGGACGGCCAGGGTCTCCCGCCCTGCCTGGGCAATAGTGTCCTTGCCGTCCGAATAGAACTCAGCCAGCGCCTTATGCAGCTCGCGAGTTTCGGATAACTCGTTGGTTTGTGGAACGAAAAGACGGAAATCCGCGAGCGAGTTGATGGCCGTTGCATCTGTTGCGCCTCGCAGCGATTCCGGCATGACTGCACTGAATGCAACAGCCCGAAGCGGTGAGCTGTTGTGGCCCTCGCTCGCCATCAAGTGCCGCGCGATCCAGCCGCTGGCGGCGCCTGCGGAGTTCTTCAATCCACGCTCCATGGTAGACATGGCTTCGAAGTGCGACCGGCTCAAGTCCCCCGAACCGCAAGCGTGTACGGCCGCCAGAAGCCCATCTTTATAGAGCGGCTCGAATGGCCGGAGGGCGGGATGAAGGCCGAAAAAACCGTCGAGATCGATGGCACGTTCGAGAGGACCGGCCTTCGTATCTTTCGGTCCGGGCACCCCCACGACGGGTCGCTTTTTATGATATGCGTCTTCACCATGGGGTACGACGATGTTCAGCCCGTCCGCTCCGCCCCGGAGGAAGATGTTTACCAGGATATCCTTGTCGTGCTCTTTGCCATGGGGATCGATGGTTACGTCCGCAAGCGCCGTCGTCTCTCGCGCCGCCCAGCCTACTGCCGCGAGGGCGGTACCGAGGAGGAGGTTCCGCCGCGTAACGGATAATCTCGCTGTCGGTTCTACCGTCGGGTTAACGGACACAGTGTTGCGAATTGCCCGATCGCCGGCATTTCCGGTCCCGTCGCAGCTCCACCAGTCGTTTTTCATATTCCCAATAGCCCCCATTTCAGAACAGACGCGGCATGCCGAGCGCCATCGAAACAGCAATCAGAGCAAGGATTAGGTTTCCTATCGCAACGACGGCAACAAACTCTTGCGTGGCCAGCTGCATGGCCTCGTCTTCAAGAATTGTCACAAACGATTCCAGCGATTCCGCGAACCTGCCGGTGCTCTCGCCGGTACGCAGAACGTCCAGCAGATATGCAGGCAGCATCGTTGTATTGCCGAGCGCTTGCGACAGCATTGTTCCTTCCCGTGTTATTAGCGCGGCTCGTTGAATGTCCGTTTCGTAATAGGCGTTGAGGGCGCTCCTTGACGAAACTTCCAGCGCCTGTGAGATCGGAACTCCGGCCTGCCACATCGTCGCGAAGGAACGACCCCATCTGGCTGCCGACAACTTTCTGGACACCTGTCCGCTTACGGGAATGGCCAGTTTAACGGTGTCTGTTGCCAGCCTCAGCCGATCCCACCGCATGGCATACCGAATGACCAGCCGCGCAGCAAAAAACAGCAGTACAGCCTTAAGCAATAGGAAGCACAGATCCAGCAGTGAGGGGAGAAAGAACGATGCGAAGCCGAATCCGACAAAACTGAGCGCGAGAAAGAGCGCAGCCATTTTCGGATTAACCACACTGTACCGGAAACGCTGATCGACGCTGTCGCTCTTTACGAACGCGTCCGCAAGACGCAGCGCGGAACCTTCAAGTGTGCCGGCAACTTCCCCAACTTCGAGGACCGGGATTACGATCACCGGCAGGCGGTCCGAATACTTCGCCAGCGCCTTATGGAGCGGAATACCTTCACTGATGGGCCGGGCCGCCGCCTCCATCATGCTTCGAATCTCCGGTTCGCAGTTTCGTGAGGCTGCTCGAATCGAATCCGGGACGCCCATCCCGGCGCGGAGCATGATCGCGAGCCTCTCAAAGAACCGCCCCAGATCACCGCTCGGAACCGGCTCACCGAACAGTCTCCGCAGCCGGTACGAAACAAGCGCATCGATGCGCGCGGCAGGGGCCGCCGAACGTACGTCATCGGTCAATAGGGAATCTGTCAAGGTCCGGCGTCCGTGATCGGACTTGATTAGCGCCATTGAAATTCCGGCGATGCGATCAGCAGCGCAACCGTTTCCGCCAATACCGGCCGGTTGTCGTTTCTTGGCGCTTTCGCGATGTGATCCTCCACCCTCTTGCGGATGGCTTTGACCGGCTCTTCGTCGGCTCGGCGGGCGAGCGTCAGGCCGATCAGCGCTTTCGCGCACTCTTCATCGCGGGTCGCATGGGCTGCGTCGACCAGCTCGCGCAGCTTAACGCGAGTACCCGGAATTTTGTTCGCGGCCAGCGCGAATGCGAAATTCCAGCGCGCGAGCAGCGACCCGGTCCAGGCAGAGGTCTTGTCCGGATATCCGTCCGGCATGGGCCACATGTGGAGCGGCTGGCCCATCTTTCTGAGGTGATACTGCACCTGTCGGCCGCCGTCGGTATTCGCATTCAGCGCCCGCAATGCGGACGCCACGAAGTCAAATGGACGCTTCAGAATTGGAGGCCCGAAAGTCAGCTCATTGGACAAAAGCAGCGTACGCAGCATAGATTTGATATTGCCGCCCGTGTCCAGATAGACTTTTGCGACTTGATCCCGCACGGGTGTTTCATCCGTGCCGATGAAGTAGCGGCAGAGCTTGCCGGCGATGAACCGGGCAGTCGACGGATGCGTTGAAAGAATATCCAACACCTTATACCCGTCCTGTAAGCCCGACGGGACCTCTTTCTCAAGCCACTTATTATAAACGAGCGTCCCTGGTTTGCTCGGGCCGATCACGTGTCCGAGCACGACCTTGCGGCCGTAGTCGTGCACATCTTGATTGAATTCGAACCGCTGGCCGTTCTGGAACGCCTTATTGTGGACCGTCCAGCCGGTCAAACAGCGGGACACCGCGACGATGTCGTCATGTGTGTATCCGCCGTGGACACCCAAGGTGTGCAGCTCCATGATCTCCCGCGCGTAGTTTTCGTTGGGGTGCACGGTCTGATTGACCTGGTTATCCAGGTAGCAGAGCATCGCGGGACTGGTGGCGGATGCCCGCAGCATTTCCGGGAATTTCCCGAGCGCGTGTTTGCGGATGACATTCAGCTGGTCTGTGGGCGTGAAATAGACGCCCGGCCCCTTGCGCGCGTAAATATTGAAGTGGTTCGACCAGAAGTCAACCATCCGCTCGTGGAGCTGGTGCGGACTGTACACGGCGCGAGCCAGCGCAGCCTGCTCCATCAACTTCATAACGTCGCTCTGGTGTATGTCGCGCAGCTCGGAGGGATGGATATTCAGGACTTCCTTGTTGCCGTGCAGGCGGAGATTGAGCCGCAGGTCGTCAGCCCCGTCAGTCTTGAGCTGCTCATCCACGTACTTCTCGCGGCCCAGACCGGACACGCGCTCGATCTCCCCGGGCGTGTGACCGAAGGAGACGCGGCTAACGAGACGAACGATCGGCGCGATCGCCCCCATCGGTAGCGCGATCGAATCCGGTATTGCCGGCGCGGTATTCTCGTAGATGAGCTTGTTGCAGCCTGAGATTAGGGCCCCGGCCCCGGCAAGCGCTCCCGCCCGGAAGCAGTCGCGCCGGTTGAGCTTCATTGAATCGCCTCGCCGGCCTGGGGCGCCGATACCGATTGGGAAGAGGCGACCGGCCCGAACGCCAGCGCCTGAAGGCCCGCTCCGAACGCCGTGAGCGTCAATACTGGGGCGATGGCAAGCCACCCGAAGAGAGGCACCATCGAGGCAAGCACGATTATACCGGCTGCGCGGGTCAGCGCGCTGAACCCAGCAGAAGTATTCTCCATGGTTGCAATTCTCGATGCCGCGAGTTGGACGAATCCGGATGCGCCAATGAGACTGATCGCGAACACGAGTGACAGGACGAACCATCCGACGAGCTTTAAGAGCTGCGGAGCGGCCGCAAGGAGAATGAACCCAATCGTGGTGCCTCCGCCGCCGAAGGCAAGACCTATGAAGAAGGTCCGCCATGGAGCAATCTCAAAGTACCGCTGCGCATATTCCGCGCGCTTACGGAATATGAGAGCGCTTGCCACGAGCACCGCCCAAATCGAAACAGCCACTCCGATGATGAATGCCATCCCCGCCATTACATCGCCGCTAGTGAGCGTATTCATGTCCATTGCAAAGTCCTCCTGAGCGAATTCCGAAAACGCAGTTACTACCTTGCCAATACCCAAACGGTTTCAACGAATGAAGACCGACTAATAGTATACGGCACAATTGCTAGCCGAGGACCGGCGCCAATCCCCGCCGCCGGCGAAACGACCAGCCGATGAAAACGGAAACCTACTTCATCGGCTCTAAAACGGTTACGATCCGTTTGGAGGGATCGAGATACTGCCGGATCTTGCGGTTGAGATCAGACTGCTTGACACTTCGGGCGTCGCGCACGGACCGTGAGGGATCCGCGCCCATGAACAACTCCCGGAATCCCAGGTTCAGAGCGGACTGCATGAGCTGCATTCTCGGCGCCATTAAGATGTCCGTTCCATACTGCTTCGCCTGAGCCTCGGCTTGCTGCTTGATGGCCTTCCAATCCGAATCCGGCTCCCTCCCTATTTGCTGCGCAAGCAGACCGATCTGAATTACCTCGAACTCCGTCGGTTTGCCCGTCGCGGCCTGAATCGCACGATCGAGCATCAGCTTGCGTAATTGAGCGGTCGACACTCCGGGTTTCGCAGTCGCATATAGAAAGAACGGAATTGTTCCGACATTCCACAGGTGATTGGACACGAAGACGCACTCCGAAGAAGCCCGCAGATTCATATCCGTACTTAGCCGCATATTGACGATATCTCCCCATAAGCTCAGAATCAAACGGTCTCGCGAAGTGGACGGAGGCGGAAAGGCCACGCACACAGCTCGGACTTTGCTGTCCCAACGTACCGTCGCATCCTTCTTGACACCCGGCCAATTGATCGGATGTGACGGCATACCCCGCCGTCCATTGATGGATGCAAGATGCTTATGTATAAGCTTGACGGCCTCGTCAGGTTTGAACCCTCCGACGATGGTAACTATCATGTTTTCCGGCCGATAGAACTGTGCGCGCATCGATTCCAGCATCGGAAGATACGGCGCACCGAGGACTCTGCGTATGCGGACTTCCGACATACCATGCGCCCAGCTCTGATTGAAGGCGCAAAACGCGAATTTCACCATGCCAGCCTGAGGGATCTTCTCGACATTTTCCGCTTCGATGTTGCACCGCGGCGATTCTTCACGCACGGTATCCGGTACTACGGCAAGGCTGCTTAGCCGCTCGCTTTCTATCTGAATGGCCAACTCCAGATCATTCGATGGAATGTCGAAATCGAAGTGGGTGAAAGCAGGCAGCGTCTCCGCGTTTGCCATGCCTTTCCGCTGGAGGAGTTCGAATGATTGGTGGGCCTTGTAACTCGCCGTCGCGGCATAGCAGACCATGTGTTCTAGCAGATGGGCGGCCTGGGGCACTCCCTTTGGCTCGTTCAAGAATCCAACTTTGTAAAACGTCTCCATCGCTACACGATCGGCGCCGGCAATCGGATATAACAACACGATCATGCCGTTCGGCAGTACGAGACGATGCTGGAAACCCTGTCGCATTGGTGGTGGCCGCCGGTCGCTTGTCCGCTGCGGCGATGCGATACCGACCGCGGATATGTATGCAACGGCCACGACAATACTGGCTGCACACGCGCGCCTGCACGACAACTTCAAGTCTTTGGAGTACTCGCTCCGTCTCCACATTCGCGTTGTTCTCCGCTTTCCTCTGCGTCCTCTGCTGTTGGTTTCCTATAGCTCGAACAGCGTGGAGGGCGGCTCTTTTTTCGCTTCAATCACCTTCCGTCGCGCCGCGCCGATATCCTCGATCAGCTGTTTGCGGCTGGACTCATACGCCGGACCTTCCTGCCGCAGGATAAAGGCGGGATGCAGGGCGGCTGTGACATAGCGGGAATACCGGCACGACGTGAACCACTGGCCGCGCTCCTGCATGATCCGGAAGTTGCGATGGATAAGCGCGTTCGCGGATGGGCTTCCAAGGCAAACGATGACCAGCGGATTAATGATAGAAAGCTGCTGATCGAGCCAGGACGAGCAGGCATTGACCTCTTCAACAGTAGGCTGCCGGTTCTGCACGCGGCCGGCGTCGAAAAAACAGGCCCGGCACTTGATGATGTTGCAAATGTAGACGTGCTTGCGCGTCATCCCGTTGGCGGCCAGGCACTCATCCAGGAGAGCGCCCGCGCGGCCAACGAATGGTCTGCCCGTGGCGTCCTCGTGCTGGCCCGGACCCTCGCCAACGAAAACAAGCGGAGCTTCCGGATTACCCTCGCCGAAAACCACCTTGTTCCGTGTCTCCGAAAGGCCACAGATCGTGCATGTGGACGCGGCTTCGGCGAGTATCCCGAGTTTTTCTTCGTTGGATTGGTCTCCCATCCTGAGTCCTACTCCTACTCCTACTCCTACTCCATACCCAGTTCTGGATTAGGAGTAGGAGTAGGAGTAGGATTCACTAATGCAGCCTTCAACCTGCCGTACACTGCCGACAGACTCTCCGGAACAACCCGCACGTCGCCCAGCACAGTCATGAAGTTCGTATCTCCGCTCCAGCGTGGAACGACGTGAATGTGCACGTGGTCCGCGATCCCCGCCCCGGCGATCCTGCTCATGTTCGCACCGATATTGAAACCGTCCGGTTTGAACGCCGCCTTCAGCAGGTTTAGGCCCCTTCGCGTACTGTCCATTAGCTCCAGCATCTCATCCGGGGTAAGGTCGTCCAGGTCGGCCGTGTGCTTGTAGGGCGAGACCATTAGGTGGCCGTTGCTGTAGGGGAAGGCGTTCATCATGACAAACGTGAGGTCGCCGCGGCAGATGATCAGGTTCTTTTCATCGCTCGTCTCTGCAGGCTTCGAGCAGAAAATACATCCATCCTGGTTATCCGCGTTCTCGATATATCTCATTCGCCACGGCGCCCAAAGCTGGTTCATTTGTTTTCCTGAGACAACTAGAAGGGCCGCGGTCCCTCGCGGCCGGGCTGGTCCATTTGTTTTCCTGAGACAACTAGGAGGGCCGCGGTCCCTCGCGGCCGGGCTGGTCCATTTGTTTTCCTGAGACAACTAGGAGGGCCGCGGTCTCTCGCGGCCGGGCTGGTCCATTTGTTTTCCTGAGCCAATTAGGAGGGCCGCGGTCCCTCGCGGCCGGGCTGGTCCATTTGTTTTCCTGAGACAACTAGGAGGGCCGCGGTCCCTCGCGGCCGGGC
>ORMF010934375.1_pt1 | contig 13275 bp, 14 predicted proteins | sample 1779871 | NCBI WGS metagenome assembly ORMF01 (sample SAMEA104232316, study PRJEB22302) | groundwater metagenome | biome: forest; feature: aquifer; material: groundwater | place: USA | collected 2011-08-07 | depth 5.4 m | reverse complement strand
TCGCCCCCGCGGCCACCGGCGCCCAGAAGGGCCGGCCGAGGGGAGGGTTCGTCCACCGGACGTCGACGAGGCAGGCCGGCGCGCCCGCCGCCGAGCACTCCGTCTCGGTCACGATCGCCGGCGGAAGTCCCCACACCGTCGGGGCTCGCCCGCACGAGACCTTGATCCAGGTACAGACCCACCGGGGCATCGTGACGCCGGCCTCCGGCGTCCACCGGAACCGCGCACGGCGGCGCGCGATGTCGACCACCTCGAAGTGCAGGAGCCGGGAGGAGTTGTTGCCCCAGATGGTGTGACTGCGCTCGAAGTACCTCCGCGGCTCGCCGAGGGCCATCGCGTACGTCCCGAGGTAGTGGCGATCCGCACGCGACGGCCGCCATTCCATCAGGTACTCGGCGTACCGCCGTGCCCAGCGTTCCTCATCCAGCTCACCCATCAGTTCCATCGCGAGCCGCACCAGCTCGTTGGCGAGCGGCAGCGGAAGCCAGTTGTGATCGGCGACGAGGTAGTCCCGGGAGCGTCCGGCCACTCGCAGGATGGCCGCGACGCCCTCGGGGCCGACCTCTCGCTCCACGAAGGGGATCAGGACCTTCGTGAAGATGCAGTTGACGGTGCCCGGCATTGTCTCAGTCCCAGCCGTCGACGACCCCGGCCATCGTGTCGGTCACGCTCTCGTACGGCACGCCCCACAAGTCCTCGAAGCTCGCCGCCAAGCGCCGGAGGATCGTCGTCTGCCGCTGGTTGTCGGCGGCGGCGAACGACCGGCCGCGCGACCAGTGCTCGCGCACGATCGTGTACCCACCCGGCGAGGCCGCGTGCCTGCTCACCCGGCGGGCGGATGCTGGTGCGGTTCGGGCGCAGCGAACAGAATCAACTCGACCCTCTCGGCACCGTCGACATGCGCATCGTGCCCCGGGGGAATATCGAAGAAGTCACCCGACCGGATGTGCGTCTCGACGCCGGCTTCGACCATGCGTACCACTAGATCGCCTCCGATGCTATAGCCGACGTGCCGCAATGGGCACGAGTCGGGATGACCGAGCAGCGGCTTCTCGTCGACAGCCCACGTCCAACCTGGTTCGAAGATCGCGTGCATGCCAGCCGTTCCATCATGCATCTTGATGATGTTGATCCGGCCGCGCTCCTTGAAGTCGAGCTTTTCGTCTGGCGGGTCAAACCGTCGCTTCTCGATCGCAGGCAACTTGCTCATAGGGCAACCTTTCTTGTCGCGACGCTGCAATGCGCATAGGAACGATTAACGCCATCTCTGTTGGGGCGGCGGGCGTCCGGCCAGGTCCGCCCTCCCCCGGGCTCCCCCGTGGAACCCGGCACCTCACCTCTCACCGAGGCTTGTAGACCAGGGTCGACGTGATGTTCACCGGGTTCGCGAGCGTGTCCCGCACCGGCGATTTCCGGTCGATCGTCTCCTTGCACTTCCGGACCTTCTCCTCCGACGCCGGGCTCTGGATCGTCACAGTGTACCGGATGTCGGTGACGCCGTTCCGCACGGACTTATCGTGCCCGAGCATTCCACGGGCGTCGACGTCCGCCTCCATCTCGATATCGATCGCGTCGATCGGCACCCCGAACATCTGGGCGTTGGTCGCGATGCCGGCGGTGACGCAACCGGCCAGCGCCGAGAGCAGCACCTCGAAGGGGTTCGGCGCGCCATCGACACCGCCGAGCTCCGGCGGCTCGTCCACCATCACGGTGTACCGCCGCGGCGCCGGCGACATGTTGTTGCCGCCCGCGGTCCAGCCGCTGATCGACACCTGTGACTTCGTGCCGCGCTGCCACGTGGACTTCGCCTTGAACTGGCACTTGCCCATCGCGGGGGTCTCGCGGACGAGCTTGTCCACTGCCTGGATCCCTTCGAGGTTCACGTCGTTCAATCGGTCCGCCATGTCTGCCTCCTCCGGCCCGAAGGCCGTCTTCGGTCCGACAGTTCGGTTCACGCCAGCAGGTCCGCGATCATCGCGGCCGCCTTCGCGGTGCCGTCGGCCGGCACCTCGCGCCAGTGGACCGGCTTGCCGAGGTGATCGAGGATCGCCGCGGCCAGCTCCTCCTCGGTCGTCCGGTCGTAATCCATCCGCGCGCCGGCGCCGAGGCGCTGGAGCCGGCGGGTGACGAAGAACTGCTGCTCGAAGTGATTCCGCAGCGGGAAGTACAGGAACGGCGTCCGGAACGCCGCCAGCTCCATCGTGGTCGTCAGCCCGCCCTGCACGATCGCGAGGTCGGCCGCCGCGTGGTGGCGGAAGAGCTGCGGAACGAACGGCCGCACGTCGATCTGCGGGCTCTGCGGGAACTCCGCTGCGTCCAGGCGCGGTCCGGCCACGAGGAGCATGCGCGTGTCCGGCACCTTGGACGCGATCAGCGAGAAGGCGCGGGCGCACTTGTGCATCAAGTCGCGCCCCACCCGCGTGCCGCCGGCCGAGACGAGGATCACCCGCTCGCCGTCACGGTACCCGAGCGCCGTCCGGAGCGCGGTGCGGTCGGCGTACTCCTGCGGGTCGAAGTGGTACGTGTACCCGGAGAACCGGAAGTGCTCCCGTGCCCACTGCCGCATGTTCGGAAGGTCCGGCCCGAAATCGCGATCGAGGACGTCCTCCTCGTCGCCCACCAGCAGCGACAGGTCGCGGACGTCGGGATGCCGCCGCAGGTGATCGATGTTCTCCGCGTTCTTCTCCCACGTGCGCCGGAACTCCGTCGACGCCGGATCGTCCCGCATCGGCAGCATCCCGATGAAGTCCGTGAGGAAGGCGTACGGCGCCGTTTTCAGTTCGGGGTTCTCGTGCAGGAAGTAGTCGAGGTCCCATCCTTCGTCGCCGACCCAGAGGTCGTACCGCTCGCGCTCGACGACGTCGGCGAACGTCATGAAGTTCGCCGCCATGATCTCGTCCATGTCCCAGAGCGCGTTGAAGGCGTGGAGCTCGTGGTCGCGCGCCCAGCCCTCGAAATGGGCGCTCTCGTTCACCAGCAGATCGGTGGCAGGATGGACGCGCTCGCCCGCGAGCTCGACGACTCGCCGGGCAGGGTCGGCGGCGAGAAAGTCCACGGTCACGTCCGGGTAGGTCGCGCGGAGCGCCTGCGCGATCGCGATGTCGCGCTGGATATGGCCGAGGCCAATCGGGCTCGACAGCCACAGCACGCGACGCTCGGTGCGCCGGCGCGGCGCGGGCGCCTTGCGCTCGACGGTCGGTGGGATCGTGGCTGACTCCACCGGGCGGCCGAGGCCGAAGTCCCGGATGAGGTGGTTCACCTTCACCACCTCCCGGCCGTTCAGCATGTGCCCACCGTCCTGGAAGGTGACCAGCGCCGCGCCGGGAACGGCGGCGGCGAACTTCTGCCCGTGCGAGTACGGGACCACAGAGTCCTTCGTGCCGTGCAGGAGCAGCGTCGGTACCGTGAGCCGTCCGAGGAGGTCGTACACCTCGTTCTTCTCGATCTGCTGCAGCGCCTCGATGAAGATCTCGGGCGACGTCTCGCCCGCCCAGTCCACGCAGTCCTCGACCACCTTCAGCGAATGCGGCTCGGGCGTGGCCTTGGTGAAGAGCCGCCTGCGCCAGCCGTCGAAGTCCTCGCGGATCACCCGCGCGACCCGTTCCTCGAAAGGCTTCGGGAGAGACTGCGCGTACTGCGCGCCCAGCAGGATCAGGTGCGAGACGCACTCGGGATGCTCGACGGCGTAGCGGACGGCGAGCATGCTCGCGCAGGAGAACGCGACGAACGCGAACGGCGGGTGAACCGCTTCGTCGAGGACGGCGAGGAGGTCCCCGTAGCGCGTCTCGAAGTCGTACCCCGTCGGCGGACGATCCGAACGCCCGTTGCCGCGCGGGTCGATGGCCGTCACGCGGAAGTACCGCGAGAGATACGGGACCTGGCCCTTCCACATGCGGCCGTGGGCGGCCGGCTGGCAGGGGCTATGGAAGAACATGTCGCGCGTCCCGCTGCCAGTGACCTGGTAGTAGATCTTCGCGCCCGGACGATCGACGTACATCGCGCTAACCTCCCGCTCGGACCGATGGCTCCGCGCGCTCGAGCTCGTAGAGGACGAGCGCGGCACCGCCGCGCACCGTCTGTCGCTTGTCGCCTCCGACCACGTAGATCCGCGTGCTCGCGAGCGCCGGCTCCAGAGCGTAGGCGCCGGCACGCCGGCGCAGGTCCTCCGCCAGGGGAACCAGTGACCTTGCGACACCGCCCGTCACGACCACCACCTCCGGGTTGAGGCCATTGACGACGAACCCGATGCCGGCGGCGAGCGCCTCGCACGCGCGGTCGACGATCGCCTTCGCGAGGGGATCACCGCCGCGCGCGGCCCGGAAGACCAGCTCGGACGTGATGTTCGATGCGTCGCGGCCAGCCAGCTCTAGCAGGACGTCGCCAGAGCCGGTCTCGACCTGCTGCCGGGCTTCCGCCGCGATCGCCCGCCCCCCGACATAGTCGCCGAGGCAGCCGCGCCCGAAAGAAGGACAGGTCGGACTGTGGAAGTTGATCGGCAGGACGTGGAACTCCCCGGCGTAGCCCTTGTAACCCCGGATCAGGGCATCGCTCATGATCACTCCGCCGCCGACATGCGTGCCGAGGGCGAAGAGCACGAGCGAGTGGGCGCCACGGCCCACGCCGAACCTCCACTCGGCGAGGGCGAGCGCGTTGGCATCGTTGTCGACGAAGGCCCGCAGGCTCGTGACGCGTCGGATATCCTCCGCGAGCGGCAGGTGGGCCAGCTCCGGGAGAGCGTTGCCGGCATGGGGAAACATCGTACCCTTCTCGGGGTCGACGGCGCCCGCGACACCGACGCCGATACCCTCCAGCGACACGCCGCGACTCCGCGCAACCTTCAACAGCTCGTCGATCACGTCGAGGAGACGATCCACGACCGTTCCGGGTCCATCCCGGCGCGTCGGCGTCTGCACGTCATGGAGGATGTCGCCCTCGTGCGTGACGAGGCCCCCGGAGATCGTGGTGGCGCCGACATCGACGCCGATCGTCGCCTTCATTCGCCCTCTCCCGCGTTCACGTCGTGGATACCCTCATGCGCCCGGATTCGTTCTGGCCATCACCGCGGTGGATGAGCAAGAGTCGCGCCGCACGGAACTCCGCGATTTTGCGAGAGCCGCGGCGCTGGGGGCGCAAGGCGAGCTTGCACCGGCGCGCAAGGCGCGCTTGCATGCGGGGCACCTCGGATCAGACGCATAGCACGGACAAACGCTGCCCCCTCGGCTCCCTCGCCGCGCGATGCGGGTGGGCGAAATGCGGCCTCCCCTGCGGGCCCCAGCCTGACACCCGGAATTGCTCGCTTCACCAGGGCGAAGGCGAGCGTCAGCGCCGCGATCGCCCTCTGACCGGGGCCATCCTGCGCCGCCACGGGCTCGCGGTCAAGAAGCCGATCATTCTCCGACGCTAGCGCCGGCGGAGGGCGGCGAGCGACGCGTCCAGCGCCGCCGCCTCGCCGGGCGAGAGCGCGCCCTCGCCGAAGCGGCAGCGCTCGTAGGCGGCCGTGAGCCGCGCGACGGCCGACGCGAACGTGGGCGCTGCGCCCTCGACGCGCTGCGAGAACTCGCGCGCCGTCTCCGTTGAGCCGCGGCGGAAGCCGCGCCGTGCCAGCGCCCGCAGGGCCTGGAGGTAGAAGCGCGGCACGCCGGCCGCAGCCGCGCGGCGCCCGGCGCCCGGCGCATAGCGCCGGAGGGACCAGGCCGCAACGAGGATCAACACCACGATCGCGGCCACCCACCAGCGCGGCACGGCGCGCAACGAGTCTCGCCAGCCCAGCAGGGAGCCGCGCCACTCCGACGCCCCGCGGTGCACGGAAGACGCCACGCTGACCTGGTCGCGCAGGCTCCAGTTGACCACGTAGCGATACCAGCGCATGCGGAGCGCGTCGAGGTAGAGCACGGCCGCGCTCGGCGCGCCAAACGCCTCCTCGGCCGCGGCGCGCGGCGAGGGATCGAAGGTGACCCAACCCGGGCCGTCGAGGAATGCCTCGACCCAGGAGTGCGCGTCCTTCATCCGGACCATGAAGTAGGCGCCGTACGGATTCCATTCTCCACGTTGGAAGCCACCGATGACTCTCGCCGGGATGCCGACGCTCCGCAGCATGACGGCCATCGCGGCGGCGAAGTACTCGCAGTTGCCCGAGCGCCGCACGAAGAGGAACTCCTCGATCGGGCCGAGCGTCGTCTGCTGCTTGAGGACGAGGGTGTACGTGAACTGGGTGCTCAGGTAGTGGTTCAGCTTGAGGGCGGCCTCGTAGGGGCTCCGGCTGCCCGCCGTCACCTCGCGCGCGAGGGCCGGGATCCGGTCCGGCAGGGGCGGCAGCTGGAGATAACGCGCGGTCTCCGGCAACTGGGAGACGACCGGCCAGGCGGCGGCGCGCAGACCGGGGGGCGGCGTGACCTCGAGCTCGGAGTCCACCGAGTACTGGAGCCGCGCTGACGACGCCGGCGCGGTGATGCTGCCCATCTCGTCGAGCCCGACGGCGCCCACCTGCATCTGTATGCGAACCGCCTGCGGGGCGGCGAAGACGGCGTCGACGCCGATCGGATCGAGAAAGATCTCCTGGCGCACGAGCGGCCCGGCGCCCCGGGGCTCGGTGACGCGAAACTCGCCCGACGGGTCGCGCCGGAGGAGCCCGCGCCGGCGCGGGGACGCCTCCCAGATGCGCCCGTCGAAGCGGTCGAAGGCGAGCCCGCGCCAGCGAAGGTTGGGCAGCCGCTCGGGGTCCTTCACCCTCTCCGGGAAGCGCACGCGCATCACCACCGTCTCGTCGGTCTCGATCTCGCCGTACGCGCCCAGCTCCACGCGGTCGGTGAAGCCGGAGATGCGCTTGCCGAACTCGGCCCGGAAGGGTAGCGTCGCCTGCCCCACGCGCGGGATGATGAAGAACATCAGGCCCGCGAGCGCGAACGTGCCCGCCGCCGCCGCGAGCGAAATCCTGAAGAGCAGGCTCCGCGGCCCGAATCCGCCCGCCGTGAGATCGGTGACGCCGGTCTTCGCCCGCTCCGACTCGGAGACGACGTGGTGCAGGATCAGCATCCAGGTGCAAAGCAAAAGGAAGGCGATGAAGACGAAGAGGAAGCTCACGTTGAACGTGACGACCGAGGCCGCCACCAGCATGAAAAAGGAGAGGAAGCCCGCGTCCCGCAGGTCCTTCAGCGAGCGGCGGCGGAAGAGGCGCATCAGGATCAGGAAGAGCAGGAGATGGACCATGCCGTCGAGGATGCTCTGGGCAACGTAGAGCAGGTCGAGCACGATCGCGACGGCCGCGGCCACGATGAGCGCCCAAACGAAGATCGGGCGCACCGGCATGCGGTCGCGCACCTGGTCGATGACCCAGCTGCCGATGAGGGCGAGCGCCAGGATTGCCCCGCCGACCGGGCCCAGCAGCCCCGCCAGGGCGAGCGCGGCGCCGCCGGCGCAGACGAGGAGGTACGTGATGAGGCGGAGTGCTAAGAGCGCGGACATTCAGTCGAGCTCTACGCGGACTTCGCGGAGCGAGCGCCAGCCCGCGGCGTCGGGCCTGGGCGCTGCGGCGTCTGCCCCGGCAGCGCGCGGATCGTAGAGGGCCAGCTCCGTCAGGATGCGCCGAGCCTGGCCGACCCCGCGCCCGAGCGGCACGAAGAGCCCCGCGCCCGTGAGCTCGACCCCGGCGCCGGCGCGCGCCAGGTGTGCCGCGATGGAGGCAGCCTCGGAGAGGGCCGCCTCGAGCCTCGCCGCGTCCCGCTCGCCCCTGCCCGAAAGGACGACGCGCGTGTCCTCGGTCGTCTCGGCCTCCATCTCGCGGACGAGCAGCGACTCGGCCTTGGCGCTCGACCGCCAGTGGATGAGCCGCGGGTCGTCCCCCGCCCGGTAGGTGCGGAGATTGTAGAGGTCGTGGCCGCGCCCGCGCCGGCGTACCGCCGAGGTGCCGTCGCCCACGAGCCGGTGGAGCGTCTCGGACGAGATCGGCTGCACCGCCGGGAAGACGAGCACGTCGCGGTCCAGCATGACGCGGCCCGCCTTGAGAAAGAGCCCGAAGGGGAAACGGGTCGTGAGCCGCACGCCGGCCAGGCGCCGGCGCCCGCGGGCCGGCAGGATCTCTTCCCACGTCAGCAGCCGTTCGTGGCCGGCCTCGAGCCGCGGCAGGTAGATGAAACGCGTCGGCCCGCCGCGCGCGAGCAGCTCGAGCGTGACCGAGTACGAGGTCAGCCGGCGCTTGCGGTTGGCGAGCGCGGCGCCGAAGAACGCGGGCGTGTGAGCAAAGATCTCCTCGGGCACGTCGGCCTCGAGGCGCAGGCCCCGCATCGACTGCTCCGACAGCACGCCGGAGACCACGATGAGGCTCAGCAGGAGCGAGACGAGCAGGTAGAGGAGGTTGTTGCCGGTGTTGATCGCGGCGACGCCGAGCCCGATGACCACGAACAGGCACCACCAGCCGTCGCGAGTCGGCCAGATGGTACGGCGTGGCCTGAACGGCCGCCACCACCACTCGCTGTCCAATATGAGTCTCGCGGGGGCGGGTAATGTTTGCGGAAAGGCGGGCCACTTCATGACAGCGGTGCGGCGTTCAGCGCGGGACGGGGACGTCCTGGACGATCGAGCGCAGCACGGCTTCGGCGTCCAGGCCGCCGCCCTGGGCGCCGCGGCCCTTGACCATGACGCGGTGGGCGAGCGCCGGGACGGCGAGGCTCTTGACGTCGTCGGGCACGAGGTAGTCGCGGCCGTCGGCGAGCGCCTGCGCCCGGGACGCGCGCAGGAGCGCGAGCGATCCGCGCGGGCTCACGCCGAGCGAGAGCAGCGGCGAGGTTCGCGTGGCGGCGACCAGCGCCATGATGTAGTCGAGCACCGACTCGTCGGCCCGCACGCGGTCGGCCTCCTCCTGGAGCGCCATCACGTCTTCCGCCTGGAGGACCGGCACCAGGGTCTCGAGCACGGGCGAGCCCGCGCCGCGCAGCACGGATTTCTCGTCCGGCGCGCCGGGATAGCCGATGCGGATGCGCAGGAGGAAGCGGTCCAGCTGGGACTCGGGCAGCGGGTACGTGCCCTCGTGCTCGCGCGGGTTCTGGGTCGCGAGCACCATGAAGGGCCGCGGCAGCGGATACGTCGTGTGGTCGAGCGAGACCTGCGCTTCGTTCATGGCCTCGAGCAGGCTCGACTGCGTCTTGGGCGTGGTGCGGTTGATCTCGTCGGCCAGCACGATGTTGGTGAAGAGCGGGCCCGGCTTGAAGACAAACTCGCTCTTGCCCGGCTCCCAGATGCTGACGCCGATGACGTCGGACGGCAGCATGTCGGAGGGGAACTGGATCCGCTGGAAACCGGCGCCGATGGAGCGGGCGAGCGCCGCGGCCAGCGTGGTCTTGCCGACGCCGGGGACGTCCTCGATCAGGAGGTGCCCGCGCGCGAGAAGTCCCACGACGGCCAGCCGGATGACCTCGGGCTTGCCGACCAAGGCGCGGCCGACGCTGGCCTCGAGACGGTGGATCAGATCGAGCGCGTGGGACATAGACTCCCAATATACACCGGGGCCCCCGCCCGCCACGACTGTCAGCCTGGGCGCGCTTCCGCTCTGCCCTTCCCGAGCAGTCCCCGGCTGAGCCCGCGCGCGGGCTACTTTCCCTTCAGCGTGACGCCCTCGTAAGGCGCCGAGTAGGCGGAGCCGGAGATGAGGCCGAGGCCCGACTCCTGGACGCGCGGCCCCGCGCCGTTCAGGAAGGCAGGCTCCCAGATGGGCGCGTAGACAGCCCGGTCCGGGTAGCTGCCGTAGACGTAGGTCCCGCCGGTGAGAGCGTAGATAGACACCCGTTTTCCGTCATGGCCCACCTCGCCCGAGGGTCTTCCCTCGAGACCTGCCGTATCAGCCGGGATCTTTCAGCGGACCTGGTGTGACTCTGCGGTATCTGGCAGAATGGCGTATGGGAGTCCCGCAGTCGATTATCTCCGAGGTAGTCGCGGATTGAATACTGACCCGCGTCCACACGTCCGAGGAGCGGGTCATGCTCATTCACGGCAGGCACAGTCTGAACGGGCGCCGAGCAAGGGGCTCGGGCGTCCTGGGAACACCAAACAAAGGAGGCAACCACATCATGACAAGAAGGCATGTATCGTTGGTTTCCGTTGTCGGACTGGTGAGCACCTTCCTGGTGCTCGGCGATCTCGGACTGGCTGGCTCTGCGCTGGCGCAGCAGCCGACGCAGACCGAGATCAAGGCGAAGGGCAAGGCGGCTGCGGGAATGGCCCAGATAAAGTGGGACTCCCTGACTACCGACCAGCGCGAGCAGGTGAAGACGACCTGGAAGGCGGATGCCGAGAAGGCCAAGGCGAAGTGGGACGCGATGAATTCGGACCAGCAGCAGAAGTATATCGGGGAGGCAAAGGCTGCAGGCAAGAAGACAGCGGAGGTGTGGCAGACACTGCCCAAGTAGCGAAACAGAGCGACTAGCTCTGGCGAGACCGGGAGTGGCTCCCGGGCAGGGGGGGGCTCCCGGTCTCACCCGTAGAGCGCGGCGCGACGGCAAACCATCGGCACAGAGTGTTCGGGGTCACGCACGGAACGGTGCCGCGGCGGCAGACGGCCAGGAGGCGATGCTTGAGCGCCCGGTCGGTCGCGACAAGCTGGGTTCCCCCGCCCGACAGGTGCTTCCCGCTTCGCTGCTTGAGCCGGTCGAGGATGGGGAAGCGCCGGTAGACTTGCCTGAGCGTCCAGCCTTCGTCGGGCGCTGCCCGCGGCAGCGATCGGTTCAGCGCCATGACCAGGTTGCGCTCCACGGTGAGGGTCGGCAAGATCCGCCGGGTGTCCGGCACCCAGGCGATGCCGCGTTGGGCGATCTCATAGGTGGGCAGGCCGTGAGGGCGTTCGTTCTCCGTTATGGCTCGCTTCGCCCGAGGGTTCTCCCTCGGAGCCTGCCGTGTCAGTGTCCATCAAAATTGTAGGGCGGAGGATCGGGCTGCTGACGCCCTCCGATGTGCACCACGGTCGGGCCGAGCAGCGGGTGATGGCGCGAGCGCCGGTGCTGGCCACGGCCTATCGCGTGCACCCCCGAATGATTCCCCCAGCCGCCGGTGCGCCCCACGGAAGGTCTGGATCAACCCACCCCCGCCCCGAGCGACCGAGGAAGCCCTCCTACACTAAACTCGGCACCCGGCTGTCTCATTCTTGTTGACGGGTTCCGCTCGGCGCCGGCCACCCCGCCGTCGGTGCCCGCCGGCCCCGGCCCGGTCTGATACTGGCCTTTGTGTCGCGCCGCCGTCGGGACCCTCGCGGTGCCCCAGGCCGCCTGCGGCGTGCCCGACGAGCATCTGGAGTACAGACACCTGGTATAGTGAATCTGTACAGATCGGAAAGGAGGTGCCGAATGGCGATCAAGATGAGCAGGAGCGGGCAGGCGCGGGTTCAACGGAAGAACTACCGGATCGACGTGGTCAAGCTGGAGCGGACTCGGCGGATCCTCGGGACGCGCACCGAGACCGAGACCATCCATCGGGCACTGGACTTGGTCGCCGACGAGGCGGCCCTGGTCGAGGCGCTGCGCAGCTTCGTGGTGAAGGGACGTGGGCACATCGAGGACCTCGATGCCCGCCGGTAGACGCGTGGTGTTCGACACCAACGTGTACGTGGCGGCGCTCCGGCAAGGGGTCAATGGCGCCGCATTCGCTCGGATTCGCGAAAGGGCGCCGCGCACCTTTCTGGCTTCGGTCGTCTCGGCGGAGCTGCGGGCGGGGGCCACGGACCAGACCGGACGGCGGGCCGTGCTCGAGTTGGTCGATCAGTTCGACCGGCTGGGGCGAATCGTAACCCCGGATGCGCGATCCTGGAACCTCGCGGGCGATGTCTTGGGGGATATCCGACAGCGCGAGCCGGGGCTGCGAGCCAAGATCGCGAGCCTGTGGAACGATGCGCTTATCGCCCTCTCCGCGCGACAGATCGGCGCCTCGATTGTCACGGACAACGTGAAGGACTTCGAACTGCTACGCCGCTCCGTGCGATTCGACCTCGAGCCGTTCGGGGGCTAGCCTGGCTGACCTCTAGCGAGCCGCCACCGACGTGCACAAGATCTTCATGAGGACCGAGACCGCGGACCTCCCGGTCGAGCAGCCGACGAAGTTCGAGTTGGTGCTCAACATGCGCACGGCGACGGCGCTCGGCCTCACCGTCCCGCCGTCGATCCCCCTCCGCGCGGACCAGGTCATCGAGTGATCGACCGGCGCGCCTCCATCGGCGGCCTCTCCCTCCGGACCCTCGCGGTGCCCGGCGCCGCCCCCGCCCAGTCCGGGCGCAAGGTCTATCGGATCGGGATCCTCAGTGGTCTTTTCATGACCCGGCCAGCCCTGCAAGCCTGCGTAGGCGTCGATCTGCGAGCGGCGGTGCACCTCGTGCTCGAGCATCATCATGAGCAGGTGCCAGCCTGAGAGTGTCTGGCCGGACGTGTCGATCATCTCGATCCGCCGGGTGAGCCAGGCTTCCGGCGTGTCCCGGAGCCGCTCGGCGAAATGCGCGGCCGAGGATTGGAGCCGCGACAGCCACCTCGTCTGGCCCTTCGGATCAAACTCGGGCTCCGTCCAGATCCACACTTCGTCACGGTAGGCGCTGGCGAAGTGGAGCCGCGAGCCGCCGATGTGCCCGACGATCCGGCCGATGCTCCAGCCGGCCTCGCCGCGGCGGCGGATGGCAGCGCGGTGACGTCTCGCTCGGTTTGCCGCCGGAGGCTGTCGAAGAAGCGCAGGTAGGACGCGATGTCGGTGAGCACGGTGCCTGGTCATCGTCTCCGTGCTGCGGCCGAACACGACGAACGCGATCTGGCTTGGCAACGCCATCCTGATCGAGGCGTCGCGCTCCTTCCTCGGAGTGGGCACGCAGCGGCCGACGCCGCCCTGGGGGTTGATGCTCTCCAGCACGGGCCGCGCGTTCATGGAGCAGGCGCCCTGGCTCGCGATCTTCCAGGGGCTGGGGATGGCTTCAACCTCTTCGGCGATACCCTGCGCGACGCGTGGGACCCGAAGCTCCGCCGCCGGGGCTGAGCGGCTCGCGGGCTACTTTCCCTTCAGCGTGACGCCCTCGTAAGGCGCCGAGTAGGCGTGACCGGAGATGAGGCCGAGGCCCAACTCCTGGACGCGAAGCCCCACGCCGTTCAGGAAGGCCAGCTCCCAGATGGGCGCGTAGATGACCTTGTCCTGGCCCCACCTGCCCGCTGGCGCCGGCAGATCGTAGGCTTTCGCAGGTCGGCGGCGAGCGAGGAGGCGGCCGCCCGGCGGGCTGAGCGCGGAGCCTCACGCGGCCCGCGCTGCGGCGGCCGGCTGCGGCGC
>ORMF010962464.1_pt1 | contig 13276 bp, 7 predicted proteins | sample 1779871 | NCBI WGS metagenome assembly ORMF01 (sample SAMEA104232316, study PRJEB22302) | groundwater metagenome | biome: forest; feature: aquifer; material: groundwater | place: USA | collected 2011-08-07 | depth 5.4 m | reverse complement strand
CCCCCAACCAAAATCCTGCGTACGCTTATGGTAGGTAAAAATACTAGACAAAATTTTGTCAATTTAAAATACATGTAAAATAATATATAATTAGGAAAATTGTCACAAGTTGGGTTTATTTGTGAAAGTGCAGATTAGCGCACGTATTTAAATTATAGTTTATAAATATATTTATTTATTTATATATATATTTATCTAAATTTATATATTTATATATATATATATATATATAATATATATAATAATATAATAATATAATAATATAATATATATTTCTGGCTTAATGGACAGAAAAATCACCTTAACGTTGCATAATTGAAGAAGAGTCGATATTTTAGATTCAGTTTTGTTGCATAATATACCTTCTGACGAAAATAGCTAGTGATATTCTCCACAAACAATTCAAAAATTGGAAAAGATAGATTAGGTAAACAGAGGAGAATATCATTGCATATGCCCTTTTTGAAGCATTATAAATTTGAGATACTCTAGAGAATGAGAAAAGTAAAAAATGCAAATAGTAGCAGAAATATTTCTTGAGTTTGAGCTGTATCCTTGGCTTTTCAATTGTATGGGCTTATAGGAACATTCATGCAAGCAATGACCATATAAGATTTTAACATGTGCTTTATTTCAATGTCCGTGTCAACGTCCGAGCATATATTGCACAAAATGATAATCTGTTCTAGATTTTTTATTGTAAGGAGCATCAAATTTTAATCTTTTCCTTTTCTAATATAAGGGCTGAAGAAATATAGTTTTTTAAGAAAAAATTATAACTAATTCTGAATTTTATTTTGAAAGAATTATTGCTCTCATCGGCGAGCTCCGCTTAGAGAATCCTAACTAATTCGCAAACTTTTCGACCCCCCCCTCCCTCCCCACCTATGGTCCTTTATCAAATTTTAAAATTATATTCTAATGGCAAATTTTAAATGAGGACTCAAAAGTATGATAGTTCCATTTTAAAAAGTCAAATTCATCGACTCAACTATGTTCACTGTTCAGATATTTGGAAGTGAACAATGATCACGAGCCAGCGACAAAAGTTATTGCATCCTACTAGAAATCTGAAGTTACCATTAGATTCAGCATGCGAACACGCCTCCCGAGGTCAAATCCAAAGGTTTTCTACTTAATTGGTGAATGTTATGGCAAGAAGATCTAGGTATTACAATTGTTACTAAATGTCAAACATTTAGCTTCAGGAAATATTTTAAAAATATAATGCCTTATATCTGTTTAAAACGTCTGAAGTAAGAAGAAAAACCTTTCGATTTGACCTGGGGGGGGGACATAGTTAAGTCGATGAATTTAACACTTTAACAAGCCACTATCTATACTTTTAGTTTCTCATTTATTATTTAGCATTAATATAATTTTAAAATTTGATATATGGAGTCGAAAATTTTGCGAATACTCGTATGATGTAATAAGTATCTTCACAATGAAAACAGATACTCTCGAAACCACTAATCTATATCTTCTCGGTTCATCTTGTTTCTTTTGTCATATAGTGATATTGTAACAAGAGGATGATCTGGATTCATCTTCTCGTCATTATTATAGTAGTCTTTCTTCCTGCAAGTGAAAGGTATCATGCAAGCATATTTTCACGCTCTCGAGATATAAGGGACTATTGTTATACAGAAATAAATGAAATATGCAGCAACATTAGTTTCATGTGTTGAACAAATATATTCTCCTTTTCATTTGGAAACTCTAATAATAATTTTTAGAATTAAATATAATTAAGAATAAAATACAAGAGAATACATGGATGCATTGTACTCAAACAAGTTAATAAGTACTGAGATTAATCAGTGAAGTCTACCATATATAAGAATTAGTGAAGAATAATTATTTATTATGCGAAAGAGACTGAAACAGATTTTAAGACCTTCAACTCTGAATGCAGGTCGCTGCAGTGCTACAAAGCGCTGCATGCAGATGGAGCGTCACCTGGATATTGTCGACTTACTACCGACACTGCGAATACCGCACGCTGCCTACCTCCATCAATTGATCCGATCGTGTACACAGGAGAGATCGTCACCCGACAAGACTACTGCTACGTGTGTTGCTTTCAATCAGTCATTCAAACTTATATTTGTAGTAGGGAAAAGAATTTGGTGCTATATTATATTTTAGTACAATATATTTAGTATGGGTATTAAAGTATATAAATTTCAAGTTTAACTTTGAAATAAAAATTTATATGCAAGCTTGGAATTTTAATTAATTTATCACGATAGAGTGTTCTATATTAAGTTTATTTTTAATTTTCTTAATTTATTTTAACTTAATTTAATTTACTAATGCGACGACAGTCCTGTAGCTATGATCAACTTTAAATTCAAAAATTCACTTTAATCATACTTTTGTACTAATAACTCGTGAAATCATTTAAACCCACCTTTACATCGAAGCTAATTAATTAGTATACATTTTGAAATCTAGGTAGTTCTAATAAGGTATAAGTCCTTCAACTTGAATTTCTCTGTGCTTTATATTTCCGAGACAATTTTATATTATACAATTTTCGATTTCTAGTTTCTATCTCCCTAGTCTTTAACCCCGCCCCAACATACCTCTTCAGCGGAAAGTAATTTGAAATATTTCCATTGATTTATTTTCATTTATAAGTAAGAAGTAATTAGATATAAAAATTTGATGTTAGTTAAAATTAAATAGAAATTAAGATTTTAATAATATTCCTAAATAATAATTATTAAATAAAATTTTTTATTATTTTCCTAAATGCATTTTTCTCATTAAATGCAAGATACACACTTGAATATTTTCTTATAAATAAAAATAATAAATCTTCCTAGATCAAAAAACCTTTAATGTCCAAATTAATTCTTTTAGAATTCACAATGCCAGATAACAATTTACTAATAATTTTAAATAAGATCACTTTTTAATAAGATACTTTAACTAAGATACTTTTTAATTGAAACGTTTCAATAAAATTGTCTGTTTAGTAGAAAATTGGAGTTCAAAATCGGGTTACTTCTTCACTGTGCGCACTAAAACTTCATTAAAAAATATAGAATATAAAATCATCCTTAAACTAGAATCTTGTTTGCTCAATAGACCCATCAAATGGCAAATTTATTAATTTAAATGAAAATCATTTTGGTAATTTCTTACAAAATTTACAATTAGAATAGTCACTCTTAAAAGTTGGAACATGTTATGGCAATTAATTTGCGGTGAAAATGTACTTTGATTTTGAAACTTATTCTATTTAAAATCAATTAGAGTATTATATCGATAAATCTATTGAAATTCATATATTGCATTGTAGTTATTCGTATTTAAAATACTCAATTATACAAAAAAATCATCCATCAACCAATCAAATGAATATAAACTATTGTTATTTGATAATGATTCACAAAATGCAGGTCGGCGTGACAACGATCAGCGCTTCCAACGGCCGTTTTCTAGTTCGTGGAGGCGGCGCAGATGTTCGAGACCTATATATCGCGGGTCTACTAGTAGCTGAGAACTGCAGTGAGATCTGCTATTACGGGATGATGCGTGACGGACTGGGATACTGGTGGTACCAACTTCCCTATACTGACGACCGAGCAAATCCCTACCACTTGCGATGCTTCAGAGGGTCTGGTCCTCTGCCACGCAACTCACTACGACTTCAATTCCCCTCACAATTCAACACGGACACTATCGATCCTGCGATCCCTCAGATGAACCAGACTGACACGAAACTCTGTCTCTGTATGTTTCTCAATTCGTTTTATGTGATGCATTCATCTAACCTAATATTCTAATTTAAATGTCATAGTTAATTCAGCTCCTTTCATAGTTACTGTCATAATAATTGTCGTGTTGGATGCAAAGGTAGATGAAATAAATTATTTCATTTTAATAAAACTAAGGATGATAAAAGATAAATATCGACAATATTTATTTTATCTTTCTATCTAGACGAAACTTGTAGCGATCCAAGTGCTGATTTGTCTGCCATAAATCAACAGTATCAAGAAGGACCATCCGCTCCGACCAACTTCTCCGAAGGCGCGCAGCACAACGTCATTTGCAAAACGGGATATAAATTTTCGGACGGCAGCAGTGTGAAGACCATCAGCTGTGCAGGCCTCTTTCAGTGGAGTTTTCCACCCGCTTGCACTGGTACCTATATTGGAATTTCGTATATTTGCTTTTCTATATTTTTATTTAAAAATAATAAAGGTATTACTGCGGATTATTAGTGAATTCCAACGCCTAAGTTTGCAATAAAAATTCATTATTTCCTAACTTAGTAATAGAGTATTTCTCTGTCTTTGAAATCATTCTAGCTATTTTTGAATTTAAAAATTTTTATCTGGCAAATTTGCTTCCTTGCTAAAAATTGAACATTTCCTTAATCAATGGGAACTTACAGAATAATTGGTCTCTATATTCTTTCTGAAATAATGTTTTCTCATTCCAGATTTAAATTAAATTGTTATCAATTGTAATCTTTTTGATCAGAAATTAAATATTTTTATGGCCCTGATTGCTATTTAATTAGATTTATTTAATTTCCCATTTAATGCTTATTTTTAGAATAACTTTGGAGTTGGAGTATTTGCTCGGTAAACATTTAAATCTGTTTTCCTAAAGCAAAAATTGCAAAGGCATTATTTAATTAAGAAAAATAGGATAGAATTAGAGGTTCTTCCATTAGAATTATAGATTTTGCATTTTGTTTCATTTCTAAGGTTTTGAAGTAATTTGCTTCTTCACACATTTATTTATTTTAATTAATCATGTTGAAGATTCATAGATATAATCCCAAAATATCGTTTTATTAGCTATAGACTGTGGAGATCCTACAGCAAATTTAACGTTTTATAAGTTTATTTTCGTTAGTGGAACTAAACCTTCTGCAACAACATTCATTTCTTCTTTCATTGTTCGCTGTGAACCAGGATACCGGTTCAGTGATAACAGCAATACGAATTCGATTTCATGCCTTGCGAATGGAGACTGGAATGAAAATATGGCTTGCTTACGTAGATTTTACTTCTGCCAATTATTTTTATGCAACCCCTAAAGATGAATATTAATTTTCTTTTGTTTTTCTATATTTCTAATCATTCCTTTGTTACTAATAAATCTTTATCGAACTCATAGCAATTAATTGTGGAGATCCGACATCGAATCTCACAGGGCAAAATAAGAAATACTTGTCGAATTCGCCGCCCGCAGTGACCTCATTTCCTATTCAAATTGTGATCATCTGCGAAGTGGGTTACAGGTTTATCGACAACACTCTGCAGAATCCCTCCTCCTGCACAGCGACTGAACTCTGGTCCACAACTCTCGACTGCGAAGGTATTTTACATTGGTTGGATAGTGGGGATGCTTTGTGATTTATGTTTCATGAATGTTGAAAATGAATTATTAAATTTTCGTAAGATCGAGCAAATGCTTGATTCTACATCCAACAAAAAAATATTTAAATATTTTCCTTGTTTTTATTTAATTCTATTTATCTTTGCGCAATGAAGAATATGATAATTTTGGGAAAAGCAAACAAGTAAGCTCACATTAATAAATTAAGTTAAATTGTTAGTTAAATTTAAGTTATTAAATTGTTCGGAAATAGCACCAATTTTTAATCATGCAATTTAGCTTTAATGATTCTGCCAAAAGTTCGTAATTTTCACATCTTCAAAACCTTTGCAATTCTGTCAGATCTTCTTCTTTTATCCCACTGCAAGAGCATCTTCCACTATTACTTTCTACTAGAGGTAATCTCTGATAACATCTCTCAGAATTAATCTAAATCATTATAGAAAACTAAGAATAGCAAAACAGATATACTGCATATTTCGATTAATCTCCTCCCTCATACTTGCTATTGGAATGTTATTCGTGAAGTTATTAAAGTTCTATAGATTTGTATAAATTTTTGAACTTGGGCAAAGGAAATATTTTATTTTAATATATAACTTACCACATTTTCTGGTAGATATTTCATTTGACCCATATTTAATTACAAAATTTAATTAAAATTAAATTAAATTGCTTTTTAGATTTAATTAATAAAATTAATTCCTAAATGTCAATTTTCTACTCTTCTTTCTCTTTTTTCCTTTTTCTTGCAGCTACTTTCTTTTTTCTATTATTTATTACTTTTTTCTATTTTTCTATTACTTTCTTTATTAATATTATTTGTTACAATGTCTACCAATTTTTGTTTACACAACTGGATATCTGGATTTCGTCCGATATCAACTTTCTCTGTAATTATTCAAAATGCTCATTCCTTAAGATTAATGCTTCGGAAGGAAGTTAGCAGAAATAACAGACTTAAAATGATAAAGTTCTTCTTGCAAAACATTATATACAAAGTGAAATATTTAACTTTTATAATGCATTGGCAGTTTGCTATTAAGGTCGTTGTTGAGTATGAACCAGTAACCAAGCTCTAGAGAGATTTATTTTAGATTAATTTCTTAAATATAATCAATGTGCGATAGGCCAGTTAGAAGAACTTAATAAAAGACAGGGAATATGTTTAATTCTATTATTGAGATATAAGGCTGGATAAATTGAATTTCATTATGCCTACTTTTCAATTTGTTGGTCTAATCAATTTGAAAATCATTGAAAGGATTTTACTGAGGAAAATTATAAAGATATAAGAAGGAATTTTATTAAAGATGTTTTTTATTAATATAAAATACAGTTTATACTTAAAGCAAATATCGGAAAGAGAAATATGGAATTCCGGAATCAATTTCATCTAATTCCCTTAGGAAATTAGATGAAATCTAGTTGCCACTCTTCTCCTTGTGGGTGATCGTGTTATCCTGCTCGCATGCTTCTTTTGAGAATTCCATATCGTTTCAGTTAGAGAATATGGTATTAGTATTCAACCAATTCATTCTTAGAGCTCTCCTGTTCTTTATTGGTTGGCTTTGATTATAATTCTTCATTTCAGACATTTGCACTCACATTTTATCGATAGAATACGAAACTTGTAACTTCATTCACGAGAAATCTAAATAAAAATTTAATTTTAATAATCTTTTTTCCCCCCCCCCCCCCGGTCGCACAGTCATCGCCCGATCTGATCCTGTTTCGAGGAGGTTATTTCGTTGGTCCTGTCTGATACTGTTATATCTATTGATTTCATTGAGAGTAGTATTCTTCGTCAGTATTAATGGAACTTTACAGTTATTCGTTAATCTTTGTAAGCTCAAAATATTTATATGTTTGCATGTGCCTTTAATTTAATTTGCTATTTGGATATATAAATTTTGGATTATTAAAAATTATCAGAGACGTAAGCTAATTGGAACCCGTAAGCTAATTGGAACCCGTATAAGTGTCGACAATTATATTATAATTTAATATAATTTAATATTATAATTTAATATAATTATTTTATATTTAAGTTCGGCAATAAATTTTACTCTTTTCCAATTCTTTGATATAATAGAAAGTTCTAACTTTGTCTAAAATCTTGATGGCTATCTGGAATCTTTCCAAAATCGAGAACTCATTGTCGGTTGCATTGAGACTTTAAAATGTTGTCAGCTCTTAGACCCTCAAAAGAAACTGAAGCTATTCAATTCTTCGGAGGACATGTTAAATTATTAAAATTTTCTTCAAAATATCACCAATTTTATTAAAATTGTACAAGTAATCCTGAAGAATTTAACAATTTTTATTGGGTATCTTCAGGTAAAGAGGAGAAATGTGAAATGTGCGATAGAAAATACTTAGTTGATAAAATACAAAAAATTATCTAATGAATCCCCTTTATGAAATCTAGTTATCTTAAAATTACAAGAAAAAATTTTGGAAAATACTATTGTGGACTAGTTTAGAAATTAGATTTTGTAATATTTTAAATTTTGCTTTAGAATAAAAAGAAATCCCTTAATAAATATGTTATATTATTTTCACAACCAAACCTCGTATATCTCTTAAAATTTTGAAGTTAGCTTAAATTTGGTTGCTATAAGTTCAGTACTTCAAATGCCTACTCTTAAATTTTCACAATTCTTTTCTGAATATAGATTCTTATTCGTTTTGTTTTAATCTTGAAATTATGTGCTCAGGAGTCAGGAACCAAATCCCAAATTAAATACTTCACTCGTATGGAAAAATATGCGTCGAAATTTGAGACAGAAATAACAAACAGCAAAATAAAGTATCTTATGTATATCCATGTGATTACTTTTAAATTAACAAATATTATATCAAGTTGCATACTTTATTAAGCTTAAGCTATAATATATTAGACTTAAATTTAATTTTATAATTTTTGAAAATTCTCAAGATATTAGAGATGATAATTAATAGTCGATTTACATTTCAATTCGAAATTATATTGAGTTTGTGCCTTTTGTTTTCATCTAAAAATGTGTAAGTGATTCAAAAACTGATTTTATTAAACTCGCTTGAATGTTTCTAATAAAACGGTATAATTCGCAGCAATGCCTGAAGACTTGTATATCAATGAAGTGTTGGGACCAACATTCATAAAATAATAGATGTCGATCTCTTAGTCGTCAAGTTTATTCTCTTCATATAATTCGCAAGGTTTGCTTTCTCTTTAAGGTTTTCATCCTACCTATATAAGCGCCAGTAATTAATATATTAATTACTGCTAAATATGAAATATCATTTATCAATGTCAAATACCTAAACCACTATATATTACCTTCCTAGCCAATTTCATCCAATCACCCTTATCTCTGTAAATCCTACTCCAAGGCCAATTATACTTTGTCAGTGTATTCTCTGCTGTACTCTCAATCGTCTGAATCTTCAGTTCAGCAGAGATTCATCGCCCTTCAGTGAAAATACAATAAAACTAGTTGTTAGTAAATCACGCCTCGGACACTTGGAATATTATTGACTTAAAACACCGAAATAGTACAACAAAGTCTCGGAACACAACAGAAGGAAGGAATTGCGAAACCAAAGTTTTTGAATTCTTTAAATCAGTAGCTTCATTGAAAAACTTTGAATAATGGTTATTGTATTTAACTTTATCTGGCTCCCAACAATTAATCTCTTTTTGGATATCTATGCAAAAGTTTGAATTTGGTGGAATGATTTTCTTGATAGATTTATAGAAATTATAAAAGTCAACTTGCATAAAATAAGAAGTTTTTGATTGATTTAAAGAATCAAAGAAAAATGCCTTATCAGAAAAAATCCCGAAATTAATATTTGTTCGATTATGAATTTTGTAATTGTGGATAATTTTTAGGTTCATAATATTATTTTTCTGATATTCTCTAATCGAACTTCTTTTTCAATTTTGAATTTTGTCCAGATTTCATTCATAATTTCAAATAGGATTTCACTGTTGTTAACTACTGATTTAGATAAACTCAGGTGCCTTTATAGGCCAAAGGTTTGAAGTTTTTATTGAGTAATTAACCATTTAAACCTTATAATATTTGCCGAGACAACTATAGGAAATGTAATATATTCCAATTGGAAATTTCAAATCCGATAAATCTGATTGCCTTACTCATCTAGGGTCTGAGGTTTAGTTGGGTAGGTGGTCAGCTGGAACTATGAAGGTCAAAAATTAAAATTAAATTAAAATTTTTAAAAATTATAAATCGAAATTTAATTTAATTTTAATTAAATTTAAAAATAATTTTAATTAAAATAAAATAGATTTTAATTAATTTTACTAAATTTAATTAAACACTAATAAATCTTAATTAAATTTAATGAATTTAAGAAATTATACCAATTTTAAATAAATCACAATTAGAAATTATTTTTGAAATAAATTCAAATGAAATTTATTTGAATTTTTTAAAATTATAAATGAAATTTATATTAAAATTTAATTAATTAATTTTTAAATTTAATGCGCACATAATTACTTATCACATTTTTAACGATTCAATTTTAATGTGTTTTTCATTAAATTTGAAAATTTAAGACAATTCCAAGAGGTATTAAATGTTGGGTTATGGGTGATTTTTCAAGGCATTTTCAAGGTCCCAATAAGAGGTGAATCCGAGCTATACTATGAAGTGATTGAGCACGGGCAAAATAAATCAAGGTAATGATAAAACAGACAGGAAAGAAAAGAAACAAATGAAATAATGATATAAAAACAAAATAATTAAATGGGTTTCGCGGCGATACTCGAAAAAACTTCACTTTTTGGAGCAAAAATCTATATACAATTTTCTATTTATCGGAACTTTGGTGGTCAGTCTGACCCTTTGGGGAAGGTGGTTTGGGATTTAGGGGGTTAAATAAATGCATGCATTAGATGATCCACTTGTTTCAACTTGTTACATACCCATCTCATATAAAAAATTGATGCTAATTTGTGTTAATATAGTGGCCTACTAGCTTTTAGAGCAACTGGTGGATCTACTTGGAACGGTTATTGTTATGCACGATCAATAACTACAGCACAATGTATTGCTGCTGATTACGATCCTCAAATATTTGGGGGTCCAATTGTTACGAGGTCTAATGTTACTTATGTATGTGTTACTCCATTTACTCATGTTTTCATTGTGACAATTGTAAGTTTCCTTTCAATAGCTAAACAAGTAAAAAATGCATACCTGATATACACCGAAAATAAATTAAAAACCACCATACAATTCAATTCAATTCAATATCATAAAATACAATTTATTGGTTATAATATCATAGAATTCAAAAAAGTCAAATTAGTTCACATTTATGTAGTAAAACATATGTTGTTGTAATTTCGACTATGAGCATTATTCTTTGTCGTAAGAATTTATTATTATTACAACAAAAATTGAAATTAATGTAATAATTTCTTCTAGATCAAATTAATAAAGATTATTCTTAATATAAGTTTTAGAACTTTTGAAAAATTATTTTAGGCGTTAGAAAACATTAATAATTGCTCTAAGCTTCTTGCAGATAAAAGTTTAAAATTGATTAAGAAATAGATTACAGTTTAAAAATTTAATTTAAAATGCAAACTCAGTTTAAAATTCTTTAAAAGTTAAAGAAAATCACAATAGATTTAAGCTATACATGTAGAGGCAATTTTTAACAAAAATTGATTCAATAAAGTTTGCTAACCTGTTTTATTAATGTTGTAAATTCCAGTTTAATTCAAAATTTTCTCAATGTGTATTAGACAATATGTATTCTAATTGGATTTGAAATTCTGAATTGATACCTGAAAAGATTTTGATAATTGAAAATAATAATAATTAAAATAATTTTGAAAATTTTGAAAATTGATATCTGAATTCAAACAATCTCGTATTGTATAAATTAATTTCTATAAATTTTATTTTTGAAAATATTTATAAAGCTTAATAGTATTCTATTAACTGTGAATTAAAAAAATTTACATGCTTAATTTAAATTTCTCATTGAGTAATACTCAGTGATCAAAAATACTTAACTAATTATATATTTCGAAGTTTTCTATATGAATAATTAAAGTATAATTAACAAATATTTCTCTCCATATATTCCAATAGAACGAGTAGCTCTCAAGATATTTTCTGCCCTGTTCATTTGATAGTGATCTAGCTCGAAAATTTCATTGTATAATGAAGTTCAAAATCGAGGAACGAATTTAATATAAGTTAAAATAAATATTGCTTTTAAAATTTCAGGTTGGTGTTTCTGAAATATTCTGCGCTCTCCCGTGGCGAATAATTCACAGAGGAGGGGGTCTTGATGGAGGCGACTATATCGGTCAAGGTTCTGGCTCCAGTTGCGCCACCTTCTGCAATGAGAGAATGCAAGTGAACGCCCTGGATGCAGCAGCGTATTGCCCCAATCCATTCTACTTGAAATGCTATGATGCTCTAAGTTTTGGGCCTCTGAATGGAATTAGAATTGCTTTTTCCTCTCAGGTTGGCACGACACTAATTGATTCTGGACTACCGCAAATGACTCCTTATAACAATGTTTCAGCCTGCATGCGTATGCATGATAACTTCTTTGGTTTTTGTTTCTTTGATTGGTTTATTCGTAAGTTTTACATATCATTCTATACATTGTCAATTAGTGATTCGCTTCTTTTTTAAATATGATTCTACACCGAGTTAGAGAGTTGATGTTCTTTAGATTTCCGAGAATTGACAAGGTAAAGAAAAATATCTAAAAACAATTCCTGAAAGTTGGAAACCTCTTGGCATAAGAAATATACAAATATTTCCAATGTCCGAATAAAAGTACAGGCTCAAATTTACTTTTGGAATTAGCTTTACTTACTTTTTTCCGATTACTATAGCAAAGAGTTGTGGTGACCCTTCCTCGGTTATTTTTGCTCTAAATCAAAGGCATGAAAAAGGAGACACGATGCCTTCTCCTCCGACAGAAGGGGCAAATTGGTTTTTGAGATGCTCTGTCGGTTATCAGTGGATAACTTTTACGAATCTGTTTTTAATTAATTGTAGCAAAATTGGGAATTGGTCAGCTTTTCAAATCGCCTGCGTAGGTAAAATAAGTTCAAACTAAATATTATTAACTGTTTGTCTTTTTTTAGATATTGCGAGTATGCTGGAGTTTGTATAATAAAAATTACAGCTTTGAATTGTGGAGATCCTCAATCAAATTTATCAACTTCATATATCGCATTTCAAAGTGGTTCCACAATTAATAATTTTTTATATAATATTTTCGCCCAAATTGTGTGCCAAAATGGTTACCGGTGGAATGATGGGGCAAATAACAAAACTATAATTTGCACATCAACTGGATCATGGACAGTTGCGGAAAGTTGCATTGGTATGTAAACTCGAAAGAGGGTGACTTTTGAAAAGAAAATCATTTACGGATATCAAATATAGCAGGATATCTCCCAAATATAATATTCATTATAAGGATAGTAATTACGCAATTGTTTCATACTCCTTAATTGTGAAAGAAATTCCTGGTCATTTTAATAATGTAAAATGACCTCAGAATAACTCAGGAAAATGACTGGTTTGAATCAATTTTATTTTATTTTATTAAGTCTATTATTTTATTAATATTGAAATTCTTTTTAATTTTTTGAAGAAATTGTGACTCTGATTTGAATAATTGATCGTGTTAAAAATCCTGCTTTTGTTATTGAAATTGTTGAAATTTTAATTTTGCTAAAGAAATTGTTAATATTAATAGATGTTAAAATGGTAAAATGTTAAAATGTTAAAATGTTAAAATGTTAAAATGTTAAAATGTTAAAATGTTAAAATGTTAAAATGTTAAAATGTTAAAATGTTAAAATGTTAAAATGTTAAAATGTTAAAATGTTAAAATGTTAAAATGT
>ORMF010457547.1_pt1 | contig 13279 bp, 10 predicted proteins | sample 1779871 | NCBI WGS metagenome assembly ORMF01 (sample SAMEA104232316, study PRJEB22302) | groundwater metagenome | biome: forest; feature: aquifer; material: groundwater | place: USA | collected 2011-08-07 | depth 5.4 m | reverse complement strand
GCCTCTCTTTTAGAACAAAGACAAGACATGTTAAAAACACAATTCATAGAGGTAAACGCATTTAAAGACTACCTTCTCCCCCTACTCCAAGAAGGATTTTTTCAAAAAAAAATAAAAAAACAGAAAATCTCTTGCGAATAAATACAACAAGATAGTAAAGTATACACTTCGATTTGATGCGTTTTTGGGCGCATAGCTCAGTTGGTAGAGCGCCTGTCTTACACACAGGTGGCCATAGGTTCGAGTCCTGTTGCGCCCAAAACTTTGCGGAAGTAGTTCAATTGGTTAGAGCACTGGCTTGTCACGCCAGAAGTTGCGGGTTCGAGTCCCGTCTTCCGCGATTTCTTTTTTTTCACCTTTACATTTTTTTACTAACCAACTAAGTTACGAAGAACAACTTATCACAAAGAATTAGCCATGCCTATACCTAAACCTTGCTCAAGCCTTAAATCTTTTGCTCATAACTGCCTTGCTTATTCTTGGATTGCCCTAGGCTCTTTCCTAGCTGCATTATCCATTGAAATTTTCCTCCTTCCCAACCAATTAATTGACGGAGGCGTTGTAGGTATAGCCTTGATTCTAGCGCGCCTTTACGGAGATGCTTACCTATCGTTTTTCTTTATTACCCTCACTATCCCCTTTGCCTATCTAGCGTATAAATACATTAGACGCACTTTTGTGCTCCATATGCTTTTTGCTGCTATCATATTCGCCACCTGTCTTCACCTACTTGACGGAGTACACTCTTTTAACGGGGACAGCTTAGAGATCATTGTATTTGGCGGAGCCATCTTGGGAATTGGAGTGGGCCTTGTCATCCGTTATGGTGGCTGCCTTGACGGAACCGAAATCATAGCCATCCTTATTAACAGAAAAAAAGGTTTCACCGTAGGGGAAGTAGTTTTAGTATTAAATATCCTCATCTTTAGCGCTTATGGACTAATCTTTCAAGATTGGCACATTGCTCTAAAGTCCCTCATGACTTATTTTATCGCTTACAAAATGATGGATCTTGTCATTGTTGGATTAGATGATCTTAAATCCGTCATGATTATATCTTCCAAGCCTAAACAGCTAGCTGATGCTATTATGACAGAACTAGGACTTGGACTTACCGTTATGCACGGTAAAGGGGGCTTTTCCGGAGAAGCTAAGGATATCTTATTTGTCATAGTAGAGCGTTTAGATCTTTCTGACTTAAAAGAACTGATTTTGAGCGAAGATGCTTTTGCCTTTATCGCTATTCAAAACCTCCACGAGGTAGTTTATGGAGCGCACCCTAGCTACAAGAAAAAAGGCAAAAACAAGCTCGCCATGAAACCCTTAGACTAATTTTTTAGCGGCCCACTTTCCCGTATCATCTAGAAAAAAGTGTACGGGAATGCAGTTATCAATGATCCACTCATGTCCTTCTATCTTCATTAAATGACAAAGAGCAAAATGAACACCCCCATGAGCCACGATCAACGTTGAACCCGGAAGCAAAAGAGCCTGATTGATTCCTCTTTTAACTTTATCTAAAAAACTCCACACCACACTTTCCTCAGGCAAAGAAGGATTCAGAGCAAGACGTCTCATTTCTCTCCAAATTTCTGCTGAACACTCCCCTAGATCTTCTATTACATAATGAGTCGCCAAAAGATTTACAGTAATGAGATCTTTCGTCTCCAAAACTCTTTGCAGAGGACTGGAGCAAACTGCTTGAATTGGCAAAGAACTTATCAAAGACTCCACATTTCTCGCTTGATTTCTTCCTGTATTATTTAAAGAAATATCGGCAGAATGATCCACCTTTAAATTAAGTGAAGAAATATTATGATCTGTCTGTCCGTGACGGATAAAGTAAAATTCTTTCCGCGTAACCATTAAAAACCTCCCCGACTAAGAGCCTCTTCATAAAATTGTAAAGCCTTTTCAGCACCTACCATCAAAGGCAACACCTCAAGATCTTCTTTAGAAGCCCAGATATATCCTTCGTGTTCATTAGACAAAATAACACTTAACATCTCAGCTATTTCCATTTTAAAAAGATGGTAGACGTAATCTACCGTATGTTTTCTCATATACAAAGCACCCAAACCTTGTATATTCAGACATTGGATCCCTGTTTCTTCAAATAGCTCTCTCACTGCAGCCTCTTTAGCCGTCTCTCCTTCTTCAAGCTTTCCCGCCGGAACACCCCACTTACCAGGCTCTTGCTTATTAAAAGCGCGCTGCAACAATAAAAGCCTCCCCTCCACCTCAAGATAGCAAGCAGAAACCTGTACTTTATCTACAAAGTCAGCAGGTGCTTTTTCGTATATCTCTATGTCTAAAGTCGTTTTTTCCATTCTAGAGCCAACAGTTTATCCTAAATGTATGCCTCTCCTACCAAAATAAAATCAACATTAATGAATCTTTGTTCATTTTTCGTGACAAATGATAAAAAAATAAGTACATTCTATTTTTTTATATTGTTACTTAAGGAGAGCTGTGCGCCTATTTTCTTATTCTAAAAAATCGATTTTCATTGCTTCCCTTGTCTGCTTTACTCTGCCCTTAGGAGAAGGATTTCCCTCTCAACCCTGTACTTATTCCGGAAGTTGTTCCAACTCGACTTCTTGTAGTGGATTGTCCGCTACTTGCGACGCTGCAGCCTATACTTCCAGTGAATTATTTATCTGTGTCAACAGTGGCGAAACTTTCACTATTGATGCGACGACGACAACTAGTCAAACACTTTGTCTACCAGGCAGCGCAACAATCACCAATGATTTAACCACTGCAGTTAATGAATTTTCTGCGAAAATCAACTGTAACAACAATGGTACTATTTATTTTGACAACTTCAACACATCATCTGCACAAACTATATGGATCTCTAATTCATCCAATAATTTTAATAATTCAAAGATAGAAATTAAGTCAGGTGTTTTGCAAATTGGAAACACAAGTAACAACTCAACGATAGTTAATGCTTCCAGTATCGTTTTTGATGCAGCATCTGGTAGTCAGGCTATCTTAAGTTCTCCTACTGGTTTAAGTATTTCTAATTCTATTCTCACTACGAGCGTGGGAATTATATATGGAGGCACGAGTTCTTCAACTCCTTTTACTTTAAGTGGATTAATTTCAGAATCCGGAGGAATTAATATATCGACTCCTGCCAGCGGAACTAATTCTTACGTCAAGTTTTCAAATACAGGTAACACATATTCCAACGGAACGACTATTTCAAGTTTACTAAATTCAAATACGACATTGGCTATTTCAAACTCCGGAAACCTGTCTAGCGGAACGATCACTTTTAGCAGTGTATCCGGCGGGACAGGGACATCTACTTTACAGTGTTTAAATGGTCTAACACTAGCTAATTCTATTGTTTGCAGTCCCAACGGAACTCTCGATACGCATGGAAATGCTGTTATCTTAACGGGAACCTTATCCGGTTCTAATCTTATCTTAGCAGATAGCGTTGGCACCGGAAGTTTGCAAATAAATAGTAATCTTCCTTCAAGCATATCCTTTACTGTTACTAGCGGAACATTAATGACCAACGTTGCTAGCGGAGGCACGATAAGTAGCTCCATTATTTTACAAGGGGGCACCTTACGAGCTGAAAACGTATCTTACTCCTCTATTCAAGTAAGCGGCACTAGTACTATGAATATTTACGGTGAGGTAAATCCTCAAATTACCTCTTTAACAGGATCTGAAGCCCTTACCGTTATTAATAGTAACAGCTCTAGCTCCGGATCTTTGCAGATTAATGGAGGAAGTTACACTGGAACTTTGACAATAGGCGGAAATGGCTCAGATGCGGTATCTACCATTCTCAACTCAACCACTTCCTTTCCTATAAATCTTTATTCTGGAGGAAGTTTATCTACTGCGCTCGCTAGTGGATCCACTATATCTAATAATATTACTCTACAGGGAGGAACTTTAGTAGCAGAGAACATAATCTACAGTGGTAACTTCATTGTGAATGGAGGTACAATTAATGTTAACGGATCTGTAACTCCTCAGATAACCGGCACGATGACAGGATCAGGAACCCTTACAGTTACTAATAGTAGCTCCTCTACTTCCGGAACCTTAGAAATGAACACAGGAAGTTATACAGGAAATCTGGTCTTGGGCATGCCTCTTACTTTTTTGTCTAACTCTAATTATCACGGAAATATTTCAGATTTTTCTTCATCCGAAAAAGGAAGTCTTAGCATTGAAACCTCCACTACCTTGGGAGGGAATAACACTTTTTCTGGAGGACTCACTCTTACCTCAGGGAGTTTAACCTATTCTAATGCAAACAATTTAGGAAGCACCTCCGGATCTATAATCGGAAATGGAGGAACCCTTGTAAACAGTTTGAGTGGAAGTATTACCATAACGACCCCTTGGACTTTTAATGCAGGAACAACCACTACTTTTTCCGGAGGCCAGAACATAATAAAAGGTGCTATCACAGCAACAGGAACTGGAACAGCTACGATCGTAGGGGGCTCTACTTATCTATCTTTGATTCCCTCTTCTTTAACGCTTAGTTCAGGCAGCACTTTTGCAACAAATGGAAATAACATAACGACCGGGCCAATCTCAGGAAGTGGAACATTATCTTTAGGAGCCAGTAACACAACGGATACTCTAACAATTTCTTCAGGAATAGCTTCTACTTATAATGGAAATATTATAGATAGCAATACTTCATCTGGAGCCATTGGAGCCGTTGTTGTTGAAGCGCCTGTCACCTTTTCTGGAGATAATACTTTTTCTGGCGGGCTCACTCTTACCTCAGGAAGCTTAACCTATTCTAATGCAAACAATTTAGGAATCGGATCTATCCTAGGAAATGGAGGAACCCTTTCAAACGGTTCGAATGGAGCCCTTACTCTTACAAATTCTTGGACCTTCAATTCAGGAACAACCACTTTTTCAGGAAACCAAACTATAATACAAGGAACAATCACAATAGCAGAAAATGCCTCAGTTAAGATCACAGGCGGCGCAACCTCTCTATCTTTGACTCCACCCACTTTGATACTTAGTTCAGAAAGCACCTTTACAACAAATGGAAATAGCATAACAACAGGACTAATCTCTGGAAGTGGAAGGCTATTCTTGGGCGCAAACGCCACAACAGACTCTTTGACATTTTCTTCTTCTACAGCTTCTACCTATAGTGGAAATATCTCAGACTCTAGTACCTCATCAGGAGCTATTGGAGCCGTTGTTATTGCAGCGCCCATCACACTATCTGGCAGTAATACTTTCTCTGGCGGGCTTACTCTTACTTCAGGAAGCTTAACCTATTCCAATACAAACAATTTAGGAAGCAGCTCCGGAGCTATAATCGGAAATGGAGGTCAACTTATAAACGCTTCGAGCGGATCTCTTACTCTTACAAATCCCTTCACCTTTAATGCAGGAACAACCACTACCTTTTCAGGAAATCAGAATATAATAAAAGGTGCTATCACGGCAACAGGAACCGGAACAGCTACGATCGTAGGGGGCTCTACTTATCTATCTTTGATTCCCTCTTCTTTAACGCTTGGTTCAGGAAGCTCCTTTGCAACAAATGGAAATAACATAACAACCGAGACAATCTCTGGAAGTGGAACATTATCCCTAGGAGCGAGTAGCACAACGGATACTTTAACAATCTCTTCTTCCACAACATCTATTTATGGTGGAAATATTGTAGATAGCAATACTTCATTTGAGGCCATTGGTGCTGTCGTTATTGCAGCTCCTGTAACCCTTTCTGGGAATAATACTTTTTCTGGTGGACTTACTCTTAAAACCGGATGGACCTTACAATACCTAGGTTCCAATAATTTAGGAAGCAGCCCTGGATCCATATTCGTAGAAAATGGAGGAACCCTTACAAATAACTCGACTGGATCTATCTCTCTTACGAATCCTTGGACTTTTAGTGCAGGAACAACTACTACTTTTGCAGGAAGCCTAAATACAATAACAGGAGTCATTACAATACTAGGAGGCTCTTCGGTTACGGTTACGGGAGGAAGCTCTCATTTACTCTTAAATCCTGCTTCTTTGACACTTAGTTCAGGAAGTACTTTTGTAACAAATGGAAATAACGTAGCAACTGGAACAATCTCTGGAAGTGGGATATTATCTTTAGGAGCAAGCAATACAACAGACTCCTTAACAATTTCTTCTTCTACAGCTTCTACTTATAGTGGAAATATCACAGATAATAACACCTCCTCCGGAGCTATTGGAGCCGTTGTTATTGCAGCGCCCGTCACATTATCAGGCAGCAATACTTTCTCTGGCGGGCTTACTCTTACTTCAGGAAGCTTAACCTATTCCAATACAAGCAATTTAGGAAGCAGCTCTGGAGCTATAATAGGAAATGGAGGACAACTTATAAACTCTTCGAGCGGATCTCTTACTCTTACAAATCCCTTCACCTTTAATGCAGGAACAACCACTACATTTTCAGGAAACCAAAATATAATAAACGGAGCTATCACTACGACAGGAACTGGAACAGCTACGATCGTAGGGGGTTCTACTTATCTATCTTTGATTCTCTCTTCTTTAACGCTTGGTTCAGGAAGCTCCTTTGCAACAAATGGAAATAACATAACAACCGAGACAATCTCTGGAAGTGGAACATTATCCCTAGGAGCGAGTAGCACAACAGACACTCTAACAATTTCTTCAGAAGCAGCTTCTACTTATAGTGGAAATATTGTAGATAGCAATACTTCATCTGGGGCCATTGGTGCTATCATTATTGCAGCTCCTGTAACCCTTTCTGGGAATAATACTTTTTCTGCAGGATTATATCTTCAGCCAGAGGGGATTTTGAGTATTAGTTCGGCAGGAAATTTAGCATTAGGGACCCTCTACTTTGAAGGGGGAACTTTATCAATACCTAGTGTAAGTAGTGGTACAACAATAACAGCGAGTAATCCTTTAAGCTTTGAGAATGAAGATAGTTCACTATCTGCCGCAACATTTAATATTGCGTCTCTTCTGACCTTAGATCTAACAGGAAGTAGTTCTATAACAACAGGAAGTAGCAGCACTGCAAATCTTGTTGTGACAGGAGGCGGGGTTTTAGAATTTGGTTCTACATATACATTTAGTAGCGGTGACACGTATAATATATCCGTCTCTGAATCGGGAACGGTGATTCTTAACTCTACCACGACAACACTAGCTTCCGCTTCACCTTCTTTAGAAGATGGATTATTAAGAGGTAGAGAAAAAAGCTTTTTTGCTTTAGCAGATGCTTCTTATGCTAATTGGAAAGTAACTAATATTACCCCTGATCCAGATCCGGTAGTGAACTTCATTGTAGAGGGGATTTTAACTGGAACAGGAGAGGCGACAACCGTTGAGATTCTATCTGGAGGGCACCTTGTTCCTGGAGGTAGAGTGCCTGGAGTCTTTACTGTAACAGACTCTGTCGTATTTAAAGATGGAAGTACCTATATTATACGAACAAACGGATCTTCATCATCTCTTTTAGATGTCGGAGAAGGATCTGTTGTTATTGGTTCTACTGTAAGGGTCTTACTTGCCCCCACACCAGGGAGCTACACTCATTCAGAACATTTAGTACTAGATGCTGGAACTTTATTGGGACGCTTTCATGACTTGCATGTCCCCTCTTCTTATTTTCTAGATACGGCATTAAGATATGAAGACGATCCCGAAGTCATCTTAACGATTACCCCACGCTCGGTAATTGATCTAGCAACAGGATCGAATGCAAGATCAGTATCTACCTCATTAGATAAAGTCATCGCATGGAATAGGGCGAACGTGTTTTATGAAATTCCTGATATAAGAACGACAGACCCTGCCTTCCCTCTTTTAGGAAAAGTGCTCGAAACTTTAGAGCCCCTTCGTACAGAAAAAGAGATGACAGAGGCTTTAAATCAGCTGCAGCCGGCCTTTTTTAAGGGATTTACGATTGTGCAAGAAAGCAATATTAGGAAAGTTCAAGATACATTAGATCTTCGAATGAAGTATGTTTTAGATACTAAGTCTTGTTATACTTTTATCGATAAAGAAAGTTCAACTTGTTGCAATAAGGATAAAAAGCCTCTTCATACCTGGATCAGCGGAATGGGGGATATACTAGCGCAAAGCTCTAACACCTATGAAGGTAGTCCTCAAGTTGGGTATCAAAGTAAGATGGGGGGCTTCAGCGCAGGGGTTGATGGTCACTTTGCTAAAGTTTTTTATCTTGGAGCTTTAGGTGGCTATACAACATCTTATATCAAGTGGAAGAAAGATCAAGGGACAGGAAATATCAATACGGGGTATGCAGGACTCTATCTATCTGCTATAGGGGATATGTTCTATGGAAACCTATCACTGATTGGTGGCTTTAGTGACTTTAGCGGAAGAAGAAATATTAAGTATTCGGAAGTTGATTTAACAGCTAAAGGTAACCACGCAGGAAAGCAGCTTTTATCTCATGTGGATACCGGGATCAACTGGAACATTAAAGGATTTACCATTAGACCATTTGATGCCTTTGATTATATTACAGGGACAGAGACAGATTATATAGAACAAGGGGTAAACCAGTGGGGGTTAACACTTAATAAGACAAATGCCATCTTAGTTAAAAATGAACTCGGTCTTGAACTTTCAACTTGTCTATGTTTTTTAAATATGAAATGGGTCATATCTCCAAAAGCTAGTTGGATTCGAGAGGTAAGGGTAAAGGGAGATAGCTATACAGCCTCTTTTACAACAGCAGCGTTAGCTGATGCTCCCTTTAGCGTTACAGGATATTTTCCCGATAGAAGTCTATTTTCTCCTGGAGTTTCTTTAACAGGTTCTATGTGTCAAGATAGGTTGAGTGTAGAACTTAGCTATAAAGGAGAGTTCACTCATGGATATAGTGATCATAGCTATGCAGGAGAAATTAGGTACGGGTTTTAAAGTAAGAAGACCCATCTTATCTAGGTAACGCTTCTTAAAGCGATACCTAGACTATGAAATGCTTATTAGTATTCTTCTAGTTACATTTTTTAACAATTTCCGACTTTAGCATCATCGAGCCAAAACCCGGAACTTTGGCATCAATGTTATGACCATTTACCGCATCAACTAAACGAATATCTTTAACTTTAACTCCGACTTTAAGCATTGAAGAGGCCCCTTTGACTTTGAGATCTTTAATGATAGTCACACTGTCGCCATCTTTAAGAATATTTCCATGAGCATCTTTTACCACTACTTCAGATTTTTTCCCTTCAGCCTCTACCTCTTCTCCCCACTCATGCCCACATTCAGGACAGACATATAGATCTTCATTTTTGTAAGTGAACTTAGAACCGCATTTAACACAATCTGGCATATCTTCCATAGAAACCTCGAAAATAAATTTATCAAAAAAAAGGCTATCGTATCATAACTTTCTATTTGTAAAAAGTAAGATTCCTTGCTTTTTACATCGCAATTTTTAACTGAAGAATTAAATGAAGAAACGAGCTACGATATGTAAAGTAAACTTCAGACGACCATCCACATCCCTACAGGAAGTGAACCTAGTTGAATGTTACCGATGCGTACCCGCTTCAGTGATATTATTTGAAGTCCTACAAGTTCGCACATACGTCTTATTTGCCTGTTTTTCCCTTCTCTAAGAATAATAGATATCGCTTGGTCACCAGAGCGTTTTACTTCAGCACGCTTAAGTAACTTCCCATCAAGCCTGAGCCCAAAACGGAGTCGCTCTAAAGCTCTTTCTGGTACAGGACTATCAAAACGGACAACATACTCTTTTTCTACTTCAGATTCAGGTCCAATAATTGTCTTAGCTACTCGTCCATCTGAAGAAAAAAGTAAAAGCCCTTTAGAGTTAACATCGAGTCTACCAACAACGTGCAATGAATCTGGATCAACAGGAGGCCCCTTATCATAACGATTTGCAGGGATGATCAATTCCTTGGCTTCTCTATAGTTATCCTGTGGTAAATTGGAGACGATACCAAGAGGCTTGTTGAGCGCAACAGTTACCCTTTGCAGCCCTTCACCATCAAAGATTATTTCAGAATTAACAGGGACTTTTGTCCCCTGTTCAGTGATTAAGATACCATTAACACGAACACGACCTTCGGCCATATATTGCTCGGCCTCTCTTCGAGAGCAGAGTCCACGACGGGCCATTAATTTTGATACTCTTTCTTCTTCCATGGGAACAGTTTAGCATGGTCATGATTTTTACTTAACATAAAAAAATGGAGAACTATCAAATAATTGAAAAGATAATTAAAAAGTACTTGAACGCTCCCTAACATTCTCTAGCACATCTTCATATCTTTGAGCTTCTAGACCTTGATATGCTTTTCTTCTTATTTTCTGTAATTCTTCAAAATACTCTGGAGACCCTTGATCCAACCTTGCCATTTCCTGCGCAACCTTCTTAGTCCTAATCATATGATCCTGAGTTGCTATTTTAAGAAGATCTTGAGGACTCACCATATCTCGAGGACTAGAAAAACTTTGATTAGATTGAACTTTTTCAAGAAATATAAAACTAATTAGATCTTGATTATCAGAAGATTGTTGATCTCCTAACTCTACACTTCTGGAAAAAACAGCAGGTGAAGACATTACAGAATATTTATAAACATTTTCTTTAAAAAAGAAATCGTCTATACTTCTTCCGTATTTTTTAGACTCTTTAATCAAAAGATACTCTGGACAGCTCTGAGTCCTAGATCTTGAAATAGCATCAAATGACGTGCTCATACCTTTCCTATAAAGTTAAAATAGAGATTTAAAAAAGCCCGAGGGAATTCTCGGGCCTTTTTTTTAGTGTGGTTTACAAGTAAAATCGCATCCGCTTTCAATGAGCTGATCAATGTATGTTATACAATAATCATTATCTAAAAACTTAGGATTTTGCAGCATAAAAAGATGAAAGGAAATAGTGGAGTGAACTCCCCCAATATGAAATTCTCTAAGAGCCCGTTTAGCAATCGCTATAGCTTCTTTTCGATCTTTCCCTTTTACAATCAATTTAGCAATCATAGAATCATAGTTAGGAGGAATCTTATATCCTGCATAACAAGCGCTATCTACTCGCACATGAGGGCCTCCTGGTGGAATATAATATTCTAAAAGACCTGGAGATGGAGCAAATTGATTAGACGGATTTTCTGCATTAATGCGAAACTGCATTATATGCCCTTTAAACTCTATGTCTTTTTGCTTGTATCCTAATTTCTCTCCCATAGCAATTTTAAGCTGCTCTTTTACAAGATCAATTCCTGTCAGTTCTTCTGTGATAGTGTGCTCAACTTGAATACGGGTATTGACTTCCATAAAATAAAATTTATTGTCTTCATCTAACAAAAATTCTACTGTCCCCACAGAGTGATACCCTGCAGCCTTAACAACAGCAACAGCACACTCCCCCACCTTCTTTCTTAAAGCTGGAGAAAGAATAGGACTTGGAGCTTCTTCGATTAGCTTCTGCCTTCTTCTTTGAATTGTGCAATCACGCTCTCCTAAATATACATAATTGCCGTGCTTATCTCCAATAACTTGCACTTCAATATGCCTTGGATTGACAATCATCCGCTCTAAATATACATCCGGATTATTAAAGCTCACCTGAGCTTCCGCTCTTGCCGCCGAAAACTGTCTTGCAAACTCATCTTCATTGTATGCAATACGAATTCCCTTGCCTCCACCACCGGCACTAGCCTTGATGAAAATAGGAAACCCTAGTTTTTTAGCTTCTTTTAATCCATCTTTTACATCTTCTACAATTCCTTCCGACCCTGGAATCACCGGACATTTCACACTCTTAGCTGTTGCTTTTGCTTTAGCTTTATCTCCTAATAAAGAAATAGAAGAGGGAGAGGGTCCTATAAAAGAAACTCCACAGCTTTCACAAATAGAGGCAAATCCCGCATTTTCACTTAAGAATCCATAACCGGGATGAATTGCATCTGCTCCTGTAATTTCACAAGCCGATAAAATATTAGGGATCCTTAAATAGGATTTTTGAGAAGGGGCTTCCCCTACACAAATTGCCTCATCTGCATGCAGCACGTGCAAAGCTTCCGCATCCGCTTGCGAGTAAATCGCAACTGTCTGCAAACCCATATCGTGACAAGCACGAATAATGCGTACGGCAATTTCTCCTCGATTTGCTATTAAGACTTTCTTTAATACTTTCTGCATAACACCTACACAACTCGAAAGAGTTTTGTTCCAAATTCCACAGGATGTCCATTTTCTAAATACACTTCAGCTATAACGCCTGACATCCCCGCCTTAACCTCATTCATTACCTTCATTGCTTCAATAATACAAACGACGGTATTTTCTTCTACTCGATCCCCTACCTTAACAAAAGCTGGATCTTCCGGAGATGGCGCTCCATAAAATGTTCCTACCATAGGGGAAGGGATAGACTTTCCTTCTACTTTTTCTACAACTTTTCCCTTGCCGGATCGATCTTCTTCTACAGAAGCTGTCGGCATAAGTGGATGAGAAAAATCATGAGCCTTTGGCGTTGGATGAGGAATGAACATCGAGGCCTGAGGATATACAGAGTGAGTCGCTGCAGGAGGAAAGGCATCTTGCCTTTCTAAATGCAATTCAAATCCTGTTTTTTCCTTAAGCGTAAGTTTTTTCATTCCCGCTTTTTCCATAGCTGTCATTAATTCTTTTATCTGCTTTAAGTCCACGTAAAATCTCCTATTTTACACACGCTGTATGTATTCATTAATATGCGTATCTACTTTTACGATATCTCCCGCCTCCACAAAAGTTGGCACTTCAAGCTGCGCCCCACTTTCTAAAATAGCCATCTTATTTGCATTTGACACATGAGCACGACTATCCATCGACTCTGTCTTAACCACCATTAACTCTAAAAATTGAGGCAGCTCTATAGAAAAAATTGTCTCCCCATAAAAAGTTGCTTTTACTTCTATCCCTTCTTTTAGATAATTAACTTTGTCTCCAATAATAGAAGAGGGGACAAGCACTTGCTCCAACTGGCCCACATCCAAGAATAAATAATTCTTATCCTCTAAATACAAAAATTCCAATTTTCTTTCTGAAAGCGTCACCTCTTGAACGGACTGACCTTGCTTGAAATTCTTCTCGATCAATTCATCCGATAGCAGATCTCGCAATTTTGCCTTAACAAAAGGAACCCCTTTTGATACTGTAACCTTTACACAAGACTCCACTCTGTAGATCTTTCCTTCTACGGACAGTACCATACCAGGAGAAATTTGATTACTCATCGTCATTGCACTCCATTAAAAAT
>ORMF010357802.1_pt1 | contig 13280 bp, 10 predicted proteins | sample 1779871 | NCBI WGS metagenome assembly ORMF01 (sample SAMEA104232316, study PRJEB22302) | groundwater metagenome | biome: forest; feature: aquifer; material: groundwater | place: USA | collected 2011-08-07 | depth 5.4 m | reverse complement strand
GATTGAGAAGATCAGGCGATTCATTTTTCTGCTCCCTCTCCTTCCGCAGGATGCATCGATGGTACCTGCATTAAGGTTTACGACAGTATAGACGAACCCACTTCTAAAGGGAAGGCCCTGCGTTTGTCTATTGACTACTTGCAGCGTCACCGAGTAATGAGCGTGTAGGTATTGACCGCGACTCGCGTCAGTTTCGGCTTATCCAGGTCCGCCAGTTCGCCCGTTATGGGAACCTGGCGCACGAAACCGTCGGAATAACGAAGTGACAGGGTGTAGCGAGAGATGCTGTAGGTACCGGCGCCGCTGGGACGGTCCGGTACAGGGTTGCCGTTGATGATCTGAGTGGTGGCTACGGACTCCACCAAACCCTGATCCTGAAACTGGCCGTCGCGGCTGAACCGGATGAAGCGGCGGGCGACGTCGGCCGCCGCCGGATCGGCGCGGACGAATACGCCATCCAGGGGATGCGGACCAAGCTTGCCGGGGTCGCCAAGAAGCTCGTATTGGCGGCCTTCCATCATGATCCTGTCTGCCAAAAGGACGCCGGTGCGACGGTAGGTTCCACCGGTGAGAATCAGGGTGATCTGATCGCCGTCGATTTGATAATTGCCGACGAACTCAGGGCTTGTACGCCTCTCGGCGGCCATGTCGAAACCGTTCAACCCATTGAACGGGAGGCAGTGGCAGAAGGTGCCGTCGGCGAAGAAGGTGTAGGTATCAACGACCACGCCGTACCTGAAAGTTGATGCGACCTTGAGAGCTGAATAGACGGCATCGAACCGGCCCCGGCGAGGAGCGGCGGGAGTCGCAGCGGTTGGCGCCGGCGTTGTCGGGGACGCAGGCGCGGAGAGCGCCGGAGTTGGGGGCGTTGCCGCGAGATTCGCGAACGACCAGCCCGATACGAAAATGTTGACGGCGGGTAAATAGCGCTGAAACAACTGTGGAGAAGATGCGGAGTACACCATGATTTCGATGCGCCCGGGCGGTCCAGCGGCCAGATAATACCGGTAGGAAGGAACTCCATAGGCGTTTCGCAACTCGGCCGTTACAGCGAGCAGTTCGACACCGTTTGCGGTGCGGCTTTGGGGCGGGCCCGCGCTCACGACGCGCAGGCCCCGGCTGAGGCTCTGAAAGTCCTCATCAAAAGCGGCACGAAAGGTAGCGCCCAAGAGAGGCCTTCCGGCGAGGAACAATGTTACGAGGTTCTTGGGCGCTGAGTCTGGAGTCAGGATGACGCCGGGTCCGGCATCGCTTCGAGTCCAACCGGCCGGGACAGTGAAGATCTGATTCTGCACGCCCACCCCTGTCTGTGGCTGAGCTACCAAAGTGAGCGCGATGAGCCCGAGGAAGTGGGAGCAACGCATAAATCTTGGTTCCATCGTACACCTAGGCGGGGACGGTTGAGCGGGAGCGCCATCACAGGAACATGGAATCAAAATACCAGCGTCGTGTCCTTGCCCGCGTTCACCGTTGCCAGCTTCTTGCTCTCGCCGACGCGCACCGTGTATTGGCCGGATAGTAATGCACTTGGCCGGTTCACCTGTGAAGATGCCAGTTGCGTGCCCTTGTCATCGAGGACATAGTAGTAGTCGCTGCCCGCCTTCTTCGCGGTCACCGTGCCGGTCGCCAGGTCAGTTACCTGGCTTGGCGTTACCGTCGCGGGAGCGATCGAGTTGTTGAGTTTGATCCGGTATGTGCCGGGCAATAAGGCCGTCGCCTTGTCCAGTTGCGCCGAGGCCAACTGAGTCCCGGCGTCGTTGAGCACGTAGTAGTACTCGCTGGTTGTGCCGCGAACCATCAGGGTTCCAGTTTGCAAACTCGCCGTCTCGCCGGGCTTGATCTCGACCGGAACGGTGGTGTTGTTGACCTTCACGGTCCAGGTGCCGCGGAATAGCGCCGTGCTCTTTTGGAGGGTAGCGGATGCGAGTTGCGTGCCGGCGGAATCGAGGACGTAGTAGTACTCATTGGTCGTTCCAGTTACCTCCAGCAGACCGGCGTGCAACATTGCCGGTCCGCCGGCTTTGATGTCAACTGGCATCGTTGTGTTGTTGAGTTTGACGGTGAACGAATCCGGAAAAAGCGAAATCGCCTTGCCGAGAGTGGCCGAGGCCAATTGCTTCCCGGCGCTGTCGAGCACGTAATAGTATTCGACGGTGCCGCCGATCGCCTGAACCGAACCGCAGCCGCACTTGGTGAGCCTGCCCTCCTCGACAAAGACCGCGTGCGTGGAGTTGTTCAGCAGCGCCGTGTACTCGCCGGGCCGGACACCGACGGCGCCGTTCAGGGCGCCAGAGGCAACTTGCTTGTTTGCTCTGTCGCGCAGGTAGAAATACTCGCCGGTGGTTCCAATCACTTCCACGGCTCCGAGCCCTGATTCGAGGCGCGTGGTTTGCGGCACAGGCTCGTAGCTGCAAAGCGGATCGGGGGGAGCAGGCTTTTTGCAAGCCGTTAGTACAGCCAGGAGGAAGATCAGGCCAGTCGATATGCTGTATTTCATCTCAGCCCATAATACAACCCGGCACCGCCAGCGACCACCCTGGCCGAACAACTGGTTCGTCCTTTGACTGCCTGCGCCTCTGTACCCAGAAACCGACCAGATAGCATTGACGCCAGACGGACTAGAGTTCCAGGGGCCGCGAGTACGTCGATCTCGACTGTGAAGGTGGCTGATATTCTGAACTTGGCCCCTTCGCTCGTCTCGTAGGGTCCTGGTCCAGTGGCAAATGGGGGGAAGGGTATCTCCACATGTTCTATCCGCGGCGGCCCCTATCGATTGAATGTTCTTCGCGCCGGCACCTTTACATTGTAGAGCGACCCGTCCAATACGCTCCGCATGGATGAAAAATGCGGCGCGACGCCGCTTGCCCAGTTGGATGTTCCGGACGTCGAGCCCGAACCTAACGTGAAACCCAATATACTGATACCGATGCTTTGTCCTTTTGATCGGAGGGAATGTTGATTCGGCTAATGATCCTTGGCGCTTTCCTGGTCACGGCGACCGTGGTCCTGGCTCAGACGCGAGCCAAAGCAGAAGTGGCGCTGTACGCCGCGGCCGGGCCAGAACTGACAACGTACACATTGAACTTGCAGGAAGCTAGCCTCGTCAAACAAGCAACGGTGAGGCTTCCCCAGAATGTGCAGGAGGCGTGGCCTCATCCTTCGCGACGGTACCTTTACGTCGCCTGGAGCAACAACTTGCGAGGCACAGCCGGGCAGCACGGTGTGACGGCATTTCGAATCGATCCCGCCAGCGGAGCATTGCAGCAGCACGGCCAGCCGATTTCAGTTGCTGCCCGGTCAGTTTTCATGACGGTGGACATGCCCGGGAACCACATTGTGGTCGCCTACAACGAGCCGAGCGAAGTGACCGTTCACCGAATCGCCGCCGACGGCACGCTACTAGGGGCGGCGGTGCCCCAGGCGACTAATCTCGATTTCGGCGTCTATGCGCACCAGGTGCGGGTGGACCCGTCCAACCAGATGGTGATCCTCGTCACACGAGGCAATGGACCGACGGCGACGAAACCGGAGGACCCGGGCGCGCTGAAGGTGTTTGGATACAAGGAGGGAGTGCTGACCAATCGCGCCTCGATCGCGCCTGGGGGAGGCTACAATTTCCAGCCACGCCATCTCGAGTTCCATCCGACACGGCCGTTTGTGTTCATCACGCTGGAGCGGCAGAACAAGCTGCAGGTCTATCGGAAGCTCGACGGGCCGACGCTTAGCGCCGCGCCTCTGTACACCAAGGAGACGCTGGCGGATCCGAGGCGTCTTGCCGGCCAGGCTACGAGCGCAATCCACATTCACCCGAACGGCCGCTTCCTGTATCTAGGCAACCGGGGTAGCGGCACAACCGATTTCCAAGGCAAGAAGGTCTTTGCCGGCGGCGAGAACTCCATTGCGGTTTATTCAATTCACCAGGAGACCGGCGAACCGACGCTGATTCAGAACGCCGATACTCGCGGCGTGCATCCGCGCACGTTCACCATAGACCCGAGCGGGCGGATGCTGGTAGTTGCCAACATGGAACAAGTCCTGGTGCGGGACAAGGAGGAAGTCCGGCCGCTGCCGGCAGGGCTGTCGGTGTTCCGCATCGGAGGCGACGGGAAACTCCAGTTCGCGAGGAAATACGATCAGGACACCAGTGGCGGGAGAAGCTTGTTCTGGACGGGGATGGTGGAGCTGCCGTGAAGCGAAGCCGGCGATTTGTCTACTATCTAACCCCGTCGCTTTCTATGCCAACTCAAACTGAAGGCCGCGCAAGAACTGGGATAAACTGGGGAATGCAAGCCGCAGGCGAACCTTTGGTGGGATGGGACAAGGTCGAGCGGATCAGTTGCGGAAATCGCCGCAGATAACAGGAGGCTTCATGGAAACCGAAACAAGCCGCCGCAGGTTTCTGGCTTCGACAACAGCAGCAGCGGCTACCGGGGCGCTGCCCGCATCCGCCGCTTCCGCGCCGGCGCCCAACGTGTATGCCCGGCTCGGCATCAGGCCTGTCATCAACGGAGTGGGCGTGGTGACTCACTTAGGCGGATCGCTGATGCATCAGGAAGTCACCCGGGCGATGGAAGACGCGGCGCGGTGCTTTGTGCCGTTGACCGAATTACAGGCAAAGGTTGGGGCCAGAATCGCGGAGTTACTCGAAGCGGAGGCCGCCATGGTAACCGGCGGGTGCGCTTCGGCCATCACAATGGGCACAGTGGCGTGCGTGGCCCTGGGTGACCCGGAGAAACTGAAGCGGCTGCCGGACACTTCCGGGATGAAGAACGAGATTGTGCAGCAGAAGAGGCACCGCGGCGGCTACGAACAGCAGATGACGTTGGTTGGCGCAAGGATCGTCTGGGTGGAGACGAAGGAAGAACTGGAGCGGGCCATCAACGAGCGTACGGCGATGATGTTTTTTTATAACGAAATGGAGCCCGAGGGGAAGATTACGCGCCATGAGTGGATTGAAGTCGGCAAACGGAAAGGTGTGCCCACTTTCAACGATGCAGCCTCGGATGCGACGCCGAGAGAGCGGCTTTTCCAGTACCAGAAGGAAGGGTTCGACCTGGTGGCGTTTTCGGGCGGCAAGGCGATTCGCGGGCCGCAGTGCTCCGGGATATTGATGGGGCGCAAAGATCTGATCGCGGCGGCGCTACCCGGGTTCAACCCTTACGCGAGCATCGGGCGGGGCATGAAGGTCGGCAAAGAAGAGATGATCGGACTGCTGGCGGCCATTGAGCGCTATCTCAAGGCGGACCACGACGGTGAGATGAGGGAGTTGGAAGCGCGTGTCCATGAGATCCGCGATGGGTTAGCGGGGATCGACGGGCTGACGACGGAACGTTACATGCCGCCGATCGCCAATCATGTGCCGCACGTGCTGGTGAACTGGACCGAAGACGCCTGTCTACTGAACACGGGCGAGGTGACCCGAAGGCTAATGCAAGGCGACCCTCCGATTGCCGTCTCTGGTTTTGGCGAACGGCGGTTGAAGATTTCCGTCTGGATGATGCAACCGGGCGAGCACAAACTAGTACTCGGCCGGCTACGCGAGATTTTTAAGCCGGCATAGGGCAGATTTTCAAAGCTACGGTGCGCTTCTTCACTCTCTTTGCGCTGGCTATTGTTGCCATTGCCTGTATGGGTTGCAAAGACAGGGCACGGAAACCAATCGCAGATCACCAAGAGGTTCAGGCCCACGGAGTCGAGCATCTGGAACTGGGAATCTAATGGCTCGGAGCCGGATCTCCCCTACATCCCGGCCATCATCTGGTTCCTGGCATGCAATCCGCTGCCGGAGGGGAGGACACTGGGGCGAGAGGGGTGATAGGGAGCCGGCTGAGGGGTCTGTTTGCGCAGAACGGCGGGAGCGCGGACGGTCCGTAATTAATTAAGGGTGGCCTAAGCGGCTTGAATGCGTTTCTTCTCTCGGCTGTATACTGGCACGATATGAGACCACTCGCTGTTTGTCTTCTCGCCTGCTTGCCAATGTGCTCGCAGACTTCGCCACTGGAGGAAGCAATCGAAGCCGCTCGTAGCGGAGCCACCAATCCGGAACTCAAGGTGCGCATCGCGAAATTGATATCCGGCGCCCAAGGCGTGATCATCTGGGGTCAAGACTATCTGTTCGTCGCAACGTCTACCTCACCGGTCACAATCTCAATCGATCAGCAGCCACCTGTCCCGCTGGCGCAGATCCCCGGCTCGAACGAATGGATGTTGCTGACCAAGATGCGCACCGGGGTCACTCACATGTATCAATTCTTCAGTGCCGGAAAACCGCTGGGCGCGCGTGGCGATGCGGTCGGCTACAATCCTGATTCGTATCCGAAACCTGGCATTCCCAAGGGCAAGCTCGGCGATAAACAAACCATCGTCAGCAAGATCTTCGATAGCATGAAGGCCAACTACTGGGTTTACTCCTCGCCCGGAGTTGACCCTCGTGCTCCGGCGCCGCTGATGGTCTGGCAGGATGGACAAGGCCTCATCGGAGAATTCTCCGGCTCGCGTCTTTTGACAGTGACGGAGAATCTGGTGCACCAGAAACTCCTGCCGCCGATGGTTTACGTGATGATTCAACCGGGCACCTCGCCTGAGGGAAGGGCGCTACGCTCTGTCGAATACGATACCGTCAGCGACCGCTACGCCAGGTTTCTGATCGAGGAGATGCTGCCGGAGGTCGAGAAGGTGTACAAGCTCCGGCCCGACGGCTATAGCCGGGCGATCGGTGGATCGTCCTCGGGCGGTATTTGCGCATTCAACGTGGCATGGTTGATGCCGGACAGATTCGCGCGCGTACACTCTACGGTCGGCAGCTTTACGTCCATCCAATGGCGCCCACAGGAGAAATTGGAGGGCGGCAACGTGTACCCGTTCAAGGTTCGCAAAGAGGCCAAGCGTAACATCCGGGTTTGGATGAGTGACGGGTCCGACGATTTGGAAAACAATCACGGCTCCTGGCCGATGCAGAACATCCAGATGGCCAACTCACTCAAACTCCGCGAATACGATTTCCATTTCCGGTTCGGTACTGCCGCACACGGCGGCGCACAGATGGCGCTGGATCTTCCGGAGTCTCTCGCGTGGCTCTGGCGCGATTACGACCCGACGAAGACGGCTCAGGAATTCACGATGGTTCCGGCTGAAAAGGACAAGCCCTTTTTCCGCGTGACGATATCAAACCGCGATGCTTGGTAAACGGCCGCGGAACCTCCCGGATGACGGTGGAACCGGCGGAGGAGAATCGCTTTTTCCCGGCAGGGCGAAGGCACCAAAGTTACCTGGACGGACAAATCCTCCTTTGGCATGGGACCCATCGGCGGCTGGATGAAACTTGTGCTTGGGCCCATGATCGATAAGGAGCAGGGAGGCAACCAGGAAAAAGGCCTTGCAGGCCTCAAGAAGCGCGTCGAGTCCAAACGCGGCTGAAATCCGGAAGGCCCAGCCGGCCGGGTTTAGAGGAACGCGGAATTGAACCCAATGCTGTTAATACGTGGGCTACCTGATCGCCTTCCTTACAGAGCGGACTTCACGTTTTCGCTCACTTTCGCGAGTCGTGATACGGTCAGGTGGATCCTGCAAACCGGCAGACACAAGCCGACTCGCATTTACGCCAGCGCAAGCCCGGCATCAGTTACGCAAACCTTCAAACGGGTCGCGTGCGGTTCGGTATTTCCGCGCGGTGTGGGCACTCGGATGCCCATAGAGGTATACCTCTCAAAGCCGTTTCCGCTGGCAGTCCGTTTGGACCAATGGCGCTTCGTGGTAGTAGGGAAATTGGTTAAGCCGTGCCGCACAGCTCGCAGTCATCATCTTCAGGCTCCATTAAACAAGTCTCCCAACCCCGGTGAAGGGCGAAGAACTAAGGAAGGTCTGTTCAACAGGATCTGGTTTCCGGGACATACAAAGGGCGACAGGGTACGGAGTATGATGTTCAGAGCGGTATAGGTATGCAGCTTTCTCAGCCAGCCTCAGAAACAGCTCCGCAGTCACCCAAAGCGGCTATCTGCTGGCTGGATGTGTTCCTGCTAATCGGAACCCTATTCGTCGGGCTGATCTTGTGGGGATTCGCCGGACGCTATATCACGTGGCGGCACCGCCTCGAGATCCCGCAGAAGGAAACCTATGAACAGATGGCACAGTTCCCGCTGCGCAATGCCGAACTCGCCATGGCACAAGACGATCTGAAAGCGACGCAAGCGAAACTGTTCGAGCAGCAGATGGAAGCCGCCCGGCTGGCGGCGCGCATCCAGGCCGCCAAGGCCTCGCCGCCAGCGATAAATCGCAAGGGCGTCAACCCATCCGATCTTTCGCGCGATGACCGCGTAGCGCTGGCGATCGCCAATGCCATGATTCAGGAACTGGATGCCAATAAACCCGCGAAGCTACAGCGTGTGGTCGCGGCGGGCAAATCCGCCTTCGCCTCGCATCACCAGGCCGAAATCGCATTCATGCAGGCGGCGGAGGAGTTCGAGCTGCGTAAGAGGATAGAGACCGTCTTTTTGGGAACCGCATCGTGGGCTCTGCTGTTTCTGATCTTGTGGTTCGTCTGTGGCGCGCTTCACCGGAAGATAGGCAAGGGACGCCGTCCGGTGGTGCTGCTGCCGGCACTGCTGGTATTCCTCCTCGTCTGCACCTTCGAGTTCCTGAGATGACCAACGAACTACTGGACGATCACCTAAAGGACCCAGCCGACGATCTGCTCGGCGTGTCGCGCCGAGCCGAGATTCTGGCGCAGCGCCTAGCGCAGGTACGTCCGCCCTTTACGGCGGGTGTCTACGGAGAATGGGGTTCTGGGAAAACCAGTTTCGTTTACTTCGTGGCTGCGTACCTGGGAAAGCTGCTACCCAAACCTGCCGATGGATCCGACCCCGTGCTCTTCATCGACTTCTCCGCGTGGCAGTACCGGACAGCCGACGAGGTCTGGCGAGCTTTGATGCTTCGCATCACACAAAAACTTCTGGGAGTCACCGACCCTTCCGAGTGGCCAGAGAAGGAAAGGGCGCCGAAGCCCGCCGGATTGGGCGGACGAATCAAGAACTTCCTGGCCGCCGATGCACTCATCATTCGCGACGACGAGTTGGCCCCAGCGCAGACCACGTACCTGGAAGTGGCGGCAAAACTCGATGCGGCGCTGTACGGCGGCATCAGCAAGAGCCCCGATTCTCCGGCACACCTCAACGCCAGCGAAGCCGGAATGTCCGCCGCGCGCAGCGCGTTCGCGGCCATGGCAGCCATGTCGCCCGTTATGAGCGCCCTGCGCGGATTCCTCGGGCTCGACAGTGAAGCTGCCCGCGCCGGCGCCTTCAACCAGGGCAGGAACGAGGAGACCCGGCAGCGTATCCAGTCGATGGAGGACTTCAAGAAGATCATCAAAGACCTGTTTATGAAGTATGCCGGGACCCGCCGCGTAGTCATTTTCGTGGACGACTTGGACCGCTGCATGCCGGACGTGGCGCTCGATACCCTGGAGGCCATCAAGACGTTTCTCCGCGATACGCCTTGCATTTTTATGGTTGCGGCGGACGAAACGCTGATTGGCCAGGGACTGCGCATGCGGCTCCGGACGTTGAACGAATCCGGCCAGACGTCGGTGAATGTGGAGGAGTTTCTGACCACCAAAGGTCGGGAGTACTTCGAGAAGATCATCCAGCTTCCCGTGCCCCTGCCCCGTCCCGCGCGCGAGGAGATCCAGCGATTCATTGGAGCGCAGTTCCCGGAGTGGACCGCGGCGAGCGACCTGATCGACGTCGCGATCGGCGGCAATCCACGCCGGTTGAAACAGTATTGCAACCGGTTGCAGTACGAGCGCATGGTCAAACAACTTCAGGAGCAGCGCCGTGACCTTACTCGATAAGTTGGTCGCCATCCGTTCGAAAGAGCCCGCGCTGCTCGAGGCAATTCGCGATTTAGCGCGGAAGGACACATACCATTCCGTTCTCCAGCAGATCGAGGCGTGGGACTCGGTGCCCGCGGGGCCGCCGGAATCGGCCGATGCCGCCGCTGTGTGGGAAGCCCTTCAAGGCAGCCCTTCCCTGCTCACGTTGCTCAAAGCCGACCCCGTGCTTTCCGCCCCGGACCGGCAGGACGTAATCATTCGAGCTGGCTTCGCCGACGTAGCTCCGGACCCGCTCCTCATGTTCCGAACCTGCGACACCGTCTTCATGCGGCTGCTGGACCTTTCGAAATCGGGTGCGACGAGTATCGCCAACATATTGGATAAGTTGGTTCTGGATGATTTTTCCCAAGTCGCGCTGTTGGAGAGGCTCTTTCCCACCTTGGCAGCCAAGCTCTGCAACATCGCAAAGAAGCGTCATTGGGCCAGTGTTATGACGGACGTCGAAAGAGTGCTTGATGGCGAAACTCCAGGTGAGATGTCGGCAGACGCAGCAGAATTGGCAAAGGCGGTCACGGACGAACCGGTGAGCACGGATGGCACCAGTCCCTTCGCGATCTTCGTAACGGCACCACGGTTCTCGTCTATGACTCCGGAGGAGGTGCTTGCATATCACAGTATCCAGCCGGCGCTTCCCGCTCAGAAGAAGGGGATGGATCCCAGTTTCCGGCCCTCCCCGGTGGACGAGGCAAGAATTCTAGCGGGTCAGGCCTGGCAGACGTTACCGGAGTCGGAGAAAGCCCGCATTGCAAAAAGCTACACTCTCCGCTGGGACTGCCTCACCGAACTGAAAAAGCTGCGCGCCTTCGTCAAGGAAGATGCGCTGGAGCATTGCTGGCCGGAACTCTCCGACTTGTGGAGGCGTGACAGGAGCAGCTTTCAGCGGTTCGAAAGCCGGATGCTGCAGCCGGATTCCTGCACGAAAGAGGAGCTGGATCACTTGAAGGTCTATCTGGCGGACGAGCGCCTCCGCGGGTTGCTCAAATTGCAGCCGTACTTTCGGGATCTGCTGGGCACTCCTACTGCTGCCACTGCACCTGCCATTCTTCCACCGGCAGCGGAAGCGGCGCGTCCTCCTGCGGCCGGTGCTGCGCAACCCGGGGTAGTAGGGACGTCGCTGGTGTACGGCATGCAATCCGGCCTAGTGGGAACGCCGCTCCTGGAGTATAAGGATGCGGCCATCCAACTGGAACCGACTCCGACGCCGGACACGTACGTCGTGAAGTTGACGATCGACGGAAAAATAGTGGAGTCCAGCAAAGCCATCCCGTTCCCCTGGAGCAACATCCGCGACCAGGTGAATGCCCTGCGCTTCACGCGCGATCTCCCTACCTTATCCAACCCGCCGATGCAGGCGGTTCGTGAGTTAGCGCCGCCACCCCCGCGCGATTTCGCCACTCAGTTGAAGATGCTTGGGATGGAGCTGGTGTACGATCGGCTTTTTCCCAAAGACGAGCCCGACCTGCGCAAAGCTTTTCTGGAAATGCTCATGGGCACCCAGAACGTGCGGCTCAATTGGGAAGGCGCCCGGGATACCCCCATGAGCAACGTTGTGCCCTGGGAGTGCCTGTATGTACCTACCGCACCTGTAAATTTTCTCGCTCTGACGCGTAAGTACTCGCTCACCCGGCGGAACTCACTAGCCGCCACAGAGAAGGTCCAGCCGATCGGCGGGACTCTGCGGATCCTGTTCACTTCCGCCAGGCCGGAAGGTTTACCACCTCTTCCCTTTGTGGAGTTGGAATCACAAATCCTCTCCCAGGTGGTACACCGGCACTCGGTCGAATTACGCATGCTGCCGCACGCGACATTGGAAGAACTCCACGAGACTTTGCGCGAGTTCCGGCCCCACGTTTTCCATTTCAGCGGCCATGGTGTTTACCGGGATGGCCAGAAGCAAGGAGAATTGGTGCTCGAACAACACGCGGGCCCAAGTCAAGAGGCTGGGCCGCGCCTTCTTGCGGCGGATCGTCTGGCCGTATTGCTGCACGATAACGATGTCCTCCTAGCCGTACTCAACGCCTGTGACACGGGCATTTCCTCAACGAATGACGCAGTCTCGAGCGTTGCGGGAGCCCTGGTACACACCGGCGTCCCAGCGGTGGTGGCAACCATGCGGGTTGTGGTAGATGAAGCCGCGATGCTCTTCACACGCGAATTCTACCGGTCGTTCCTGGCCGGTTTTACAGTGGAAGGGGCAATGGCCGAGGCGCGCAAAATTCTGAACTCCGAATACTGGGACTGGTCTGCTTACGCGCTGTTCGTGGGCTCGGCTGACCTGAATGCGTTACGGGTGATCGTGCCGGTGCGCAGCAACGCTGCTGCAACGTAGCATACCGGCTGCGGAGGGCCGTCAGGTATCGACGTACAGGGGCATAACATCTAGGTGAATTGGAATCGTGTTGCTCGAACAATATTTCCTGAAAAGCCTCCTTTTGACCCGAACATCACTCTTCGACGGCCCTTCGAATGGTGGGGCATCAAGCGCCTGCCTCTCAAGCTTCGTTCAAGTCCAGTTGTGAGGCGCGTGAACGTTTGAGCCGATAAGTCCCGCCAAACGCGCCTCCGGCTGACGATAGGTGCCACGTGAGCGAAAAGTCGCCATCCCGTTGATTGGTCCGAAACGGCGACTTGTAACACGCGGGCCAGTCAAGCCACTAAGTGAACAGAATTCTTAAACCAGATCTTGCGGGCGTTCTCTCCCAGGATCAATTTTCGTTCGCTTTCTTTGAGAGGCAGCGCTTCTGTGAAAATTTTCAGGTGCTCGGCGTAGCTGATCTTAGGGGTCCAGATCTCGTTGGGGTAGCAGCTGGCCCATAGGCAGCGCTCGGCTCCGAAGGCGCGGATGACCTGCATTGCTGTGTCGTGCAGGTCCTGGCAGGGGTAGGGCTGCTGGGTACCTGTTCCGATGAAGTCCACCTTGGCGTAAAGGTTCTTGAAGCGGGCCAGGTCAAGGACGGCTTTCAGATCGCGCTGGAGGTTTGGACCAGGCTTCAAGTCCATGCAGTGGCAGAAGCCGAAAGTGAGGGAGGGGAATTCCCTCATCATCTTTGAGGCGCTTTCGACCATGGCGTACTGCATCAGGAAAAGATCAATCGTGATACCCTCATCGACAACCACTTTCCAGAGGGCGCGGACGCCGGGATCGTCGAATGACTTCGCTTTGTTCGACGGGATGCCGCGGAGCGACTTGACGCCATACTCACGGACAAATTGCCGCAGAAGGCCTGGGCTGCGGGGATCATCAGGGTCGAGCGTACAGACGCCGCAGACCCAATCGCGATGAGCGCGGGTGGAGTCACAAAGGTAGCTGTTGTCGTAGCCATAGAAGGTGACGGTCTGAATCGCGCGCACCGCCGAGACGCCGGTGGCCTGGCTCAGGTGATGCAGATGTTCG
>ORMF010308183.1_pt1 | contig 13280 bp, 16 predicted proteins | sample 1779871 | NCBI WGS metagenome assembly ORMF01 (sample SAMEA104232316, study PRJEB22302) | groundwater metagenome | biome: forest; feature: aquifer; material: groundwater | place: USA | collected 2011-08-07 | depth 5.4 m | reverse complement strand
GTCTCAGAAGGACACGCCTTCGCAGTGGAAAATTGAGCTTGTACAAATCGGCGCTCTTCAGTTCTCTCGGCTCGGCTCCTGTGGCCTGGAGAAGCGCTCTATTGTATTCGTCAACAACGGGGCGTAGCGCAAGCGTGAAGCTTTCATATCGCTCTGTTGGAATGCCCACCGTGCCGTGAACGAAGTTGCCTTCCGCATGAGTGAAATCGAAAAACTTGAAGAAAGATTCGTCCACAAAGACCGTGTATTCTCGTCCGGCGTAGGGTTGCCAGATTCGCCTTCCAGGAATGTTCTTGGATCGGGATGTTATGACGACGGCATCGGGTCCAGACATGCGGTTTCCTATGCCGATTTCGGCCACAATCTCGCAACGATATCGATCAGGAGTTCGTAGGCGCTTACTTGGAATCGACCCACGACCAACCGCATAGAGTCTACTTGCCGCACATCCCGAAGTGCATCTGCTCACCCCGAGTTTGCGGAATCACTCTCTGCCATCCGCTCCCCGTTTCGGAACTGCCCACCAATTCTTCGTCTTTGTTGTACTTCGCAATGGATGTCATGGCGATGCGGCGACCTTTGCAGTCGAAGTCGAACGCCTGGACGGTGTACCCCTTGTCCTTCTCCAAGAACTTGGCCCATAATCGTGGCGTTGCGGTGAATTCAGTGCTCTGAACGTCAATGAACCACTCTTCTCCAACTTTACCGCCCATTGACCTCCAGCGTTCGACGTACTGCCCAAAGTCCGGGATGCCTTTGTAAATCCTGTTGAAGTCCAGCACGCCACGCCGATAATCACCGTTCTTCAGGTAGCAGTCGGCACGCTTCTCGTACAGATCGTTTATCATGCTGATCTTCCACTCGGATACTTTTTCCGTCAGGATCTTCGTCATTGTGGCGTGATCGTACTGCGGCCAGAAGAGCAGGTTGATCTTGCGAACGAGAGCTTCATCGGGAACCTTGTCGTACTCTGGATACAAACCTCTGAACTGCTTCAGCGAGATCAGGTGCGTCATGTTCGCCAACTGGTACTTGATGGCTCGGCCGTAGTTCTCGATAGCGTCCCTGAAGGAACTCATCTTGGAGTAAGCGTCGCCCCGGTACTCGTAAGACATCGACAAGGTGCTGCTTTCCTCGCCCTTGCGTCTGATCGCCTCGCCCAAATCGACAGTTGCGGCCAGATAGCGCCCGGTCTCCAGGTTCGCCAATCCACGATCCGCATAAGCAATGAGGTTTTCTTTGTCCAGTTCCAGCACATTGTCGTAGTCGGCGATGGCTTGTGGATACTCCTTCAGTCCGGAATACGCACTTGCTCTCATCGCATATGCCAGCGTGAACTTCGGGTCCAACTGAATCGCCTTGGTGTAGTACGGAATTGCTCTGCGCCGTGGCTGATTCTTACCCTCGTCCGAACTCCAAGCAGCTTTGGTCCAGAACGACGACTTCATCAGGACCTCGCCGAGAAAGAAAGGAGGAAGAGGAGAACGTGGATTCAGCAGAGCGGCCTTCTGCAACTCCTGAGTGGCTTGTTGGTAATATTTCTCATCATAGGTCGTGTAGAACTTGATGTAGATGCCTCGCAAGAGCGGAACCCGGTAGTCCTTCGGAAACTTGCTTTCGAGCAAATCTAGGTTGCCCATCGTCCAGACACAGGGGTTTTTGTTGCCCGTCTCAGGCTTCGTGTCGCCGGAACCGAAAATCTTGTCTGCGTTGTCGAGATTCGCCTTCATTGCGGCGTCCAGGTCGTCCAGCGCTTGCTTGTATTCGCCAACCTGGAAATGGATCTTCCCACGCATCGCAATCAACGACGGTTCATCGAAAGCACCTTCATCTTGCGGTGTGTGGTAACGGAACGCATTGGCAAGATTGCTGTTGATGGACTGGTAATCCGTTGATCCGGCGAAGCAGAAACTCGTCATGGCACGCATCATGTACCCGAGAGCAAAGTCGGGGTGTTTGCCCTGGAACTCCGTCAGACGGCCACTGACCTCCTTCATCTTGACTGGATCAGATTCGTTCCACTTGTCCATTTCAAGGAGCGTGGCGAACTCCTTGTACACTGGCGCAGGAGGAGTAAACTTTTTGCCCGGTCCGATCAATTCCGGTGGTTCGTCAACGCCTGGAATTGCCGTTGAAGGTGCCTGAGCTGCGAGGAAAAGCGGCGTGCAAAAGAGGACGAAGGCAACCCTCCGGAATGAGTTCATCAGTTCCATCTTCGCTAATTGAGTTCGACAGGATCGTACCATACTGCCATACATGCTGCATTCAGATCCCCGACACCTCTACTATATGGCGTATCCAACGATCCGCAAAATCCCGGCGTGCAGCTTCTGCTTTGCGTGGGCGCTCACTGATTCCCGGTTTCGCATCGTCGATGGGGGTGTCCAATGAGTATCGATGCCCTCTACTTCCGGGTCTCCAGTGACAGACAAACAGCGGAAAACCAATTTGATGACCTGATCAAGATCGCCGAGCGGGATAGCTCCGGGCGTGATTGGACCAAGATCCGCCGCTTGCTCACCCTCAGCATTATTGAGGACCACATCAATTCACCATCAGGACCTCGCGTCCGCTACCGGATCAATCCGCAGTTCGCCGATCAACTTGCATCCCTCGCCGTTTACGTGGAGCAAGGTCGATCCGGTAAACGCGGCAAGTTGCGTGTGCTCTTTCAGCGGATGAAACACGATGCAGCGGCCCGGAAATTCTCCCGCCTGCTCGTCTGGAAGGTCTCCCGCCTAAGCCGCGACATGCGTGAGGTGATCGACACTGTTTACCAGTTGAACGATCTCGGCGTGACCGTGGTGCCGGCACTGCGGCTGCCTTGATCCTGATCGAGAAAGCCATCCTCGCACCCGAACTTGACCCCCTTCGGCGTGGGATTATGTGAGCCTCCGGCATCCAAGGCTGCCGCAGCAAGGGCTATCGCTATGGGTCAAGCCCGGCTCCGCGCACACGCCCACGAAGTGTCACTCTACATGGAATGGCTTGACGGCATCCGAGCCACCAAGCGCATCCCGCGTGACGTGAACGCGTCGTCGGGTTACAACTTCAAACATCGTGTTGAGGATTGGCTCCGGGCGCAAGGGCGGCCCTGCTACATCAGCAACGGCTCCTTCATCGCCGCAGCTATTGGAACTGGCCGCTATCGGTTCGCCATCAGGGATTGGAACGTTTGTTTCGGGTTTTCCTCTAAAGGACCTGAGCATCCGAAACCCTTCGCTTGAAGATCTGGTCAAGCTTGCCGATGCGCAGGATAGAGGAGTGAGCAGTGGCCCCAGAGATCCCTCGCCCTGCTTCCCTCCGACGAAGTGGGGAAAGGGATACGCACTCGCTGCCAGGCCGCTTTCAAAATAGAGCAGCCGCCGTATCCCGGCATACACCAGTTGCCTTCTGGATTCGCCGCAGGGTCCAGCCAAGCTGGCCCAGGGCGATGATCAGATGCGGTGATCCCTTGCCAATCTCCAGTAGTAGCGGCCAGAGGGAGTAAGCCGACAAGACTTAGACTGCACCGCAGCCTCATACATGTGAGGAGCGTCCACTGGCAAGACAAGATGAACACGGTTCAGTGCTTGAAGATCTCGAAACTGGACAAATCTTGCGGGATCGTGGTTTGGCGACGTGTGCTCGAAACTAGGGTCGAGCGGGAAGTCTTCAGCTGGAAGTGGAAACAATGCTGGTAAGCGGCGCAGTATTGCTCGATCTATGGGTGGCGCACAGCATCGTAATTCAAGTACCGAGGAGAGATGTGCCTTAAATAAAGGTCGTTGATCCCATGCGCCAAGCGCAGCTTCAACGTACGCATACATTGCTGGTGTTGTCACCGCCCCAAGAATGTTGGAAGCCCCACCGCCAAGAGCGTCCACAACGAGAGAAGTAAAGATACCCCCGCCCCCAACTTCTACAGAAGGCTGATCAGCGCGACCTGCTGTGAGAATTGAGATTCCCTCTCGCAGCACCGCCTTGGAATTGTCAACAGCAGGTGGATTTCCAAGCTGGCCAGAAAAGCAACAGTCCAGAAGGATGACAACTTCGCGAGCCTTTGAGTCGTTTGCGAGTTTAAGAATATCGCCCATGGAAACGCCATCATCGTATCGCTTGGCATCCTGTGTCACTAGATAACCATCAAGGTTGTTGATTGTTCCATGACCCGAAAAATGAAGTAGTGCAACGTCGGCGGGGTCCTTGAATAGGCGATCGACATTCTCGCGCAACGTGGCGCGAGTTACCAAGTTCGCGTTCGCGTCTCCTTGGGGGGCAAGCATCGTCCGACACTCAAAGTTGGGAGACCCATCTTCGTGGTGGCGTAGTACCGCTGCCACTCGCTCGGCATCGTTGACGCAACCATTAAGCGGCCCAAAGTCATAACCATCAACGCCGATACAAAGAGCACGCCGCATAACTCAACGATTCCCAGCAATCAAAGACTTGAGATTGTCCCAAGTCCACTTGTAGATCTTGTCTGCGTCATATGCTGACGTGGGTTTGGTACAACTCTTGTCGGCATAGCCCCACAGCAGGAAATAGGGCTTCCGCTCCTCGCGAGCAATTGACAGTTCAACTGCCACGCCACTAGCGGTGTGGGTGAACTGCCCACACAAGACGATGACCTGATCAACCTTCCGAATTCGCTCTCTCACCTTCTCCTTCCAGTTAATTGTGAAAGGTTCTTTGATCGACCAATCGCTCAGCTCAAAAGGCGTGTCTGGATGCTTGGCCTGACCAACGAGTAAATTCCTCAGAGCTTCATCATGATCAAAGTCAAACGACGTGAAAATCCTTGGGTTCCTTGTAGCCATCATCCGTCTCCTGTAGTTTTAGTGTGACTTGGTCTGGCGCTTGGCTCGACGCTTTCGCTCAACCCGATTTCACGGAGAGCTGCATTCACCTCATCCCGCTTGCGACTCGATATTCCACCTTCCGGGTTAAACTCAACGTTCATAGTAAGCTTGAGCCCAACACCAACACAACACCCACATTGGCAAGGACCTTCGTGTAGAAGTTCATCCACTTCTGAGCTGGAGTCTCTCCTGTCCAAATTAGGCCAGAGGACTCACTTGCGGCAAATGTGGCGGCTTTGCGCTCCGTTCCCTCCAGTGCCAATCTGGCTTGAGTTGCCGTCATCGTGGAGTGACGAATTGCCTCTTCATTAGGTGGGGTCGAGTTTGGCAGGACTTCCTCTGGCCTCTTCTGGGCCTCTCTGTATGCATTATCCGGCATGATGAGCGAGAATCATAGTATATTTGCTCTGATTTCGGAACAAGGCAAGGCCCACGAATCAACCCGCATCCTCCACCACCACACCCATCTGCGCCTCCACAATGTCCTATTCTCTGCCTAACAGTTAAGCCTGATGTGCCCGGCGGGGCGGCTGATGGAGGCATTCGGGGTAATACTCCGTACGGCTGAAATGAATCCAACGGAAGCGGTCCAAACCCATGGGTGGATGGGCGCAAACGTGCCGGATGACCCCGATTCCGGGAATCACGGGGGAGTGGGGGGAGTGCGGGGAGTGTTCCCTACCAGAATCACAACACTCAATCCGTATAATCTCCCCTCTAGGGAACTCCCCTCCACTCCCCTCTCCCCTGTTTGGTGGTTAGTGGGGATTCCGGCGAAGGCGAACACTGATTCCGGGAGGGAACGCGAACGGCATTCCGGGCCGAGGCGAAGGCGAACAGTTCTGCTAAGGTCCTCATGGCCGTCCGTAGTGATCCAAAACCGGCCCTAGGCTGATCCAAAACCCTCCTTGGGAGACACACCGGCAGCCTTTCCCGCTCAACAGGAGGCCGATGGACAGTTTAATCGGTAAACTCGACCCGGCACCTACCGGTCACGTGGCTGTGTGTTCATCTCTATCCACGCTGACAACTCAAGCCGGGAGTACCTCACCATGCTCCCGACTTTGGCATATGGAGGCCCCTTTCTGAGAAGACGCCAGCGCCGGAGGGTCGCCAAGGACACCCCCAAGAGTCCCGACACGGCTTTTTCGGTGAGCCATTCCGTCTGGGGAATGACGAGAGGGGCGGTGGGAGGCTTAGAGTCACGGATTGGCTGCTACTGCGAAAGCTGTGTGCTCTGACGCTCAACCGCTTCCCTTAGCCGACGGACTTCCATGTCAACGCTTCAATGGCTTGTTCCAGCATTTAACAGCTAAGATCATTAGTGGAGGTTGGGATCAACAAACCATGTCCCTGCTGTACAAGCCGTTGGACTTCATCACCGAATCCGACCTTTACGCTCTCAGGGATAATGCAGTCCAGGAGAACCTCTATATTGAGTACAAGGCAGAAGTATTCGAGGGGCGCGATGAGAAGAAGAAGCACCAATTCCTCGGTAGTGTATCGGCCTTCGCAAACGCGGCTGGAGGGGACCTGCTATTCGGGATCGCGGCTAACGATGGCATACCGGTCGAAGTTAGGGGTCTTGATCCTTCAGTGGTGGACGAGGAACTGAACAGAATCCAGCAGGTTGTTAGAACCAGCATTGAACCTCATCTGCCGATGAGCATGCGAGCGGTACCCCTATCCAACGGGCGTTCGGTCATTATCATTCGGCTTCGCCAGAGTTGGACGGCTCCCCATGGAATCAGGCATAATGGGCACCTTCAGTTTTACCGGCGTCACGCAGCCGGGCGGATGACCTTGGTCTGCCGCACTTGCAGAGCAGCTGACAACCATCCTCCATGCAGTCAATGGCAAGAGTCCGGCCAGCAGGGCAGGAGCGATGTTCCTTACTTCCTACGCCGAAATAGTCCCGCCCGAATTGATGGCTATCCAGAAGGTACTTGTTGCCGGAGGAATTGAAGCGCTTGGTGGAGCTCATGCGGAGGTAGGCGTCATAGAAGTAGCGGGTTTTGGGGTTCTTGGCGTCGGTGACTTCGTAGAGGGTTCCGTCGGTGTTGTAGGTGTGGGAGGTGGTTCCGTTTTCTGGGTTGACGGCGCTGGTTAGTTGGGAGTTTGTGTTGTAGTTGAAGGTTCTGGTTTGAGTCTGCGGGGGGCTGGTCCTGCAGAAACGCAACCAGACTGGTTGTAAGTCATGGTTTGGTAAAGAGAGCGCGGCACGCCCGGACCCGTTCACACAAATTGAAAATATTCTTATCTCCTTTCGGAACATAACGTTGCCACTTATCCGCGCATCCGCCCAGATCCGTTTTCCACTTCCGCAATGCTACGCTCCGGGCAGAAGGCCACTGCGCGGTCCTCGCGCTTTGGAGGTAACACCCAAAAGGAGAGAATTGTCATGACTTCCCCCGCACAGATCATCGCGAATCAGCGGAATGCGCAGCAGTCCACCGGACCCCGCACCCCGGACGGCAAAGCCGCCGTCGCCCGGAACTCCACGATGCATGGGCTCGCCGGTTCCCACATCGTCCTGCCCGGCGAAGACGCAGCCCACTTCGATGCGCTGCTCGAAACACTCCGCAATGAACACTCGCCGTCCGGCGCAACGGAGGATTTCCTCATCCAGCAGATGGCACAGTCCCAATGGAAGCTCCAACGCGCCGCCCTCATCGAACAGCAGATCTTGTCCGTGGCCATGGGCGAGCCCATGCGGGACAACGCCTCCTCCCGCCTGGCGCACATCTTCCTCGACGGCTCCTCCGCCGCCAAAGCTCTCGATCGCCTCGCGCGCTATGAAGCCGCTGCCCGCCGCCTCTGGTTCCAATCTCTTAAGCAGTTCACCGATCTCCGCCGCGCCTCAAGCGTCCAGAAGGAACGCGACGTCCGCGGCCGCCAACGCCACCAGAACCTCTTCATCGACAAGGCCATTGAGGAGTTTTGCCGCCCGCCCGTTTCCTCCATGCGCCCCAACACAATGCCGGATTACGGAACAAACCCAATTCCAGTGTTCCACGCCGCTAATCTGGAGGCTTCCGGATCAGAAAATGATTGACTCATCGCCCGGCACAATCAAACTCCCGCGAAAGCATCCTTGGAAAGCGGCCCTTCCTCCCGGTTACCGCGCACGATGGAGGATGAGACGAGCTTGCCAAGCCCGCGCCGGGCGATATCAGCCCAGGCGCTGTTCGGATCCAGCCGCGGGTAGGCGCGCCAATAGCGAATGGCCTTCATCTGCTGTCCGGTGGTCTGGTAAAGAAGCGCGAGGTTCTAGTGCGGATCGGCATAGGCCGGCTCAATCTTGATGGCGGCCAGGTAGTGAGAAAGGGCGCGGCCACGGTCGCCGCGCTCATCAAAGAGGTTGCCGGGATTGAAATGGGCGAGCGCGTACTCCGGGTTGGCCTCAATGGCGCGGGTGTAGTATTTTTCGGCCCCGTTCAATGACGGCGGTCAGCAGTCTGGAATGTTCCATTCTTTGATTATCGTCCAAACCCTTGCATGTTGCGCCGTTGAAACGATGGAGAAGTATTGCGAAAAATGGTGAGCCGGGCGGGACTCGAACCCGCGACCCTTTGATTAAAAGTCAAATGCTCTACCGACTGAGCTACCGGCCCGGTTTTACGGATGGAGGGACTGCTGACGCCTTTTGCTAGGTTAGCATATCAGTGGTTGGCGAGCGGACCGTAAAGTTCCGGGCGGCGGAAACGGAAGAGATACTCCGGTTCGCTGCGAGCCTCCTCGATCATGCCAGGGGGCAGCTCCGCGATCAGCATGCCGGGTTCGCCGGAGGGTTCGATGCGCCGGGCGAGAATTTCGCCGCGGGGACCGCAGATCATCGCTCCGCCGGGGAACTGCTGTGACACCCCTGCGTATTCAATGGAACCCACGTAGTTACACGCTACTCCGAACACAGCGTTTTCACGGCATCGTGCTTGTAAGGCCGGTCCGGCCCACTCGGCTCACGCTGCGGCGGTGCCAGGAGCGGGATCGGCGGCAAATGGAAACAGGACCGTTTCGACGTTTTGCACCGCGAGCAGGCGCGTCGATTCCGGCAGCAGGGCGTCGAAGCAGATGTTCACGCCGAGGCGGCCTAGCCCCGTTTCCACTACTTTGGCCTCGTCCCCACCGTTGTAAAAGGGCATTTCGAACATCGGGATATGGAGCTTTCTCCAAGCGCCCATCAATCCGGTTGCGCCGGCGAGCAGTTGGGTGTTGTGGAGACGGTTGCCCGCATTCTCCAGCATTCCCGCTGATACCAGCAGGCCGGTCTTGTTCGCGATCCGGCACAAAGATTGCACCGCGGCGCCATCGATTCGCTCCGCCATCGCGCGGGCGCCGGCGAGTGCTTCCCGGAGCCAGGCTGCGTGATCGCATACCGGATGGTTCGGGATGAAGCCGGTGATGGACAGCTCGGGGAACAGCGCGAGCTGCGCGCCCTCTTGGGATGCTTGCTTGCACTACCGCTCGATTTTTGCCAGGTTCTCCTCGCAGCAGCCAGGCTTGCTGTCCACCGCACCGAGGCTACTCGCATGGTTCCTCGCGGGACACGACGCTCTTCTGCGCGGACTGGTTCACTTCCAGCCGGAAAACATCAGGACGGGAATAGTGTCCATTCACGTCGAGCAGCATCCTCCCCTGTACGGCCAGAGCGGGGTGGATGTCCGCCATCAGAATCTGTTCCTCGTCCCATAGAGGGCCGGCCAGAAGATCGCCAGTGGGGGCAATGATGGCGCTGCCTCCGCGGTGAATGAAATCGGCATCCGCGCCGGGTACCGAGTCGAGCACAGCGTTCGGCTTCCCTGCCCCGGCCAGCATTTGACGGCGCGTGAGAACCGCGCCGCAGGCCAGAACGAAACACTGTCCTTCAAAGGCGTAGTGGCGCGAAGCCACAAGATTCATCTCCTTGACCATGGGCCACTGAGCCACGTGCACCAACTCGTTCCGGTCATGCATGGCGGCTCGTGCCAGCGGCATCCAGTGTTCCCAGCAGATCAATCCGCCGACGCGGCCCACGCCGGAATCGACCACGGTCAGCGTACTGCCGTCGCCCATGCCCCAGACGAGGCGCTCGGTGTAGGTGGGCATCAGTTTGCGATGCACGCCGGCGAGGCCGCGCGCGCCGTCGAAATAGAGCATGGTGTTGTAGAGCGTGCCGCCCAGCCGCTCGTGCGCACCCATCACCAGGACGCAATCATTCCGTTCGGCACAAGCGGCCAAAGCAGCCACAGAGGGGCCATCGAGCGTGATGCTGTTGTCCCAAAGTTGCGCGTAGAGTTCCTTGGCGGGGCCGTAGTCCCACAGGGCGGCGTTGGGGGCAAAGTCGAGCCACACCGGATAGCCGGGCAGCCATGTCTCGGGAAAGGCGATGAGTTTTGCGCCGCCGCGGGCCGCCTGTTCCACCAGCACGCAGGCTTTTTCGACGCTCTGGCTGAGGTCCAGGAAGACAGGACTGTGCTGCACCACCGCGGCGCGAAATGGTGACTCAGGCATGGAAGTCCGGCGATCAGGCGTCTACTTTGCCAACCAGGATGATGGCGAGCTTGATGTCACCGATTTTGGTCATGAGGGCCCAGTCTTCACCCATCTGGTGGAGTCCGGGTTGAAAATCGTTTTCGACGAGCCAGATGCTCAACACAGCCGGATGCGGGGTGCCTGATGTTTTGCGTGTCATTTTCATCAGGTCATCAAACTTGGCCACCGGCTGGGGGTCCTGATCCAGGGCGGCGGGAATGACCACGAAGAAGTCGCGGTTGGGCGCTGCTCCCTGATGGTCGCCGTTGATCGGGAACATACTGAAGCGCATCGTGTAGACGCCGGGTTTGATGGACTGGCCGCGCCGGTCATGACCGTCGGTGTGGTATTTGATGGCTCCCGTCACAGAGCCGGGAGGTGCGGTCTTCCACATCAGGTCCGTTTCGGTGGACTGTATCCCGGAGGGCGGCTTCTCCACAAACCACACTTCGCAGTAGGTGCTGCCATCCGGAGCCGAAATCTTGAAGCCGGTCTTCTGCAGGAGAGCCGCAATAGGGGGGGCAAGTTCGGCGGGAGGCGCGCCTGCCGGAGCCACTTTGTATTCTCCAAATGCGGCCGTGGCCGTCAGAACTATGGTGAAAGCGATACTGAGAAAGGTTCTGTTTGTAGTCATGGTCTCTATCCTTATCCTACCAGTCTGGTCCGCCGATTCGATACAATCCCTAGACGGTCCTGTTTCATGCAGACGATACTGGTCATCGACGACGACGAAAGCCTCCAGGACACGATCGCGGTGATGCTGGAGCAGGAGGGCTTCCGCGTGTTGTCGGCTCTGGACGGCCGGGACGGTTTTGAAAAAGCGCTTACACTCAAACCGGATCTCCTGATTGTAGACCTGCGCCTCCCTGGGATGAACGGCGTCGACATCTGCAAGGGACTGCGGGCATCGCAGGTTCAAACTCCAATTGTGATCCTCAGCGCCATCGGCGAGGAGGTGGACAAAGTACTGCTGCTGGAAATTGGAGCCGACGACTATGTGGTGAAGCCATTTGGCCGCCGTGAACTGCTGGCGCGCATACGGGCCGTGCTGCGGCGCGCCTCACACGATGCACACACTGTTCTTCGATTCGGAGACACGGAAGTCGACTTGGACCGCCGCGCGGTAACGCGCAATAAAGAAGACGTGAAGATGACCCCGGCCGAGTACAACCTTCTTGTCTATTTCCTCCAAAATCCAGACCGGCCCCTGACGCGGGATATGATTCTCAATTCGGTGTGGGGCTATGACTCATTCCCGAATACGCGTACAGTGGACGCCCACGTGGTCAAGCTGCGGCAGAAACTGGAACCGGACTCGAATACACCGCGTCATTTTCTCACCGTACACGGGGTCGGCTACAGGTTTCTTCCTTGAACAGGCGGGAGTGTTCACAAGGATTTAACAAGTGCAGTAAGATGCTCACCGGCGACGGGCCTAACAATAGGGAAAGGAGGAGCATTCGGAATGCCGCGTCTGATATTGATTGTTGACGACTCTCCACAAGTAGCCGCCAACCTGGAGATCGCGATCTGCGCAACACCGGAGCATGAGGTCGTAATGGCTGCCTCGGGCCGGGAAGCGCTGGAAATTCTGGAAGGCGGTGGCCCGGCAGTTGATGCCGTGATCACCGATCTGGACATGCCGGGCATGGATGGAGCGGAACTGGTGAGGCGTATCCGTTCCAATCCGCGGCTGGCCGGGCTCCCCATTATCGTTTCCAGCGGTTGCACGGACCCGGAGACACCGGCCCGCCTGCTGGCGCTCGGGGCCAACGCATTTTTCGCAAAGCCATATTCGCCATCCGAACTGATGACAAGACTGGAGCAACTTCTCCATGCATAAAATCTTTTTTCCCGCCTGTCTGCTTGCCGCGACTCTGGCCGCGCAGGAAAAGCCTGCCCTCGATCAGATCCTGGAACGGCTGGCTAAATTGGAACTGGAAAACGCTACGCTGAAGGGCGAGGTGGGACAACTCCGCCAGGACCTGGATACGCTGCGCGGATCCCCACCTAAGCCGCTTCTGGAGGAGCGCGTGACGATCAACGAGCGCAGGATCGATGAGCAGTCGCAAACAAAGGTGGAATCCGCGGAGCGTTTCCCTATTCACATTCGCGGCACACTGCTTGCGAACCTCTTCCACAATGGCCCGTACTCCGGGGGACTGGACACGCCGACCACGGCTTCGCGGACAGCCGGGCGCTCCGCGGCCGGACTTGCCTTCCGCCAATCCATTCTTGGTCTGGAGTATAGCGGCCCGAAGACGCTTTGGGGCGGCCGGATTTCCGGCTCCATCATGATGGATTTCTTCGACGGTGCGGCAGAGCTTTCCAACACGCCGCCGGTACGGATGCGAACCGCCAATCTCGGGCTGCACTGGGCAACAAGAAGCATCGATTTCAGCCTGGACAAGCCTCTCTTCTCCTTGCGCGATCCGTCGTCTTTCAGCTACGTGGGCGTATCGCCGCTCACCAACTCCGGCAACCTCTGGCGATGGCAACAGCAGATTCGATTCGAACAGGGGTTCGGTTCGGCCGTCACCGGAGTCCGCGCGCAAGTAGCCGTCAGTCAAACCACAGAGGACACCAATGTACCGGCTACCTCCACGCTGGCGCTGGAACGCCGGCGGCCCGGAGTGCAGGGGCGCCTGGCCTTTTTCCATAAGCTGGACGACCAACGGTCCATCGAGTTCGCACCGGCATTCCATTTCAGCAGCTCGCATGCGGGCGGCGTCTCGATTCCTTCGAACCTGTTTTCCATCGACTGGATGGCGAATCCGAGCTCCCGTGTGCAGTTCACCGGTACATTCTTTACCGGGCAGAACCTGGGCCAGTTCGGAGCAAGCCGCCAGGGCTTCACGGCGCGCTCCAACGGCACGCTTATTCCAGTGCACGGCAAGGGCGGCTGGGCCCAATTGTCCTTTCCCTTGC